>Ga0180429_10005419_pt1 | contig 10131 bp, 5 predicted proteins | sample SS_ome_FD_132428 | JGI IMG/M metagenome (GOLD analysis project Ga0180429, IMG submission 132428) | Hypersaline lake sediment archaeal communities from the Salton Sea, California, USA - SS_1_S_1 metaG | ecosystem: Environmental > Aquatic > Non-marine Saline and Alkaline > Hypersaline > Sediment ...
AGGAACTCGTCCAGGCCGTCCTTTTCGTCGCCGTTGTCATCGGCACAGGTGGCACCGTGTCCCGACCAGTAAATGAAAATCTCGTCGCCCGGGTTCGACTCGGCCACCAACTCCTTGACGGCGGCACGGATGTTCGCCAGCGTGCCGTTCTTCTCGGTCAACACAGTGACTACGTCCAGGTCGCCGTGATCCTGCATCAACCTCGCCATCACGGTCGCGTCGCGGTGGCACACATGCAGATCCTTGATCCGCTCATCATCGTAATTGCTGATCCCGATGAACAAGCCAAAACGTTTCTTTCTTACCGTCGGCTTGGCCGAAGCCGCGGCAACGGTCGTGATCGAGACGTGGTGCTCGGCCCATTGCGTGGGCTTGTTGCGCAGTTCGACGGTAACACCCTTGGCGATCAGCACGTCGAAGTCGACGACCGTGGCATCGCTCGCGGTCAGCGATTTCGCGCCGAACTTGTCGGCCGTGAGTGGCTTCAACGTCACCAAGGCAATCAGTGTTTCCTTGCCAAACGGGGCACCGATGCGGAGATTGAAATCGGAGTCGGCCGCCGGAACCGTGAGTTTGCGATTCGCCGGTATCCGGTTATCCCGCTGGATCTTGTTCGGAAAAAGACACACTTCCGAACCATCGGCCTGCTTGTACAAAAGGTACAGGTATCCTGCCCGCTCAGACATTACGGTCACCTTCATCAGTTCGCGATCCATATACACCCGATCTGGATGATCCACGTCGACGCGGACCACGAACGCCGGGTTCTCGTTGCGGATCTTTTCCTCGACGGAAACGCCGCGCGCAGTCCCCTTCTCGGGGGCTTCGGCGATCCGTGTGAATCCTCCCGTTGTCGATTTGATAAACCCTTCCACGGTCGGCTTGATGAAGTACCCCGCCGACAGATTCGATGCGGTCGAGAGACCGATCAGACTCAGTAGTAACAGGCATGTGAATGGTCGTTTCATGGTTTGGTTTCCTTTTCGTAAAGCAATGAGTGTTAGCGTGGTCAAGTTTCGTCGATCCGGCGGCGCGGAACGCATGTCCGCTGCCGGGGTCAAGTGCTATGGCTTTCGCTGAACGGGTTTGTGCCGTGTCGCGTCGTTATCGGGTTTCGGCGAAGGGATTGTACTTTCAACATAGAACATCACGCGGTCCTGTGCAAACTTCCCCAAGATGTCCCGCGGAGCGGCCGTTTCCAGTCGTTTCGGATCGAGTTCCTCTTGTTGTGATTGAGTACCGGCCAACAACTGGCGGATCTGCTGACGCTGCGTCGGATGCCAGCGGAACTGGGCCGACTCGTTTGGCTTGCCCTGGACAGGCCGTTGCTGCTGTTGCGATTGCATGCCGGTTAACGCACCGGTGAAGATCAGCGCCCGGCTGGTAACCAGGGCCTTGATCCGCACGATGCCCACCATGTCGGGCACCGGAAAACCGATCTTTGCTTTCGCCGGCGGAACCGTGACCGACCGGTCCGCGCCGATACGGTTGTCTTCGCCTTGGGCCGGGTACAGCAGCGAGGGCGTGCCGTCGGGTGTAACCTGGATCAGGTACAAGTACCCGGCCTGTTGCGATGCACAGCGAACCGAGAACGTCTCGCCGGACCGATACGTTCCGCCGTCAAAACGGTCGACCGTGGCATCGAACCCAAAAGACGATGTCTTGTTGGCGATCAGCGCCACCAATTCCATCGGACTGACGACGATCGGCGCACCCGGTCGCGACGCCACGGGCGGTTGCTCGGGAGTATCGTTTGGCGATGTGCTCGGGTGTTCGGGTGGAGTCTCCGGTTGCTCGGGTTGGGGAGCGGGTTGCTCCGGCTGAGGTCGTGGATCTGGTTGTGGATCTGGGTGAGGTTGGGGACTTGGTTGTGGATCTGGCTGAGGTTGTGGGTCTGGTTGAGGTTGAGGATCTGGTTGAGGATCTGGTTGAGAGTCCGGCTGTCCCGGCTGCGGTTGTGGATCCGGTTGCGTTGCCTGACGACCACCTACCAGTTGTAGAACCTTGGGATGCTTCACTTCCGGGTTCTCGGCCACGGCCACGTATGGATACCAGGCGAAGTCGGGGTGGTCTTGCCGGCTGCGGCCGATCCAGCGACCCGAGCCCATCACGACCGAGCTGCCCCGCATCTGGAACGAGAAATGGTATGTTTGCCGTCGGGGCCTAACACCGCGGAAGCCGGGCGGAACGGCGTCGTCGGCCATCAGTAGACTGAGTTGGCCCTGATGGTGATTATTGTCACCACGCGGCGCGTACTTTATCTGATAGGCATACACCGGATAGTTCCAGACCTCCTTGCCGGCCTCGACATCGAGAATCAGCGGCACGCCCTGTTGCTTCAAGTACAGCTTCAAGAGCCGCCACAACTGGTCCGGTGCCAAGTCTTGCTTGTCTTCCGATCCGGCGCCGTCGCCGAAACGGTCGCCATGGGTGTTGGCGACGTCGCGGGTGTGGCAGGCAGTCAGCAGCCCCTTCTGATCTCCCACGCCCAGACACATGCGCCGGGCCGATGAAACGTTGAAGTTGCGATTCTTCAGCGGTTCGCTCTCCATTACCGAGCCGGCGGCCCAGGCGTGACAGTAGCCGAACCAGCGCGGCACGTTCGGCCCTGGCGGATGGTTTTTTCTTTCCCAAACGGCCGCCGTGTGCCCCGTCAGACGGTCGTACTTGTCCAAGGGGCCCAGCAGGCGACCTTCGCGAATCGGCCACCAATAGCCCGACCATGGAATGACCTTGGCCTGGGCCTTGTCGTGGCCGGACGGATTGCGGATCTGTTTCAGCGCTCCGCCTTGATCGGGCGGCTCGATCCGTGGCCGGTCGGTTACGGGCTTGCGATTCGCAGCCAGTTTCACATCCACCAGCCGGGCTTGCGTTATGCCGTTGTCGGAAAACACCGGCCAGGGATGGCCCTGTTGCCAAAGCTGCCGGGTCTGATGGCCGGGCGTCTGGAGGAGAACCTCGACCACCGGCTTCTTCATCAGGCTCTTGACGAACTGGTCGCCCAAGACGCCCTTGATTCGATCGGCGTCGGGCGTGGAAAACGTCTGACCGATCTCGGTGGCGAAGCCCACGTCGCCTAGTGTCTTGATGCCATTGGGGCCCGAGATCGTCTCGTAATGAAACGTACCGATGTTCTTCGTTTGCTTGCTGGTGAACTGCGGCAAGTCGACCGGCAGCACGCTGAGCGGCCCCACGACCGGCGACGCCTGGGTCCCGGTCGCCTGGTAGCTTTCGGTGACCGTCTGATAGCCGGCGGCGGTAGGCAGTTGGGTCTGCAACTGCCGCAAAGCGAGCCGTTGACGGTCTACCCAGATTGTGGTGGTCGGGCCGCCGTGTGCCGTGCCCAGGGGGTGGGTGGCGACACGATAGCAGTCGCGATTGCCTAGTTTCTCCATGGCCTGGACGGAGAACCGCCAGCGGATCGGCTTTGATCGGACCGTGGCCTGGCGCGCGTCGGCGCGTTGGCTCTGCAACGTGGCCGTTTCCACGGTCCACTGGTCGCCGATGGCCCAGTGTGGCTGGAACTGATCGGCCTCGACCTGCACACCCCGCTCGGTGCCCAAGGCGGCCGCCATCGGGGCGATCAGCAGCAACGCAAAGGTCACATATCGGCCAAAATCCCAACGGAAACTCATGATCGATTCCTCCGAGAAAGGGAGTTGGTTGCCTCGTCTGTTACGAAGACGCAGGCAAGCGCGAAGAATTGCGCGGGAAGACAGAGAATTCTCGGTTAGCCCCGTCAGTTGCTTCTGGAATCACACGGTTAGCCCCGTCGCCTGCGATTGGGGTCACTCGGTTAGCCCCGTCGCCTGCGACGGGATTTTCTGATGTCGAGAAATCCCCCCGCTTCAGCCGGTCGCAGGCGACCGGGCTAACACACCAATTCGCTAACACACCAATTCGCTAATACACCAATTCGCTAATACACCAATTCGTTGACACACCAATTCGTTGACACACCAATTCGTTGACGCACTGATTCGTTGACGCACTGATTCGTTGACGCACTGATTCGCTGGCGCGCCACTGCCCAACACTCGACCGCCTAGCGATCGACGTATATACTCACGACAAACGGCCACTCCTGCCGCGGCTGGCCTGCCTGAACGGGGTTCTGCTCGACATACTCGACCGCCTGATGAACCTCGTCTTCCGTATCCAAGAACACTTCCCAATGGCCTGCCGCCCATGGCGTGTTTTCTCCGGCAAGTGGATGGATCGATTCGCTGTTGAGATGCTTGGTCCCCCGACTCTTCAATTGCCCGACCAATGAAGCGTTCTTTCGTTCGTGTGCAGCGAACACGAGATGCACATGGTCCGGCATAATCGCACACGCAAGCACTCGGAGTCCCGTTTCATCAATCGCCTGCTCGAAGCCGCGACCGACCGCCTCGATCTGCGGGTCGTTCAATAGCACGGGTGAATGCTTCAACGCTTTCTTGGCCTCCATGCGCTGCTGATGGTCGTGCCCAACATGTGCCACACTGCGCCGCGTGGCAACTTTCGTGGCAGGGCCAAAGCGACGCAACCGCGGCGCGAACACATAATCCGACCACGATCCACGCGGATCGTTCGGCAGCCAGAAGCCGTAGGCACCGAATGTAACATGGAACGCAATCGCCATGGGTAATTTCCTTTGTGTTGACGGAATATTCATTAGATCAGTTAGCCCCGTCGTTCAGTGCTCGCAGGAAGCAAGTTAGCCCCGTCGCCTGCGACGGGATTTTCTGTCTCACCTCTCCCCCACTTCAACCGGTCGCGGGCGACCGGGCTAACTCGCCCGCCGAACCGACACAACGCGATGACAGCCAAAGAACCGGTTCAACTCCTCCTCCGCCTCATGGTCGCGCGTTGCGTGAATCACTGTGATCCTGAATCGCATTACGGCTATCTCGACACGTTACCTTCGACTCTGCCCGCTACGGTACGGTAATGGTTCGACCTCTCGCTCCGCTCGGGGTGCTACGCACCCTCGGTACGAACCCTTACCGACCTCCGCTCGCTGGACCTGCTTACTCCGACGGAACTTGGGCCACACGGAAGCCGAAGCCGCTGGCGCGGATGCCAGGCGAGTTGAAGAAACGAAACGCCGACCGGCAAATCCTCGCGGTGCTGCCCCAACCGCCGCCGCGATTCACGCGGTACGAGCCAGACGTTGGCCCCGTTGGACCGGTCGTCGATGACTGCTCATAGTAATCCGCACCGTACCAGTCCTGACACCACTCCGACACGTTGCCATGCATGTCGTACAGGCCCCATGCGCTCGCAGCGTAGGAACCCACCGTTGTCGTTCCGTCCAAGTCCGGACCCTTCATCCCCGTCCCATACGGATAGTCCCCGTCGCAGTTCGCCTGCGTCCCGTTGAGCATGCGACCAAAATGAAACGGTGTGGTTGTTCCAGCTCGACACGCATACTCCCACTCTGCTTCCGTCGGTAGACGGTAACCACTGCCGCCGACAACCGATATGTCCGCACCGTCGATGCCAGGCTTTGTACCGAATGTCTCGCGTTTGATGTTCGTCATCCGATAGTACGGGCTCTTCCCTTCCAACTCGCTCAGCTTGTTACAGAACGCCACCGCATCGTACCACGAAACATAGTACATCGGGTAATTCGCCCCGTCGCCGTAGAACTCCCAGTCTTCGTCCTTGATGTCGCGAAGTCGCGAGCCCATCACCCGCTCCCATTGACCCTGCGTTACCTCGTGGGCACCAAGGTAAAACGGCTCGGTGATCCGGACACGATGCTGTGGATGCTCGTCCTGGGAGCACTCTACGTTCAAGTTGAATGCCTTTGCCAACGATTCGGCCGATTCACTACTGCCCATCATAAACTCACCCGCAGGGATCAGCTTCAGCTTCATGCCGATGCTGTTGGTAATCTCGCTAGGCAACGGTTGCGGCAACGACTCGGCAATATCGAAATCGCCCGTGATCCGTCCGAACAACTCCGGGGTTTGCGACTCCATCCACTGCTTGGCCACCAGACGTTTCGTGTTGACGTTGGCGTACTTGTACAGTTCCAGTAGCGAGACCCGGTTGTTGCGGTCGCCCGACTGGCGGTCGGCCTTGCCCGAAAGGCCTTCCAGGAGGTAGTGGACGAACACGCCGTGCTTGAACTCGTCGTGCTCCCACGATTTCTCTCCCTCCTTGCAGCTTGCCAGTACGAGGATCCCCTCCGGAGGGCTTACCAAAGATCGCGAGATGCCGCTGAGGCTCTTCGCGTGTGCCTCGCGGCTGCCGACGCGGCGTGGATCGTTGCGGCAGGCGTCGATCCAGAGCATCTTCTGCGATGCACCACAACGCGACAATTCATCAAATACGAACGTCAACGGAATCATGGTGCCGGCCGGATCTTCCTCGTTTGCTTCGCTGGGGCAGAGATAGGTCCGGCCGGAGATGTGTATGCCGTGCCCGCTGAAACTGACCACCACCATGTCGCCCTCTTCGGCCATGCCCAACACGACCTTCAACTGTCGCTGAATGGTGGCCCGAATCGGCTGATTCTGAACGCCTTTGGCGGCGCTGGATACCATGAACACGTTGTCTTTGGGGAATCCGGCGCCGACCAGCGTGTCGCGAAGCGCCTCGACGTCGTATTCGCAATACCGCAGTTTCTTGAACTGAGCATAATCGTTCACCCCGATGAGCAACGCCCAACGCTGGCCGTTGGCCGATTCGCCGCCCGTGGCCTTGTTGTCCTGGGCGTGCAGCGAGGATATTGCAAACAGCACCGAAATAGCCAGGCCTGCTGTAGCAAGGATGCCGAGATTTGCGGTACGGTCGTTGAAGAGAGTATTCATGGCATCTGCTCCTGCTTTCTTTCGTTGAGTGTCATTATACCACACATAAGGGGGCCCGCAACCAAACTTGGCTTGCCCCCGCCGTTTTTTCAGAAGCTGATCGGTAACAGCGCAAGGAGCGGGAAACCGAATCGGCCTCCCGCTCCTCGTGGTATTTGGTAGCATGCCCCACGTTGTGAGAAATGCGGTTCATACTACAGCGCCAGGCTGGCTGGTTAGCCGGCGGGCCTGCCCGCCGTTAGAATACGGGAAAACCACTGGCACCTCAACGGCGGGCAGGCCCGCCGGCTAACAGATGCATCCACATACGGCGCAAATTGACCTGACGTTGTAGTATTAGAACTGCTGAAAGATCGGCTTCGACGGCTTCCGCTTCTTCGGCGTCCGCTTGCCGGGCTTGGTGGCAGTGACGACCTGGTCGATGGGGTCATCGACTTGCTCTACCTTGATGGGGGTCTGATCGATGGGGGCCTGATCGATGGGGGTCTGATCGACGGGTGGCTCTTGGGCGAGGAACTCCTCCACGCGTCTGACGGCCACCGGTTTGCCGGGCTTGGCCGTCGGGGCGTCCATCAGTTCGCGGACCGTGCGGACCGGGTTGCCTTCGATGAGTTGGGCGTTGCCGGTCATCAATTCGTCGACCTGGGCCAGCAACTGCTCGCCCTCGGCGGTCAGCCGGCGGGCACGCAGCAACTCACGCTTGGCCGACAGGCCGGCAAGCTGGGCCTCGGTGGCGTTGATTCGCACGGCCAGGGCCTCGATCTGCGTTTCGGCCTCCTGCTTGATTTCGCGAAGTTGCCCGACCGACTGCTGGTAGCCCTCGGCCTCGGCCAGCAGCATGCTCACCTGCGAGCGGACCTGGGCCTCGGTGTAGGCCGCCCCGCGAACCACGACGGGGTTTCGTTCGCCGGTGGAAACCTGCTGATACTGGGTGCGGAACTCGCCGGCCAGCACCATGGCCTGATCGCCCAGTGCTTCTTGCTCGCGGATCTTGCGGGCAAGCTGTCCGACTTCGGCCGATAGCTCCCGTCGCGTCTTCCGCATCACTTCCAGGTCGTGGCCGAGTTTCTCTTGGGCGTGGTTGGCGAAGCCGACCGGGTCGGCCCGTCGTGCGTCCTCGGTCCATCCCGTCCACTGTGCCCATTGCTGGTAGGCCTTCGCCCGGACCGCCGGGCTGGCGGTGAAGGCCACGGCACAGGTCGCCGCCAACAGTGCAACACTCACAATCGCTCGCTTGAACATGGTTCTGTCTCCTCGAATCTGGGGGTTTCGGGTTTTCAGAGCCTTTACTCTCGGCTCCTCGTCTTCGTCATCCACCCCGAAGACGCCCAGATGTCGATAAAGTTGCGCGCCGACCGGCAAGAAACCTGGATGTTCTCCAACAACGGAATGGCCAAGGTGGCGAGAAGTCCGTCGAATCGAGAAAGGTCGCGCAACTCCAGGTGAAACGCGCCCTCTTCTTAGCAGATAGAGTCGTCGCAGAGCGAGGCGACGGCATTGTGAACCCTTGTATTTCGGGGCCGCCGCACTATCCGCGCGGCTCCACCCTCAGAAAGGAGAGACTCGATGAAGTCCAACCCCAGAGTAGTGCTCCGGTGCGTGGCCGGGCTGCTAATCGCCGCGTGCGCCGTCCAGGCGGCACACGGGCAATGGCGGCTCCGCGGGCGGCGAGCCATCCAGTGGCGCCGAGCCGCCGTGCCGATCGCATGGAGCCAAGCGACGAGCCCTTCGAAGTTCGAAGGCAAGCAGCGCGAGTCCGGTTCCAGCACGTTACGGCCGCCGATCCAGGCCCAGTACTGGATTCCCGCTGCACCGGCTCCGGTACCGCGAGCAGCACCGAATACGGCTCCGGCGCCGACGCGCATGCCAGCGGCGGCGCCACGAACCGCGGCACGTGTTACGCATCCGCCGTCCCGGCTGCCCATCCGCTACGGGCGTTCGACCATCAACTTCGACAACCAGTCGGGCCAACCGGCCCTGGTACGCTTGATGGGTCCCACCCGGGCAGAGGTCTTTGTTCCCAACAACGGACGAAACGCAATCAACCGCGTGGCCGCGGGCCACTACGTGATTCGCGTTCGCTACGGGACGGAAGGCAACTACCGTTACACGGAAGGCGACCACTTCGACGTGCGGGGCTCGGGAACGAGCTATTCGCGAGTAACGATCACACTGCACGGCGTAGCGTCGGGCAATTACTCGATGCACGGCAGCACGGCCGCTGATTTCGCCGCCGCCGCGCGTTAGTTCGCGATCCTAGTTTCGGGACAAGCCGCGCTTGCGGCAGCCCCGACGCGGTTCGACGAGCCGGCCCGCCGGCCCTCGATTCCGTGTCGGGGCTACTTCTTTGACGTTTCGTTCGCACTGCTGACGGTCATTTGTCCCGTAAGATCTCCTTCAGCAGGCCCGGCCGGTGGTACTGGTCCTTGAATCGCTCGACGGGGACTACATCCAATCGGTCCCCGATGCGGAACGCCAGGGCTCGGCAACCTTCCGGCGAACCGTCGAAGTGCCCGTCCGGTGTAACGGCGAGCCACTCTGTTCCGCAGTCGAGGGTGAGCAACTGTACAAGTTGCTTTCCAGTGGCGACGTCCCAAATGGCGACCGGTCCAATCCCTGAACTGCCGATCAGCCATCGACCGTCCGGCGTGAAGGCCCTGGGGAACCCGTCCCCTTCGAATGACCGCAGCCGCTTGCCGGTGGCCGTGTCCCAGAGGACCATGGGCTTGCGAAAAAAAGAGTCACCGAAGCTGAAGCTGACGATGTACCGGCCATCGGGGCTGAACAGACCTCCAGCGCAGGACGATTCCTCCCGCGGGATTAGCGGAAGCTTCTTGCCCGTGGCCACGTCCCACAGTCCGGCAACCAACTCCGAAGAACCCTCCACTGTCTTGACACCGGCGATAAGGACCATTTGGCCGTTGGGGCTGAAGGCAATGGAGTGAGGATTGGTGGGCGTTGCTTGGAATGTCTTTTGTTTGCTGCCCGTTGCACTGTTCCAGACATAGACCCCGCTGCCTTTCCCCATGTCTCTACTGCCGGTGACGAACTGGCGACCGTCGGGGCTGAAGGCCGCCGCGGCGACCCAGGTACCATCGAGGATGTCGTGGATCGGCTTGCCAATAGCGAGGTCGTAGAGTACGATCCGGCCGTCCATTGTTCCGGGGCGAGTTCCCCGGGAGTATCCGGCGGCCAGCAGACAACCGCCGTCGGGACTGTACGCCAGGCTGGCGCCGATGCCGAGTGGAGCATCCAATGTCCGCAGCTTTCGACCGGTGTGAATATCCCAGATTGCAACTTCCGCCTTCTCGTCCTTCGCGCCGGAGGC
>Ga0180429_10005420_pt1 | contig 10130 bp, 8 predicted proteins | sample SS_ome_FD_132428 | JGI IMG/M metagenome (GOLD analysis project Ga0180429, IMG submission 132428) | Hypersaline lake sediment archaeal communities from the Salton Sea, California, USA - SS_1_S_1 metaG | ecosystem: Environmental > Aquatic > Non-marine Saline and Alkaline > Hypersaline > Sediment ...
CGCGGCCTCAAGGCCGGCGACCGGGTCCGCCTGTCCGGAATCGTCTACACCGGGCGGGACGCCGCCCACGCCCGCCTGGTCGAGCTGTTGGAAAAGGGTGGTGAGCTGCCGTTCCCGCCCGAGGGGGCCGTCATCTACTACGTGGGACCCGCTCCGGCCAAGCCGCCGCGCCCCATCGGCTCCGCCGGCCCGACCACCTCGTACCGGATGGACTCCTACACCCCGCCGCTGTTGAAGGTCGGGGTGCGGGGGATGGTAGGCAAGGGGCTGCGCGGGGAGAACGTTGTCGAGGCGATGAAGAAGTACGGCGCCGTGTACTTCGCCGCCATCGGCGGGGCCGCCGCGCTCATCTCCAAGTCCATCGTCTCCGCCGAGGTCATCGCCTACGAGGACCTCGGCACCGAGGCCATCCGCCGTCTCGAAGTCCGGGACTTCCCCCTGGTCGTGGCCCAGGACTCCCACGGGCGCAGCGCCTACGAGGACGGGAAGCGGGAGTACCGCACCCTCGAGTCGGCCTGAACCTCGCCCCCCGAACGCACCCGACCCGGGACCCGGCGACGGGTCCCGCGATTGTACCGCACACCGCGGAGGAATCCCTTGGCCCGCTTGCTGTTCCTCGGCGACGTCATGGGCCGACCCGGACGACGGGCGTTGAAAACGTACCTGCCCTCCGTACTCGCCCTATTTTCCCCCGACCTCCTCATCGCCAACGTGGAGAACGCCGCCGGCGGCGCCGGCGTCAGCGCCAGGCCCTTGAACGAGCTCAAGGGGCTAGGAATCGACGTCTTCACCTCGGGTAACCACGTCTGGGACAACCGCGAGGCCTATCCGCTCCTGGAGGCCGAGCCGTTCCTCCTGCGGCCCGCCAATTACCCGCCTGGGGTGCCGGGGAGGGGCGTCGCGGTGCATGAGGCGGCGGGAATGAAAATCGGCGTCATCAACCTCCAGGGGCGTGTGTTCATGCGCGAGATAGACTGCCCCTTCCACGCGGCCGACCGGGAAATCGAAGCCCTGAAAAATTCCGGCGCGAGAGCCATCCTCGTGGATTTCCACGCCGAGGCCACCAGCGAGAAGGAGGCGATGGGACGGTATCTCGACGGGCGCGTGACCGCCGTTATCGGTACCCACACCCACGTCCAGACCGCCGATGGGCGGGTGTTTCCCGGCGGGACCGCCTACCTCTCCGACGCCGGGATGTGCGGCCCCACCGGTGGGGTCATCGGGGTGAAGACCGAGAGCGTGTTGGGCCGTTTCCTGAACGCCCTGCCCTTTCGCGCCGAGCCGGCCGAGGGGCCGGTGGCCCTCCGGGGCTGCGTGGTGGATTTCGATGAAAAAACCGGGCGCGCCCTCGCCATCGAGACCGTCGACCGCGGGGACGAGGATGGCTAGGCGGATTCTGGTCGTGGGCGGCAACGCCGCGGGGCTTTCCGCCGCCGCCCGGGCCAGGCGCGAGGACCCCGACGCCGAGACCGTCGTCCTCGAAGCCACCGACACCCCCGCCGTTTCCAACTGCAACTTCTCCTACGTCCTCTCGGGCAGGGTCAAGAAGCTCACCCGCGTGCTGGCCCATCCGCCGGAATATTTTACCGGGCGCGGTATTAACCTGCGCACCGGCGTGACCGTAACGGAGGCCGACCCGATCCGGCGCCGGGTAAAAATCGAGTCGGAGGGCGCCTCCGGCGAGGAAGCCTACGACCGCCTGGTGTACTGCGCCGGCTCGCGGGCCCGGAGTCTCGACGTTCCCGGACGGACCGGCGACGGGGTTACGGCGCTCCATTCCTACGCCGACATGGAAAAAGTCGTCGGCGGTCTGGAGGGGAAGAGCGCGGTGGCGGTCATCGGCGGCGGCTTTGGCGGGATGTCAGTGGCCGCGGCCCTGGCGGAAGAAAGAACCGTCGTCCTGATTTTCGCCGAGGACGCGCCCGTCCCGGGCCTGGCAGCCGGGCCGGCCGAGGTCGTCAACAAGCACCTGGAGGGCCGGGGCATCCGTTTATTGCCCGGAAGCCGGGTCGAGGGTTACCGGCGCGACGGCGCCGGGAAGCTCATCGGAGTTGAGACCGACGGGGAAAACGTCGAGTGCGGGTACGCCGTCGAGCTCGTGGGCGTCGTTCCCAACGTGGAGCCACTCGGCGGGAGGCTGGCGCTCGACGCGGCCAGCGGTGCGATTAAGGTGGACGGCCGCCAGTGCACCTCCGAGGACGGCGTCTTCGCCGCGGGGGACTGCGCCACGGTGCGCCACGCCCTCCTGCCGGGGCACCGCTACATCCCCAACGGGGCGCTGGCCAACCGGTGCGGCCGGACGGCCGGGTGCAACGCCGCGGGCGGTTTCTGCAAAAGCGCCCCCGCCCTGTGTACCCGCGCAACCGAGCTCTACGGCCTGGAGCTGGCCCAGACCGGCCTGTCCCTGGAGGAGGCGCGGGCCGCGGGCTACGACGCCGTCGAGACTGTTATTGAGGTGCCGCTCCACGCCGCGTTCCACCTCCCGCGGGCCGTTCTTACCTGCTCCGCCGTGGCCGAACGGGGGGCGGGAAAAATTCTGGGGGTGCGCCTGACCGGCCCCTACGGGGCGAATCTACGGATAAACGCCGCCGCCACCGTCATCGCCGCCGGGATGGACGCCGAGGCCGCCTGCGGGCTGGACTACGCCTACCACCCGTACTCGTCGCCGGTCTGGGATCCGCTGCTGGTGCTCTTCCGCCGGACGGCCAAAATTTTATCCGGCCGCGAGGGGTAGCATGAAGCGACGCGCCGGGCTCATCTTCACCATTTTCCTCACCCTCGCCGGTTGCGGACGGGGCGGGCCCGAATCCACCCCCGAAGGCGCAATCACCGTCACCGACGATGCCGGACGCACCGTCTCCCGGGATAAAATCCCGCAGCGCGTGGTCTCCACCGCCCCCGACGCCTCGGAAACCCTCTTCGCCCTCGCCCCGGGAAAACTCGTCGGCCGCAGCGCCTACTGCGACTTCCCCCCGGCAATAGCCGGGCTGCCCGTCGTCGGCGACTTCTCCAATCCCGACGCCGAGCGCATCGCCGCCCTGTCGCCCGACCTCGTCCTGGTGACGGGGATGGAGCAGGCCCCGCTCCTGGCCAAGCTCGAATTTCTGAAAATCCCGGCCTACGTTTATTTCCCCGGCTCGGTGGAAGGCCTCGAACGAGATTTTTCCGAGCTGGGGCGGCTCCTGGGCAACCCGGTTGAAGGAGACCTGCTGGCCGCGGAGCTGCGGGGGGCCGTCGCGGATATTTCCCAAAAGACCGCCGGCCTCGACCAGCCGCGGGTGTACATCGAAATCTCGGGCGACCCGCCCATGGCCGCCTGCGCCGGGAGCCTCATGGGCGACCTGGTGGAGACCGCCGGCGGGGTGAACGTCTTCGGCGACCTGCCCCGCCCCTTCCACAACGTGACGCCGGAGCAGATCCTCGTGGCCGACCCCGACGTGGTCCTCCTCTGCGACGGCCTGACCACTCCGGAGACGGCCGCCCGCCGGACCGGTTGGGAAAGCTTGAGCGCGACGGCTACGGGCCGGGTCCACGCCCTCGACCCCGGTCTCGTCACCCGGGCCGGGCCCCGGACCGTCGAGGCCCTGAAGCACATCGCCGACCTCCTCCACCCGGGGGGCGGGTGATGCTGTCCCGCGCCGTAGAGTTGGGCAAGCGGACGGTGGACGGGCTGCTCCGCCTCCTCTACCCGCCGGTGTGCCACGTCTGTGGCGAGCGGCTGGCCGAGGAGCTGAAAATCGGGCTCTGCCCGGCCTGCTGGCGCTTGGTGGAGCTGATAAAGCACCCGTGGTGCGGCGCCTGCGGGCGGCCGATAACGCCGAGGGAAATCAGCGATCCCCTGGGGGAGAACCTGTGCCTCGACTGCCGCGTCTCCCCCTTTCCGGTGACGCTGCGCGGGGCGGCCGTGTACACCCAGCCGCTGGTGCGGCTCTTGCACGAGTTTAAGTACGATTTCTGGCCCACGCTGGCCGAGCAGCTCGGCGACCTCTTCGTCGAGCGGGCGGGCGCCCTCTTCGGCGATTGGCGCCCCGACGCGGTGGTCCCGGTGCCGCTCCACGTGAAACGGTTGCGCTGGCGCGGATTCAACCAGAGCCGCCTCCTGGCGCAGCGTGTCGCCGCCCACTGGGGGGCCGAATTGGCGGAGCCCCTCGTCCGGGTGCGCAACACGATTCCCCAGGCCACCCTCCCCGTGGAGGCGCGGCTGACCAACGTCGCCGGGGCCTTCGCCGTGCGGGACGCCGGAATGGTAGACGGCAAACGAATCTGCCTGGTGGACGACGTCTCCGCCACCGGGAGCACGATTCTGGAGTGCGCGAAGGCGCTGCGCGAGGCGGGCGCGATCGAGGTCCGCGCCTACGTCCTGGCGCGACCGTAGCTGGGACAAGGGGTTTAAACCCCTTGCCTCCTAAGAATCGGAGAAACATGGGGGTACCGGACCTGCCCTTGAAGACCGCGGACTGGCTCCTCGCCGGCCCGGCCTTCGTCCGCTATTGCACGCTCAAGGACCTGCTCCGGGGCGTCGTGCAGGTGGACGACGAGGAGGGGCTCCGGCGCGAGATGCTGGCCGAACCTTTGGTCAAGAGGCTCGTCGCCGAGGTCAACGACTGGGAGAACCAGCCGCCGCTCAAGCGGCACAACGACGCCGGTCACCCGCTGCACAAGCTGGTCTTCCTCGCCGAAATCGGCGTCGGGCGCGAGGCGCTGGCCCCCGCGGTGGAGGCCGTCCTGGCCCACCAGTCCCCCGAGGGCCCGTTTCAGGTAAAGGCTTTTATTTCAAAGGCATACGGCGGCGACGACGCGGAGCATTGGACCTGGTTCGGCTGCGACGCCCCACTCACCAGCTACGCCCTTGTCAAACTGGGACTGGGCGACGACGAGCGCGTCCGGCGCTCCGTCGACTATATCGGTGCTAAAATCGAGGAGCACGGCGTCCCCTGCCACTCCGACCCGACGCACAATCCGAAGTTCCGGGGACCGGGCCGGAAAGGGGACCCCTGCCCCTACGCGAGCCTTATCACCCTGCGGATGTTCGCGGAGATTCCCGAGCTGGCCGAGAGCTCAGGGGCCGACCGGCTGGTCGAGACGCTCCTGGGTCACTGGGCCGAGCGCCGGAGCGGGAAAAAATACTACCTCTTCGGCGTCGGGAGTGATTTCGTCAAGCTCAAAGCCCCGCGCGTCTGGTACGACATCCTGCACTTCGCCGACACGCTCTCCCGCTTCACCCGGGCCCGCTACGACGAGCGTTTCGGCGAGGTCATGGATGTCCTGCGGTCCAAAGCCGACGCCTCGGGGCGCTTCACGCCGGAATCGGTCTGGCTCAAGTGGAACCCCGACGGTAGGACATCAAAGCCGCCGAAGAGTGGTGAGGTATTTTTTGAAGGGCAACCCGTGGGCGACGACGAGCAGAACTGGTCGGGCTGGGAGTTCTGCCAGAAGCGGGAGCCCAGCCGCTGGCTGACCTGCCTGGCGTGGGGTATCATGGGCCGGGCGCACCTGCCGATTAACCGCTGACCAAGGAGACAAGGGGTTTAGACCCCTTGCCGTAACGGACCTAATTATGGCCAAGGGCGTGGAACAGGTTCTGGCGTCTTTAAAGAAGGCGCCGTACAAGAACAATATAACCTACTCGCGGGTTATTGAAGCATCCCCGGCCCGGTTCGCCGACTTCCCCGACTGGTTGCACGAAGACCTGCGGAACGCCCTGGAAAAACGCGGCATCGAACGGCTCTACACCCACCAGCGCGAGGCGGTGGACCACGTCCACGCCGGGCGGCACGTGGTCGTCGGTACCCCCACCGCCAGCGGCAAGACCCTGTGCTACAACCTGCCGGTGCTGGACGCCGTCCTGCACGAGCCGACCGTCCGCGCCCTGTACCTCTTCCCCACCAAGGCGCTCTCCATGGACCAGCTCGTGGAGCTGACCCGCCTGGCCGAGCTTATCGACCCGGGAATCGTCGCCAACACCTACGACGGCGACACCCCGGCCGACGTGCGCCGAAAAATCCGCCGGGGCGGCAACGTGGTCATCACCAACCCCGACATGCTCCACACCGGCATCCTGCCCCACCACACCAAGTGGCTCTCCCTCTTCGAGAACCTGCGCTACGTGGTGATTGACGAGCTGCACACCTACCGCGGGGTCTTCGGCAGCCACATGGCCAACGTCATCCGGCGGCTGAAGCGCATCGCAAATTTCTACGGCTCGAAGCCCACCTTCATCCTCTCCTCGGCCACCATCGCCAACCCGAAGGAATTGGCGGAGCGGCTGGTCGAGGAGCAAGTCGAGCTGGTGGAGGATTCCGGGGCGCCCACCGCGGACAAGCACTTCATCCTCTACAACCCCCCGCTGGTCCAGGCCAATACCGGCGTACGCGAGAGCTACGTCATGCACGCCCGGCGGCTGGCGGCCAAGTTCATCGAGGCCGGCGTCCAGTCCATCGTCTTCGCCACCGCCCGCGTCACCACCGAGGTTCTGGTCAAGTACTTGAAGGACGCCATCGAAACCTCGCCCGACCGGAAGGGCTGGATACGAGGTTATCGGGGCGGCTACCTGCCGAAACTCCGGCGGGAAATCGAGAAGGGCCTGCGGGACAGGACCATCCGCGGCGTGGTCTCCACCAACGCCCTGGAGCTGGGAATCGACATCGGGGCGCTGGAGTGCGCGGTCCTCTCCGGCTACCCCGGCTCCATCGCCAGCACCTGGCAGCAGGCGGGCCGGGCCGGAAGGCGCAGCGGGGTATCCGTGGCGGTCTACGTGGCCCGCAACCTGCCCCACGACCAGTACGTGGTCCTCCACCCGGAATTTCTCTTCGAGCAATCGCCGGAGCACGCCCGCATCAACCCGGACAACCTGTTAATCCTGCTGGAGCACGTCAAGTGCGCCTGCTTCGAGCTGCCCTTCGGCGAGGACGAGGTGTTCGGCGGCGAGAATCTGGGCGAGATGCTGGACTTCCTCGTCGAGGGCGGCCTGGTCCACCGCACCGGCGACAAGACGTACTGGATGGCCGACGCCTACCCGGCCCAGGAGGTCTCCCTGCGCCGGCTCACCCGGGACAACTTCGTCATCGTGGAATTGGGCGGGCGGCCCGTCGAGGGCGCCGAGGACCTGGGGGACGAGAAATTCGAGGAGCGCCTGGGGCGGTCCGGGGACAACCGGCCCCGCGTCATCGGCGAGGTGGACTACTCCGGCGCCTTCTACCACATCTTCCCCAAGGCCGTGTACGTCCACGACGGCGTGAGCTACCAGGTCGAGGAGCTGGATTTTCCCAACCGCAAGGCGTTCGTGCGGCGGGTGGACTGCGACTACTACACCGACGCCGAGGAGAAGACCGCCGTAAGAATCCTCGATGTCTTCGAGGAAGGGAAGCCGGCCGTGGCGCGGCCCTTCCACGGCGAGGTCCACGTCTCCACCAAGGTCGTCGGCTTCAAGAAAATCCGCTACTATACCCAGGAGAACGTGGGCTACGGCGAGGTGAACCTGCCCGAGCGGGAGATGAGCACCACGGCGTACTGGGCGCGGGTTTCGGGAAAAATGCTGGCCGAGCTGCCATTCTCCCGGAACGAGTGGGTGGCCGGAATCCACGGCATCCGGTACGCCCTCCACGCCCTGGCGGCCTTCGTGCTGATGTGCGAGATTCGGGATCTGGGCTCCGCCATCGGCGCGGCGCGGGGGGACGATTTCTCCGAGGTCGGTCCCGCCGCGGCGCTCTACGGCGGGGAGGAGCTGGACCTCGCGGTTGACCTCGAGCCGCTGGTCTTCATCTACGACAACTACCCCGGGGGCGTCGGCTTTTCGGAAAAGCTCTTCGCCCTGCACCGCGACTTGTGGGCCGGGGCGCTGGCGAGAATAGAGGACTGCCCCTGCACCTACGGCTGCCCGTCGTGCATCGGGCCGTCGCTGGAGATGCGGGGGCCGGAGGGTACGGTGATTCAGGTCCCCCGACGCAAGGATGCCGCGCGGGTCATTCTCCGGCAATCGCTGGCCCAACCGGGGAGGAACGGGGGGCCGGCCGGAGGCGTAGATGGATAATCCCCCATCCATCGGAGCGGCATGATGCGAAGCATTTTACTAACAATCCTCGCCGGAGCATCCCTCGCGGCGGCGGAGTCCGGCTCCCTGGCCGACTACTTCCCCGACCAGATGGAGCCGGCGCACTACGACTGCCTCTACTCGCCCCAGGGCGCCGAGCCGTACACCTACGACGCGAACCGCTGGTATCTGGCGAATCCCGCGGAGCTCGACGGCGTCCACTGGGTAGACACGAACATGGCCTGCCGCTTCGAGGGCGACGCGGTCCAGTTCTACGATTACTCGAACGGCGTATTCATTGAGCTGCCCCACCGCCTCGAATTCCCCCTGGGACCGGGGAAGACCTGGACCCACACCACCCCGGACGGGCGCTCGGCCCTCGGGGTGACGACATTCCTGGACAGCGTTACCGTCCCCTACGGGACCTTCGACGGCTGCTTCCAGGTGGCATTCTCCGAGCAGGGCGTCGGGGAGTGGACCGTCGTCCTGGCGCCGGGGCGCGGCGTAATCGAGGAGTGGGGCGAGATTTACGGCGTCTGCGGCTGGGAGTGCGAGCTGGTGTATTACGGCGACGGGACCTCCTGCGCCTCCCCGAACAAGTCCGGCGGCTGAGGCCCCCGGCACCCGTGAGCCCGTTGGGCTCCAACGACAATAAAATGAGAACCTTCCTCACAGTCACCGCGCTTTTAGTCCTTCTGACCGTCTCGGCGCGGGCGGAGACCGTCCCCGTGATCGAGTGGGACGGTCGGCTGGACTACGCCACCCTGGGCTACCTTGAGAAGAAGCTGGACGAGGCGGAGGGGGCCGGGGCGCCGCTTTTAATCTGGAGGCTCGACTCCTCCGGCGGCGAGCTGGACGCCGCGCGCCGGATAACCGAGATCCTGCGGTCGAGCCCCCTGCCGGTGGTCGTCTGGGTCGGGCCGGGGGGGGCGGTGCTGGGTGATGAGGCGATTCCGGTGGGGCTGGCGGCGGCGGGGCTTTTCGGGAGCGAGAGCGCGGTCTTCGGCACCGGCCGTCCCCTCACCGTAACCGAGGGGAGGCTTTCCGAACTGGAGCCGCGCAGCCGGAGCTATCTGGACGGGCTTGGCGCCCTCGCCGCCCGTGAGGCGGAAAGTTCCGGTTACAACGAGGGGTGGGCCGCGCTGTTGGCCCGGGGGCTGGTCACGCTCACGGTCTGGGAGCTGGAAACCTACAACCTGGGCGACGGGGCGGCGGACAATCCCGGCGAGCTGGCCCGGCTTCTCGACGACCGCCCGCTCAACTACCCCGGCCACCCCCGCCTCGACACGACGAATTGGGCTTTGCACGAGATAGACACCGACGTCCTGTGGGACGTGCTATCCTTCATCGTCAACCCCAACGTGGCCTTCGCCCTCTTCCTGTTCGCCATGTTCGCCTTCGCCTTCACCGCCACCAACCCCGGCGGGTTTTTCACCCCGGTCATGGGGACCGTCCTGCTGCTGGTGTCCCTGCTGGCCTTCGATTACCTTCCGCTGAGCTGGCTCGGCCTCGTGCTCGTCGTGGTCTCGATGGTGCTGTTCACCCTGGAGGTGCTCCTGGGCACGAAGGGCATCCTGGCGATTCTCGCCCTCGGTGCGCTCTTCGTCGGCGGGTTGACCTTCTACCGACCCGGCACGACGAGCGTGTCCCTGGTGGTGCTGGTGCCCTCCCTGGCGGTCACGGGGGTTTTCTTTTTGATAGCCGTGAGCGGCGGGCTGGTGGCCAAGCTCCGGGCGAAGTCCATCGGATCGGGGGAGCTCATCGGCGAGCTGGGCGTGGTCGCCTCCAACTTCGGGAAGAGGCGCCGCGGGAAGGTGAGGCTGAAGGGCGACATCTGGCCCGCCACGGCCCTGGCGCCCCTCGAACGGGGAACCCGCATCCGCGTCCGGGGGATCGAGGGGGTGAACCTGCTGGTCGAGCCGTACATTGAGCAGGAACAGACCTGAACCGTCGTCGGATGTGGAACAAGGGGTTTAACCCCCCTGTCTGACCCGAGGGTCCTTTTTTTTTACGCTCGAAATCCGTTCAGGCCGCCGCGGCCTTTTTCCCCCCCTCGATGAAGGCGACGAACATGCCCACCAGCGGCGCCAGTGCCATGAGC
>Ga0180429_10005421_pt1 | contig 10125 bp, 7 predicted proteins | sample SS_ome_FD_132428 | JGI IMG/M metagenome (GOLD analysis project Ga0180429, IMG submission 132428) | Hypersaline lake sediment archaeal communities from the Salton Sea, California, USA - SS_1_S_1 metaG | ecosystem: Environmental > Aquatic > Non-marine Saline and Alkaline > Hypersaline > Sediment ...
CGCTGTTGGTGATGCTTCCTTCCTTTTCCACGGAAACGCAGGCGGGAAGCATGAACACTTCCGTCTTGATCTCGGAGGGATCCATGTCCGGGCCCTGCCAGAAGGAGCCGGTTTCGTTGTCGAACAGATTGACGTTGACCATCCAGTCGAGCTTCCCCATGGCCTGGCGGCTCTTGCCGGCGTTGGCTCCGCTGCACGCCGGGTTCATGCCCCAGGCGAAAAGCCCCTTCAACTTCCCGTCGTACATGGCGTCGAAGATGTCCAGCCAGGAATACGGTTCGCCGTCGTCCACCCGGGGCATCCACGAGTAGCCGAAATCGTTTTCGAGGGTCCCCTTCTCCCCGAAGAAGGACTTGAGAAGGCTCACGGAATATTTGGGGTAGTTCCCCCACCAATTGGCGCTGAGAGGGTCGTTGGTGGAGGGGGTGCATCTTCGGTTGTAGGCTTCGAGGGAATCGTCGGAAGCCCGGGGGATCTTGAGATAGCCGGGCCAGATGTGCCACAGGAGGCAGTGGTCCGTGGAGCCCTGGACGTTGGACTCGCCGCGGAGAGCGTTGACCCCGCCGCCCGCCACTCCCATGTTGCCCAGAAGCAACTGGATCATGGCCATGGTGCGGATGTTCTGCACGCCCACCGTGTGCTGGGTCCATCCCATGGCGTACATGATGGTGCCCGCCTTCTCCGGAGCCCCCGTGGCCGCGTAGGCTTCGTAGATTTTCGCGAGGGAATCCGCGGGGGTGCCGGTGATCTCCGAAACCTTGTCGGGGGAATAGCGGGGGTAGTGCTTTTTCAGAAGCTGGAAGACGCACTGCGGGTCCTCGAGGGAGAGGTCCCGCTTGGGGACTCCCTTGTCGTCCTTTTGGAATTGCCACGTCGTCTTGTCGTAGGAGCGCTTTTCGGCATCGTAGCCCGAAAAAAGCCCGTCTTCGAACTTGAAATCCGGATTCACCAGGAAGGAAGCGTTGGTGTAATGGGCCACGTACTCCTTGTGATACAGATCGTTGTCGAGGATGTATTTGATCATGCCCCCGAGAAAGGCGATGTCCGTGCCGGACCGGATGGGAGCGTAGATGTCCGCCTTGGAGGAAGTCCTCGTGAAGCGGGGGTCCACGCTGATGAGCTTGGCCCCTTGGAGCTGGGCCTCCGTGACGTACTTGAAGGAGATGGGATGGTTTTCGGCGGCGTTGCTTCCCATGATCAGGATGCAATCGCTGTTTTTGATGTCGATCCAATGGTTGGTCATGGCGCCGCGTCCGAACGACTCTGCCAGAGCCGCTACCGTGGCGCTGTGTCAGATACGGGCCTGATGCTCGATGTACACCAGTCCGAGGGAGCGCATGAGGGCTTGGTAGATCCAGCATTCTTCGTTGTCCATGGCGGAGCTGCCCAGGGAAGCGATGGCCGTGGTGCGGTTCACCACCTGCCCTTTGGCGTTCTTCTCCGTGAAGGTGGCGTCCCGGGTGGTCTGAACGCGCTTGGCGATCTCGTCCAGGGCCCAGTCCCAGGAGACCGCCGTCCATTCCTCGGAATAGGGGGCGCGATACATGGGGCGCGTCAGGCGGTTTTCGTTTTCCGACAACTGGGAAAGGGCCGCTCCCTTGGAGCACAGGGCCCCCCGGTTGATCACGTGATCCGGGTCCCCTTCGACGTTGATGACGCGGCCGTCCCCCTTGAGGCTGGTGTGGACGATGGCCCCGCACCCCACGGCGCAATAGCAGCAGATGGTGGTGGTTTCCTTGGCGTACCGAGTCCTGAGCATTTGCGCGTGGGCCTTGACCGGTGCCAAGTCCACGTCGAGCCCGCCCAGGACAAGTCCCGCCGTAGCGGCCCCCGAAACTTTCAAGAAAGATCTTCGAGTCAGTCTCATGCTTCGATTCCTCCTTGAGTTGAAAGACTTTTGGGATGAAACGGCCTTTCGCCGACAAGCCAAGCGCCGCCTTCCCCATTGGAGAAAGAACGACCGGACTTGGGAGCGGGACGGGGAAATCGAAGAGGACGTCAGCGGGGCAAGGGCGACCCACGGAAAAGGAATCCGGGGAGACAAGGAACGACGGGGATTCCCACGGGAAACGGGAGCGAGGAGAGAGCGACGCGGCCCGTTCGATCACAGACAATCGGACAATCATTAATACAAGATGAATCCCTTCGTGTAAAGAAAAAATATTGTCACTCTATGTCAAGTGTGACATATAAACGGAGCATGCAGGGCTCCCGGATTCGCACCCCCCCCTTTCGGGCGAAGCGCAGCGGAAGCCGGAAACGAAAAAGGGGCGGACCCCCTGGTCCGCCCCTGCACGAAATCCCGTTCGGGCTTGCAAGCCCGAACGGGCTGTCAACTTTGTTTTTTCAGGCTTTCAGCAACCCCGTCATGCCGGGAGACCGGAAATCGGCCGAAAAACTCCGGATTCACGCTTTCACGGGAGTACCGAAACGCGGGCGAGGCGCGAAACCGCGAGGGTCGGCCCAAACCGTTCGCGGCCCCTCAACCCCCGCCCCCCGCTCAACCCCCGCCGCCCGCAGGCCACCGGCGGGCGATCTCCACCAGGGTCCGAACCCCGAACCCCGTGGCTCCCCGGACCGCCGTGGGCTGGTCCTTGTCCGCCCAGGCCGGCCCGGCGATGTCCAGATGCACCCAAGGGGTCTCGTCGTCCACGAACTGCTTGAGAAACATGCCCCCGATGACGCACCCCGCCTTGCGGGTCCCCACGTTCTTGAAATCCGCCACGTCGCTCTTGAGATCCTCGAAATAGAAATCCCACAGGGGTAAAGGCCACAGCTTGTCTCCCACCTCCATGCCGATTCGGCGCACCTCTTCCACGAGGTCTTCCCGGTTGCCCATGACCCCGCCGACCCGGTCTCCCAAAGCGACGATGCACGCCCCCGTCAAGGTGGCCACGTCCACCAGGAAAGCGGGCTTGTACCGTCGGGCGTAGGCCAGTCCGTCGCACAGGACCATGCGCCCCTCGGCGTCGGTGCTGATGACTTCGATGGTGAGCCCCGAAAGGGACCGGACCACGTCGCCGGGCTTGTAGGCGTTTCCTCCCGGCATGTTTTCGGCGCAGGGGAGGATGCCCACGACGCGCTTGGGGACGTCGAGGGCCCCCAGGGCGTCCATGGCCCCGAGCACGGCGGCGGCCCCCGCCATGTCGTGCTTCATGAGCTCCATCTTGTCGGCGGGCTTGATGGAAATGCCCCCCGTGTCGAAGGTGATGCCCTTGCCCACGAAAACCAGAGGAGCGTCTTCCTCGGTCCCCGCAGGGGCGTGCTCCATCACGACGAAGCAGCCCGGCTCCCGGCTTCCCTGCGCCACCGCCAGAAACGCTCCCATGCCCATTTCGGCGGCGGTCTCCTCGTCCATCGCTTGCAGGCGGAATCCGTGCCGCTCGGCCGTTTCGCGGGCCTTTTCCGCCAGAAACCGGGGGGTGACCTCGTTGGCGGGGGCCGTGGTGACGGTGCGGGCGAGAAACACTCCGGAAGCCACCGCCAAGGCGCGATCCACCGCTTCCCGCATGCCGGCCTCCGGCTCCGTTTCGCGGTGGATCCCCCATTGCTCCAACTGAGGCGGCCGCTCGTCGTCGCGCCCGCGGGGAGCGTCGTAGCGATAAAGGCCCAGCCAGCCTCCCACGACGGCCTCCTCCAGGGCCGAAGTCGCTTCCATGGGGATTCCTTCCAGGGCGGCCAGGGGCAGGAGGGGCTTGTGCAGACGCAGCTCCCGGCAGCGGCGCAGTCCGGCGGCCAGGGCCCCCCGCAGCCGGTCGCCGTCGAAATCCTTTCGCTTGCCCAGCCCGACGCAGATCACTCTCGAAGTCTTTTTGTCGGCGGGAGCGTAAAAGACGGCGGTTTGCTGAAAACTCCCCTTGAAGTCTTCCAGTGCCCCGGTCTCCCGCAGCCAGTCGCCTTCCGCCTCGAGCCAGCGGCCAAAGCCCGCCAATGGCTCCTCCTTCTCGAATCCCAAAAACAGCACCCCGTCGCCGTCCCATTGCCCCAACGGCCCCACCTGCCACTCCATTCGCATGCGCTTCGCTCCTTACATGGCTCGTTTCGCTCGAGCGCTCGATCGCTTAAACCGTGATCATCCAAGGGCTTCGATCATCCAAGGACGTCGGTAAAAGCTCCCCATCGAAGTCCCCTTTTCGCAAAGGGGGATTCGGGGGGATTTTCCAATCGGAAAAAGTCGGAAAATTCGGGCGGGCTCCTACGAAGGCAAGAATTCTCCCGCGCCCGTTTCCCCGTCGAAGTAAAACAGTCGTTCCGCATAGGCGGGCGGCCGGCCCGTCAAGATCCTCGCCGCCTCCAAAGCCTGGAGGCTGGAGATGGCGGAGACGGCGGGCCCCAAAGCCCCCGAGGCGTCTTCGGCGGAATCCCGCGACCGCCGCCGGCCGTAAACGCTTTCCAAGCCCGAAGGTCCGCCCGGAAGAAAGGTGCGGATCTGCCCCCACCAGCCGGCGACGGCGGCGTGGACGAAGGGCAGGCCCGCCCGCGCCGCTCCCCGGGCCAGGACGAAGCGGGCTTCCAGGTTGTCCAATCCGTCGAGAACGAGGTCCATGCCTTCCAGCAGATCGTCCAGGCGACCTTCTTCCAGTTTTTCTCCTACGGGCTCCGTTTCCGTCAAGGGATTCACCGAGCGAAGCAGCCGGGCCGCTTCCGTCGCCTTGGGCTCGCCCAGTCCTTCCACGGTGGAAAGCCACTGGCGGTTGAGGTTGGACGGGGAAAAGACGTCGGGGTCCACCAGGCGCAAACGGCCCACTCCGGCCCGCGCCAGCAGATGGGCCAATCCCCCCCCCAGCCCCCCGCAGCCGCACACGAGCACCGAAGAGGCGCAGACCTTGCGCTGCTCCTCGAAGCTCAGGGCCCAGAGGTTCTTCAGATACCTCAGAGGCATCACCCCTTCGTCCAGGGCCCGCAACTGGGCTTGGCGTGGAGAAAAGCCGTTGGCGCGGGCCCACCGCAGCAGGGCTTCGTCTTCCGCGACGGAAACTTCGCGGTCGCCGCAAGCCACCCTGTAAGCGCCCGGAAAGGTCATGGGCTTCCTCCTTCCCGTCCCCGTCCCCGGGGGAGGCGAGACGTTTCCCGAGAGAGCGGGAGCGGGCGAGTGCTCGGCGTCGGAGAAAAAACGGGCACGCTCACTTCCTCCGGCGAATATTATTTTCAGCGGCGGAACACAATTTACACCATGCACGGATCGTGGCATAATGATTTTTCGTGTCCGTCGGAAGTCGCCCATCGGTTTCTCCAAGGGGTGCCCGGATCCCGGAATCCTTTCAAAACGGTCGCGGTCGGCCAATGGAAAAAATTCTCAGTCTGAAGAACGATTTTTCCGAGATCGAGCGGTTGTCCAACGCCGTGAAGGATCTGGGCGAGAAATGTCGCTGCCCCGGGGAGCTCGTGGACGACGTGGTCCTGGCCCTCGAGGAGATCGTGAGCAACATCGTGCGCCACGGGGGCGAAAGCATCGACAACCGCCTCATCCGAGTGGAAGTCCGCACGGGAAGCGAGGAATGGACGTGCCGGGTGATCGACGAGGGCCGTCCTTTCAACCCCCTGGAATTCCCGGCCCCCGACCTCGACACCCCCTTCGAGGAAAGAGACGTGGGCGGGATGGGCATCCACCTCGTCCGCCGGTCCGTGGACGGGATGGAGTACGAGCGGAAATGCGGCAAGAACGTTTTGATCATGAAGAAGTCCATGTCAAGAGAGCCATGAGGTTCGGCCAAGCACCCGATCGCAGGATTTCGAGCTTTTCCCGTTGGAGAATCCCCCTGAATCCTCCTTTGCGAAAGGGGGGCCTTGTTAGAGGAAATTATGGTTAGGTGCTTGGAGTCCCATCGGTAAACCGCGGAGCTTTCCGACCGGTCATGATCCACAGGAGGGTCGTATGTCAATCGATGTCAAAGTGCGCGAAAAGTCTCCGGAAGTCTTCGTGGTTTCTCCGGAGGGGTCCTTGGATTCGAACACCTATCCCGTTTTGGAAGACGAAGTCGATGCTCTGATCGCGGCCGAAGCTCCCAAGGTGATCGTGTTCGACATGAAAGGGGTTCACTACATCAGCAGCATGGGAGTGCGGGTCGTTCTGAAAACCAAGAAGATGCAGAAAAAGCACGGGGGCAAGGTGCTCCTGCTGAACCTCCAGCCCCAAATCCGCAAGGTCTTCGAGATCATCCGCGCCTTGCCCTCCGAGCCCATCTGTTCGAGCATGGAGGAGCTGGACGAGTATCTCGACGCCATGCAGAGGAAAATGGTGTAGCGAATTTCGCAGGAAGCGAGCATCCATGGAGACTCCGCCACCGTCCCCCGGCCAGGGGCCGCGAGAAGCCGTCGAGGAGCTTCGCCGAGCCATCCGCTACCACGACTACCGCTACTACGTCCTGGACGATCCCGTCGTTTCCGACGAGGAATACGACCGCCTCATGGAGCGGCTGCGGAAGCTTGAGGAGCGGTATCCGGAGCTGCTCGTCCCCGATTCCCCCACCCGGCAAGTGGGAGGCGAGCCTCGCGAAGATCTGGCCCCCGTCGCCCATGAAATCCCCATGCTGAGCCTCAAGTCCGCCTACGCCGAAGGGGACGTGAAGCACTTCGACCAAAACTGCCGCAAGGAGCTGGCGGGGCGTATGGCGGATTCCCAAGGGATCGAATACGTGGCCGAGCCCAAGTACGACGGCCTGGCCGTGGAATTGATCTACGAGAACGGGAAACTGGTCACGGCTTCCACGCGGGGGGACGGATGGACGGGGGAGGACATCACCGCCAACATCCGCACCATCCGGGAGGTCCCCCTGGCGCTGCGGGACCGGGAGGAGCCCGTGCCCGCCCGCCTTGTCGTCCGGGGCGAGGTGTACATGGCCGTGGACGATTTCCGGGATTTCAACCGAAAGCGGGAGGAAGCGGGGGAGAAGGTCTTCGCCAACCCCCGCAACGCCGCCGCCGGGTCCCTTCGCCAGTTGGACCCCAAGGTCGCCGCCCGCCGCCCCCTGCGCGTCTTTCTCTACGACATCGTCCACTGCGCGGATCGCGAATTCGAAACCCAGCGGGAGGTGCTGGACGCTCTGCCTCGTTGGGGGCTTCGGGTCAACCGGGAGCATACCCGCCTCTGTCGGGGGATCGGGGAGGTGCTGGAATATTACGAGGAGATTTCTCGCCGCCGGGACGATCTTCCCTACGAGATCGACGGGGTCGTTATGAAGGTGGATCGAAGGGCTTACCGGGAAATCCTGGGCTTTCGCTCGCGGGACCCCCGTTGGGCACTGGCCTACAAGTTCCCCGCCCGGCGCGCGACCGCGAGAGTCCTGGACATCCGGGTGCAGGTGGGGCGAACGGGAGCCCTGACCCCCGTGGCCCATCTGGAGCCCGCGAACCTGGCCGGGGTGGAGGTAAGCCGCGCCTCCCTGCACAACTTCGGGGAAATGCGGCGCAAGGACATTCGCATCGGAGACCGGGTGGAAGTGGAGCGGGCCGGAGACGTCATCCCCTACGTGGCACGCTCCATCCCCGAGCTCAGGGACGGCTCCGAGCGGGAGCTTCCCGTGCCCGGGCACTGCCCCGTCTGCGGGTCCCGCGTGGACGCGAGCGAAGACCTGAAATCCGTCCGCTGCGTGGGGCTGGCCTGCGCCGCCCAGTTGCGCAAGCGCCTCACCCACTTCGCCTCCCGCGCGGCCATGGACATCGAAGGGCTGGGGGACAAGCTGGCCGAGCAACTGGTGGCCGCGGGGCGAGCGAAGAAGCTTTCGGATGTTTACGGGCTTTCCAAGGAGGATCTGCAGTCCCTGGAGCGCATGGGCTCCAAGTCGGCGGACAATATTCTGAGGGAGATCGAGAAGTCCAAGCAAGTCCCTCTGGCTCGCTTCCTCCACGGATTGGGGGTGCCCCTGGTGGGGGAGCGCATGGCCCGCATTCTGGCCGAGAAGCACGAGACGTTGGACGATCTTGTGAAAGCTTCGGCGGAGGACTTGCTCAAAATCGACGGCGTGGGCCCGGAAGTGGCCCAGAGCCTCTCGACTTTCTTTTCCGACGAGGAAAACCGCAAGGTCGTCCAGGAGATGCGCTCGGCGGGGGTGGCGCTTCCCAATCCCGATTATATGGAAAAAGAGGAGTCCAAGCCATTGAGCGGTCTCGTCTTCGTTTTCACGGGGACCCTGGAAAAGCGGACCCGCAACGAAGCCAAGGGGCGGGTGGAATCCCTGGGGGGGCGGGTGACTTCCAGCGTGAGCAAGGAGACTTCCTACGTGGTGGCGGGGCCGGGGGCGGGCTCCAAGCTGGAGCAGGCGAGAAAGAAGGGCGTGCCCGTGCTGGAGGAGACCGAATTCGAAGAGATGATCGCCGGCAAGGGGTAGGGGGAAGGCGTCAAAAGGAAAACGGAGCGATGAAACCCTCCCCTCCATTGATCCCGTTTCCCGAAACCTGCCTCCGGGGTCGCTTTATGCGCCGAGAGAAACGATTCCGGGTGGAGGTGGAAACTCGTGGGGGAAGGGTCTGGGCCCACACCAACAATTCGGGGAGCATGATGGGATTGCTGCGCCGAGGGGCCCCGGTGCTCCTTTCGCCGGCCTCCAACCCCAAGCGGCGATTGGCCTACACCCTCGAGCTCGTCCGAATCCACGGGGTGTGGGTGGGGGTGAACACCCTCGTGCCCAACCGGTTGCTGGCCATCGCCTGGCGGGAGGGGCTTCTCGCCCCGGCGCAAGGCTACGACCGGTTTCGCCCCGAGTCCCGGGCGGGCGACAGCCGGCTGGACGCTCTGCTTGAAGGTCCCCGGGGGCGCCTGTGGGTGGAAGCCAAGAACGTCACCTTGGTGGAGGACGACGTGGCCTACTTTCCCGACGCCGTCACCGAAAGGGGGCAGAAGCACCTCCGGGAGCTGGCCCGTCTCGCGCGGGAAGGGCACCGAGTGGCGAGCTTCTACCTGGTTCAGCGAGGGGACGCCCGGTGCTTCGCGCCGGCGGATTTCATCGACGAAGCTTTCGCCCGGCTTTTCGAGGAATCTTTGGAGGCGGGAGTGGAGGTCTGGCCCTATCGGGCACTGGTTTCTCCGCAGGGGATCTCGCTGGGAGAGCTTCTTCCCTTGCGGGACGAGCCTCGCAAGGGCTTGGCGGCGGGAAATCCACCGGTTTAACCTTGACGGAAGCGTTTTTTTCGCATAAGAACTGGTTGAATTCGGGGTTGAACGACCACCTGATCCCTGCTGAAGAGGCGTCATCGATCTTCGATACCGGCCCCGACAGGGGGGAGTGCCCGGGGCGTCGCGGACGATTTTCATGCAAATCCTTTTTTTTATCCCGCAAATTGTGAACTTTTTCTCTTATGGCGGCGGTTGTCGGTTTCGCTGCAATGCGTTTTTTCCGAATCCATGTTTCACCACCAGAAGAATAGAGGGGATCCATGACAGGTATGAGTGAATCGAGCTTTAAAAACAACGTATTGGTCGTCGGTGGCGGCGTGGCGGGGCTCAATGCCGCGCTGGACTTGGCCGATCAGGGCTATCATGTGGACCTGGTGGAGAAGAACCTGGAACTGGGCGGCATGGTTCCCAATTTGCACCGCCTCTACCCCCTGTGCAGCTGCTGCAAGGTGGCCAATCGCGTCACCGGCTCGTCCTTGCACCCCGGCATCTCCGTCCACCTCCAAAGCCAAGTAGGCGACGTTTCCGGGGAAGCCGGAAGCTTCCGGATCACCCTCGAGGGGCCCGGCGGATCTTCCAAGGTGCAGGCCGGGGCCGTCATTGTGGCCACGGGCATCGAGACCTTCGACCCCACGAGCTTCGACACCTACGCCTACAGCAAGTTCCCCAACGTCCTGACCAGCCTGGAGCTGGAGCAGTTCCAGAAGCCCACGGGCGTTTACCAGGGCGTCCCCAAGCGCCCCTCGGACGGCGAGCCCCCCAAGCGGGTGGCTTGGCTCCAGTGCGTGGGCTCCCGTGAAATGAACCGGTGCGACGCTCTTTTTTGCTCCTCCGTGTGCTGCATGCACGCCCTCAAGGAAGCCATCCACCTCAAGGAGGTCCTTCCCGAAGCCGAGGCCACCATCTTCTTCATGGACATCCGCACCCACGGCAAGGGCTACGAGCGCTACCTCAACGAGGCCCTCGACAAGGGGGTGCGGCTGGTGCGCACCCGCGTGCACAGCATCGAGAAG
>Ga0180429_10005425_pt1 | contig 10124 bp, 5 predicted proteins | sample SS_ome_FD_132428 | JGI IMG/M metagenome (GOLD analysis project Ga0180429, IMG submission 132428) | Hypersaline lake sediment archaeal communities from the Salton Sea, California, USA - SS_1_S_1 metaG | ecosystem: Environmental > Aquatic > Non-marine Saline and Alkaline > Hypersaline > Sediment ...
ATCCCGCGGGCTCCACCCAGGCGTCACTACAGCGGGTATAGCGCGTGCGGTCGCTTCCGCCGTACGCGTCGAACCTTCCGGAAGCTAAGTTCGAGCGCTCCTGCTCGTGGGGGAGCTCGTTCTGAAACCCAAACACGAGACTAAGCTTGTAGACGCCGACCCGAGGCATCTTCGGACGCGGGTTCGACTCCCGCCACCTCCACCAGACCTGGCTGTAACGCTGTTCCTGCCATCATTTCAGTCCGCCTCTTGCAGCAGACCCGAGATTCATGAATGGAGAACTCGAGGCTGCACCCCCGACATATGGTGTGTTTGTAATAGTAGTTCGCAGTCCCTACAGTGGGTATGCGGTACCTCCTGCTCCAGATACGACCGGGAGGAGCGACAAGGGACATGAAGGGAATCGTGCCAAGGCGGGCAACTGAAAGCGTTTGACGTAGCGCATTAGTCATGGATGGACGGAACACAGTGATAAGCCAAGCCCGTTGCCAACCGAGAGTGACGCTGTGCGCTTCTTCTCGATCCGCAAACGGAAGCACGGGAGATCACCATGTGGCATGACGTAGAGACGACGAACGATCTACTGAATTTCACGGTGGTTGCACAGACAGCCGCGCAGCTAGTGCGCGAATCTGCGGGCCAGCCCCTTTCTATCGGTGTCTCCGGCAGCTGGGGGACGGGGAAGTCCTCTCTCATCAAGATGATCGGCGCAGAGTTGAAGGAGGCTGATGGCGACGACGGCAGATACGTCTTTCTCGAGTTCAATGCATGGCTCTACCAAGGGTACGATGACGCGCGAATGGCACTTCTACAATCGGTTGCCGACAAGCTACTTGCCGAAGCCGAGAAGCGGAAGACCCATGTTGACAAGGCCGTTGAGTTCGTCAAGAGGGTTAATTGGCTACGAGTAGGCAAGCTACTTGCTCCAGCAGCGTCCGGGGCACTCATGGGGGGAGCTCTTGGGGGACCAGTCGGTGCCGTGATTGGCGCGGTGGGGGGACTTGCCAAAGCAGGCTCGACGCCAACTCCCGAGGACATCAAGAAGGTCCAGGATGCCTATTCCGAACTTCGGCCAGAGCTGACTAACCTACTCAAGGAGAAAGAGGCGAAGTCCCTGCCGCAGGAGATCCAGGAACTCCGGGACAGGTTTGAAGACCTGCTTGCCTCGCTCGAAGTGACCCTTGTTGTGTTGGTCGATGATCTCGATCGCTGCCTCTCTGACACAGCCATCTCTACGCTTGAGGCAATGAGGCTACTCCTTTTCATGCCGCGGACAGCTTTCATTATTGCCGCTGATGAACAGATGATCCGGGGAGCCGTACGTGCCCACTTCGGGAACGTTGATCTGAGTGATGAGCTCGTGACGAGCTACTTCGACAAGCTCATACAGGTTCCGTTGAGGGTTCCCAGATTGGGCATCACAGAGGTCAAGGGCTACCTTGTCCTTCTCCTCGCAGAACTTGCCGAAGAGCGAGGTGACATCACCAAGGAGGAACGCGTTTCTGCCGAGCACATCATTCTTGAAGCTGTGCGGCAGTCTTGGGCGGGAGGGCTGACGCGCAAGAAGATGGACGAAGCCTACGGTGATGATGCTGGGAGAGTCAGTTTGGAGATTGATCTAGCAGACCAGCTCGCGGGCATCATGGTTTCCGCCGATGGGATCGCCGGAAACCCACGTTTGATCAAGCGCTTCCTGAACAATCTCATGATCCGAGACGCCGTCGCCAAAGCGCAAGACTTGAGCATTGCCTTCGATCAGCTTGTAAAAGTGCAGCTGTTCGAGAGGTGTGCACCTCCCGCGGCGTTTGAGTATCTCGTGAAGCAAGTCGCAGAGCGAGAGGATGGTAGGGCCCTGTTTCTCGGGGAGCTCGAAAAAGCGTTGTCAGAGGGTGATTCACCTGAAATGCCCGATGCAAGCTGGGATGTGCCATTTGTTGCTGATTGGCTGAAGCTCACTCCAACGCTCGGTGAAGCAGATCTCCGGCCTGTCTTGTACTTGAGTCGAGACCGTGCGCTCTCTCTGGCACGTTTTGATGAGCTCTCGCCAGAGGGAAGATCGCTACTCGAAGGGTTGCTGGAAGCAGATAGCGTGATGCTGCCACTGGTCGAGCAGCTCAGGTCGCTCGGTGAGGCAGAAGCAGACCTGATTCTCAGTCGAGTTCGGCGGCGAGCTCGTGCCAACCAGTGGGAACGAGTATTCCTCGTTCGAGCACTACATGTCCCGAGAGCTTTCCCAAGTCTGGGGTCAGCGTACGTCAATCTCCTCAACGAGATTCCAGCTGGAAAGCGGCCGGCCCCTCTGATTCCGCTCATCTGCAATGAAGCCTGGGCTCAGGAGCTTCTCAGTCGCTGGAGTTCCGACGAAAGAACGCCGGAGCGTGTGAAGAACGCAATCGCCAAATTGGAGAGGAGATCGTAGGTGGGAACTTCGGGATCGAGCAGCGGTCCAGGCTCTGGGGTTTCTTTTGATCCGCCTTGGCTAGACGACATCGATACGCCGCAAGTGGGCGACGGCCAAACCCAAGACGACGAGTCGCCAGCAGCGCAAGACCCAGAGGATCCGCAGGCGGAACAGGGGCAATCTGAGCTGCCGCCTGATGCGCATGATTCACCGGATGACGTAGCCCCTCCAAGACGATTCTTCGGTGCTCGCCTAGCACTTCGCGAGTTCGCGAAAACTGGCAGTGAGGACGCCTTCAGAAGGGCAGTGGGACACTACTCCCGCACTGGAATGGGCGGTTCCCGACGCGCGGCAAGCCGAATGCGGACATCTACGCGATCCGGCGCAAATGCAATCAGCTTGCTCCGGGCTGCACGCGACAAGACAGACCCTGCTATCAACGAATGGGTTGGCTCCTTGGTCGCTCGTAACGCAGGCGCACAAGAGATCGCTGACGAGATCGTGAGGTATGCAATGCCGCAAGGCGGCAGCCTCGATGAGGCCTCCTGTCGGCGGTCGATGGCCCTGGCCCTGCAGGACCTGCTTGCCGGAGATGCCGGCATCGACCTCTTGAATCTAGAAGAGAGCAGCATTTGGTCGCTGATCGAGTCGTTTCTCGGCTATGAAGCTTTCTCCCGGCTGACTCTGGACATAGGACAGGTATTCGAGGCCGCAGATCTGAGCCCTCGTGAGCAAGTAACACGCATGAAGGAAATGCATGACTACTTAAGGGCAGAACTGAGTTGGCAGGTCGCGGCACTGCGGAAGGACACGTCCAATGCAGCACCCGCGCAGCTTCAGCCCCTCCTACAACGCGCACTCGCCGACACTTTCGCGGTTTATGAGGGATGGATATGACTGAAGTGATCTGTTGTCCGGGAGACAGTCTACCCAAGCATCTTGATCCTGACGCGCTGTACTTCTCGATGTTCTCTTCCCCCGACACCGAGGGGGTCGGGCATGTGGCGTTGGGCCTGCAGACGAAGATCCGTAGGGAGAAACTGGCCCCTTCGGTAGAGGCCTGGGATTTCGCGACAATCGCTGCCGCAGTTGCTGCTGCAGACAAGGCTGTTCTTCGAAGTTCCAGTACTGACGGATGGACACGCATGATCGATCTGACCATCGCCCTTGCCGAACCGGCCGTGTGGAACGGTAGGCGCGAGGAACTTGAGCGCATGCTCGGGCTCCTTACCGGTGATTTCTGGTCTCTACGATTTCAATCCGGCGGCGCGAAACCGCCGAAACCGCCAAAACCGGTGAAACGCGACGCCGATTGCGTATGTCTGTTGTCGGGTGGGATTGACAGTCTGGTGGGGGCTATCGACCTCGTCGCTGACGGGAAGAAGCCGCTCTTTGTCTCGCAGGTGGTTCGCGGCGACAAGGATGCACAGACGGCTTTCGCCGCCGCCCTTGGTGGTGGGAATGATCGTCACTGTCAGTGGAGTTACGCTGTTTCGCATCCGGGTGATAGCGAGCTCTCAACAAGGGCGCGGTCAATCGTCTTCTTCGCCTTCGCTGCGTTGGCGGCAGCTGGAGTCCCTTCTACCAAGACACAACCTGTCGAGATTGTCGTTCCAGAAAACGGATTCATCAGCCTGAATGTGCCGCTAGGGCCGGGGAGGATCGGGAGTCTAAGCACAAAGACGACGCATCCGCAATACATGAGTGCTGTCCAAGAGATTTGGAACGCCATCGGCATCAATGCCACGCTTGTCTTCCCATACCGGGAGAGTACAAAAGGGGAGATGCTGCAGCATTGTGCCAACCAGGAGAGACTGCTGAGCTTGATAGGCCGCTCTACAAGCTGTGGAAAGGGCGGGCGCATCAATAGGCATTGTGGCACATGCATTCCCTGCTTGGTCCGACGTGCCGGGTTCCTCGAGGCGGGCCTGCGAGACACGACAACTGGAGGCTACAAGTACACGGATCTTGCCGATTCTGGCTCAAGAGACGTTGCCGCCGCCGCTGCCGCGTATCTCCGGTATCAAGATGAAGGAGTGCGACGCTTTGCCGGTGCGGCACTCTCATTCGCCTCCTACGCTGAACGAGAGAAACACGAGAGCGTTGTAGCACGAGGCATGGATGAGTTGGGGAGACTCCTGCGCAGCCACGGTGTGATATGATCGACTTCCATTGCCATCTTGACTTGTATCCGGACGCGCAGACACTGGTCGATCAAGTCGCAGCAAGGAACCTTTTCACACTCGTTGTCACGACCAGCCCGCGTGCCTGGCAGGCAACCTCGCAAGTTTTCGCAGGGCGCGACAACATCAAGGTGGCTTTGGGCATGCATCCGGAAATCGTCTCTGAGAAGTCATCCGAGAGGGAATTGCTGATCTCGTCGGTAGCGGAATCCTGCTTCATCGGAGAAGTCGGGCTTGACGGTTCACCGCAGCACTATGGAACCAGAGAGCTTCAGGAATCGATCTTCAAGGATGTCCTTGTCGAATGTGAGCGGCATGGTGGGAGGATTCTTAGCGTCCATTCCCGCAATGCAGCTCGTCGCGTTCTCGAACTAGTAGAGCATCACTGCCAAGCTTCCATACCTGTCCTGCATTGGTTTTCAGGCACGCTTGAGGAGACTCGCCGTGCTGTGACGATGGGGTGCTGGTTCAGTGTCGGACCGGCAATGATTCGCGGAGCAAGAGGCCGTAGGGGTCTGGAGCAGTTGCCCGGTGACAGAATCCTACCGGAAACAGACGGACCATTCGCAAAGAACGGAGCTACACCATATATGCCGTGGGAGGCTACCTCAATCACCAGCGCCGTCGCAGACATCTGGAATGAAACCGAGGAAGCAGTTCGGGAGCAGTTCAGACGCAACCTCGCAGCTCTACTAGAAGTCGCGCACGGCAATACATACAGCAGTGCTAGCTGGCGCTGCTGGACACGCTGAACTCGTCCGCTCAGAGTCAGTTCTCCAAACGTTCACGTCGGGTCTCCCGCCCAAGGCTTGCCGGTCATCCTGCTCAAGCGGGGAAGACGATTTGGGAAGGGGACTTCAGGCCCAGGAGCAGCTGAGAACGAAGGTTCTCCAATCGTTCACCCAGGCTCCACCAGGCAGGACAGAACCAAGAGCCGGGGACGCGATGTCCTCGGTTCTCTCCTCCGCCGAGATTGAGGCTCCGCCTGTCACTCCTGAACCGGATGGATCTCCCGGCGATAGACGCCAGCCCCAATCACACCGAAGTACAGGTATCGGTTGTCGCCGGACAACGCGAGAACCCGCGTGACGTTGTTCCCGTTCGTCGCCGGCTGCTTGCCGTCGAGCCCCCAGCCCCATGGGTGCCAAGTCTCCCCGGCATCGACACTGACGAACATCCCCTCGTACTGCGCGGCCAGGTAGAGGACACCTGGACTGACAGGGTCGACCACGATGTCGTAGAACTCCTGATCGACGGAGAGCCCCTTCGTGATCGCGAACCAGGTTGCTCCGCCGTCGGTCGACTTCATGACGGTCCCTCGGAAGTCGGAGCGGCCGAGCCCCTCGTTCTCCCCGTTCTTCGAGCAAGCGTACATCACATCCGGATTCCGAGGATCGAAGGCAATGCGGAACACCCATTGCTCGGGCGGCCACCCCTCGTCCCACATCTCCCAGTGCGCACCGAAGTCGAGCGAACGATTGACGCCGTTGTAGGTGCCTGCGTAGATCACGTCTGGATCGTCAGGGTGCGCAATCAACGAGAAGACCCCATCCAGCGTCCAGCCGACGTTGCTCTCGCGCCAAGAATCGCCCCCGTCCCCCGACACGTAGATCCCCGCGGGGAAGCATCCGAGCATCATTCTTTGGCCGTCCTCGCCGTGGATCAGCAAGTCGCTGTACTGATAGCGCGGCCGGTCCGCCCACATCGGCCAGATGACGCCCCACTGGCCGACCGGATTCTGGGCTCGCCAGCTTGACCCGTCCCACCGGTAGAAGCCGTAACCGCGCGTACCGGCGTACAGCTCGCCCGCCGGCGTGAAGAGGATCGTCTTCACGTCGGTCGTGGGGATCCCCTGATCCGCGCGAACCCAGGTTTGGCCGCCATCTTCCGTGCGGAAGACGCCGTTCTCCGAGCTCACAAACACGTGGTCCGCGTCGTCCGGGTCGATCGTGAGGCCGGTCACATACTGCCCCAGGAGCGTCGCTTCCTCGCCGTTCATCGGCATCCATGTACCGGCCGCATCAACGCTCTTGTAGACACCCTTTCCGTACAAGCCGAGATAGAGGATGCGGGAGTCACTCGGTGCGAGCGCAAGCGCGTAGTAGCCCTGTCTCAGCGGGTCGTCGACCGCGAAGCTCGTCATGCCGAAATTGGCCTCGTGCCACGTGGCTCCGTCGTCGATCGACTTGAACACTCCACCCGGGTAGCCGCTGGCGTACAGCGTTCCCGCGTTCTGTGCATCGACGATTACCTGGGCAAAGAAGACGCGGGCGGTGAGCACCGGCTCACGCTCCCAGGCGATCGTGCCGCCGGCGCTGATCCGGCCATGCAGGATGCCTGCACCATTGGTCATCGCGAGCACTCGGTCATCGGAGATCGCGATGCCACCGAGCGTTGCATACGGGAGGCTTTCATCAAGCCTCCAGGAGCCTCCTCGATCGTGGGACACGTAGAGGCCGTTCTCCGCCGCTGCCAGAATCAGCCCCCGATCCTCGCTCGAGAAGGCGAGCGCCTTGACCGCGCCGCTCTCTGCACCGAGAGCACCCCCGTTGATGCAAGTCCAGGACGCTCCCCCGTTAGTGCTTCGATAGACGCCGTTCACCAGGTCTGCGTCGAGGCCGGCGGAGGCAAATGCCCCGAATCGGACATCGCAGCCGCCGACGAGGTAGAGCGTGCGGGTGTCGTTGGGATCGACGAGCACGGTGAAGAAGCCGGAATCCGGCAGGCCGCTCTCCGCTCCGCTCAGCTCCCGCCACGTCGCCGCCCCGTCGTTGGAGATGTAGATGCCGCTTCCATGAAGCACGGCGTACAGCACGTCCGAATCGTCCGGGTGTACCGTGATCGACAAGGGCAGTCTCGGCATGTCACCGGTCACGTCGAGGGCCACGCCATCTTCGATCCGGAACACCGCACCGTGCGCTCCGGGGGCGCGATCCATCGCAGTCGGCGAGATCATCGCAAGCGTGTAGATCCGATCGGGACGTGACGGGTCAACCGTTACGCCCATCAGACGGGCATACTCGCCTCCGGCGTCGAAGACGCTTTCGAACGTCGTTCCGCCGTCGCGGCTACGGTGAAGCACAGGCGCCGTCCGATCCGCGATGTAGACGATCTCGGGATTGCGTGGATCGACAGCGATTCCGGCAGCGGAGAAGGCGGCGTCGGCGTCAAGCTCATTCCACGTTGCCCCCGCGTCCCGCGTGACGAACGTGCCGCCGCCCCAGATGCCCGCATACACCGTCCGAGCATCGCTCGGCGCGACCGTGAAGGAGTGAATCGTCGTGAAGTCGAACCACCGGTTGGGCTGCTCCCACGTAGCTCCCCGGTCTGTGCTTCGCCAGATGCCGCCTCGCTCTCCGGTGGACGCAGCGAACACCCGTCGGGCATCCGCTTCGTCGACGTCGATAGACGTGACCGCCTCGGCACCCTCGATGTGCAGGGCCGTTGCCCACGATTCCCCGCCGTCCCGCGACTGGCGAACCATTGCGAAATCCTGGAACGGCTTCCGCGAGTATCCGGAGTACAAGGTTCGATCGTCAGATGGGTCGACGACGAGGGTGTACGAATAGTCAACTTCCGTTCTTCGCAGGAACCGCCAGTCCCAGTTGCCGCTCCATCCGCCTCCTTCGCCTCGGAAGATGCCGAATCCGTTGTCTAGGACGTAGATCTCGTCTTTCGATCGGCCTTGAGCGATCGCGTAGATCGTTCCGAAATTGAACGTCCCCGTCTCCCGCGGATGCACCTCGACGGTCCATGTGTCGCCAAAGTCGCGGCTCCGGTGGATGAGTGGCACATCGGCGATGAACCAGACGACCCCCTCGTTGTGCGGGTCGGCCACGATTTCGTCGCCCCACGGGTGTTGGATGCCCGCGAGGGAGCCGCTCCAACTCTCTCCGTAGTCGTCCGAGCGGTAGATGCCCTGTCCCTGAATCGAGGAGACGTACAGAGTGGCCGGTCGGAACGGATCGGCCTCGATCAGATTGGCACTGATCGACGCGATACCGTTGTCCCGGCGCTCCCACGTCAGTCCGCCGTCCTCGCTGTAGCCGATTCCTCCGGAGCGAAGCGGGAGGTAGAGGATCCCTGGGTCCTGTGCATCCACCTCGATGTCGAAGAAGTCAACGCTGCTCATCTGGTCCCGCCGCGGCGTGATCCTGCTGAAGGTTCGGCCTCGGTCGCGCGTGACGAGCAGGGCACTGCCGGCTGCCACGTAGACAGCGCCATCCTGCCCGGCGCCGACTACACGAACCTGTGTGCTGTCCCAGCCTTCGGCGTTGATCTGCACGGCCTGCCATGTGCGCCCGTTGTCATCCGATCGGAACAGGATCGGCTGAGCGATTCCTTCGTTGTAGAGTGGGCCTTCCGACAGCCAGACCTCCGACTCGGCCCACGGATTGACGAAGAGACTCCAGATGAAGCGCGGCTCGATCGACCCGTAGTCGATCGAGTTCCACGTGTCTCCATCGTCGTAGGTAACGAAGAGGCGGCTCGTCCAGTTCGCGCTCTCCTCAGACGACGAGGCGAAGATCTCCCCACTGCCCATGGCCGCAAGGCCGCGATCGTTGACGCCGAGGAAGAGGATTCCGTCCTTCTGAACGGAGAACGCGGCCACGGAGGAGCCGCGCGGCAGAGCGTCGGGGCCGACGCTCGACCAGGTCACCCCTTGGTCGGCCGAGCGGAACACACTGCATCCGTTGTGATCGCGTCGCGGACCGGCTACATAGAGTGCGCTTCCGCCCCCGGGTGAAGCCGCGACGACTTGGGCCCACGTCGTGTGTACGAAGCCTCGGTTGATCGATGTCCAGTTCAGTCCGCCGTCCGTGCTCTTGGCAAACCCGTCGCTCCAACCGTAGACCAAGTCAGGGTCGTCCGCGTCGACAAGCAGGATCCCGCTGTGGCCGCGATCACCGTCCTGAAGAAGAACCCACGATTCGCCTCGGTCCGTGGACTTGTACAGCCCTTCTCCGCCACCGGCTGCATAGAGCACGTCAGGCACCGCTCCACACTGCTCGATGATCTCAACATACCCGCCGGGCGGGCCGTGCAGGCGCTCCCACGCCGGGAAGTCAGGTGCGAGGGGATCGAAGCCCGCGGAGTGCGAGAACTCAGAGGTTCCTCCAGCAACCCCCCAGAGAAAGACGATCCCAAGAACGAGTGCAAGCAGGATCGGACGTACACGACCCATAGGGACCTCCTCCGTATGATAGCCCATGTGGCATCCTAGCAGGTTGGCCCGTTCTCAAGGAAATCGAGCTAGCGGCAATTGGCTCGAACGGCCACATCCGAGGAAATCCCCGACGGGTGCCTTGTCCTGCAGCGCAGGACGGAGGGCCCGGCTAGTTCTTCTGCGCCAGGAAGTCGTACTTCTGGTCGTTGATCGTCATCTCGCCGGAAAGGATCTCGCCCGGCACGGCCTCGATCTCGATCGAGTAGAAGGTGACGGGGATCGTACGAAGCGCGTTTCCTTCGGCAAGGATGTAGAGCCGTTCGTACGTCGCCTCGCCTTCGGTGATCAGGATCTCCGCCGGTTGTCCGAGGAC
>Ga0180429_10005426_pt1 | contig 10123 bp, 7 predicted proteins | sample SS_ome_FD_132428 | JGI IMG/M metagenome (GOLD analysis project Ga0180429, IMG submission 132428) | Hypersaline lake sediment archaeal communities from the Salton Sea, California, USA - SS_1_S_1 metaG | ecosystem: Environmental > Aquatic > Non-marine Saline and Alkaline > Hypersaline > Sediment ...
GGATCGGCGGGGCGGGGGCCGCGGCGTCCGCCCGAGACGACGCGACCCACCGCTGCAGGCGCGGCCAGGGGCGATCGATCTCGACCGCGAGCATCCAGAGATTGAAGAGCGCCTCGTGGGCGTTCCTGCCCCGCTGCGGGCCCGCGGCGAGACCACGACCGAGGCGACCCGACTCGTCCAGAACCACCAGATCGCGCACGCCGTCGGAGAGCGTCTCGAGACGGGCCTCGCGCGGCGAAAGCCGGAACAGCGTCGACAGGGCCGGATGCCGCTCGTCGAGATCCCGCCACGTTGCACCGGGGCGGAGGTCGGCGAGCGTCCCGCGTACCGCCTGGCGCTCCCGCGGATCGAGGTCGCCGAGATCGGCGACGAGCAGACCCCCGAGATCGAGAAAGGTCCGGACCTTCTCCCGGAACGACTTGCCCTCGACCAGTCCGGCCGCGGAGCGCGGCGCCCACCACAGCAGGGCCGGTTCGAGCCACGACGCCACCGGATCCTCCGGCGCAAGCCGCAGCCAGTTGAACTCCCGCTCGGCGGTGTCGGCCATCCAGTCGACGATTCCGCCCGCGAAGCGACTCGCGTCCAGGCCGTGCCCGGCGCCCTCGTCGAGGACGCCGATCGCGACCGGCACCCGGCCCCGCAGCAGGAAGAGCAGGCCGAGGGCGTGCTCGTGCCAGCGAAGGGTTCGACCACGCGGGGTTTCGCGGCGCATGCGCCAGACGCCGTCGGGATCGGCCTCGCACAGACGCTCGATCAGCGAGGCCGCGCCTTCTCGAAACCAGTCGCGGCCTCCGAGTCGGGAGATCCCGCCCGCGAGGGCGGCCCGTTCGAGGCTGAAGAGCCAGTAGATCTCGTGCAGCGGGTGCCCGGGATTGCGATCGGGATCGAAGCGAGCGGCGAGCCACGACATCCCCCGTTCGATCGCCTCGGCGACGTCGCGGCGTTCCCTCCGTCGAGACCCGAGATGGCGATCGAGCATGAAGAGGGTGGCGACGCCTGCGGCGGTCATCGAGCCGCGAGGTTCGCCGCGTCCCTCGTAGGTCCATCCGCCGTCGGGCCGCTGCATCGCGAGCGTGCGGGACTCGAGCAGTTCCCACAGCCGTTCCGGCACGTCGACGCCCCGAGACGCCGCGTCGGCCAGCGCCAGGGAGGCGAACTGGTTGATCGAGTTGTCCTCGCGGGCCGAGTTGGGACGCTTCACGTAGTCCCACCCGCGGCTGCGGGGGCTGAAGCCTTCGAGCAGCCAGCGCACGTCCGCCTCGAGCATGCGGCGGTGACGGTCGGTCAGGACGGCGCCGAGCATGGTGCGGGTCGCGACGGCGTAGGTGCCGCCGAGCGAGGCCGACGACAGGGCTCCGACGGCGTCGGAGATCCGCGGATCCTGGGGACTGACGCCGGCTTCGACGAGGGCGAGCAGGACGATCGCGGTCCAACCGAAGGCCTGCGTGGTGCTCTCGTCGGAGGGAGGCTTCGACGGCTCCCAGAATCGGTCGGGATCCTTGGCGGCGAGAAGTCCCTCGACGAGGGCGTCGACGGCGTCGTCGAGCGCGGTGGCGTCGAGCGTCGTCGGGTCGATCACGAGCGCGGGCGGGCCGGCATGCCGATCCGCGGCGAAGGTCGCGCCGGAACCGCCGAACAGGGCCGCGGCAAGCACCGCGAGACCCGCGAGAGTCGGACGCGGCGTCGCGGACCAGGTCGAGGGGCCTCCCACGGTGTGCCTTCTGCAGCGCCGCCTCGGGGCGCCGCCTTTGCTCGGAATGACGGAGTTCACACGGCGATCCTAAGGATCGCGCGTCGGGTTCGGCAGCCTCCTGCCGAAGTGCCCCCGCGCGACGCTACGCTCCGGCGATGCCGCGATCGTCGCCCTCCTACCTGCGCCCCTATGTCGAAGCCGCGGCCGAGCACGGCGGGACCTTCGAAGCGCAGTTGTGGCGCAGCCGCGACGCCCAGCGGCGGCGGTTCGAGGCGTTGGTCGAACTCGCGGGCCCCTCCCGGTTCGCGGGACGCCGGGTGGTCGATCTCGGATGCGGCACCGGCGGGCTCGCGACCCATCTCGCCGAGCGGGGACTTGCGGTCGCGGCGGGGCTCGGGGTCGAGGCGGTCGGCGAACTCGCCTCGACGGCACGCCGGGCGGCACCGCCGGGATGGCGGATCGAGGACTTCGACTTCGTGCACGATCCGCAGCGGATCGAGTCCTTCCGGCCCGAGGTCGCGGTGCTGTCGGGCAGTCTCAACACCCTCTCCGAGCGGCAGGCCCGCCGCGTGGTGGCGGCGATCTTCGAGCGGGTCTCGGTCGGGGTGTGCTTCAACTTCCTCTCGGACCGCCACCATCGCAGCGGCCCCGAGGATCTCGCCCCGGCCCGGCGCTTCTCGACGCTTGCGATGCTGCGTTTCGCGACCGCCGCGACCCCGCGGGTGGCGTTTCGACAGGACCATCTCGACGGCCACGACGCGGCGATCTGGATGGAGCACGCCGAGGTGGACCATCGCCGACGCGGGGACGCGGACAGTTGAGCGGGATCCATGCCGCCCGTACGCTTCGCGGTCCATGGCGACCCTTCTGATTCAACTCGACGAGATCGGCGGGGGGATCCTCACCCGCATCCTGCGCGACTACGGACACCGGATGCGGACGATTCGCCTTGCGGTCGGCGACCCGCTTCCCCCGGATCTCGACGACATCGGGGCGGTGCTGGTCTGCGGACGTGCGGCGACGCCACCGGTGGAGGCTCTCGCGGCCATGCTCGTCGAAGCCCATGCCGCGGAGTTGCCGATCCTCGCCCTCGGCGATGGGGCGGCGATCCTCTCGGAGGCGCTGGGGGGTTCGGCCGGCGAGGTGCCGGTCGGCGGATGGCAGGAGGTCAAGGCGACCGCCGACGGGCGTGAGGAGGCGATTCTCGCGGGCGTCCCGTGGACCACCCGGCAGTTCCTCGCCGGATCGCGTGGGCTCGGCGACCTGCCCGACGGAGCACGAAGCCTCTGGATCTTCGCGTCCGGCGGTGTGGCGGCGTTTCACGCCGGTCTTCGAACCTATGCGTTCCTGCCGAGGATCGAACTCGATCTCGGAGGGGTTCGGGCGGCGCTGGCAACGGCGGGGATCGGCGGCGAACGGGCGGGCGAGGACGCGGAGACCGCGGAACGGATGCCCGAGACCGAGCGCCTTGCCCGACGGATGCTCGAGAGCTTCGCCCTCTTCGTGGCACCGATCGATCGCGCCAATCATGGCCTCGTCAAGGACCTGCACTACTAGGTCCTGTTTGACGGATCGATCGGGACTTCGAGGCTCGGAGACGGCCACCCGCATCGTCGGGCTGCATCGACGATTCGTTGGGGAATCGCCTGCTTCGCCCTCCTCGCTGGAGGCCCCCTCCGAGCCTTTCGGGGCGACGCCGATCCGTCAAACAGGACCTGGCGCCCGCGCAGACGACGCCTTGAAGTCCGACGGCATCCCGTCGACACGTCGGCGGGCAGAGCGTGGATGCGCGGATCGAGAAACGCTGGAGATCGCAGGAACGGGCGTCGGCCGAGGAGCGACGGCAAGCCGCCGTGGACCGCTGCGGACCTTCCGCCCGAGGGCGACGTCCGCCCTCGAGGTGGGGTCGGCGGCGAGGGGTCGGCGGCACCGTCATCGCACTGCGAGGCGACGGGGACGTTCGAGGCGGGCGGAGATCGCGGTGGACTCGCAGGTGCGCGTTCAGCGGCGGACGGCTTCGGCCGGCGGCGCCGGTGCCGATGTCGCGGTGTCCACGACCGGGACGCGGTCGAGGCGGTCGCGAACGGCCCGGCCGATCGAGGCGGCGTCGAGGCCGGCTTCGGCGAGCTGCTCGGCGCGGGATCCCTGATGGATCCAGCCGTCGGGCAGGGCGAGGCGGGTGATCAGACGCGTGTCGAGCCCGTGCTGGGCGGAGGATTCGAGCACCGCGGCGCCGAAGCCGCCGACGATCGAGTGGTCCTCGACGGTGACCACCGGCACCCCGCGACCGAGAAGGTCGGCGAGCAGGGCGTGGTCGACCGGCTTCGCGAAGCGGGCGTCGTAGACGTCGATGCGGTACTCGCCCTCGAGTTCCCGCGCCGCCGTCGCCGCCTCGACCGCCATCACGCCGTAACCGAGGACCGCGAGGTCCGGGCGGTCGTGGCGAATCAGGGCACGGGCCTTGCCGAGCTCGAAGGGCGGGCAGGTCTCGTCGGCGAAGAGATCGCTCACCTTGTCGCGGGGATATCGCAGGGCGCTCAGACCTCGGTCGAAGCCGGCCATGAACTGGAGGGCGGCCCGCAGACTCGGTTCATCCATCGCCGCCATCAGGCAGGCGTCGGGAAGCACCCGCAGCAGGCTCACGTCGCAGAAGCCGTGATGGACGGCGCCGTCGCCGCCGACGAGACCGGCCCGGTCGAGCAGCAGTCGCAGCGGCAGTCCCTGCAACGCGACCTCCTGGAAGCACTGGTCGAACGCCCGCTGCAGGAAGGTCGAGTAGACGGCGAAGAACGGCTTCCATCCGGTCTTCGCAAGGCCCGCCATCATGTCGGCGGCGTGGCTTTCGCAGATCCCGGTGTCCCAGGCGCGGTCGGGATGGGCCTCGAGCACCTTCACGATGCCGGTCCCGTCGGGCATCGCCGCGGTGCAGGCGACCACCTTCTCGTCGCGGTTCATGAGATCCACCATCGCCTCGCCCACGGCGCTGGTGAAGCTGCGACCGCCCTTCCTGAGTTCGACCCTGCAGCCCTCGGAGACGAGGCGGGCGTCCTCCTCGCCGTCGCCCGCGACGACGTCGAAGGGACTCGGCGAGTGGAAGGTGCAGGAGTCGCCTTCGGCGAACCCGAATCCCTTGCCCTTCACGGTCTTCACATGCAACAGCATCGGACGGTCGAAGTGCTTGGCCTCGTTGAGGAAGTCGATCAGCGTGGGCAGGTCGTGACCGTCGATCGGCCCGACGGTCACGAGGCCGAACTTCTCGAACCACGCGTCCTCGGAGATCATCGCCTTGCTCATCTCGCCCATGCGGTGATAGGCGTCCGCGAGCACGCCGCCGCCGGGGATCCGCCTGGCGAGATCCTTGGCAGCCTTCTTGAACTCGCCGTAGGAGTGGCTCAGGCGCACGCGATCGAAGTAGCCGGCCATGGCGCCCTGCGGCTTCGCGATCGACATGCCGTTGTCGTTGAGGACCACGAGGAACTGCCGCTTCAGGGTGCCGGCGTTGTTGAGACCCTCCATCGCGACGCCGTTGACGATGCTCGCGTCGCCGACGAGGGTGACCACCCGCCGTCCGTCGGAGTTGCCGGCGATCGCCGCCTCGCCGTTGAGCGAGTCGCCGCGGGCCATGCCCACCGCCGTCGAGATCCCGGTCCCGGCGTGACCGACCATGAAGAGGTCGAAGTCGCTTTCACGAGGATCCGGGAACCCCGCCATGCCGCCACGCTGCCGCAACTTGCCCAGCATCGGATAGCGGCCGGTCAGCAGCTTGTGGGGGTAGCACTGGTGTCCGACGTCGAAGAGCAGCCGGTCGTGACCGAAGTCGAAGACGTAGTGGAGTGCGATCGAAAGCTCGACGACGCCGAGGTTCGGGGCGAGGTGTCCGCCGCTTCGGGAGATCTGGTCGCAGATCGCCTGCCGGATCTCCGCGGCGAGCTCGGGCAGGCGGTCGATGGGCAGCCGCTTGAGGTCGGCCGGGGTGCGGATGCCGGAGAGAAGCGTGGGCTGCATCTGGGGGTGCACTCGGAGCAAGGTGGCGAACGCGTCGGAGGACGGGAGGTCCCGACACGTCTGCGGAACCGAACTTCGGCGTCGGACGACTGGGCTTCGGACGCCCTCCGCCGGCGATTCGAATGATAGCGGTCGAGCGGAATTCCGCGTGATTCTCGGCGGTTGCCGGCGTTGGAGGTCGCCCCGGCGGACCGACGACGGGGATGCCTGGATCGAGATGCCCGGGCCTGCCCCGGGCCTACCTCCGGGTCTACCTGGTCCGAACCGCGAGATCCTCGACGAGTCGGCGCAGCGGATCCGCGGACGCATCGAGCGGCGCGATCGCCTCGATCGCCTCCCGTCGCATCGACTCGACGAGACGACGGGTCCCGTCGAGACCATGCACTCTCGGGTAGGTGAGCTTTCCGGCGTTGCGATCCTTGCCTGCGGCCTTGCCGAGATGCTCGGTGGTCTGGGTCTCGTCGAGCAGATCGTCGACGGCCTGGAACATCTGTCCGATCACCCGGCCAAACCGGTCGAGAGCCGCGAGGGATCGGTCGTCCGCCCGGGCCGCGATGCCGCCGAGGCGGCAGGCGACGGCGATCAGGGCGCCGGTCTTGCGGGCGTGGATCTCCCGCAGCTGCTCCGCCTGGGGCAGCGTCGGATCGGTCCCGCCGAGCGTGTCCTGGACCTGCCCGAAGATCATCTCGTTGGTGGCGGCGAGCAGTTCCCGCACCGACCGTCGTCCGTCGACCGGGCTCGCGGTGGCCGCCTGCGCCGCGACCGCAAGCAGGAAGTCTCCCGCGAGGATCGCGGTCGCCTCGTCGAAGGCCTTGTGGAGCGTGGGTCGGCCCCGCCGCAGATCGTCGTCGTCGAGCGCGGGCAGATCGTCGTGGACGAGGCTGAACGCATGGACGAACTCGACCGCCACCGCCACGTCGAGCGCATCCTCGACCCGTCCTCCCACCGCGAGGGCGGATCGGAGGACGAGCATCGGCCTCAGTCGCTTCCCGCCGCCGAGCACCGCATGACGGGCGGCCTCGAGCAGGCGCGGGGGCGGATTCGGTTGCGCGTCGAGGTGTTCCGCGATCGTCCGCTCGATCTGCGCACGCAGGGCCTCCGACGGCGGCGTGGTCCCTGCGGCGACGATCGCCGGTTCGGTCGAGGCCGGTTCGGTCGAAGATGACGTGGAGGACATGGGCGGCACCCGCGGAGGACCGACGACTGGCGAAGCAGGAAGTCTACCGAGCACGTCGCCCGATCCTATGATCCGACCCGTGGCGGACGACGCGAGCGGGTTTCTGGATCTGATGGACCGCGGTGGGGTGGCGATGTGGCCGCTGCTCGCCCTCAGCGTGGTCTCGGTCTCGCTCGTGCTGGAGCGGGCCTGGTTCTGGTGGCGGAATCGGGGGGACGACGTTCCTCGCCTCGCGGCGGCGCTGCGGCAGGGCCGCCCTGCGGAGGTCCTCGCGATCGCGGCGCGGGGCCGCGACGTGCACGCCCGATTCGCACGGGTGCTGGCCGACCAGGGCGCGACCGAGGCGGTCGCGGCCGAGGCCGCGGAAGCGGTTCGTCCGGCGATCGACCGGTTCATGGTGGGACTGTCGACGATCGTGACCGCCGCGCCGATGCTGGGAATCCTCGGCACGGTGCTCGGCATCATCGACAGCTTCGAGCTGCTCGGCGGCGAGAACGCGATCACCGATCCGAGCGAGGTCTCCGCGGGCATCGCCGAGGCCTTGATCTCCACGGCCGCAGGACTCGTGGTCGCCTTGACGACGCTCTTCCCCTACATGGCGTTCCGGGTGAAGGCCGAGCGGGCCCTCGGGCGACTGGAGGCGCTCGCCGCCGCCGCGGCGCAGGGACGCGCCGGGAGCGGGTCCGCCGGAGACGGGTTCACGGCGCCTTCCCGCGGCCCCGTCCGATCAGGGTGACCGAGATCGAGGCGTTGCTCCATCCGTTCGGCGAGCCCGTGGGTCCGTAGACGAGTCCTTCGACGGTGCTCCACCACATCGCCGGCCATCCGTTGACGACGAAGGGCGGTGGCGGCATGAAGCTCCAGGCCATCGGCACCAGCTCCTTCATGCCCTCGGGACTCGCGAATCCCTGCCACCGGGCCCGCACGTCGAGCGTCCGAAGCGACTGCCCTCGCATCATCGTCGGATCGAAGGGGATCCAACCCGCCTCGGGAAGCCAGAACTCCGCCCACACCCAGGGTCCGTTGCCCCTCGTCGAGGGCATCCTCCGCTTCGGATCCTCGTAGCGGGTCACGCCGAGAACCGGGCGTGCGGGGATGCCGGCGGCCCGGAGCGTCGCGACGGCGAGGCAGACCAGATCCGCGGGCGTGCCGTTGCCGCTGTCCAGCAGGGGCAGGCAGCCGCGGACATCGATGCCGTTGATCGCCGGAAACCCCTCGCGCACGACCCCGCTCCCCACGAGATTGCGGACCCCCACGACGGCGGCCCGCACCAGGTCCTTCGCCGCGAGATACGGCGGCACCTCTCGGAGTCCGCCTCCCGAGACCCGCTCGACGAAGGCCCGCACCAACGGGGCGTCGCTCTCGATGAGCGGTTCCGGACGACGAAACCGCTCGACCGCCTCCGGCCACTTCCGCGGCCAGGCGATGGCGGCGGCGCGGGCCTCGTCGGTGGCGACGTCGAAGGACTCGACGAGAAAGCGGGTCTGCCAGCGGATCGAGCGACCGGAGAAGGCCGGGAGCGGAGCGATCGCAAGGGCGTCGCCCTCCGCGATTCCCGGGGCGAGGCGGCAGCGGGCCTCGAGACCCGGCACGGGTCGGCCGTCGAGCCAGACCGCCGCCGACAGGGAGCTCCGATCGATGCGGCTCGAGGGACCCTCCATGACCAGCGACAGCCCCAGATCCGAGGGCGGCAGGCTGTAGACCGTGGGCGTCCATTCGTTCCCGGAGAAGCCGGAGAGCGTGACCTCGTACCGCACCTCCTGGATCCGCGATTCGCCGAGCGCGACGATCGCCGGCGGCGCGACGGCGGCGGGCGGCGGGGGCGGTGGAGGCGCAAGCGGCATGGAGGATCCTACGGGCGCCGGAACGCGGCGGATCTACGAGAAGATCTCGGAGAACCCGCGGGGGTCGAGCTGGATCTGCAGCGAGTTGAGGAACTTCGCGAGCACGAGGTTCAGGGCGATGATCGTGATGAAGCTGTAGACGAAGGCGGCGGTGGAGGCTCGCCCCACGCCGGTCGCCCCCGGTCCGCAGGTGAACCCCTTCCAGCAGGCGATCAGTCCGATCGCGGCACCGAAGAAGACGCTCTTCACGAGGCCGTTCGCGGGATCCCACCACTGGACGTACTGCGCGGTGTAGTACCAGTAGTCCACGCTCGAGACCCCGTGGAAGTTGGTGGAGATCAACCAGGACCCGCCGGCTCCGAGCAGGTTCGAGTAGAGGGTCAGCAGCGGCGTCATCACGACGCACGCGACGACCCGGGGCACCACGAGGATCCGCACCGGATCCGCGGCCATCGCCCGCATGGCGTCGAGCTGCTCGGTGACCCGCATAGAGCCGATCTCCGCCGCCAGCGCGCATCCGACGCGGCCCGCGACCATCACCGCCGCGAGCACCGGACCGATCTGCCGCGTGACCGATGCGTTGATGACGCCGCCCATCCGATTGACCTGACCGATCGCGTCGAACTGGTAGTACGCCTCGAGCGTGAGGATCATGCCGATGAAGCCGCCGGTGATCGCCACCACCGGGATCGAGGCCACACCGATCGCGAAGAGCTGCGGTCCCACGAGCCGCCAGCGCATCCAGCTCCCCGGCCGACCGACCACGACTCCGAAGGTCTCGAGGCAGAAGCCGACGAACCGACCGAACGCCGAGAGCAGCAGACGCAGCCCGCCGCCCAGCGCTCGAACCCCGGCGAGCGGGCCACCGTTCACGGATGCGTCGGAGGCCGCCATTCCCGGAAGGATAGCTGCGGAGTTCGACCCCGTCGGGACTCGACGGGATTGGGAGGTGATCGGATCCCTCCCCGATATCATCGCGAGCGATGTCGCCTTCGGAACGACGCCGTCGCGAGGTCGCCCACGGACGCGACGCGTGACCCAGACGCCTCGGGACTCCGAAGTCGGATCGAACGCGTCGCGGTTCGTCCGCCTCGGCGCGATGCTTCTGCGAATCGCCCGCAATCGCGACATGGCGATCACCGCGATCGCCGGGGGGCTGCTGCTGGCGGGCTACCTGATCGAGCGCTCCGTCGACGCCCGCACGCCGCTGGTCTGGGCGCTCTACGGCGGCTGCTACCTCGTCGCGGGCACCGACGTCCTGCGCAACTCCGTTCGGATGGCCCTGCGGCTCCAGTTCGACGTCGATCTGCTGATGATCGTCGCGGCGGTCGGAGCCGCGGGAGTGGGGCACCCCGAGGAGGGAGGGCTGCTGCTGTTCCTCTTCGCCCTCGGGCACGGTCTCGA
>Ga0180429_10005429_pt1 | contig 10121 bp, 9 predicted proteins | sample SS_ome_FD_132428 | JGI IMG/M metagenome (GOLD analysis project Ga0180429, IMG submission 132428) | Hypersaline lake sediment archaeal communities from the Salton Sea, California, USA - SS_1_S_1 metaG | ecosystem: Environmental > Aquatic > Non-marine Saline and Alkaline > Hypersaline > Sediment ...
AAGAAGGGTCACGCAAAGGCGCAAAGACGCAAAGAAGAAAGCGAGGTTTATATGGGAATATTTGGAAAAATTTTGTCATTGCCGATAAAGGCGGCTAATGTGCCGTTGAGGACTATGGAAAAAATGGTTGATCCTGACCAGGACGCGGATGATGCGCAGAGAGAAGGTGCGCCTAGTGGAATTCTTAAATCTCTGTCTGATGCGATTGAAGAGATTGATGAATAAATTTAATTGAATCTTTGCGTACTTTGCGGCTTTGCGTGAGATATATTAATGGATTATTTTATGAAAGGATTGTGATGAGTGAAACGGATTTAACGACGGTGGAAACGACGGACGAGGCGCGGGGGTTGGCGGCGCTGACGATGGAGGAGGTGGCCGAGATGAACGTGGCGGACCTCAAGGCGCTGTGTTTGGCCGAGGCCCTGCCGGTGGGCGGAAAAAGGGCGGAACTGATCAAGCGGCTGCGGACCAAGAAGCTGGGGGTCTCGAATCGCTACGCCGGCTCGCTGACGAAGTGTGCGGTCTGCGGGGCGGCGGCCAACGTCAAGGGAACCCGGACCGAGACGATGAAGGACGGGCGGGTGCTGGTGACGCGGAATATGCAGTGCATGGGCAAGCATCGGCATCGCTATCCGCTCAAGGAGGTGGTGGAGCCGCAGAAATAGGAGATAAAACCTCAGCGGGTCCGGCGGTGAGTTGTTTAGACCTTATCCAAGGCCGAATGATGTTAACGGCCGCCGGGCCGATTTTGTTGGGAGGATGGAGAAGTAGGGGCGCAGAGCCGGTGCCGGGCGAGGTTGCGCGGCGGTTCACAGGACTATGGGCGGCGGGGTTGGACGGATAAAGAACAGGGCGGCAGAACTTTCGACTCTGACTAGTTTAGTGTTGCCGGCGGGAGTGGAACGAGTAGAGATCTGGGCCCTGGCGGGGCCGGGTGCTATAGATGATGGGGAGGGTTGGCGTATCGGGGGGAGGTTGGCGGTGAGATTAGTCAGAGTCGGTAGTTCCGGGGCCCAGTGGTTGATTTTTTCCCTTTTTCGCGGCGCATAGTCCTATTAAACGCCGCGCAGCTTGTCCATATTCACTATATACCTCAATTTACCTATCTTTTTGGTTGCGCGTAAATGCTTATCAGTCAGAGCCTTACGGGGTGTTAATTTAGGTAGTGTCCAGATCTGGACTGTTGTGGGTTGTCCTGCGCGCGGGCGGACCGCATGCTTAAAGTATGGCGACATTAGCGGAAATGCAGACGGAGCTGACCGAAGTCAAGACGGCGATCTCGGCGATTTATGCTGGGGGGCAGTCTTATGGGGTCGATGGGCAGCAGGTTCAAAAAGCCGATCTTAGAGAATTACGGCGGATTAAAAAGGAATTGGAGAGTAATATTGCCCGGCTGAGCCGGGGGATGGTGCGGGTTTCGGACGTTCGAGAGGGGGACGTTTGATGATAGCGGAAGTCGATAAATATGGCGCCCGGCAGATTGTGACCGATCCGCGGCGGGACATGGGGATTTCGAGCGGGACGGGCTATGAGGTGACGCAATCGAGCCGATTCCGGCGGACGTTTGGGGTCATGCACGGCCTGCTGGCGGCGGCGGACCGGCATTTAAACAAAAATACCCTGGGGACTCTGCGGGAATTGTGTCGGATGCACGATCGGCAGAGTTCGCTTTTTTCGGGGATGCTGGACCGGGGCGTGGTCAATATCTGGGGGGCGAACTTCGATTTTATCCCGACTACGGGCGATCCGGAGCTGGATAAGCGGGCCAAGGACTATATCGCCTGGCGGATGGACAAATATTATGCGGACGCCTCCGGGGTGCGGGACTTTACCGAGATCGGCCAGACGGCCCTGCGGGCGATCTGGAATGATGGGGATTGTCTGCTGATCAAGCGGCGGGATGGGTCGGTAATGCCGGTGGAGGCGGACCAGATCGAATCTCCCCAGGTGTTGGGGTATGACGGTCAGAGTCGTCGGATTGTGCTGGGGGTGGAGTTGAATAAGATGAACCGGCCGACGGCGTTTCATCTACGCTACCGGCCGGTGAGCGGCGATTCGGGTCTGGTGCGAAGTACCGAACAGTGGCGGCGGGTGCCGGCGAAATATGGGATATATGCCGCTTATCGCAAAAGATTTAATCAGACGCGGGGGGTGCCGTTTCTGGCTTCGATCTTGGGGACCTTCGACCGGACGGACAATTATCTCGATTATGAGCAGATCGCCGCGGAGATTGGGGCGATGCTGGGCTTTAAGATCACCAAAAACGAGCTTTATAACGCCGACGAGGAGAATATCGAGGATAACGACAATACCGATTCGAGCTTTGGGAAGATGCAGAAGATGGAGCCGGGTCAGATATTTGAGCTGCTGGTGGGCGAGGACGTCGATATGTTCGGCAGCCAGCGGCCGGGATCGAATTTCAGCTCCTATATTGAGACCTGCTGCCGGATCATGGGGGTGGGGCTGGGGATGCCGCTGGAGCTGGTGATGATGGATTTCTCCAAAACCAATTTTTCCAGCAGCCGGGCGTCGCTGGGCGAGGCGCGGCGGGGCTTTCGATTATGGCAGAAATTCAGCGAGGGCAATATCGCCCGGCCCTGGTATCGCTGGCAGATCAATCGCGGGATCGCACTGGGCGAGTTGCCGGCCGATGAACGGCTTTATACGGTCCGGTGTCAGTGGCCGGCGTGGGAGTACATAGATCCCGTTAAAGAGCAGCAAGGCAACGCGATCGGGGTGGCGATGCGGGTCAAGAGTCCGCAGGAGTGCATCCGGGAGCGGGGCGGCGATCCGATTGAGGTGGTTAAGGAGATCGGGGAATTTGAAAAGATGCTGGCGGAGGTTGGGGTCGAGCCGGGCAAGGTACGGGTCTCGGTGGCGACTGGTCGGACAGTGGAGGATGAAGAAGAGGGTGAAGAAGACAAGAAGTAAAAAAGTAAGAGAGTAAGAAAAATGACAAAAATAGATATTACGGCGGAGATCCCTTTTCGGGTGGCGATTTGTGAGGACGGCGGGCCGCGGCGGTTCGAGCAGGTTTACGCTCCGGACGCGGCGGCGGCGGAGGCGACGGTGCGGGAGTCGCTGGGGCTGACGCCGGAGAAGCAGAAGCTGGGAAAAACTCGAAATCCGAAATCCGAAATTCGAAACAAATAAGAATTTCAGAAATTCGGAAATTTGAAACTTTGGATTTGTTTCGGATTTCGATATTCGTGCTTCGGATTTGAAAGGCTGATATATGAGCGAGAAACTACCGATTTTACTTGAGTATGCCGCCGGGGGCGAGTGGGCGATGCGGCTGGAGACCTTGCAGCGGGCCTGCGAGGTGGTCGAGCGGCACGTTTCGGGCGTGAAGCTGTCGGCCGAGGAGATAACCGCGGCGACGGCGGGCCGGGTCGGGAAGGTCGAGCGGTCCTATGAGGTGACTTCCGACGGGACGGCGATTATCCCGGTTTCCGGGGTGATCGCGAAATATTCCCGAATGGTAAACGGGACCAGTCAGCCGCGGGGGACCAGCGTGCAGCTTTTGCGATCGCAGTTGCGGGAGGCGCTGGCGGACCGGGCGGTCGGGTCGATTATGCTCTATGTTGAATCGCCCGGCGGCATGATCGACGGTCTGGCGGGATTGGCGGACGAGATCCACGCCGCGCGGCGGGAAAAGCCGGTGACGGCCTACATTGACGATCTGGGGGCCTCGGCGGCCTATTGGCTCGCTTCGCAGGCGTCGCGGGTTTATGCGAACGAGACCGCGGATGTGGGTTCGATTGGGATTTATACGATTTATGTCGATTCCAGCGAGCGGGCGGCGCAGGAGGGGCTGCGGTTCGTGATTTGCCGGAGCGGCGCTAATAAGGGGGTCGGTACGCCTGGGGTGGAGATAACCGCCGAGAACGCCGCGGTCATCCAGGAGCGGATCGATGCGAAATATCAGATCTTCCTGGCGGCGGTGATGCGGGGCCGGGCCGGGCGGGGGTTGGCGGCCGAGCGGCTGGCGGAGCTGGCGGACGGGAGGACCTATATCGCCGCCGCGGCGGCGGCGGAGAAGATGATCGATGGGGTGATGGACTTTGAGACGGCCCTGGCGAAGTCGGCCGAATTGGAATTGGATGAGGAGGATCTTGAAGAAATTGGAACGGCTGCGGCAGCGGTCGAAACGGATATTACAGTTAGTCTTAACGAAAGGAAAGAAGTTATGAGCGACAAAGAAAAAACGGCTCAGCCGGACGCCGCTGCCTTGCAGGCGGAAGCGACCAAGGCGGAGCGGGAGCGGATCGAGGCGATCTCGACGGCGTTGCCGGGCGAGCAGTTCGCCGAGCTGCGCAAGCAGGCGATCGCGGCCGGGTGGGACATTACCCGGGCCAAGGCGGAGGCCCTGCCGGTGGCGCAGCAGGCGCACGCGGCGGAGCTGGCGGCGGTGCGGGGCGAGCTGGAGACGGCGAAGACCAAGCTGGAGGCGATTGCCCAGGGCGGTGACGACGGCGCGGCGGCCGAGGCGTCCGACGCCGGGGAAGATTCCGGGGCGGCCGGGGACGGCGCCGACGGGGCGATCTACGCCCGGGCGGTGGAGCGGATGCGGGCCCAGGGGATGACCGAGACGCAGGCCTATCGGGCCGCGGCGCGGCAATACCCACAGGCGCACGCGGCCTGGAAGGCGGGTTTCGCTCACTGAGGGAAGCTGGAAAAAAAGAAACGAGAAATCGGAACAAATAAAGAACAAGCGATTGAAAGCGAGGTAATAAAATGGGTGGATTAGCATGGAGTAATGATGGACCTTTTACGCTGACCAGCGGCGAGGCGCTGGCGGCGGATCGGCTGATACTGCTTTCCAGCAGTACGGCCAAATACGCCGACGGGGGCGAGGAGCCGATCGGGCTGACCCAGGAGGCGGTGGCGATTACCAAGCCGGTGGCGATTGAGCCGCTGGACGGCAAGATCCATAAGGTGACCGGCTCGAAGGCGATCAGCGCCGGGGCGGCGATCTACGTGACGACCGACGGTAAGGTCTCCGACGCCGCGGTCGGCAAGCAGATCGGGATTCTGCTGGAGGCGATAACCGCCGACGGCGGCAAGGCGGCGGCGATCATCTGGGGGCCGCGGGGCGGCATGGATTTCTATTCGTCGAAGAAGTCGATCATCGAATATTTCGATGATATGTTTACTTACGATACGACCTTCGACTGGGCGGTGGTCGAGGACGCCGGGGCTACCGGGGGCGATAAGATCACCGATGCGGTCGGCGGCGTGGTGCAGATCGGCTGCGACGGTGACGATAACGATGAATGTTACGTCTCCAGTAAGGCCGAGGTCTTCAAGTTCCAGACGAATAAGCGGCTCTTCTTCGAGGCGCGGGTCAAGCTGACCGAGGCCAATACCGACGACGCCAATATTATCATCGGTTTATCCGATACGGCGGCGGCCGATTCGCTGGTGGACGACGGGGCCGGGCCGATGGCCAGCTATGACGGGGCGGTCTTCTTCAAAGTCGACGGCGGGACGGTCTGGCAGTTTGAGACCTCTAACGCGGCCAGTCAGGAGACTCTGACCAACGCCGGGGCCTTTACGTCCGGCTCCTGGCACACGTTAGGATTCCTCTACGATTATAACGATGGGGTAACGGCCAGCGTGACGCCCTACGTGGACGGCGTGGCGGGCACGGCCCAGGATCTGACGATCTCCGGGCTGGAAGAGATGCACATCCTGCTGGGCGTCAAGGCGGGCGGCGCCAACGAAGAGGCCCTGCTGGTCGATTACGTGCATGTGGTTGAGGATCGGTAAAAAAAGTAAATCAGTAAATTGGTGAATTGGTAAATTGGTTTCTCGGATTTACTAATTTACTGATTTGCCAATTTACTAAACAGAAGAACAAGCGTTTTTTATATAAAAATTGAAAGGGAATAAATTATGAGACCAGAATCAACTAGCGTTACCTTCCGGCCGGATTTGGCGGCGGAGGTGCGCGAATATGACAGTGCCAAAGCGGCGAAGCGATTTATCGCTCGGAAGGTCGCACCGATTTTTGAATCGGCGACCTGCGAGGGCGGTTATCCCATTATAAACCGGGAGAATTTTAAGAAACCGGTATCCACGAAGCGGACTAATCGCGGCAAATATAACCGGATTACCGGCCAGTTCGGCAAAGGAACATACGATTGTGAGGAGAACGGCCTGGAGTATCCGGTTGATGATCGGATGCGGCGGAAATATTCTCACATTTTGGACGCCGAGGCGGCGGCGGCCAAGATCGCCAGGTACCAGATCCTGCTGAACCAGGAGATCCGGGTGGCGGCGGCCTTCGCGGCGGCGGGCCTGACCAATACCAACGTGGCGACGGCCTGGAGCACCACGGCCTCGGCGGTGCCGCTGGATGACATTATGACCCAGGCGGAAAATTTGGAGGACGCCTGCGGGATCGGCCGTGAGTGGCTGAGTTTGATCATCCCGCGGGCCGATTACCGCGAGATGATGAAGACCGACTCGGTGGTGGATCGGGTCAAGTACGTTTATGGCAAGAGCGTCATCCCGGCCCTGCTGCCGGTGGCGGAGGTGGCGAGCTGCCTGGGGATCAAGGAGGTTTTGATCGCCGCGGGCGGTTACGATTCGAAGGAAGAGGGCGTGGCCGAATCTAACACTCAGATATGGACGGCGGGCGTGATCTACCTGGGGGTCTTTTGCGACGAGGGCGATCCGCTGGAAGAGCCGTCCGCGGCCCGGACGATCTTATGGACCGGAGATTCGCCGGAATCGCCGGTGGTGGAATCGTACCGAGAGGAAGACTCGCGCGGCGATATTATTCGCGTTCGACACGATACCGACGAGGTGATGATCGGCGAGGCCGATCTGTTCGTGCGGAAGCTGACGAACACGTAATCAGCGGATTAGTAAATTAGTAAATTGGTGAATTGGTGAAGTGGTGAATTGGTGAATTGGTTTCCTGATTTACTGTTTTACCAATTTACTGATTTACTGAAAAACGGAGTTTTTACGATGGCGCTTTCGGAGCAGGATCGGCGGGAGATTAAGGCGACGTTCGGCCAGTCGCTGGCCGAGCATACGCAGGAGATGTGCGAGGCGATCCGCAAGATTGGCAAGGAGCAGATCGAGCAGCACGTCAAGAGTTGTCCGCACGGGATCAATATGCGGGCGTCCAAGGCGTTTTTAGTCGGGATGATTGTTGCGAGCGGGGTGGTCGGCTCGGCGAGCACGGCGGCGGTGCTGAAGTTTTTTATGGGATAAGAAGTAAACTAGTGAATCAGTAAATCGGTAAATTAGTGAATCGAGGCGAAAGGGCGGACATTATGCGAACCAGAATAATTATCTTTTCCGGGGTGGGGGTGGCGTTGGCGTCGGCGGCGTTGGCGTTGGCGCTGGACAGCGATCCGGTCTATACCAAGTTTAAGGCGTACCTGGAGGCGCAAGAAAAAACCTCGGCGGAGATTAAAGGTTATACAAAAAAAGACGCCCTTGACGCCATGACGACCTTGACGGCGGCGGAGAGGAAGAAATTTAAACGCGGCTATAATGGCTTACGGCAGCGGCTTGCGAACCAGAAGCGGGAGGCGGAGGAACAAGCGGTGTTTGCGGCGTTGGTGGCGCTGATAAATGCCGATGTCAAAGCGGTGCATAAAGATGTTGAATTTGAATTGGTGCGGGAAGGCCCGGACGATATGCGGGTGATTATTTATCTGAACGGCAAGCCGGAGCCGGAGGAGGAAACTGGACTGGAGGCGGAAGAATGAGAACGATAAAATTAGCCGCTTTGTTGTGTTTGATGTTTTGCGCGTTGGCCTGGGGTTATACGGCCCCGGCCTGTAACACCATACACTTTGTCGGCGGCGTGGGCGACAAGAGCGGTAAGTCCGACGACAATGCCGGAGGCTGTACGCGGACGGCGTGGGAAAGCTCCGGCGATCCGTGCGATTTCATGGCGAGCGACGGCGGGCCAGTTGTACATGAAGTGGAATGCTTAATAGCTAATGATGATGGTGACGTGCAATTAGATCAGGCCGGTGAATTTGGTGATGTGGTTGTTGGCACATTAGTTAATTTCGATCCATGTCACGCTGATGACGATTCACTTGACGGCATATACGAGATAACAGATGCGACGCTGAATACTATAACAATAGACCTCTCTTATGTGTCTATAACTAGCAGCGCGTATGCAGACGTAATTGTCGGCGGGGCTTACGCCACCATGCAGGCGGCGGCGGACGATGACTCTACAAATGCGACAAACTATGATCGAGATATTTTGACGAATTTGGATGAGGCGTTAGGGGCGGGCGATGCGGCGTTAGACTTTGACATGGGGCTTGGCACAGGCACAAATGTTAAGCGTATAATTGGCTGTGATTCGGATTTCGCTGAATTAGCAAATTATTTGTATGTAACTTATCAAAAAGACATGAGTGCGGATACGTCCGGTGGTTCGGCGTGCGTTATAAATATATCAAAATCCGCATCGGTTAGCATTGAATTTCGACATATCGAGGCGGAGAATACCGACACAGGCACTCCGGGCGGCGGGGAAAATGCGTGGGGCGATTCGGGTTCGTTCTACGGTCTAACATGTCTATATCAATGTAAATCTACCGGCGGTTATCACGGTTTTGTGTTGGCTACGAATCGAGGCGTAGTCTTAGTCGATTGTGTGTCGGTTGAAGCTTATTACTTTGCGGCTTATATAGGTAGTTTTCATTCTATAATTGGCGGTTATTATGCTACCCGCGATACCAGTCCGGCGGCGCAGGCAGTCGGCATTTATGGCGGATCGGGGAATAACATAATCGGGGCTGTAGCAAACGGCAAACGGTACAGTGTGCAATTGGCGGCGGGGTATGTGACGACGATTTACGGTTGTACTCTGTACTCAGCAGACATTAATGGCATATATAATTCAGGATCAAGTCACATTGACGTATATGTTAATAACATTATATCTGTTGATGATGCGGCAAACGACAAAGCTATTGGCAGTGCTAGCGTTTGGTTTGAGCGGTATAATATAACTAATGTCAGTGTGTCGGCAAACACTGGCTTCAACCCGGACACTAATAGCGAATACAACGAAGCCGTGGCCGCGATGCTGGTTAATCCCGCAATCGGCGATTTCCGAATTGATACTGCTGACGCTGACGCTCCGGATCATTTGATTGACAAAGGCCTGCCGACCTATGGTGACGGCAGTGTGGCTAATCAGGGCAAAACATCAATTGGCGCGCATCAATTGACGCAGACGCAGAGCGGCGGGGGCGGCGGTACGGTGGGGCGGGCGAATAAACGAGGGAATAAGCAATGAGAAAGTTTTTAGCATTTATACTTTTGTTATGTTCGCCGCTGTGGGGAATCAGTGTTGAAAACGGGGCAACGGATGTGACCGTTTATTTTAATCTGCACGATACCGATGGGACGATGCTGACCGGCGAAACGGTGACCACCTTCGATCTGTATTACATCGAGGACGGGGCGGCGATCTCGGCCAAGGCTGACGCGACGGCGCACGCGGCGGCGACGGACGCGCATACCGACAATGAAGCGTTTGAAATTGGACAAGGTATTTATCGCGTTGATTTCCCGGACGCGGCCTTTGACGGCGGAGTAAAAAAGCGGGTGCAGCTTGTCCTGGTTTACAATACCAGCTATAACGCGGTAATTGAAGTTGAGCTCTCGCCGCCCGTGAACGTAACGAGAATAAACGGGGACGCTCAAACCGCGACCGATCTTAAAGATTTTGCGGATACGGGTTACAATCCCGCGACGCATCGCGTCGCCTATGTAACTACTGTCGGCGAGACAGGCGGATATGTGACGGTTGGCACGAATAACGATAAAACGGGATATAGTTTGTCTTCGGCTGGGATAGATGCTGTCTGGGATGAGGTCATCACTGGCCATACAACGGCGAACACGACGGGCAAGGCTTTGACGGACGCTTTAGCTGATACGGATGATTTACAAACTAACCAGGGGAACTGGGCGACGGCGGTGGGTTTCTCAACCCATGACGCGGCGGACGTGGTTAACGAGTGGGAAACGCAATCGCAAGCCGATCCGACCGGGTTCCATGTAAACGTTTTGGAAATTGGCGGGACGGCGCAGACGGCCAACGATAACGGGGCGGA
>Ga0180429_10005430_pt1 | contig 10121 bp, 7 predicted proteins | sample SS_ome_FD_132428 | JGI IMG/M metagenome (GOLD analysis project Ga0180429, IMG submission 132428) | Hypersaline lake sediment archaeal communities from the Salton Sea, California, USA - SS_1_S_1 metaG | ecosystem: Environmental > Aquatic > Non-marine Saline and Alkaline > Hypersaline > Sediment ...
AACGCTCGATGAGGGGATGGTTCATGGCGTGGGCCAGCTCCGCGAAGGACTGCTCCACAGTGTTGCGGGCGCGGATGACGTCCAGTCGGGTCTGCTCCAGACGCACCTTGGCCTGCAGCACGTCGCTCTTGGCCGCCGAGCCGATGCGGTAGTAGGTCTGGGACTTCTCGAGCTCGCGACCGGCCAGGTCCTCGGCCGCCACGGCCACCTCGAGCAGGGCCTCGTCGCGTCCGAGCTGCACATAGGCCACGACGACGTTCTCGACGACCACCTCGCGCTGATAGGCCTCGTCCAGTCGTGCCGAGGCCAGGTCGCTCTTGGCGGCCGAGAGGTTGGCGAACTTCCCGAAGCCGCCGAACAGGTTCCATTGGGAGTTGACGCCGTAGTCCTGATAGGTGCTCTTCGTCTCCACGTCCTGGAACTCGCCGGTGGCGATCTGCTGCATCATGGTGATGGAGTCGTCGCCGTTGTCCGTGGGGATCGTATACGGCGCATAGCCGTAGATCTCGGAATCGAAGTCCGTGCGCTCGCTCTTCTGGTAGGTACGCGACAGGGAGAGGTTGGGAAAGAAGCCGCCGTAGGCCTGCTTGACGCTCTGGCCGGCCACGGTCGTGTTCTCGCCGGCGATGGCCAGGGAGCGGCTGCCGTCGAGCGCGATGTCGATACAACGGGCGATGTCGTAGACCGGCACGTCGTCCGCCGCCCGGGCCGGCGCGGCGAGCGGCCCGGCGCACGCGGCGAGGATGAGGGCCGTGCCGAGGACCATCGATCGGATTCTGGCTACCTGCGAGCGATCCATGCCTGGACTCCTTTGCCTGCTGGAGACACGGGGATTGTAGTCAAGTCTCACGCCCCTGCCAAACGCATTTCTGGATGATTTCCTGCTGTGCGGGCGCGTTCGCCCGACGGAATATAGACGCACCAACAAGGGCGGGGTTGCATCCCCGCCCCGCAATTCGCGTCGTATCCGCGGCTCAGTTGAGCGAGAAGGCGAAGGGAATGGCCATCCAGGCCTTGACCGGTATGTCGCGCTGCTTCCCGGGCTTGAACTTGCAGCGGCGCGCGGCCTTGACCGCCTCGCGGTCCAGGGTGGGATGCACCGACCGGATGACGACGGCCTGCAGGACCGAGCCGTCGGTGCCCACCTGTACCTTGACCAGCACGGTGCCCTCCAGCTGGGAGGCCCGGGCGATCTCCGGGTAGTCGGGCTGGGAGAAGCTGATCAGCATGGGCTTCTCCTGGGAGACGGTGAAGCCCTCCCCGCCATCTTCGTAGCCCGCCCCGATGTCGAGGATGTCGTCCATGTCGATCAGCGAATCGGCCACTTCCACTTCCTCGTCCACCATGTCGTCGGGCGCGGCTTCGACGGTCACCTGGGGCTTTGGCGTTTCGTGGGGCACGTCCGGGATCTCGACCTGCTCCTGGACGTCGACCATCTCCATCTCTTCGTTGAAGATCCGGTAGGGATTGGGCTTGTACTTGGGCGAGAACAGGAAGAAGGCGATCGTGAACAGGACGGCCGCGATCAACGACCAGCGGATGTACTTGTTGTACTTCGCCTTGAAGAGCTCGTTGGCCGATACGGCTTTGTAGGTGGCCGTCGTCATCGTCACCTGCCTAGAATGCCACGCCGGGCAGTTCCATGTCCGTGTTGAAGAAGACCTTCACGGCGTTGGCCTCCTTCAGCCCCTCCATCACGTCGCTGACGATGCCGTAGGGCGTGTACTTGTCGGTCTTGAACGCCACGATCAGGAAGGGGTTCGACGCCACCTTCTGAGACATGACCGCGGCCACGTCCTCGGGCCGCACGATCATGTCGTCGATGGAGATCTTCCCGGCGTCGTTGATGTAGATGTTGGAGATGAGCTCGCGGATGCCCTCCTCGCCGGCCTCGGCGCGGGGCAGCTTCACCACGAGTCCCGTCTCCTCCGTGAATACGACGGTCACCATGAAGAAGACCAGCAGCAGGAAGGCGATGTCGCCCATGGAGGAGGTCGGGATGTAGGTTTCCTTCTTCGTCGTCCTCTGAAATGCCATGGTCCCGCCTCCTTCCTAGATCTTGGTGGTCTTGAGGGTGAACTTCCGCGCACCGGAGAGCTTCACCTCGTCCAGACAGGCGATCATCCAGCCGTAATCGGCGTCCGGATGGGTCTCCAGGATGACCACGGTCTGCTCGTTGGCCTCCCAGCGCTCGCGGATGGCGTCGCGGATGGCCGACAGCGCGATCGTCACGCCGTCCAGGGTCAGATGATGGTCCCGATGCACCCGGATGGTCGCCACGTTGCTCTGCCGGACCCGGACCGTCGTCTGCTCGGTCTTCTTGGCGGGCAGCAGCAGGGAGATGCCGACCTCGTCCTGCTTCATCGGCATCACGATGAAGAAGATCAGCAGCAGGAAGGCGACGTCGCTCGTCGACGACATGGGGATCTCGCCCATCCCCCGTTTTCTCTTGCGTTTGGCCAGGATGCCCACGCTCTATCTCCTCGAACGGCCCGCCCCCGGAGAGGCGGCGGCCGTCAGTGCTGCTCCCGGATCAGTTCCTCGACCAGTTCCGCCGAGGCCTCTTCCATCTCGATCACGAAGCGGTCGATCCGTGACACGAAGTAGTTGAAGGCGATCGACGTGGGAATCGCGAGCACGAGACCGGTGGCCGTCGTGATCAGGGCCTCCGAGATACCGGCCGCCACGAGCTGGGCGTTGACCGTGTCGCTCGTCGCGATGGCCTCGAAGGCGTTGATCATACCGGAGACCGTACCGAGGAATCCGATCAGGGGCGCGATGGTAGACACCGACGAGATCCAGATCAGGCCGCGCTCCAGGAACGCCATCTCGATGGTGCCGGCCGTGGTGATGGCCTTCTCCACCGCCTCGGGGCCGCGGTCGGCCTTCTGCAGACCGGAATAGAGGATGGCCGCGATGGGCCCGCGCACCTTCTGGCACTCCTCCCCGGCCGCCTGCACGCCGTCGTTGCGCAGCGTGGTGATGACGGTGCCGATCAGCTTGCGCGTGTTCACGTGGGCCCGGTTGAGCGTCCACAGACGCTCGATCATGAAGACCAGACCGAGCAGGGCCGCCGCGAGCAGCCACCACATGAAGTTGCCGCCCTTGACGAACAGCTCGCCCGCGCCCGACTGGCCGAAGCGACTGCGCTCGATCGCGCCCATGATGCCGCCGCGGCGCTCGATGATCACGGGCACCTCGGTGCCCGAATCGGCGGCGCTCGTGGCGAAGCTCAGGGAGTCGGAGGTCGCCATGATACCTTCGACGTTCGGTCCGTCCGCCGTCTCTTCCGCGTCCTGGGCGTGGCTTATCGCCGGGAGCGACAGGGCCGCCGCGAACAGAAGTAAGCAGATCAAACCGTGTACGGCATACTTGAACGTACCGTGACGTGCCATTGTGCCAGATCTCCCTTTCCAGAATGAAACCCGAAAGAACTCAGTCTGTCGAGAAGCCGCGGGACGGGCAGAAACCGCTCCCGCTTCGAACGGGCCATGCCGTGGTCGTCGATCGTAATCCGAACCGTCCAAACCGGTCATTGCCGGCGAGTATATTGTGTCCTGAAATAAGTGTCAACGCACGAACCAAGTCAACAGTTTTGTCCTTCCCACAACGCTTTCCGCGTGTCCTGGCGTCACTTGCCGGGCATGCCGCGCTCCCAGGCGTTGCTCACCTCCAGGCTGTACTTGCTGCCGCCCAGCTTGGCGAGGAAGAGGAAGCGCAGGCCCAGGGGCATGTCCGTGTAGACGTTCGGGAAGAGGCTGCGGCCGTTGCCCTGGTAGATCCAGAGCTCGAAGGACTTGAAGCGCTCGAAGCTGGTCGTACGGTCGAGCTTCTGGCGCACGGACTGGATGGTCTGCTCCTCGCTCGAGTAGCCGTCGTACATCATGTCGCCGTAACTGACGCCCAGGAAGGCGTTGTACACGCGGTCGACCGCGTCCTCGAAGTTGCGCGCGTTGAGGGGAATGACCTGCTGCTGGATCTCGTCGGGTTCGCCGAGCATGACGTAGATCAGGCCGCGGTCGTCGACAGGGCCCGAACGGCCGAAACCGCCGAGGAACCGGTTGACGTAGGCCATGCGCCGCCAGAGCTCCTGCTGGGCCTCGTTGCCGGGCGTCTCGGGATCGGGATCGTTCTCGTTCCAGAACCTGGCCAGGATGGCCTCGCGTCCGCTTTCGCCGGCCTTCTCGAAGGCGTCGCGGCGGTCGCCGAGCAGTACCATGCGCCCGATCAGGTACGACTCGTCCGCCGGGCGCGCGAAGGACTGCAGGGACCAGAAGACGTCGAACTCCGCGATCCAGGCGTTGCCGTAGCCGTCGAGAGGCGCACAGCTCAGCTGGTAGGTGCCCGGCGGCAGGCTGTTGACGTCGTACTCCCAGGAGAGCTCGGCCAGTCCCCCGCCGGCGACGAAGGAGACGGGATCGAGATCCAGTGTCACGGTGTCGCGCATGGCGTAGTCGAGCTCCGGCGAGAGGAGCTGGACCAGGAGGTTGCGCGGCAGGTGATCCGCGTTCTCCGGCGTCAGGCCCAGGGCCTCGATGTCGAAGACGACCTGCAGGTTGGCCTGCTCGACGCCGTAGCGCCGGTTCGGGTGGAGGAATTCGCCCAGCAGGGCGCGCTCGGGACGCTGGCCGTCGTCGCGCGAAGCCGCGATCTCCTGCCGCGGCGCGCCCGCCAGGAAGAGCGGGGATCCCAGCCACAGTCCGTGGGCGTCACGCCGGGCGGTGTCCGCGAACCAGTCGCCCTCGGCGACGCTGAGGGGATCGTCGGCCCCATCGTCGGCCAGACGCAGTCTGCGCCCGGCCTCCAGGTCGCGCAGTTCGCAACGCAGGCGGCCCGAGCCCGACGTGATCTCAGGCAGCATCAGGGTGAAGACCTGGTACGCGGTCTGCGCCGTGGCGTCGTCGCGCGACCGGGCGACCAGGTCCAATTCGATCTCGCGCGCCGACGTGCCGGTGTCGCCGACCAGGCGGACCTTCGCCGCCAGCTTGCCCCGCTGTCCGCCGCCCCACTCCTCCCGGAAGTCCAGCGCCGCATTTGGCACGGAGAAGAGCAGGACCAGATCGATCGCGTCGTCGGCACGAGGGCGCTCCACGATGTCCAGCGCGTATCCGAAGTCCCCGGCCCCTTCCCAGGGGCGCACCAGGGCCCCGTCCGCCGCACGGACCGCGAAGAGAAGGTTCGAGAGGATGATCGCGACGGCCAGCGACGTGACGTACAGCAACCCGTCGCGGCGTACGGCGCCCGCGGCCGACGTCGCGCGACTGCGTCTCCGGCGATCATTCATGTTCCACGGCTCCCTTCGGTTCCGAAGCGGACGATGCGTAGATACGTCCTGAAACATACGGATCCGCCACACCTGCAGCAATAGGTGCGGGCCCGACGCGCGACGCCCGCTCCCTGGAGGTACGGAGCGGGCGTCGGGTCGGGAACGGTCGGCGGTGCGCCAGATCCGTCAATATGTGACGCTCAGGCTGAGACGGTGCACGAGATCCAGGGCGCTCATGCTCACCATGCTGTAGTCGACGACGGCCCGGGAATCCTGTCCGGTGTTGATGATGACGCCGAAGCCGCCGGCGTACTCTTCCGTGTCGTAGCCGATGTAGTAGCCGCCGCGCAGGTAGAGCAGCTCCTTGAGCTTGTACTCCAGCCCCAGGTTGGCCCGCTCCGCATTGTCGGAGGGATGCTGGAATTCGCCCGACGCCAGCAGTGTGTGGTTCTCGGTCTTCGCCATGTTGAACGACGCGCCGACCTTGAAGATGGTGGGCATCTTCGCCGGCAGCTCGTCGTAGGTGATCTTGCCGCCGAGATTCTGGATGACCATGCCCAGCCTCAGGTCGCGCACGCCGATCCGGTACAGGATGCCGAAGTCGAAGCTGGCCGTGTTGACGGCCTCCTCGGCCAGGCCGAGGTTGAGGTAGTTCAAGGTGAAGCCCGCCGAGAACTTGTCGGTCCAGAAGCGGCTGTAGGAGAAGCCGAAGGCGGCCATGCCGGCATCGAAGGTCTGACCGTTGCCCTCGGGCAGATAGGCCGTGCGGACCAGCATGGGATCCAGCCAGAGCGAACGCGCCGACACGGCGAAGGTGCCGGGCAGGATGCGCGGGTTGAAGGCCAGGACGGCGGAACTGAGGTTGATGTCCGCCGGCCACTCGACCTGCGAGGCGAGGAACTCGTTGCCCCGCACCTCGACGAGCCCGGCCGGATTCCAGAACACGGAGCTGGCGTCGTCGGCGATCGCCGTGAATGCCGAGCCCATGCCCGTGGCCCGTGCGCTCGTTCCGATCTGCAGGAACTGCGCACCGAAGGTGCCGACCTTGGCGAAGAGCTCCGCGCTGGCCGCCTGCGGCAGGGCCAAGGCGACGAAGACGAGCAATGCGATGCGCTTCATGAAAACCTCCAGATCCGTCCGCGACGGAGTTCGTCCGCACCGGCCTCCGGCCGGCCGACGACGTTCTAACGTATGATGACGAACTTCCCGACGAAGTCGTCGAATCGGTCGTCCCGTGATTCCACGGAGAACAGGTAGATGCCGCTGACGACCTCCTGGCCGTTGCGGCTCACCAGATTCCAGCAAATCTCACCGTAGCCGTCCGTCCCGTCGTGCTCGAGCGTTTCGACCAGGTCGCCGTCCAGGGTGTAGATCTTCACCGTGTTGCTGGCCTGCGGCAGATTGGCGAAACAGACGCGGACGCCCGTCGGGTCGTCGGAGTTCGGATAGAACTCCTGGAAGTCCGCCAGGGCCTCTCGCGTGGCCGGGTTCGGATAGGCGTAGATGTTCACGCCGTCCCGGTCGCGTTCCTCGGCCGACTGGGCCACGGAGCCGGGCCTGATATTGTCGAAGGAGGACCCGGGATCGCCGGCGATGCCCGTGCCGGTGATGGTGAGCGACTGGTCGTCCTCCACGTCCATGTTGTGGTCGGTCGCCGTCACGGAATAGAAGTACAGGAAACCGTTGTGCACGTTCTCGTCTATGTACTCGTAGAACTGGACGCGGTCCTTGGGAACGTGCAGCGGGTTCGTGACCTCGCGCGGAGTCCACCAGAAGAAGGTATCCATGACGGCCGGATAGCCCTGCCACGGCAGGAGGCCCGCGAGTTCCGGCACCACGTTCAGTTCGGAATCGTAGAGGGACGGGCGCGACTGGTACAAGCCCAGCGAGTCGGCCTCGACGATCAGGCGCATGGCCTCGGCCAGACCGGGCGCGGGCGACTCGAAGGTGGGATCCGAGAGACAGACGGGAGTGTACCGGATGTCTTCGAGGCCCGTGTTGAGGCCCAGGGGCAGCGTCTGGACCACGATCGTGCCGTCGCTGAGCTCGAGCTCCCGCTGGTACTCGTTGACGAGATCGTATTCGGCGAGCAACTGCCACAGGCTGCTCTCCGGCCCGTTCTCGACCGAGGCCCCGTAGGGCCGGTCCCAGTTGTCGGCGCGCCATAGGCGGTAGGCCTCGAAGTCGATCCTGTTGCTGCGCACGTCGGGCGTGGTCTCGCTCGTGTTGTTCCAGTAGACGTGGACGGATCTGTCCCGCGGCCACAGCCGCGTGCCGGGCGCCGGCGGCGCCATGCCCACCAGCCAGCGGACAAGCGTCTCTTTGCCCTCGATTCCCGTGCAGCCCTTCTTGTGTATGTCGGGCACGTCCGGATCCGAGCAGTTCCAGATCGTCGTGATCAGGCGGTTCTCCTGCGTGCAGTACTCGCCGGCCTGGCGGCCGCATTCGTAACAGTTGTCCGAGTTGACGTAGATGCAACCCTCGTCGTCGAGATCTTCCGGCGTGATGCGGGGCGCGATCAGCAGGACATCTTCAGGCACGCAGGACTGGTCCATGTAGTCGGCCACGAACTCGTAGATGGCGTTGGCCGGGAAATCGGTGGAGCAGATCTTGTTCTCGCGCCCGTTGATGCCCGTCTGGGCGTTGGAGTCCATGTCGAAGAGGTTGCCCTCGAAGGTCAACACGGCTTCCGCCGCGTTGGCCAGCAGTCCGGAGAGGCCCGGTCCCACCACGAGGGCCACCTGGAAGGTCAGGGTCTCGTCGGGCGGAAGCTCGGCGAAGGGCCCCACGGAGATCAGGAAGCGGTAGTCGTTCTCGCGGCCTTCCTGGACGTTGGCGTCGATGACGTTCTCGCTGAGCAGCTGATAGCGCTCGGCGTCGTTTGTGGGATCGCCGCCCTGGTCGAAGGCGGTCTGGCCCGAGAAGCGGTTGAAGGAGTGCAAGGCCACGGACTCGGGCGCCGTGAGACCGCTGGGATCGGTGTCGTGGCTGAGGAAGGCGATGCCGAAATAGCCGGGCGAGTTGCCGTCGTCGCCGTCGTCGTCATACATGTAGCCCAGGGTCACGGGGACCCAGCTGTTGTCGCGCGTCTGCACGAAGCCCGTATAGCTGCCCGCCATGTCGTCCGACGAGCGCCCCGGCCGCGTGCGGGGCCCGATGTCGGAATCCGCGAAGAAGCCGATGTAGACGTCGCTGATGGGCGTGACGCCGATGTTTGTGACCTCGAACTCGAAGCCCACGAAATCGTCGGCGTCGTTGTTCTCCCAGGCGAAGGATTTCTGGACGATCTTAAGGTTGAGGGGCGTGTGGTCGGGGTTCAGCTCCGACGCCAGGGCCGTACCGTCGTACATCGTGCAGACCATCATCTGGTTGCCGATCTGCCCGAAATCCTCGTCGATCAGACCGTCGTCGTCGTCGTCGTAGCCGTTGAGCGTCTCCTCGTCGATACGCGCGTAGCCGAAGTCGTCGTAGTCGTTGTCGTCGTTGGCCGTCGATTCGGGGATGCGGCTGCCGCTCGCGTCCGGGTTGCCGATCGGCCGCATCAGGGTGCCGCCGATGGCCTCGTAGATCGTGTCCTCCAGTTCGTCGATGGCGATGATCTCGCGCTCGAACACGCCCGTCGAGACGAGTCGCTCGCCGAGTACCACGCCGCCGACCCAGAGTCCGGCGGACCAGAGGTACTCCACGCCGGAGCCCGCGGGCCACTGCGCCGAGGGGGCGTCGCACCAGGAGCAGGTGGCCGGCGCGTTGGAGCCGATCATGCCGAAGTTGGTGATGTTGACGTGGAGCTCGCCGACGTTCATCACGTACGAGCCGTCGGTGACCAGCAGCCCGTTGGCCAGGGGATAAGGATCGATCACGGAGTCGGCCATGTCCACCCAGGCCAGGGCGGCCGGGCAGGTCGCCAACAGCACGCCGGCGGCGGCGAGAGCGAGTCCCGCGCGAAGCTGCACACGCAAGCGGTGATCGCTGCGGCAATGAGTCATTCTCGATCCTTCCCTCTGCGGTCTGCCATCGCGCACACCGGAGAATGCATATTCCTAGAACTGCCAGCCGATGCCAACGCGGAACAGACGATGATCCATGAAGACGCGGGGATCGTCGATGGGGATGAACTCGTTGTAGTTGTCCCCGTTCGCGTCCTGGAGATAGGCGCCGCCGTACTTGCCGGTCTCCGTCAGGTACGAGTTGTAGGCGCTGGTGGCGTTGCGCATGCCCGGGAAGATGCCGGCCGCCGGCGCCCTGACCATGTCCTGGTTGATCAGGTTGTGGGCCTGCATGAACAGGGTCAGCTGCTGGCCGTAGAAGTTGATCTGCCGCTCCCCCTGCAGGGTGAGGTCGTAGGTGGCCGGCAGGCGCTCGCTGTTCTCGATCAGCGGATCCTGCTTGCGCGCATAGCGGTCGAAGGGCGTCCAGGGGAAACCGCTGCCGTAGGAGAAGGTGACCGATCCCGACCACGACTGCGGCTCCGCGAGCCGCAGCGACAGGTGGAACACGTGCCGCTGATCCCAGTCCAGGGGCAGCTCCTGGTTGGGCAGGAACTCGAGGCCCTCGGGATTGGCGCCGAAGGCCTGCGAGGAGGCCACGCCGTCCGCGTAGGAGAAGGTATAGGCCAGATCGAAGGCGAAGTTGTTCGAGAACCTCTTGTTGAGGGTGAACTCGACGCCCCGGGCCGAGGCGTAGGCCTTGTTGATGTAGCGCGGCAGCGTGTTGCCCGTCTCCTCGTCCGTCACGGTGGTCGAGGCGATGAGATCGTAGATGTCGCGCGAGTAGATGGCGACCGATCCGGCGAGATAGTCGGTGAACTGGTGCTTCACGCCGGCCTGGTAGGCGATGGTGGTCTGGGCCTTCAGGT
>Ga0180429_10005431_pt1 | contig 10120 bp, 7 predicted proteins | sample SS_ome_FD_132428 | JGI IMG/M metagenome (GOLD analysis project Ga0180429, IMG submission 132428) | Hypersaline lake sediment archaeal communities from the Salton Sea, California, USA - SS_1_S_1 metaG | ecosystem: Environmental > Aquatic > Non-marine Saline and Alkaline > Hypersaline > Sediment ...
CATCCGTTCAAGATCCATCGACTGGGGCTGACGTACGATCTCATTGCCGCCTACGGATTGGCGGACCTCCCGTCGGCCAAGACGATCGTTCCCCGGGAAGCGCTCGAGGATGAAGCGTCGGTCTTCCATGGCGCCACCTACCTGGAGGCGCTTGCTGTGGCCAACGGCGGTCTGTGGGCTCCAGAGATGCTTCGGCACGGCCTGGGCGCATCGGACAACCCGATCTTCCCCGGCGTTCAGGAGTGGGCAATGTCTGTGGCCGGCGCATCGATCGATTGTGCCGCGGAAGTGGGCACAGGGCAGATCGAGCGCGCCTTCAACATGGCGGGCGGACTGCACCATGCAATGCCCGATCATGCCTCCGGGTTCTGCCATGTCAACGATGGGGTTCTCGCGATCCATCGACTGCTGCGCGAAGGCAAACGCGTGGCCTACGTCGATATCGATGCCCACCACGGGGACGGGGTGGAGCACGCGTTCAGCCACCGTCGGGATGTCCTGACCGTCTCCATCCACCAGTCGGGCTACACCATCTTCCCAGGCACGGGGTTCGTCGAGGACGTTGGCACAGGCGAGGGGGCGGGCTTCTCCGTCAACATCCCTCTGCTTCCGGGCGCCGGAGATGCTGCCTATACGATGGCGATGGACGATGCGGTATTGCCCGCCCTGGAGGCGTTTGCTCCTGACGTCCTGGTTACGCAATTCGGCTCAGACGCGATCGTCGGGGACGTTCTCGCATCCCTTCAGATGAGCCTGCGGCGATTCGAGCGGTGCGTGCAGCAGTTCGCCTCTCTCGGCCTTCCGTGGATCGCGCTCGGCGGAGGAGGGTATGACATCGGCAACGTGGCTCGCGCTTGGACGCTGGTGTGGGCCGTCATGGTCGACGTGGATATCGTGGACGAAATCCCGGCTGGATGGGCTTCCAAGGCAGCTGCTCATGACGTCTCCGTCCCCAGCCTTCGAGGCCCCAGTGAGCCGACTCCTACCCCTGAAAAGGTGTTGGAGGCTGTTCGCGCGTCGATCGAAACGCTACGATCGACGGTCTTCCCAGTGCTTCGCGAGTCTTTGGAGTGATCGCATGAGTCCTGAATCTCAACCACGAGACGACATTCGGGTCACGCTCGACGATGGGCGCGTCTTCTCTGCGCCGATGGGATCATCGCTCTCTCCCGTCATCGGCGAGGCCTACCCGAGTGAGGGAGATCCCGTAGTCGCGGTTATGTCCGCAGGGCGTCTGCGCGAACTGGCCGAGCCGCTCTACGGCGACCTAGCCATTCAGCCTGTCCGGCTGTCCAGCTCGGACGGCATCCGCATCTACGGACGGAGCCTGTCGTTTGTTCTCGTCGTCGCGGCGGCGCAGCTGTTTCCGGATGCGACGGTGCGGATCGAATACTCCGTTCCGCACGGCGGGCTGTTCTGCCGAAGCCGTGGGAGGTCCTTCTCGAGCGGGGACCTCGCCGACCTTCGTCAGCGAATGGAAGAACTCGTTGCGTCCGATCTACCGATCTGCCGACTGAGAAGCACCCGCGAAGAGGCGATGCAGCGATTCCGCGCGCAGGGCGAGGAGAGCAAGGTGCGAACCCTCGCTGAGCGGGAGAAGGACCACTTCCACTTCTATGAACTCGAAGGGGTTTCCGACTACTTCTTCGGGTACATGGTTCCCTCGACGGGGATCCTCAAGACGTTCGGCCTCGAGGCGTTCGCCGACGGATTCGTGCTTCGACTCCCACGTCGGGAAGATCCGACACGCTTGCGCCCCGCCCGGCGTTTCACTGCGCTACGGGAGGTCTTCGACGAGCAGGGCAACTGGCTCGAGCTTCTCGGGATCCGAACGGTGACTTCGCTCAACGAGGCGATTCACGCAGGACGGATGGAGCAGATCATCCTGGTCTCCGAGGCGCTCCACGAGAAGAAGATCTCCGAGATCTCAGAACAGATCGCTCACGCGTGCGAAGATGGTGCTCGTCTGGTCTTGATTGCCGGACCCTCGTCGTCAGGGAAGACGACCTTCTCCAAGCGCCTTGCGGTTCAGCTGCTGGTGCATGGTCTTCAGCCCTTCCCCTTGGGAATGGACAACTACTTCCTTCCCCGGAGGCTCCTGGTTGAGCGGCAGGGGAGAAATCTCGACTTCGACGCGTTGAGCGCGCTCGATGTCGACCTCCTCCGGGCGGACCTGGAAGCGCTCGCCGCCGGAGAACGTGTTACGCTCCCTCACTTCGACTTTCAGAGCGGGGAGCGGAAGGTGGGCAGATCGGTCGCTCTCGGGGCGAAGGATGTGCTGCTTGTCGAGGGAATCCATGGCCTGAACCCGGCCCTCTTCCCTGCCGAAGAGGGCGATCGGGCGTTTCGCATCTTCGTGAGTGCGATGACCCAGCTCAATCTGGACGACCACAATCGTGTTTCGACCACCGATACGCGACTGATTCGCCGCATCGTGCGGGATTCAACCTATCGTGGCTACAGCGCGGAGAGAACGCTGCAGCTCTGGGACAACGTTCGCTTCGGAGAGAAGCGGAACATCTTCCCCTACCAGGAGGAGGCCGACGTGATGTTCAACTCGGCCCTCGGCTACGAGCTCGCCGTTCTCAGACCCCTGGTCGAGCCGCTCCTCTACCGCGCGATCCGATCGGAGCACCGCGTCGAGGCGGAGCGTCTGCTGGCCCTACTCTGGTGGTTCGACGCGCACGATGGAGCATCCGTTCCCTCCAACTCCATCTTGCGCGAGTTCATTGGAGGATCGATCCTGAGGGAGTACACGCCGAAGCCGCTCGGTGGCGGTCCCGATGACTCCAAGGAGGTGCCTGCGTGAATACGGATCGACTGATGCAGATCGCGCTTGAGATGGCGGGTCTGGAGGAGATTCCAGGGGACAGCGCCATTCACTATCCGGGAGATGGACTGCGCAAGATCCTGATCGGCATCGACGCCAAGGAGGCAGAGCTGAAGATCGCCCGCGATCTCGGATTCGACTGCGTCATCGCTCACCATCCGAGCGCGGGAACCTCGATCCTCCGCTTTCACGAGGTCCTGCTGAGGCACGTCGATCAGATGGTGCACGCCGGCGTGCCTCAAGACGTTGCCGAAGAGACGATGCGCGGAACGGTCGCCTCGCGTCGGTTGCTCTCCTCGATGCAGAACTACGATCACGTGCCCTCCGTGGCGAGGCTTCTTGGCCTTCCCTACCTCAATATCCATACACCGCTTGACGAAGTGGGCAGACAACGTTTGGCATCGGTCATCGAGACCCTCGATCCGGATCGGACGGCAATGGACGCCATCGGCGCACTCACGGAGGCGTTCGATGAGTTCCGCTCAGCAGAGACCCGGATCGAGATTCTCGTCGGGAAGGGGAACAATCGGCTGGGCCGGGCGGTCATGTCACATGCGGCAGGGACGAACGGTGGGTACGCCGTTGCCAAGGCCTACTTCGATCATGGCGTAGACACAGTCTGCTATATCCATTGCCGGCCCGACGACGCAAAGAGACTGCGCGATGAGTACGGGGACGCCAAGACGCTGATCGTCACCGGACATATCGCCAGCGACGCCGTCGGGATCAATCCCTACGTCGAGCGGCTCCGTGAGGAGGGGCTCGACGTGGCGACCTTCAGTGGAATTCTGCCGGCGTAGCATGTCATTCACTGTCGCCACATGGAACGTCAACTCCATCCGCGCTCGGATGCACATCCTGTTGCCCTGGCTTGACGAGGCGAAGCCGGACGTTGTCTGTCTCCAGGAGACCAAGGTCCCGAACGAGGCGTTTCCTGCGGAGGCGATCGAAGGCGCCGGCTACCAGGCGGCCTTCCGGGGGCAGAAGTCCTACAACGGCGTGGCCATCCTCTCGCGCCATGACATTCAGGACATCCGGTCGGGTTTCGACGACGACGGCGAGCCGGACGAACCCCGTTTGCTGACAGCAACCATCCATGGGATCACTCTTGTGAACACGTACGTACCTCAAGGGCGGGATCTCGATCATCCGATGTTCGAGTACAAGCTGGAATGGTTCGGGCGCATTCGCCGCCTGCTGGAGGAGAGATTCTCTCCGGCCGAAGACCTTCTATGGGTCGGAGACCTCAACGTTGCGCCCACTCCGATCGACGTGTGGTGGGGCACGCAGAAGCCGGATGCCGAACATGTGTGCTATCACCCCCGCGTGACGGACGCCCTAGATCGGGTGATGGCGTGGGGTCTTGTCGATGCGTTCCGGACGCATCATCCGGAGCCGGACCAATACACCTACTACGATTACCGTGCCAAGGGTGCGATCGAGGCACGAAAGGGTTGGCGGATCGACCACATCCTTGCCACGGCCGGCCTGGCGGAACGATGCTCCGACGCCTGGATCGATCTCGAACCTCGCCGGAAGGTGAAGCCCTCCGATCACACGCCGCTCCTTGCCACGTTCGACTTCTCCTAGGTTTCGCCCCCGGATGGCTTCCCAATCCAACCTGGAGAGGTCATCCAGATCGCCATCGCCTTGATCGTACGAGGCATGCTCCAGGGAAGGGCGGTGGATGACGCGCAGCCGCACAGAGATGCGCGTTGCTACGTGCGGTCTGGAGGCGATTCGGCCTCCGCGTCGAGTTCGAGCGGAAGACGGGGCGCCTCGTCGATGGGTGAGAGCGTCGGCGGTTCGTTGGATGAAACGGTCGACTCGCGGAAGCGCTCGAGCTGTCGCTTGAGGCGGGACTCGTAGGAGGCAATCGCCTTGTTGTAGTCCCCGACCGCTCGCCCGAGGCTCTTGCCGGCATCGGCGATCGGTTTGAGCACATTCAGGAACCGGCTGTAGAGCTCCCGTCCGTCCGATGCGATCTGCCGTGCGTTCTCGGCGATCTCGTACTGCTGCCAGCCGAAAGCCGCGGCGCGCAGGAGGGCCAACAGCGTGACCGGAGAGGCGACGAGAATGCGCTGTTCCACACCGTACTCCAACAACGCCGGATCCTCCTCGAACGCTGCGGAGAGGGCCGACTCGTACGGAACGAACATCACGACCACCTCGGGCGCCGTCTCGAACTGATCCATGTAGGCCTTGCGTGACAGTTCCTGAACGCGTGCGCGCATCGCCTTGGCGTGTTCGGTCAGCTTGGCCTTCCTCTGGTCGCCGGTGAGTTCCATGGCGTCCAGATAGGCTGCCGCCGGCGTCTTGGCGTCGATGGGAAGGATTCCCTCGTTTGGGAGGTGGACGATCATGTCGGGACGCCCCTGCTCGGCCGTCACCTGCTCGGAGAAGTCGACGTGTTTCGTAAGGCCGGCCAGTTCGACGACGCGACGAAGCTGGAGTTCGCCCCAGCGTCCCCGGGCCGTCGACGAACGAAGGGACTGCTCCAGTCGAACGGTCGATTGGCGAAGCTCCGTCTGGGCGTCCCCGAGGGAGCGCAGTTGCTCGCCGAGGGACCGATAGGCCCCTTCGCGCTTCTGCTCCAATGCCCGAACCTGCTGGTCGATCGCTTCGAGGCCCTTGCTCAGTGGATCGACGAGTCCCTGGATCTCTGCCTTGTGCGTTCCCCAGTCCCCTCGAACCTGCTTGAGGAGAGCTTCCAGCTGTTCCTTCGAGCGCGAGAGCAGCTGATCGGAATTGGAGGCGAGGGCGTCATGCGCGAGAGCGGTGAACGCCTCTCTCATGCGATGCTGCGCGGCTTCCACCGACTCCTCTCGCCGCCGTCCGGCCGCCCGATGGGTAAGCCAGACAGAGAAGGCGCCAACCGCGAACCCGAAGATGAGACCGATGATCAGACTGAGTGTGGGGTCCACCGTGAGCACCTCCCGAGCCGATGGTTCATCTTACCGGAGATCTCCCAGGGGCTACGAGCTGATATCGGATCTGATGTCGACGATCCCGGACTCTCCCGTGGCTCCCCGCAAGTAGTGACCGCGAACCACATCGACGCGTAGGAGGACGTAGTCCGGGTCGGACGGCCCGTCCGGCCAGTCGTCTCTCCACGCCTCCTGCCAGAAGGACCTTCCCAGCTCCGGATCGGTTACGACGAAGGCGTTTCCATGAAGCGTTGCGTAGTTGAACCGGTCGGTATCGACGAAGAGCACGCTGACTCGTGGGTCCTTCTCGACTTGTCTGATCTTTCTCGATGCGCGGGAGGTGGCGAACCACAGACGGTCCTCTTGTCGCTCGACGAGCGCCATCGGCCGGGATTCCGGGAAGCCCTCATCGCCCTGCGTCACGAGCAACGGGAAGCGAATCTCGTCGACAATCTGCCAGAAGGTTCGGATCCCAGCCGGCGTGGAGGCGGATCGATCGAATGTGGTCTCTACCCGAAACATCAGCGGATCGTCGATGCCGAACGTCTGCCTGACCTCATCAACCCATTCGTCCCGGACGAGCAGGATGGCCACAGGCCCGGCATGCAGCAACTGGCGGACGGCAGGGGCGTGCCCTCCGCCCTTGAGTTCGAGTCGTCCGACCTCATCGACGAAGACGACGTCGCAGCTGGAGCAGACGTTAAGAACGGCCTTGTGGGCACGGGCAATCGAATCGCGCGATACGAAGTAGCGGCCGATCTGGATATCTTGCGGCTCCAAGCCGGCGAATGGATGGGTCGTGTTGGTGGCGACATCGACGACCGAGTAGCCGATCGTCTCATCTCCCTTCATGATCCGAGGAGCCAGGATTCCACCTGTCGGAATGCCTGCTTGTCGCAAGAGGGAAAGAAGGCGCAGTCCGGCAGCTGTCTTGCCCCCTCCGATGCCGCCGACGAGAAGGACGACTCGCCGGGGCGAGCGTCCTTCGATCATCGAACGAACCTCATCGAACAGCGACTTCAGCGGCGAGGTGCGCCTCGATTCCACGCGCTAGCCGTCCTTCAGCTCGCCGTTCGCGTCGAGAAGGCCGACCTTTTCGTTGAAGGCGGCGATGCGCTTGTCGATCTCCGGCGCCATCCGGTGGATGCGGTCCCAGTACTCGGGGTAGTCATACCACTGGGCATCCAGCTCCTCGACAGTCTTGCCGAGCTGCTCGACCCAGGTGAAGTACTTCAAGTTGTGGATCTGCTTCCGATCCCGGAACCCGAGCTCCAGGACGTGGTCTGTCTTGATCCCCAGAAGGTGAGTGTTGAAGTCGACGGCGGCATCCTCCCGTGTGTAGTCGCCATGTTCCTCGCGGAGTTCGGCGACGCGGCTTCCGTACAGCTCCATCGAATCGGTGAGGACGGTCAGCACGACGTCCCGGTCGGTGAGTTCGTAGTACTTGGCGAACTTGATCGACGAAAGCACGTTGGCGATGCCGGAGATGCCGAGAAGGTCAAGGCGGGAGACGACCGATTCCGCGACACCCTGGCTGACTAGATACTCTCGGCCGGTTGGCTCATTGAACAGCCGGACGAGATGCATGCAATCGCAATCGTCGATGCCGGTCACCATATCGGTATTGCGCGCGTTGTGGATCCAAGGAACGTGCTTGTCGCCGATCCCCTCGATGCGATGCCCGCCAAATCCATTCTCAAGCAGCGTCGGGCACTGGAGCGCCTCCGAGACGACCAGCTTGCTGGCCGGGAAGAGCTCCTTCAGGTAGTCGCCCGAGCCCATTGTGCCGGCCGATCCGGAGGTAAGGACGACGCCGGCGTAGCGCCCATCGCTCAACTCCTTCTCCAGCACTTCGGCCATGGCGTGTCCAGTGACCTCATAGTGCCAGAGATGGTTCCCCGGTTCGTCGAACTGGTTGAAGATCATCACGTTGTCGCGCGTCTGTTGGAGTTCGATGCATTTCTGAAAGATCTCCCAGACGTTCGATTCGCAGCCGGGCGTGGCGATGACCTCGCCCGCGATTCTTGAAAGCCACTCGAATCGTTCGCGGGACATCTCCTCAGGCAGGATCGCGATCGACTCGCACCCGAGAAGATGGGAGTTGTAGGCGCCGCCGCGGCAGTAGTTGCCCGTGGACGGCCACACCGCCTTGTGAAAGGTCGGATCGAACTGGCCTGTGGCTAGACGAGGCGCCAGACAGCCGTAGGTGGCGCCGACCTTGTGCGCGCCGGTCGGGAACCATCGTCCGACGAGGGCGATGATCCTGGCTCGAACCCCGGTCAGTTCGCTCGGCAGTTCAACATAGTTGACGCCGCCGTAGCCGCCCCCATGAGGGACCGGTTCGTTCTTCCAGGTGATCCGGAAGAGGTTGAGCGGGTGAAGATCCCAGAGCCCGATATCGCGTAGCTTGTCGGCGATCGAGGTTGGCACAAGCGATGGGTCCTTCATCTGGGCGAAGGTTGGCATGACGATTCCCCGCTGGCGCGCCTGCGCGGCGGAGCGCTCCAACTGCTCGGAATGGACGGTCAGATCAATCAAAGAAGCCTCCTAGAAGCGTTGAGGTCGGGTTTCGCCAATGCTATCATGCTGCCTGACCGATTCTCAAGAGGCCAGTTGGGAAGGGGAAGATGCCGCAAACACATGATCTTGTGATCCGAGGTGGGACGGTGGTCACACCCTTGGCCTCCGAGGTGAGCGATGTCGCTGTCAATGGCGAGACAATCGCCGCGATCGGCAAGGATCTCCGCGGACGAGAAGAGATCGATGCAACCGGCCTACTCGTCCTTCCCGGCGTGATCGATGCTCACACCCACATGAACCTTCCCGTCCGTGGCACCCATTCGAGCGATGATTTCGAGAGCGGGACGATCGCCGCCGCCTTCGGTGGCGTGACAACGATCGTTGACTTCACGGTCGGCGGATCGGAGACGTCCATCCCCGAGGACATCGATCGTCGTCGAGCTGACGCGGCGCCGGCCGTCATCGACTACGCCTTTCACGCCGAGGTCATCGGATGGCGCCCCGGCCGTGAGTGGGAGTTCCGCGATGCGATCGGCCTGGGCGTTGCCAGCTTCAAGTTCTACACCGCCTACGGTGACTCCGGGCGGCGGACGCCGTTTGATGAGATGAAGACGGCCTTTGACGCGCTGTCCGAGTGGAACGCTGTGGCGCTCGTTCACTGCGAGGACGATGGACTGATCGCCTCCATTGCGGAACGTCTTTCTCCGGAGGAGATCGGCCGGATGGCTACGCTGGCTGAGGCGCGTCCCGATGTTTGCGAGCGGTCGGCCGTCGCTCAGGTGGCTCGCCTTGCCGGGGAGACAGGCTGTCAGACGCACATCGTGCATGTCAGCTCCAAGCTTGGACTGGAAGCCGTGCGCGAAGGGCGCAGCAAGGGGGCGCCGCTTTCGGCGGAGACATGTCCCCAATACCTGCTTCTGACACGTGATGTCTACGAACGTTCGGACGGGCACTTGTTCTCGGCCAGTCCGGCCCTGCGGACGGATGAAGACCGAGAGACGCTCTGGCGGGCCCTTCGCACGCGAGACCTCGACTTCGTGGCGACCGATCATTGCCCATTCACTTCGGCGCAGAAGGAATGGGGCGGCGATTTCCGCGCCCTCCCCTATGGTCTGCCCGGCGTCGAGACGCTCCTGCCGCTGCTGTACTCGGAAGGAATCGGGCGCGGGATTCTGGGATGGAACGATCTTCCCAGACTGCTGAGCGAGGAGCCAGCGCGCCGGTTCGGCCTCCATCCGAGAAAGGGAGCCTTGGAGGTGGGGGCGGACGCCGATATCGTCCTCTTCGATCCCGCACAGACATGGGCGCTCTCGGCGGAGGAACTGCACATGAACACCGACTTCTCGCCCTACGAAGGGCGAGAGATTCGAGGGCGTGTTGTGGCAACGATCTCTCGAGGGGAGACCCTGGTGGAGGGTGGCTTGTTCCGAGGGACTTCGGGGCGGGGGCGGTACGTCGCCAGAAGTGCCTAGCTGAAAGCGCTTGCGCCCCCTTGCAGGGGGGCGAACCGTCAAGCTATCATGCTGTCTGACCGATTTCCAGAACGACCTGACTGAGGAGGCGCGATGCCATTCGAGAAAGTGCAGCCGCGGAAGGTGTCGTCCATTGCCGCGGAGCAGATCGTAGAGGCGATCCAGCGCGGCGACTTTCCTGTCGGGGACAAGCTTCCATCAGAATTCGTACTGGCCGAGCAGATGGGCGTCAGCCGCCCTTCGATTCGCGAAGCGCTCTCCGCTCTCCAGGCGATGTCGGTTGTGGAGTCTCGGCCGGGAAGTGGGAACTACGTCATTCGCTCGCCCTCCTCGCACGATGAGGTTCACGCCGTTCACATGATCGAGAGCGA
>Ga0180429_10005433_pt1 | contig 10117 bp, 7 predicted proteins | sample SS_ome_FD_132428 | JGI IMG/M metagenome (GOLD analysis project Ga0180429, IMG submission 132428) | Hypersaline lake sediment archaeal communities from the Salton Sea, California, USA - SS_1_S_1 metaG | ecosystem: Environmental > Aquatic > Non-marine Saline and Alkaline > Hypersaline > Sediment ...
CCTATACTAAGGCTATGATGACCGAGCAAACAAATCACCCCCAAATTTACACCATCGAAATCGCCGGGCAACTGGATGCGCATTGGGCAGCATGGTTCGATGACTTGACCATCACCCCCACCGCCGCCGGTAACACACAGTTCAGCGGCCCTGTCCCGGATCAGGCCGCCCTCTACGGGGTATTGAAACGCCTCAATAATTTGGGGTTGAAACTGATTTCAGTCAATCCCCAACCGCAGCAAAACAAGTAGTTTGCAAAAATTTATTACGCAACACAAGGAGAAAAAATTATGCAACAGACAAGTGGAGTTAACCTCACTCAACTGCAAAAATGGGGCGGCCTGGCGGCCCTGTACGAAGCGCTGGCTTACATCATCGGGATTGTCGGATTTGTGCTGGTGGTCAACATCTCTGAATTTGCCGACCCGCTGCAAAAAGTGACGGCCATCGCCGAAAATCAAGGCTTGCTCTCGCTGTTACACCTGATTGTGTACGTCATTTGGGGGGCGACGCTGGTGGTGCTATCGCTGGCCTTGCACCAGCGATTAGACGGCGGTAACTCGACCGTCGCCCGCACTGCCACCGCCTTCGGCCTGATTTGGGCCGGCCTGGTAATTGCCAGCGGGATGATCTACAACGTGGGGATGGACACTGTGACGGCCTTGCACGCTACCGACCCGGCGCAAGCAGCGACCGTCTGGTTGGCGGTCGAAGCGGTCTTCACCGGTTTGGGGGGCGGCGTGGAAGTCGTCGGCGGTATCTGGGTCTTGCTGCTCAGTTGGGCCGCGTGGAAACAGGGCAGTTTGCCGAAAGCCTTTAACCTCCTCGGGCTGATTGTCGGCGGCGCCGGACTGATGACCGTTGTCCCGGCTCTGGGTGAAATTGGCGGGATGGTCTTCGGGCTGACGCAAATTATCTGGTTTGCCTGGCTGGGGCTGGTGATGCTTCGCCCCAAATCGCCACAGGCCGTTGAAAAAATTGACCCATTACTGGCGCAACAAAACGTAATTAGCTAAACACCTTACTTTCAAACGGGTAATGGGGTCGACCCCATTACCCTGAATTCAACCTGTTAAGGACAAAAAATTATGCAACAGGATATGATAAATCAGACAAACAATCGCTTGACCTTTTCTTTTCAGCAGAAAAGTACCGCTTTATCACTGCTGGTGGTGCTTGGCGGCGCGTTTTACTACGTAACCAATATGTGGCCGATGCGCCCCATCGCCCTGGCAAATGACATCATCCCCGCCGGTTACGGCAGCCTGCTCTTATCCACCGTGATGTTGATTACCGTCAGCCAGATTGTATTGCAAATTGCCCTGGCGATTGCCACTGGTAACGCATCGACTACACCACACGATAAAGTCGCGGCCCTAAAAGCCAATCGCAACGCTTATTTTGTGTTGGTCGCTGGAGTGTTTGCCGCCGTCGGTTCGGTTTTTCTGGAAGAATTAACCCCCTTCTGCACCGCTAACTTGGCTACGATGGGATTTCTGGCCGCCGAAATTGTCAAACTTACCTCGCAACTTTACTACTCCCGGCGCTAAGCCAAACCGCCGATTGGAGGAAATCAAGATGAATGGGCTGAACCGACACCTCAAATATTTTGGATTTGGTTTGCTGGCAATACTTGGTTTGGTAATGGTCACCGTCATCGGATTGTTTGTCGCCACGCAAGGCGATTACACCGTCCCGGCCACCGTTGAGAATGATCCCACGCTCCCGACGGTTGAGATCGATGGCCTCACCTTCCACGCCGAAACATTCGGCAAGCCGTCCAATCCGGTGGTGGTGGTCATTCACGGCGGGCCGGGCGGCGATTACGGCTACCTGCTCAATCTGCATCAGCTTGAAGATGACTACTTTGTGGTCTTTTACGATCAACGCGGCGCGGGCTTGTCTCCCCGTGTGCCGGCAGAGGAGCTAACACTGCAATCTTCCATCGACGACTTACATCGCGTTGTAACCCACTACAGACCCGACGGGCCGGTGCGTCTGATTGGGCATTCCTGGGGAGCGATGCTGGCCTCGGCCTACGTAGGTCAACACCCCAACCATGTGGCGCAAGTGGTGCTGGCCGAACCGGGCGCGCTGGATAATGAAGGCTTGGCCCGTTTTAACCAGCGACAAACGGCCTCGCAAGGCCTGGATTACTATCGCTTGTTGGTACCAACCATTTTTGAATCGTTACATTTGGAGGGGCCGGACGCCGATGCCCAAATGGATTACATCTACGGCAAAATGTCAACACAATTTGTAAACACCGCCGCCTCTGGCTATGGCTGTGATGATACGAATGTGACCAATGTTCAACTGGACGTCCTCGTGCCGCCCAGTCGATTTGGCGCGACGGCTTACAACACCCTCTTTGGCCCGGAAGCCGATTTGTCCCCTATTGCGGCTAACGCGGGTAATTACAGCGGTGACGTATTGTTCATCGCCTCGGAATGCAACAGTTTCATCGGCATGGACTTTCAGCGAGAGCAGATGAGCCTTTTCCCGCAATCGGCGATGGTGGTTGTCCCCAACGCCGGCCACGAGATGTTCAGCGAAAATCCCACGGATAGCCTCATCGCTGTGCGGAATTTCTTTAGGCAGCAGGTAGAATTTTAATTGGTTAGAATTGGAGTAAAGTAAAAAAATATGATGGCTTACCTTTTAAACGTAAACTTTGTACAAACAACCGCCAATATTGCCACCGTTCTCTTTGTCTTTTTTATTGGCTTCCAGCTTTTGTTGGCCGTCGGTCTCTTGCCCATTTCGATGGCCTGGGGTGGACGGCAAACCGAACTGACCCCCGCCTTACGCCTGGCCAGTATCGCCGCGGTCATCCTTTTGGGCGTCTTCATTTATATTATCCGCTACCGCGCCGGGTTAATCGGTAGTGTGCCTGCCCCGACGGCAATCCGGGTTTTGGCCTGGGTGGTAGCCGGGTATATGGCGCTCAACACCGTGGGCAACTTCGCTTCCGTTAACAGCATTGAGAAGCTGCTTTTCGGGCCGATGACAATTATCATAACCATTGCCTGCATAATTGTGGCGGCTTCAAACGTGTGAGCCATTGTTTATGCTCGTTTTTGACGACTGACTCAAAAGTCCTAACCCAGACTCCAACCCCACGAGGTCGGAAAGCGGCGCTGTCGATGAGTGAAGTAATGACAATTTTTATTTACGTGAGTTTGATAATTCCAAGAAATGTCCTTCTGAACGCCCAAAAGGAATGCCGAGATTAGTAGGCGCCAATTTAAGCTCCCGCAGAGTACCCCCCTCATGTAAATCTATGTTTAATACAGCCTCACGCTATGCTCCACAGACAAGAGTTATTGTTGATCGGTTGAAGCAGGTTGTTACCTTAATGCCAGAATGGTTTATTATAAATCGATTTCGCTGAATAATAGCGGCGCTGTGGATTTACATCCCCAACAAGTCCAAAGTCAGGGGCAAAAAACCGAAAGGTATGATATAATGGAGGGCATAACACCATGAAATAGCCCCGCTGAGGATGGGGCAACGTCAACTTCGATCAGGGGTGTCGACACCCAATCAATGCGGCAGGTTGTGGAGCGTGATGACACGGTTTTGTCAAAACCGTGTTTTTTGTTTTCCGGCACGTTGCCGGGTCGAAAACAGGGAGACCGCCTGATCGCTTTCAACCGCAGCCTTGGCAGGAGGAACGAATATGCAAGCACGCGCCTGGAAAATCGTCAAATTAGTAATGGTGGTCGTTGGACCGGTGGCAGCCAGTTTGCTGGTCGGGTGGGCGGCATTGGCCCAGGGGCCGGGAACCGCCTTCAGCTACCAGGGGAGCCTGAGCCGCGGAGACGACCCGGTGGAGGATATCTGCACCTTTGGGTTTGATCTATACGATGCCGCTACCGGTGGCACTCGGATTGGCGCCACCCAAACGGTGACGGATGTGACGGTCAGCGAGGGACTGTTCACCGTTGAGCTGGATTTTGGAACGGAGGTCTTTACCGGCCCGCCGCGCTATCTGGAAATCGGGGTGCAGTGCAGCGGCGCCGGCAGTCCGACTACGCTCAGCCCGCGCCAGCCCCTGTACCCCACGCCCTACGCCTTGTATGCTGCCCAGGCCGGGCGCGTGGAGTGGGGCGATGTCATCAGCAAACCCACCGGGCTGCCGGTCAGTGGCTCTGCGCCACCGATGACGGCGGCACCACCTACACCGCCGGAGCGGGCATCACTATTGTCGGCGGCATCATCAGCAGCACCCTGACCGCCGGGGCGGGCATCACCCTTACCAATGATGTCATCAGCAGCACGGTGCCGCACCCGGCCAATGTGGTGTGGGTGGCCAAAAGCGGCGGCGATTTTACTGGCGTCCAGGCCGCGCTGAACAGCATCACCGACGCCGCCGACGGCAACCGCTACGTGGTTAAGATTGCCCCCGGCGTTTACACCGGGCGGGTGACGATGAAGCCCTACGTGGACATCGAGGGGTCCGGCGAACTGACCACAAAGCTCACCACCGGCGGCAGCCGCACCACCGGCACGGTGGTGCGGGCCAACAATGCCGAACTGCGTTTTCTGACGGTGGAGAACACCGGCGGGGATGTGTACGCCATCGCCATCTACAGCAACGCCGCCACGCCCCGCCTGACCCACGTAACCGCCACCGCTTCGGGCGGTATCTACAGATTCGGCGTGTACAACACCAACTACTCCTCGCCCACGATGACAGGCGTGACCGCCACGGCTGCGGGCGGTACCTCCAACTACGGCGTGTACACCTCCGTGTCCTCCTACCCCACCATCCGCAACTCGGCCTTGAGTGGCAGCACCTATAGCCTCGGTGGCGACGGCGGGGCAAAGGTAGCCGCCTCTATGCTGGATGGTACGGTTGCCAGCGGCCACACCTGTTTTCAAAACTATAATGCCAGCTTCGCTCCGGTAACGTGCCCGTAACGGCCGGGGAGGATCAACCTATGCGAAAAATCTGTTTCATGCTGTTGCTGCTCGGTCTGGTGCTGGCGGTTGCTCCCGTGGCGGCGCAAGGGCCGGATTATCACCTTGACAGATACACCGTCGCCGGGGGCAGCGGGCCGCTAAGCGGCGGCGATTATTCGCAGGGCGGCACCGCCGGACAGGCCGAGGCCAACCCGACCGCGCTCGGCAGCGCCGGCTACAGCCTGCAAGCCGGCTTCTGGGCGGCGTTCGGCCGGGGCGGCCCGATGACGCTCTACCTGCCGGTCATCACCAAAGAGTACAACACCGCTCCGGATTTAATCATCACCAACCTGACTGCCACCACCAACCGCATCAACCTCACCCTGCGCAACCAGGGTAATGGCCCGGTAACCGACGCCTTTTGGGTGGATGTTTACGTTGATCCGGCTGAGACGCCCACAATAAATCAGCCGTGGCCTACCATTGCCCCGGCCGGGGCGGCGTGGGGTGTGACCGCTATTATTCCGGCGGGCGGCACGCTGGATTTGAGTACCGGCGGTGATTATTACATCCCGCAGTACAGCAGCGACAGCTTCCCGGCGGACGCCAATGTGTACGGCTACGTCGATTTGGTCAACTTTTCCACCCGGTACGGCAACGTGTGGGAAAGTCACGAGGGGAACAACGTGTTTGGTCCGGCGCTGTCTGCGGGCGGGGGCGAGGTCACAACGATTGAGCCGGGAGACCCACCTCCGGTCCGGGGGGATTTGCCGGTTCGGGCGGAGTAATCGCCTCGACCGCGAGCGTGAGTCATCGCCAGAAGACAAAAAACACCGGTTCAAGGCCGGTGTTTTTTTGTGGAAAATCTGGCCGGTTGACGGTCGTCCGCCGGGTCTTTACCCTGATCACGCCCCCCCATTGAGTTGGGGCAGGCTCCCACCCGTCCCGCCGCAAAACCTGCCTACCGACCGGGCAAGCCCGCCGATATCGGCTCGTCATCCCGGCTGCCGACTGTTACCGTCTCATTGTCCGTCGCAGAGACTACCGGCCCAATCCGGTTGTTGCCTTCATCGCTTTCCCGTACCGCCCCGAAACCAGTGTCGTAATTCACCGAATCCACATAGCCGTACACCGGTACCCCGACCGGAAAACTGGCGCTGCTGTACTGCGGGACGTAGTAGGTATCGCCCACGGTCAGCGTCAGCAAGCCGTCCGCCGGAATACCGCCGGTCACCCCCCACGTAGCGCCCGCCGGGGCCAGGCTGTCCCACGGCTGGTTCAGCCCCGGCGGTTGGTCGGGGTTGAAGTAAACATCCACCCAGAAACTATCGGTCACGGCGGTGTTGCCCTGATTTTTCAGCGTCACGGTGATACTGCTGCCACTGGCCCTCAGCTCGGTGATGACCAGATCCGGAGCCGTGGTGTACTCCTTGACGATAATGGGCAGGTAGGTGGGGATGAAATCCTTGCCAAACAGGGCAAACTCGGTCAGATGCTTGATGGACACGGTCAGCCGGTTGTTGACCGTGTCCCGCGTCACAAGGGTGATGCCGTCGCTGCGCCACTCACTGCCGGCCCAGTAAAACAAGGCCAGGCTTTTTTCGCCCTGCGGAATGTTAACCACATCGGCGTCGCTGTACTCAATGGTCATGGTGAGCGGCGGTGTAAAAACATAACTTGCCTGCAAGATATGATCCAGGTAGGCATCCAGGGTAAAATTCAATCCGGTCGACACAAAGCCCTGCGGCGGCTCGCTGATATTATCCAGTTCGTTGTAAACCAGGGTTAACTTGTCGGTAGCCACGCCCACCGGAATTTGCACCGTCACGGTGATGGCGCCGCTGAGGCCGGTGTGGGGAATGACGATGGTTTCGCCGGTACTGTCGCCGGGGGTGGTGGAGCCGCTGCCATTACCATTGACCACCGTTACCGTTACGGTGGCGGTGTCGGTCAGCCCGCCGCTGTCGCGGGCGGTGTAGGTGAAGGTTTCAGTGCCGGTGAAGGCGGCGGTGGGGGTGTAATCCACCCACAGATTGTTGGCGTTGATGGCCACCGTGCCGCCCTGCGAACCGGCTCCCACCGCGCTCACGGTCAGGCTGCTGCTGTCGGTCACGCCATCAGCCGGGTCGCTGTCGTTGAGCAGCACCGGAATAGTGACTGGCTGGGTCGCCAGCACCGACAGGTCGCCGTTGTCATCGCGGCGCACCATCAGGCTGTCGTCCACCGCCACCGGCGCATCGTTGACCGGATTAACCGTCACGGTGATGGTGGCGGTGTCGGTCAACGCGCCATCGCTGACGGTGTAGGTGAAAACGTCGCTGCCGTGGAAATTGAGCGTGGGGGTGTACACCATCTGCGTGGCGCCACTGATGACCGCCGTGCCGTTGACCGGGCGGCCAACCAGCGTCACGGTCAGGTTGTCGCCGTTGGGGTCGCTGTCGTTGGTCAGCGGGCTGATGGTCAGCGGGATGTCCTCGCTGGTGCTTTTATTGGGATCATCAACCGCACTCGGAGCGATGTTCTGTACCGGTAGCCCGGCGCTGCCGCTGTTGTTGGCCGGGTTGCTGTCGATGTCGGTGGTGGTAATGGTGGCGGTGTTGGTAAAAATGCCCGCCGCCAGAGGTTCGGTCAGCGTGCCGGTCAGGGTGATGACGCCCCCAGCGTCGGGGGCGAGGTCTGCCACCTGCCACCCAAAGTTGGGGGCTGTGCCGGTTGGGGTGATGACCACCCCGCTGCTGATGACTCTGACGTTGGTCACACTGACCGGCAGACTGTCGGTGATGACCACGTTGGTGGCGAGCAGACTGCCTGCGTTGGAAAAGGTGAGGGTGTAGGTAATACTGTCGCCCGGTTTGGCCGAGGTGGGTGACACGCTTTTGCTGATGGTCACATCCGGCACGCAATCATCGTTGCGCCACACCTGCGAAACGTAGCCGGAACCGTTACTGCCGTTGAGGAGGATGTCCAGGCGGCCGTCGTTGTCGTAATCGCCCCAGGCGGCGCCGCCGCGACTCACACTTGGCAGTCCGGCGTTGATGTCGGTGAAGGTGTCGTCACCGTTGTTGCGCCACACCTGCGAAACCTCGCCGCCGGAACTGCTCTGTCCGGTCAGTAGAATGTCGAGATCGCCGTCGTTGTCGTAGTCGCCCCAGGCCACGCTGCTGAGGTACACCCCGGTCAGCCCGGCGTTGATGTCGGTGAAGGCACCGTTATCGTTACGGTAGATTTTGGCAATGGGGATGTAGGGGATGTAGTTGCCATCCCAGCCAGTGAGGAGGATATCCAGGTCGCCATCGTTGTCATAATCGCCCCAGGCTACACTGCTGGCAACTACCCCGGTCAGCCCGGCGTTGATGTCGGTGAAGGCACCGTTATCGTTACGGTAGATTTCGGCAATGGTGATGTGGTTGTCAGCCCAGCCGGTGAGGAGGATATCCAGGTCGCCGTCGTTGTCGTAATCGCCCCAGGCGACACTGCTGTATCGCACCCCGGTCAGCCCGGCGCCGATGTCGGTGAAGGTCCCGTTATCGTTGCGGTAGATTTCAGCAATGGGGATGTCGTTGCCATCCCAGCCAGTGAGCAGGATATCCAGGTCGCCATCATTATCATAATCACCCCAGGCCACGCTGCTGAGGTACACCCCAGTCAGCCCGGCGTTGATGTTGGTGAAACTGCCGTTACCGTTGTTGCGCCACACCTGCGAAACGTAGCCGGAACCGGTACTGCCGGTGAGGAGGATATCCAGGTCGCCGTCGTTGTCGGTGTCGCCCCAGATCGCACCGCCGTAGTCCACCCCGGTCAGCCCGGCGTTGATGTTGGTGAAGCTGCCGTCGCCGTTGTTGCGCCACACCTGGGAAACGTAGCCGGAACCGGTACTGCCGGTGAGGAGGATGTCCAGATCACCGTCGTTATCATAGTCCCCCCAGGCTACATTACCGCCGTTTACTCCGGTTAGCCCGGCGTTGATGTTGGTGAAGCCGCCCACGCAGCGATTGGTCACCTCGCCGGCGGTGAACTGCCACTGGGTTGGCGTAAGCGGGTGCGTGCCGTTGATGTCGGTGGTGCGGGTGGTAGCAATGGCGTAAACCAGCTCGCCGGGGAAGAAGTTGCGGGTGGGGTCCACCATGACCACGTTGCCGTTGACGCTGTGGGTTTGGGTGATGAGGCCGCGCATCATCGAATGGACGGCTATCGTTTGGCTGGTGACGGTGGCGGCGTCGATGTCCGCGCTGTAGGTGAGTACCACGCTGCTGTTCAGCGGGGCGGCTACGGTGTTGGTGATCGGCTGGTGGGCGGTGAGGATCGGCCCCTGGGCCAGAGCGGGCCGGGGTAATATCGCCAGTATGGCAGAGATAATGATCAGCAACGGTGAAACCCATCTCAGACGGGCCATCCGGTTGGGGGCACGCTGGCGCAGGCCTTGCCGGGGGGATAACCAGGACAGGATCAAAGGGGATGCTTTCATCGCAAATATTCCTTACTACATGATCAGAGTGAAGCACCAGGGGTCAGCGTGCTTTTATTCTGATTTTTTGAAACTCGGGCGATCAGGGGGAACATCATTTTTTAGGGAATTGTTCCCCGCAGAAATGATTAAGAACTGTGCCTTTCTAATTATAATTTATTTTATGATTAATTCAGTAAACTTTACGTAAAGATGCCAAAAAATCCCTAAATATTGTTTTTCTTGGCCTTTTCAACCCGCTTCCCCATTTTCCCCAACAGCACTGATCAACCGGCTCAGGTCGAAGTCGTAGATTTGGGGCGGGCGGCGAGCATCCACATCCAGGGCGCCGATGTAGCCCAGGGTGGTCTTGAGATCGGTGTGCCCCAAATTCTGGCGGATGGCCTCGACCCGAACCCCGGCCTGGTAAAGTCGGCGGGCGTAGGTGCGGCGCAAATCGTGCGGCTTGACCGCCCGCAGTTGGCCATCGATCATTACCGGATAATCGGCCAGAATATATTGAATGGCCCGCACGCTGAGCCGGCCGGGGCGGAGCCGGTGGTTGCCTTTGTAGAACCCGCGGACGACCGGCCCCGCCTCAATCCCGGCTCTTGCCAGCCAACTGTCGGCTACGGCCAGAACCCACTCCAATGCCCCGTAGGGAATGAGCCGCTCTTTGCAACCTTTGCCCCGGCGGACGTGGAGGGCCAGCTCGCCGCCCAGCCGCTGCCGCAAATCAGCCACGGTCAGGGCGGACAACTCCGC
>Ga0180429_10005434_pt1 | contig 10116 bp, 6 predicted proteins | sample SS_ome_FD_132428 | JGI IMG/M metagenome (GOLD analysis project Ga0180429, IMG submission 132428) | Hypersaline lake sediment archaeal communities from the Salton Sea, California, USA - SS_1_S_1 metaG | ecosystem: Environmental > Aquatic > Non-marine Saline and Alkaline > Hypersaline > Sediment ...
AAGGCCGAGCGGAAAATCCGCAGCGAAATCGTCGTTCACGCCTCGGTACACGGCGCCGCCGAGTTCCCCGCCTGCCTGGTGCTGATGAGTATCGTCAAGGACGCCGAACGCGTGGGCGACTACGCCAAGAACATCTACGACCTGGCCGAACTCGCACCCGAGACCCCCGGCGGCGAACATCGCGATTGCCTGGTAAACCTGAAGGATCGCATCTCACGAATGATGGCCACCAGCCGCGAGATCTTCGACTCCTGTGAAACCGAAGGGGCCAAAGAGTTGATCATCGAAGCCAAGGAGATCGAGGACTTCTGCGACGAAAATATCAACGACCTGATCCGCGGCAAAGACGCCGGCGTGATGGCGCCCACCTACGTGCTCGCCTACCGCTACTTCAAACGCGTCGTCTCCCATCTGCGCAACGTGGCCTCCAGCGTCGTGCAGCCGGTGCACAAGATCGACTTCACCTCGAAGATCATCGCCGAAGCGGAGGACAATGAGAACAAGGGGAATGACGACAGTGGTTAGTGGATAGTGGTTAGTGGTCGTTGTTCGCTCCGCGGTTGTGAATTGATGTGTACGATGGGCCTCCGAGCCCGTCGGAGAGTCAGAAACGCTCTGGATTCGACGGGCTCGGAGGCCCATCGTACAAGCTGTTTCCAAATGATTCACAACCTATCCACTATCCACTAACCACTAACCACTATCCACTATCCACTACTCTCACCACCAGCCGATCAGCATTCCCAGCCGGTTCGTGAATACTATCACACCGACGATCAAGGCACCGATCGAAGCGACCAAAACGGCGGCGCTGCCGATGTCCAACGCCGCGCCGATGTGAGGGTCGATCTCTTCGGTAATCGCCCGGGCCATCGATTCCAGCGCGCTGTTGAACATCTCCGCGCCGAGCACAACGGTGATGCAGAGTATCAGCAAACACCACTCGGCCACGGTGTCGATCCTCATTACGGCCGCGGCCACGAGAACCAACGTGGAAAGGAAGAAATGGACGCGGAAGCTGCTTTGCCCACGCACGCCTTGCTTGAGGCCGTGAAAGGCGTCGCGAAATCTCTCCGGCCAGGATCGCTGGCCTGCCGGTCTTGAATCGTGTGTCATGGGGTTACTCCAACCCGTGTGCGCCGGCCACCGGAATCCGCGTGCCGCCGATGCGACTGAGCCGATTGGCCGGCAGGAAGCGGGGTTCGATGGCAAAGTTTATTCCCACGTTATCCCGGGCGGCGTCGACGTTGAAGCCGACGCTGATCAGCAGCGACTCGCCGATCCGGGTGATAGAGAACCGCTGCCCGATGTTTCCCTCGCCGCCCAGGTCGATCGACGTGCCGAACGACGAAACCCACTTGGGGCTCATCCAGTAGGCGTACGACATCGACAGTACGTGCGTGCTGATCGGCCCTTCGGCGAGCCTCAGGCCGGCGTACAGGCTGCCACGCGGCGGTCGGCTGAGGAAACCGCCGATGTTGACCACCTTCTGCCCGTCCGTGAAGAAATCGAACACGCCGTCGGAGACCAGCGTCAGCCGATCGCCCACGTGCCAGCGGAAATCGTAGTCGAGCAGCCCCAGCGACTTGCCGAAGTTGTCGCGGTCTTCGTCGGGAAACCAGGTGACGTTGGTGTCGAGCGTGATCCAGTCGACAATCCGCCGGCAGCCGGGCATGCCGCGCTTGGTCTGCCAGCGGTGGCGCATACCGAGCCGCAGCGCCGCCAGGTCGTCGGCCACTTCGCTGCTCGGCGCGGTGACCCAACCGGCCATCCCGGTCCGCACGGCGTAGTTGCGCGGATCGAGCCGCCACGGCACCGGCGTAAACATCCGGCGAAACGCTTCCACCGAGTCGTCGTCCAACGGGTCGTAAAGCGGCAGTTGCTGCAAATCGCGGTTTGCCTCGGCAAACGAGAGTTCGGCGTCGAAGACCACCTTGTGTGACAGCCCGTGAACGTTCAGCAGACCGCTCTCGGCGAGCGGATTGACCCGCCACATCGGCATGCTTGCCCGAATGCCGGCCTGATAGTATGCCCGCTGAAGGTCGTCTCCGTTGACGTCCTCGCCCCAATGGGCCAACTCACCCAGCGCGTATGGTACGACCTTGACGGGGCCGAGTTGCACGGGCCAGTCGATCTCTTGACGCGTAAGCAGCCGCTCGCCCTGGCGCGAATCCCGCTCCCAGGGCATCCGGTCCCAGGTCGCGAGGTAGGGGTCCGCCGAGGCGTTGCGCAGCCGGGCAAAGCCGACGCTGGTGTGTTCGTACCAGGTGAGCGTGTCGCCCAACAGCGATTGACCCAGCCAGAAGTGGTCGGCCCGCGGAAACCATTCGGTCTGCGTGAAGAAGTCGTTGATCCGCATCTCGGCGTTGACGCTCCAGGCCGTGTTGTCGCGGATCTGCTTCACTTCGATCCCGGTGGTCTGGTCTTTCAACTCGTCCCACTCGCGCTCGAAGTACTGTTCCAGGAAGTTGCGGTCGCTGATCCAGCCGGCTTCGACCGAGACTTGCAGATCGTTTGCCAACAGGTGCCGATGGTTCCAGAAGAGGCGATGGCGGTAGTCGCACTCGGGCACGAGGTTGCGTCGTCCCCGGCCGAGGTTATCCAGCCCGCGGTCCTTGATACCCCAGTAGTCGAACAGCCCCGCGTTACGCCCGGCGACGCCCAGCGACCAGTCGCGGTTGTAGATGAACGTTGTGCCGTGTCCCAGCCCACGGTCGCCGAGGTAATCCAGGCTCAGGTCCCAATCGGTCCCCGCCGGCGGCCGGCGGATACCGAGCAACTCGTATGTGTTCCAGGTCGTCAGCAACTGCGTGCCGTAGACGTTGTCGTTCTTCACCCGCACGTTGCGGATGAAGAAAGTCGGATCGGTCACGTCGGTGGCCAGCACCGGCCAGTAGAAGACGGGCACCGGGCCGAGGAACAGGAAGTTGTTGCGCGCGGTGGCCAGCCGATCGTGCTCGATCACCTGTTCGCCGGTGGCCGGGTCGATCAGCGGGCGGCCGGTAAACGGATCGATCGCCGGGTACTGGTGATCCTGAAACTCGATGTTGCCCGACTGAACGCGGTAACCGGGCCGTCCCATTCGGCTGGAGGTCATGAATGCGTCGCGGGCGAAATAAGTATCGCGGCCGGTCTGCTGAATCATCTCGGCCTTCAGACGCAGCAGCCCCTCGTAGCTCTGAACCGGTGTGAGCATTTCGGCCTTCAGCACTATGCCCACGCGGTTGGCAACATCGTAGTACATCCGCTCGGCATAGATTACCCGTTCGCCCTGGCGGAAGACCACGTTGCCTTCCATGTAGATTTCCAACGGGATCTGGTCTTCCTGCGCGCGTTGTCCGGTCAGGTCGGGTTCATCGAGACCGTTGGTCCAGATCACCAGCCGGTCGGTTACTACGTCGAGCGAGCCGAACTCGGGCAGGCCGTCGACGATCAGGTTCACGCCCGAGTCGATCACCGCGATCCATTGATTGCCGGCCGGATCGGGGAACCACTGCGCCTGAACGGGGACGTCGCCGCGCGGGAAGACGCGAATCCGCCGCGCGCCGGGCGAAGCCGACTCGGCCACGGGTGACCCGACCACCGGCGGCGTGGCACCCGGACCGATTGGTTGCACTTGCGTCGCCGCGCCCTGCTGGAACTGCACGTGCCTGACCGGCGACGGCGCGCGACGCTGCACGCCGCGTTGGAAAACGGCCGGCATTTCGTCGGGGCGTTCGGCAACTCGCCCCGCGTGGACTTGAATCACGCCGTTGGTGTAAAAACGTCCCAGCCAGTGCTCGTCGATCAGCCTGGTCCGGCTGAGTCCGCGATCCGGCTCGACGCAAACGCCGCCTTCGAGATACGCGATCACCTTGCTTCGCTGGTCGCCGGTAACCTGTGCCCGGTCGATCCAGATGGCGGCTTCACTGCTTCGCGCACAGCCGTTTCCTTGGCAGATGCGGCAGTTGCCTCGCAGCAGGTAGACTTCGTATTGACCTTCGGTCCAGCGATTGGCGGCCTCGGCGGTCACCACGATCGGTTGTCCGTCGCTCGGCGGCGGCAGTTCGACCTGGGCCATCGCCGGCGCCACGGCCGCCATGATGATTATCCAAGCCAGGCGCATAACGCCACCGCTCGCGCGCAGGCACGGCGCTGCGCACCGGAATCCGGCCGGTCTATCGCGAGGTCGTTTCAGCAGACTGGCATCCTTGCTGCACTGCGACACCACGTTCGGCCCGCCACGGCGAAAACCGCAAACCGAAGTGGGAACAGTCGTTACGCGAAAAGTACCCAATATCAGGCGGGGCAGATTATAGGGTGACCGGCCAGGCAGATCAAGACGGGTTCCACAAGGGGTGGCGTGACGTAAGTCGTTCACAAACAACGACTTGCGAACGCCAGCTTCCAGGCGAATGGGACCCGGTCAAGATCGGGGTAACGCATTGGCTTGGTTTCCGGCACTCTCGAAGCGAGAAAACGCAGCATGGGCCCCCGAACGGTGAGAGGCGGGAACACGGCCAGGGGCCCATGCTACAAACACGCCCGCACGGCGCGCGGATGTCCATACACAAAGACTCTAGTACCGTCGTTTCTCGGGCGTTACCGCCTCCGCCGCCAGCCGTAGATGGCCAGGCCAAGCAGGCCCAGGCCAAGAAGTGCTAACCCGCTCGGCTCCGGGACCAATGTAAGCACGAGTTGCGTATCGGTTGGCGGCTGCCACTCGTATCCGGTGAACCCGAACAGATTTCCCCCCGAGATGCCGCCCCCGATGAAAACTTCTCCACCGGCGGTATTGGCGGCGGTGAGGAAGTCGGCATTCAAGGGCACCAGCACAACCGCGCCATTTTCGGCGGCCGACACGGTCTGGCTGCCCCACAAAGGACCGTCAACTAGCGCATTAAATCGGTTTCCGCTCGGGGGCCAGTAACCGCCAAAGACCGAGTAGACCTCGGTCTCGTTCGTACTGGAGAAACCATCGTGTCCGTCCGCGGCGGCGCCCGGATTATAAAGCTCGAGCTGGGCACCCGTGATTTCACGATCGATGGGCGAAAGGTCGTAGACGAAGTAGTTGTGAATCTTGTCACCCGGGCCCGTCTCGCGAGCGACATAGTTGCCGTTGGTGTTCACCTGTCCCACTGCGCTCACGAAACCTCGATCGGCGGACTCCATCACAACGGTCGAACCGAGACATGCGGGACCCGCCGCTAACGCCCAGGAAAAACAGAAACCAACCGTTGCAAGCACACGGAGCGTCCGCAGTTTGCGGCGCCGCCGACACAACAACAGCAGCGGGCACGCCAGCGCCGCCAACAGAAGCGTAGAGGGTTCGGGGACAGGTTCAAAGGACACCTCCAGATCGACCGTCAGGCTCTGCGAGCCTTGCGCGTCGTGGGCCTTTACCGCAATGAGATTCGTGCCCGGCAGCAACGCCGCCGTGACGGAATGACCCGTCAAGAAGGTGGCAAGTCCGTTGTTCTCGGCGAAGACAAGGTCACCATTCAGGTAGAACCTGATGTCGTCATCCACAATCAGATCCAGCGAGCCGTCGGTCGGAGTGCCGGGAATGGTGAACTCCTTGCGAAAGTAAGCCGGTGATGATCCGTTGAATTCATCGCCATCGACCCAATACCGAGTATATGGCGGATTGGAATGCGTCACCGCGAGCGCATCAGACCAATCGTTGGCGCCGGAGTCGTCGTACGCCGTGCTGTCGTTCCACCCGGGGTTTGCCGCTTCCCATTCGGCGCCGGCACTGTCGATGTTATAGCCTTGGAGATCTCCGACCGGCCCGATGGCTCGCCAGGTTGTGTCGGTGAGTATGTTCAGCGTGCCGGCCGATGCCAAGGCGGCAGTTGTCAACAGGATGCTGAACGCGGTGGCGACCAGACAAAGAAGACGCCGCGACGGCCTACTAAGACACTGGGCCTCACCGCCGTACCGCGGCCGCAGTTGGTTATAGCCAGTCATCGATCGCTCCTTGGTGCCGGATCTGAAATCGTAGCCGTCTACGGGCCGGCCCACGCGGGGCAACCTTCCCAAACGGCACAACCCTCATTCTAGCACAAGTCGCCGGCATCGCAACGTTTTTTCCGTGGTAGTGTTCTTGTACCACTAACCTCAAACATCGTTGAGTTCTTGACAATGACTTTCAGTCGAGGACTCTCAGTCGAGCAGTCGTAACACGCCGCCTGCAAGGATCTTGGGATTCAAGGTTCAGGTTCAGGTTCAGGATTTAGAACCTTACATTGCAATACTGGCGTACCGTGCGAGCATGTTTGTAGCATGGCCCCCTGGCCCGTGTTCTCGGTTCCCATGAGCCGGGGGGGCCGTGCTAATTCGGTGGTGGGCTGCCCGTCGGGAAATCGAGATTCAAGCGGTCTTATCGGGCGACCGGAGGTGATATTACAATAGAGGTTGGCCTCGGGCATAACGTTCGAGCGTAATTCGAGGAGACTCCACATGAAGACGTTTGGTTTGTTGACGTTGTCGTCGATAGTCGTCTTCGCGGCGGCGGCCGCGGTTCGTGCGAAAGACGCCAACAGCGATTCGGTCGTCAAGGTCCACGTAACACAGCGGCTTCCCGACTTCGGCCGCCCTTGGACCAAGGCCGATCCGCGAAAGAACGCCGCCTCGGGCGTGGTGATCAAAGGGCGGCGGATCCTGACCGGCGCACACGTGATTCAATACGCCAGCCAGATCTTCGTGCAGTCGGACCAGTCGACCGAGAAGATACCCGCCCGGCTGGTGGCGATGGCCCCGGGCATGGACCTGGCGGTGATTACGGTCGATGACGAGTCGTTCTTTGAAGCACGCCCCGCGCTGCCGTTGGCGGCGCGAATTCCCAGTATCCGCGATGAGGTCACCTGCTACGGTTACCCGATCGGCGGAGAACAACTGTCGGTCACCAAGGGGATCATCTCGCGGATCGAATACGCCGGTTTCTTCTTCGAGACCCTGGGCGTTCGAATCCAGGTCGATGCGGCGTTGAACCCCGGCAACAGCGGCGGCCCGGCCGTTGCCGACGGACAGATCGTCGGGCTGGTCTACAGCGTGCTGCAACGGGCCGAGAACATCGGCTACCTGGTCGCCGCCGGCGAGATCGCCCTGTTTCTGGCCGACGTCGAAGACGGAACCTATGACGGCAAACCGCAGATGTTCGACGAACTGCAGACGGTGGAGCACGAGGCGCTGCGGGCCCGATTGGGGCTCAAAGACGGGGTCGGCGGCGTGATGGTCAACCGGCCCGATCGCGACGAAGATTCGTATCCGCTGAAGCCGTGGGACGTAATCACGCACATCGCTGACCGGCCGATCGACAGCCAGGGTAACGTCCGCATCAAGGACGACCTGCGCTTGGGCTTTCCATGCTTCATCTCCAGGAGCACCCGCAACGGCAAGGTTCCGCTGACGATATTCCGCCAAGGCGAATCGATCGACGTGGAGGTGCCGGTCCGCTGGAGTCCGAACCGGCTGATGCCTTATCTGATGGGCGAGTATCCGAGCCACTTCATACTCGGTCCGATGGTTTTCACGGGCGCGACGGCCGACCTTGCCGCCCGAGTGAACATGCTTCCCGGACAGTTCTTCGGCGTTTCGCGCAGCCCTCTGCTATCGCGGCAGTTCGACCGCCCGGCGTTCGAGGGCGAGCAACTGGTGGTGCTTGGCCCGCGGTTGTTCCCGCACCGGACCAGCAAGGGCTACGGCGGTGCATCTTTCGGCGTGGTCAAGCAGGTCAACGACGTCAAGGTGAAGAACCTGCCGCACCTGGTCGAGTTGCTTCGCGACGCCACGGGCGAGTTTCTCACGCTGAAACTGGCCGGAAAATACGAAACTCTCGTCTTTCGGCGCCAAGAAGTCCTCGACTCGACCGAAGAGATACTAGAGAACGAAGGCATTCGCAAGCAGTATTCCGACGATCTCGCCGAGGTGTGGAACGGCGGGGATACTCGGCGGCGGCTGCCCAAGGATTAGTTCCCGATGCAATTGGCGGTTTCATGATACAATCTCACTATGGACGTTCTTGCGTGTTCATCTGCGGACTGATCGCGAGCCTGCTCGTCGTTCCGGCAGCGGCGCAGTCCCAACCGAGGGCAGCCAAAGTGGCCCTGGTTTACTCGAAGAAATACGAAATCAACCTCGGTGGCCTGGAGCGGTCGCACCCGTTCGATATTCGCAAGTATTCGAAGATCGCCAAGCAGTTGATCGCGGACGGCACGGCGGCGGCGGCCGATTTCCACGCGCCCCGGGAGCTTTCGCGCGAGCAGATCCTGCTGGTGCAGACGCCCGCCTTTCTCGATAGCTTGAAGAGTTCGCGAAACGTGGCCACGTATATCGAGGCACCGCTGGTCGCGGCGCTACCGGCGGCGTTCGTCGAGCGGGGGATGTTGCGGCCGTTTCGCTACGCCTCCGGCGGCACGCTCTTGGCGGCGCGTTTGGCGCTCGAACAGGGTATCGCGGTGAACATCGGCGGCGGATATCATCACGCCAAACCCGACCGCGGCGAAGGCTTCTGCGTCTATGCCGACATGCCGATCGCCATTCGCGTCCTGCAAAACGAGAAACTGGTCCGCCGCGCTCTGGTCGTCGACCTGGACGTGCACCAGGGCAACGGCACGATCGTCTGCTGCCGGAACGATCCGACCGTGTTCACCTTCTCGATGCACCAGGGGCCGCTGTATCCGATTCCCAAGGAAAAGGGCGACCGCGACATCGAACTGAAGCCCGGCACCGATGACGACACGTACCTGCGCATCCTCGCCAAGGCGTTACCCGAGGTGCTCCATCACGGCCGGCCCGATCTGGTGATACTGCAAGCCGGCTGCGACACGCTCGATGCCGATCCGCTGGCCAATCTGGCCATGACGCAAGACGGCATCGTGCGGCGCGACGCCTTCGTGATCGACACCTGTGCCCGCCGCGGCATACCCGTGGTAATGACCACCGGCGGCGGCTACAGCAAACAGGCGTGGAAGGTGCAGCACGCAAGCATCAGCAATATTCTGAAGACGCACGGACTCATGCAGCGGTCCGGTGCGGATCGAGTCGCGCCGGCCACCAAGCCGGCGAAGGCCAGGCCCTGGAAGAAGTGACTCATGGCGAAGGTGCTGATTCCCTTGTTGCTGAAAGACGTCACCGGCGGCGCCCGCCATGCGGAAGTAGCCGGCGACACGCTCGGCGAGATCATCGCCGCGTTGGACGCCGTTCACCCGGGCATAGCCGGGCGGATCTACAACGACGGGAAGCTCAACCCGTACCTTGCCCTGACCGTCGACGGCAAGATCGCCATGCAAGGGCAGGCCACGCCCGTCGGTCACGAGAGCGAAGTGAACATCCTCCCGGCATTCGGCGGGGGTTGACGTCGAGAGACTTGCGACCCCCGGCGTGAGATCTTACCCAAACTCCCATAGGCACATCGGCAGAGTGGTGGCCATCTGTGTCCGGGGCTGGGTTGACTCGAAAAAGGGGTCACAATTTGCGAAATAGTCCGAGGTTTTCGTGTCAGGATGCGGGGACCGGCGGCCTATAGATTACAGAAGCGGTGTGTTGCAGTAGCCCACCATTCGCGATTCCAATCCGACCGCCGCTTGAAGCTCAGATTCCTCGACATGGATAGCTCGGCGAGCGAGACCTATAGGGAGCAGCGGGGTTTCGCCGCACCCCACCAGCAATGGGGCTTTCGGACAGACCTGAGAGAGTTTTGTGATTTCTTTTTGGCAAAAACTTCCAAATCGTCATGGTTGGCGATATAATTAGACTAATCCGTTTGGGTAGTCTACACAGTATGGGCTGTCTACTGAATGGCTACGAAAAGCACTTATCACACACCGCTTGCCGCCGAGGAATCCTCGTGTTTGTCTTGTGTCTGGCAAGTCGAACCGCAGCAACCCTGCAGTTCCGCAAGAACGCAAGGCAAGAGGATTTGAAACGGCGGTCGGCGGCCTTGGGGATCCTCCACCAACATGGGGGTTTCGGTGGGGAAGGTGTGGCCGGACACCGGCGCCCGAACGACAACGGCCTTGGGGATCCTCCACCACAATGGAGGTTTCGCTGGGGAGGGTGTGGCCGGACACCGGCGCCCGAACGACAACGGCCTTGGGGATCCTCCACCACAATGGAGGTTTTGCTGGGGAGGGT
>Ga0180429_10005435_pt1 | contig 10116 bp, 8 predicted proteins | sample SS_ome_FD_132428 | JGI IMG/M metagenome (GOLD analysis project Ga0180429, IMG submission 132428) | Hypersaline lake sediment archaeal communities from the Salton Sea, California, USA - SS_1_S_1 metaG | ecosystem: Environmental > Aquatic > Non-marine Saline and Alkaline > Hypersaline > Sediment ...
CTACCAGGGACTCGGCGGCGTCAATGCATACAACAGCGATCGTCATCACGCGTTTATTCTCGAAGGGGCGCGTGACGCCCACCTCGAGATCGAACGGCGCGGGGTTCGCGCTGTCTTTCATCTCGCAACCGATGCAAACACAACGTCGCCACTGCGCGACCTGCTCTCCCGCGCGTCCGCGTTTGTGGTCGAAGACTACCCTGCACCACCGTTTCCCAACTGGACTGCGCGGCTCGCCGAAAACTGCCCGTGCTTCGTTGTAGCCGTGGATTGCTGTTGCGTGGTGCCGATGCGGATCCAGCCGCGGCGTTTCGAACGGGCTTTCGAGTTCCGGCAGCATAACAAAGCTGAGTACAGCGTAAGGCTCAAGACAACATGGCGGGAGGCAACTTTCGAAACGGGGCGCTACGAGGGCAAGATCGGCTGCAGCGAACTCGATCTGGAGAACGCCGATATCCCTGCGCTGTGCGCAGCCTGCGATATAGATCACAGCATACCCCCGATACCGCACACCCGCGGGGGTTCAGCTGCAGGTTATGCACGTTGGCAACGCTTCCGGGATCAGGGGCTGGTCGACTATGCGGCCAAGCGCAACGATGCGGCTTGCGAATGGCCACAGGGCGTAAGCCGTTTATCGCCCTACCTGCACCACGGTCACGTTTCGCCCTTTCGCATCGCGCGGGAGGCGGCCGCGATGGGCGGCGCTGGGGCGGAGAAGTTCCTCGATGAGCTCCTGATCTGGCGCGAGCTTTCGTTCAACTTCTGCTTCCACACGCCCGAACCCGGGACCATTGACGCGTTGCCGACCTGGGCGAAAAATACGCTGGCGGCACATGCTGCAGACGTACGCCAGACGCTGATCGATAACGAATCGCTGGCTCGTTCACGCAGCCATGACGAGCTGTGGAACCTGGCGCAGGATTCACTGCGTATCCATGGCGAACTGCATAACAATCTTCGCATGACCTGGGCCAAGGCAATTCCGCATTGGCGCCCCGATCCGCAGCAGGCACTCGCTACCCTGATCGCACTCAATCACCGCTATGCCCTGGATGGCAGCGATCCCAACTCCTACGGCGGACTCCTCTGGACGCTTGGCCTGTTCGACCGGCCTTTTCCCGAACGGCCGGTCATCGGGGCCTTGCGCAGCCGGTCTACGCAGAGCCATGCCCGGCGCCTCGACTTACCAAGTTACCGGGCCCGAGTCACCAGGCCGGCTACCGGTAAGGCATTGCGGATAGCTGTCATCGGGGCAGGCATTTCCGGGCTCGCGGCTGCGCGGACGCTGCAGGATCATGCACACGATGTGATTGTTTTTGAGAAAGCACGTGGTCCTGGCGGGCGTGCTTCGACACGGCGCTATGGTGCAACAGGCTTTGATCACGGAGCGCAATATTTCACTGCTCGGGATCCAGCATTCCAGCGCGCTGTCAGTGCATGGCAGGAGGCGGGCGTCATAAAGACCTGGTTCCCGCGTATGGCCAGGATCGAGAACGACAGGCTCCAGGCTTCACCGGACCGGCGCGAGCGTTATGTCGCGGTGCCCGGGATGAACGCGCTCGGAAAGTACCTGGCAAGCGACCTCACACTGCAATGCCAAACGCTCGTCGCACCGCCAACCTACGAAGGCAGAAAGTGGCATTTGCAGGATAACGCAGGGAGCACACTTGGCAGTTTCGATGCGCTGATCGTTGCGGCGCCTGCACCACAGGCGGTTGCGCTGTTGAGACAGGCAGCTCCGCCGTTCGCCGATACTGCTGAGGCCGTCCAGTACGACCCGATGTGGGCCCTGATGGTGGAAACAAAAGACAGCCAGGGGCCAGATTTCGATGGCCTGTTCGTCAAGGATGCTGCGTTCAGCTGGATCGCGCGCAATCATGCCAAGCCCGAAAGACGGGGCGCGAGTTGGGTTGCGCACGCCACTGCCGAATGGACACGTGCCCACATCGATACACCCGCTGACGAAGTCACCATGCTGCTGGTCGAGGCGATGGCAGACCTCCTCGGTATGCGGAGTGATGACCTGATTTTACGCGGCGCACATCGCTGGTTGTACTCGCTGGTTCCGCAGCCGCTGAATGTGGGTGCACTCTACGAACCCTCGCAGCAACTGGCAGTCTGTGGCGACTGGTGTCAGGGAGCACGCATCGAGGGGGCATACCTGAGCGGTGTGGCTGCGGCCGGGCGCCTTCTCGGAGATCTCGCACGGAGTTCTGCAGCAACTAGCGGAGTGGGCGCGTGACTGGCGTGACTGCAACAGTGGCCGAACAAGCCGCTTCGTGTTTAGGCAGGCACCTGAAAGTTCTGTTGACGTGAAGGGAGATAATTAAATGAAGAACCGATTATTTGTCGTCATGATGTTTTTCCTTGTCGTGCCGGGCGCAGTGGCTGATGTACTCGATGAGCACCTGTGGAAGGATCGTCTATTGATCCTGGCTGCGCCGTCTGCCAAACATCCGGCGCTGCAGCAAAAACGCGACATCATCAATGCGCGTCGTGATGCGATCGACGATCGCGACCTGCGCATCTACGAGCTGATTGGGAAACAGGGGCTGCGCGACGGCGAGCCGCTTGAGGTCGAAGAGGTCGCTGAATTGCGTGAACGCTTCGCACTCGATCCAAATGACCGCATGGTCATCCTGGTTGGCCTTGATGGCGGTGAGAAACGTCGTGCGCCGCTGGCGACACCGCTGTCCGAGTTGTTCATGCAGATCGATACCATGCCGATGCGTCGGGCCGATATACGAGCCAAAAAAGAGGCTGGCGAGGCCGTTACCAAACCCTGACTGACCTGAAGTGGGAAGTCACAAGGCTTCGCAAGCTCCTGAATGGCGACAGCAGACCGCTCGGGAGGAGCCCCTTTCGGCTTTTTCATACCCAGCTGTTTATCGGGACTGACAAGCATTTTTGTCTATAAAACACTTGGGAGCTTTGGCAGCAAATTATCCGATAGAGGATTTCCGCTTTCATCGTGCCGTTGAAAACGGTCCAAGTATCGCAATTCTACTGAGAGGACCGGAGGATCGATGAACCTCCCGTCGCTTTACAAACAGACCACATCATCCGGGGTATAGACATGAATGACTTTTTCACATGGTTAGGATTCTTTGGCGCACCCTTGCTGCTTGCTCTGATCACGGTCTATGTGTACCGCCCATCGGCGCGGCCGGCCTACCAAGAAGCGAAGAGAATTCCTTTTCTCGATACTGCGGGTAAACGAGCCAGGAGACATAGGCGTTAAGCTTTAGGCTTTAGGCTTCAGGCTTTAGGCGCAACAGGGTGAAGACCACCCTGCGCTGTGCCCGCGAGAATCGCACACGACAAGATTCTCGGACGACGCCCAAGCAGAGCATCGAGAATGCACTTGCCCGAACTCCTTCCTGCTCCCCCCGGGTCTGCACCCAACTCACTTAGAAGCCTCTGAGGAAGCTTCTTCCTCAACATGCGCATCTTGCCGATTCCAAAGCCGATGCGCGGTCAGTCTGCTTTCTCATGCAACATTCTGGGTGGCAGCCAGCGTCTTCCAGAAATTGGCCCAGGCACGTACGTACACCGCAGCATCCGAACTTGCCATCGCCTCCTGAACCACCGCGTGAGAAATTGGCGAATTCGGAAGTTGTCCCCACAAGATCAGCGCGTTCTCTTCAAAAGCCAAGCGAACCGGATCCTCCGGTTTCAGCTCGCTCAATGCCCGCGCAATTTCTTCGATTCGCACGATGAGCCTGTCTGTACCCACCCCGTCGTAGTAATCATTCTCCAACTTGCTCAGCCGTACGCCTATGGATTGTGACATGACCTTCTCTCGTTAAGTTGACGCAGATCGTGGCAAATCAGCTCACCGCCCACTCTCTGCCGATGAACCACCGGTGACTAGGCGTTTGGACCAAGCCGGCTTTCATCGTTCCGACGGATAGTCGATCTATAGGAAGGGTTTTGTTCTTGTCATCTGTACCTATCGACAGCGCCAAACTCTGCCGCGTGAATTAGGTGCGAGTCGCCAAACGGCGGTTTTTTTTCCAGCCCCTCAATGTTGGATTCAAGCCAAACTAATTAATTACGACTCCCTGCAATTCCCGCGTGAACGAATCAGCCAGAAAATCGGGAAATCGCGTCGATTGAGCCGAATCCAGCCACGCCGAAGCAGAAGCGTGGCAGGAAGCCCTGTCCCGGACTCCCACGGTCCGAACTAGCCTAATCTGGCTCGGCCCCTGACCGCGGAACGATCGTTCGGACCCTGGCCTGTAATTCAAAACAATTCCTGGACACTGCGGTCAAACATTTGAATTATTGCTGGACATTTCTTTATTTAACGCTACTATCACTGTTAACGCCTGTTCATTGTTTGGACGCACCCACTAGCGACCAGCGATAAACCGGACAAAACTTGGATATCACCCACCCCATATAGGGGTCGAGGAGCAAGAAGATGAGACTGTCTACCAAAAGCCGTTATGCGATCACCGCCATGCTGGATTTGTCACTGAACGGCGAAGAGGGCCCGGTGACTCTTGCCGACATTTCCGAGCATCAGAGCATTTCTCTTTCTTACCTGGAGCAACTTTTCGCGTCGCTGCGGTCCAAGGGGCTCGTAAGGGGCGTCAGGGGCCCAGGGGGCGGATACTACCTGGCCAAAGACGCGAACGACATCACCGTAGCGGAAATCGTCTGTGCAGTTGACGAGTGGGTGGAGTACACGCGTAGCGCAGATTACCTGAAGAAGGCGAACGACATGTTTTCGCTGAGCCCCCGCAACCTGTGGGATGACTTCAGTGACCGCCTGTACGATTTCCTCGACAACATCACCCTGGCAGCACTCGTAGATAGTGGGGAACAAAAGTCCCAGCTGACGGGAATCGGCTTCGGCCGTCTGGATGCAGGATTCGGGACACTCTCAGACCGCGCAGCTTAATACCCGATGCCTGGTCTGATTGGCAGACTGGCAAGGTCAGGAGAGAGCGGTCAGGGAACGCTTGACCAACGCTGCCGGTACTGCGGGAAGACTTGGGGGCTGTCAGGTTGAATGGCAGCCCCCTCACCCGGAAGACTGTTAGGCAACGTTGCTATTTACCCCGCAAGCATGAATTGGGCGAAGCTGTTGCTTAAAGGTCGCCTAGACAAAAGCACCTTCAGCTGGGCTCTTGGGATACTTGCATTGAGGCTGGCGGAACATCTGAAAAACCCGGGTCACTCGATTCGTCAGCCAGACTCAGGGCAATTCAAATCTTTCAGCAAAATGTTTTGAGGTGTTGGTGGCTGTGCGACTCAGGTTCCAAATAAAGTTTCCCTCCTTCGCCAGGCACATCCGTGCGAACAGCCGCCCCCCTCTCGACTTAACGGCAGACTCTCAGGGGTGCCTTGACGCCTTTGAATCAGGTGGGGAGCTTGCTTGCGGCGCTCGGCCCTTGGAAGGTAGAGAAAACGCTCAGCTAGCCCACCTTTTTGTCAACGCGTCACAGAGCGTTGGCCAACACTATCTCCTTCGGCTCTGAGGGCAACGCGAACAGAAATATCGCCAATGCCGCCCCACGGCTGTCGACGATGATGCAAGTACTGCGGACTCGTACAGGTACAATGGCAGGGAGCCCGCCAACCATTACCGCAGCTTCAGACGATGGATCCGCAACACTGGCTAAAGCGCTGGGAAAACCAACAGATCGGCTTTCACCAGGACCGCATCAATACACACTTGGAATCCTTCTGGCCGCAAAGCAGCATAAGCCCTGGCTGCCGGGTATTCGTACCCCTGTGCGGGAAAAGCCTGGACATGCTCTGGCTGCGCGCCCAAGGGCATGAAGTGTTGGGTGTTGAACTGAGCCGCAAGGCGGTAGCTGAGTTCTTCAGCGATAACGACCTGAAAGCGACTGTAGAGGAAAATGAACGTTTTGAGTACTGGTCGTGCGAGGGACTGACTCTGTTGGTCGGCGATTTCTTCGACTTGCAGGCAGAAGATCTCGCCGGCTGTCGCGCGGTATACGACCGTGCCTCGTTGATCGCGCTGCCGCCATCAATGCGGATCGACTATGTACGTCACATGACTACGATCATACCGGCCGGCACAGTCACCCTGCTGATCAGCATGGAGTATCCGCAGACGCAGATGGCGGGGCCGCCTTTCTCCGTGGAAGAAGACGAAGTACATGCCCTCTACGACGGCAACTACCAGATAGAACTTCTGCACACAATGGACGTGCTGGCAGAAAACCCTCGCTTCAGGGAACGCGGCCTGACAAGGCTGGGTGAAAAAGTCTATCGACTCATTGCCGATAGTCAGCGCTGATCAAGACTTTTCGGTCAGCGTAAAGATATCGCTCACAGCAACTTTTGGGCTAATTTCTAGGCATTCCATGGCCTAGCAGAATAGGCGTAACTATCGATCCAAGTTGAAACACTGACCCATCAGTGAATTGAGCAGACTGATTAAGAAACGCTGATGTGATGTGGCTGTGATTCACCAGTTCAAATTAACGGTCGGCCAGCACCTGGCATTAGCAGGTCGCACCCAAGCGCCCAAGATATACGAAGCGGACGTTCGATATCGGCCACAGCCACGACGGCTAACGGCCGTGGATGCAACCTATGAACGCAACACCCCAAGCTCTCATGGTGGAGCAAGGAGTGTTACAAATGAAACCAAGACCATGGATCTGTTACACGGAAACCAACAAGGCCTTGATGTGGGATCGTTGGCAGAAAGGTGGCTCTCTGCACCAGATTACCCCGCTATTTGACCGCCATTGCCCATCCATCCAGGGCATTCTGGCTCAGAGAGGTGGCCAGGATCTCATCCTTGTGTCGCTTAGCCTCGCCGCATTACGCTTCCCTTTCATGCGGGCGGTAACTGCCGGCACCCATTCCCACAGAGCCTACGCCACTTCTGGTCATACCCTCGGCCTCTCATGGTCCAGGCCAATGAGAAAGTCACTCCCAACCTGAACAGGCACAAAGAACGCCGCCTCGATGGTGACCTCAGTGTTTGTATGGCAGCCGCCGCATTTACTGCTGGAATACCAGGTTGAAGGACACGGGCACGGTGGTCGGAATAAACATGAGACCGGCAAGTTTGGTCAGTTCCAGAATGCCCTCGCCCAAGCCGAAGTTGGTGGCTTCAAGCAACACCGGACTCATAGATGTCACCAGTATCCGGTCGCTTTCGTTTACCACACTCACGGGGACTGTCATCGACTTCTGCATGCCATGTAGATCGACTAAGAGCGTCAGGTCTATCTGGTGCAGGCCTTGTGCGCTCAGGACGTTGCTCGGAACTTGTGCGGATACCGTTGCGGCCGGAAATTTCTCTGTTTGAAACACTATCTTTCGCATTCGCTCATCACGAATTGCAACGTTGGTGTTGACGCTATCCAGCAGGACACGCACCTCAGCCATACCGTTGTCGTCGACTTTTCCCTCGAGTTTCGCAAAGCGGTTGTTTTCAGCTGCACTTTTTTCCGCGCCTGGGAATACCTTCGTCGTAGTGTAACTGAGCTGGGACTGCTCGGAGACAAGCTGCCATTCTGCCTGAACGGTCGCCGAACAGACTGACAGCAGCACGATTAGCAGCAATTTTCTCGGATAACATACTTTTTTCATTTCCCTCTCCTTCTGTGAATGAATGGCCGTTGGGCAACAGCGTGACAGCTACACTTCGGTCGCTGCCAAGAGTAGAGGTTAGCAGGTATCGGCAGGCTCAATTCGATGCGCGGCCACTGACACGATAAAGTTTGACTGCAAATACCTTTTATCTGGCGCGCGCGCAGGAAAGACAGACACCCTTTCTGGCCCGATACAACCTCTCGTTAAAGCGGCGCAGCCTTTTCCTACCCCCAGCATTCCGTACCGCGGAGTCAGCATCCTGGCACCTTCGCCGACTCACGGCCGTTGGCAAACAAGACTGCCGTTTTGACTAAAGACTATGTTGGCTCGTTAACAGCCGGATGCGACTAATAATGCAACCGCCCGCTTCGACCTCAAATACGCGAAGAACTGCCAATTCGAGGTTAAACTCCTCCTCCCATACCAATTGCCGGAGACCCCATTGAAGTACATTGCCGCCATTTTGCTCGTCATCGCATTAATGCTGGTGTATCAGATGATTACCCGCAACAAGGAGTCCATCACTGAAAACACCCAGCAAGGCCAAGCTTTTCTCGCAGAGAATGCCAATGCAGATGGCGTCATTACCACCGCATCAGGCTTGCAATACAAAGTGCTGCAAGTGGGTACCGGTAGTGTCTCCCCAGGCCCGAACGATCGTGTCAAAGTGCACTATCACGGCACCCTCATCGATGGCACGGTGTTTGACAGTTCGGTGGATCGCGGTGAGCCGATCTCATTTGGTTTGAATCAAGTCATCAAGGGTTGGACAGAAGGCTTACAACTGATGGTGGTCGGGCAGAAAAACCGCCTCTTTATCCCCAGCGATCTTGCCTATGGCGACCGTGGCGCTGGAAGCAAAATTGGTCCGGGTAGTACCTTGATCTTTGAGGTGGAGTTACTCGGTATTAACGAGTAAATGCCGGGGCCGTACAGGGTCCCTCCGGAACGAATAATTGGGGCGAAGATCGGACTGGCATGTGACTCAAATATGGTCACGCCGTCGGGAACGCTGCCCCACACTACCCCGCTACTCGGATTTGAAATCCGAAAACCGTTGGCGTGTGCTTTCGTCCTCCCGAACGGGGCCAAAGCGGAGGTTCAACATTGTGCTCATTAGTTTCCTCTGATCCCAATAAGAGGACTCTGGGTGAGCACCCGCGACGTTGCTACCAGCCAAGTTACGGATCGCCGAAAACGACCGAGATAGTCATTGGATAAATGATGGGGCATTTCAATCGAAAGGACCTCTTTGATCTCAAAGAAGATTGGCAAGTCCGCGATCCACCAAAGTGACAAACACGCAATCGTCATGCTGGCCGGCCTGCGTATTTGCGCATTTCTCGCGCGTGAACTAGGCTGATCAGGAAGGAAAGGACTATCCAGGAAAGATCAGACCATGAGTAGAAGAGGTAAATTTCGCGCCAACGTTTTGCGCCTCGCGGACGTCGGCGCCCACACTGGCATTCCGAGCAGTGATCCTTTCTTTCATGACCACCTTATCCTGGCCGAGGGCGACTCGTGGTTCTCGATCGGTGGTTTTCCTCCCACGAATCTCCTGTACGGCCTACGGTTCAAAACGCACACCATGGTGGTGTCGTGTGCTGAACCTGGTGACACGATTCTCAATATGGCGAAACTCACGAGAAATGCCCAGTACAAGCGGGCATTGTCGCGTAACGGGTACCCCTGGGATTTAATTCTGCTAAGTGGCGGAGGCAATGACCTGATTGATGCGGCTGGCAAGATTGTACGCAAGCCCAGTGAGCGGCGCCCACGCAATCCCTCAACTGTCGAAGGCTATGTAAAGAAATCCGTCCTGGCCGGAATACTCAAAGACGTCAAGCAGGGATATCGTGACTTAGCGGCAGTGAGGGACCGTCCACAAAGCCAAGCGCAGGGCAAACCCATCGTTACCCATACTTATGACTATGCAACGCCACGAAACGAGCCGGCACGATTTGTTAGCTTTCCATTACTGGGACCTTGGCTTTACAAGGCGTTTACGGAGAACGAAGTGCCCATGGAGCAATGGCTGCCGCTTGCCCGGTATCTGATCGATGCGTTGGCTGAAGCAATCGAGAGCCTGCAGAAAGGTAATAACCGGATCACGAACTTCCATGTAGTCGATACACGCGGGACGCTGACGCCGCCTCGGATCAACGATATCGGCCCCACTACGCATTGGCTGAACGAGATACACCCCAACCACGATGGGTATTCAATTCTCGGAAAAAAGATAGAGCGCGAGAAACTGTACGGCCTATTGTACGTTGATGATTAATTCCCCTGTGCTTTCTTGCTGGACAAGCATGTGTTGCCTCCTGCCCTAAGTAGGAAACAGAAGTCTGACCATCAATGCTCCAGCGAATGGGAGAGCAGGTTACTTTAGAGGGCTCGTCAATCCGTGAATCGAGATTCGATGGAACCGGTCGAATTTCACGTCGCGTGAAGGTAGGGTCCAAACGCTCTTTAGGCAAAAAAAAGCCCAAGCTATTGATTAGCTTGGGCTTTTATTGTTTGGTA
>Ga0180429_10005438_pt1 | contig 10111 bp, 5 predicted proteins | sample SS_ome_FD_132428 | JGI IMG/M metagenome (GOLD analysis project Ga0180429, IMG submission 132428) | Hypersaline lake sediment archaeal communities from the Salton Sea, California, USA - SS_1_S_1 metaG | ecosystem: Environmental > Aquatic > Non-marine Saline and Alkaline > Hypersaline > Sediment ...
GCCGAGACCGACGGCGATGACCACGAGGCCGAGGATCGCGACGCCGATGGCCGTCGACTCTGGGAGCCAGCACCGCAGCCGACAGACCAACAGGGCGAGGACGGTTCCGCCCACGAGAAACCGGCCAAGGCGAAAGATCCCACCGGAGAGAGTGGGAATCTGCTTGATCTCAGTGGGTAGCGGGATTGCCGATTCCGGGTTGAATCCCTAGAATATGTCTGCATATACTTAGAGACTTTTGTCCGCTGGTGATGGGATATTCCGCAATGCGTTTCACCAAGATGCACGGGGCGGGTAACGACTACGTCTACGTGAACTGCTTCCAGGGGCCGATGCCCGACGACCCGGCCAAAACGGCCCGACAGGTCTCCGATCGGCACTTCGGCATCGGCGCCGACGGGCTGATCTTGATCTGCCCCAGCGAGAAGGCCGACGCGCGGATGCGGATGTTCAATGCCGACGGCTCCGAAGCCGAGATGTGCGGCAACGGCATTCGCTGCCTGGCGAAGTACGTCTACGACCACGACATCTGCAAGCGAGAAACGCTGAACATCGAAACCGGCAACGGCGTGTTGACCCTCGAACTGGAGTTGTTCGACGAACGAGTCCGCCGGGTTCGGGTCGACATGGGCAAGCCAACCCTTCAGCCGGAGAACGTGCCGACCACCCTGCCGGCCAATCCCCGCATCGACGCCGCGGCCGCGGTCGCGGTCGATCTGGCGATCGACGGCAAGCAACTAGAGGTCACCTGCGTCTCGATGGGCAACCCGCATTGTGTCACGTTTGTCGATGAGTTGACCGATGATTGGGTATTGGGGATCGGACCCAAGATCGAAACCGATCCCCATTTCCCCAACCGCGTAAACGCCGAGTTCGTGGAAGTGATCTCGCCGACGGAAATACGCATGAGAGTTTGGGAACGCGGTTCAGGAGAAACGCTCGCCTGTGGGACCGGCGCTTGTGCCGTTTGCGTGGCCGGCGCGTTGACAAATCGCACCAAGCGAAAGGTCCTCGCCCACCTGCCGGGTGGCGACCTCGACCTCCATTGGAACGACGACAACCGCGTCTACATGACCGGAGAGGCCGTGGAAGTGTTCTCCGGAGAATGGTGGGGTGGTGATTAGAGATTGGGGGTTGGGGGGTTAGGGATATTGGTTTGTGCTCCAATAAGTTCTGAAAATGATGTTTAGCGGGCGAGCAACGCTCGCCGGGCTGAAGTGCCAAGCGATCTCACATCTCACCGATAGCCCCCGGCGCGTCGGGGCCACAACCAAAGGAGCGTTCGAGACAGTCGTGGTTCGCTCCGCGAACCAGCGTTTTGCTCGCGGAGCGAACAACGACTATGGGAAGGTTCAGGGTTCACGACTTTGGGGCAACGTTTAGAAGTGAAGTGCTGAACCCCCAACCCCCAACCCCCAGCCCCCAGTCCCCAACGGCACGGACGCCACAACCATGAAACTCGACTTCCCACTGTTGCACAAGCTCGGCGGTTTGCTGAGTACCGCGGCCATTCGTTCATGGATGGGCACGCTTGACTACAAGGTTGCCTACTACGATCGTGCCATCGATCCGATTTATCCTGAATGCCGTGGCCAGAAGATCTACATCTTCTGGCACGAGTACATACTGTTTCCTCTCTACATGCGTGGGCACTGCAACTTATCGATGCTGTTGAGCCGGCATCGCGACGCCGAGGTACTTTCGCACGTGGCGCATCACCTGGGATTCGACTTCGTACGCGGCTCGACCAACCGGGGCGGTGTGGCGGCCCTTCGCGAACTCCTCGCCAAGAGCCGCAGCATGCACCTGACGATTACGCCCGACGGACCTCGCGGTCCCCGGCGGCGGCTTGCCCCGGGCTCGATCTACCTGGCATCGAAACTTGGCCTGCCGCTGGTCCTGATGGGCTTCGGCTACGACCGGGCGTGGCGAGTGAAGAGGGCCTGGGACCAGTTCGCCGTTCCACGGCCGTTCTCGCGCGCCCGGGTGATATGCAGCGGCAACGTCCACGTGCCGCCGAAGCTCGACCGTGAAGGCCTGGAGCACTTTCGTCAGAGGGTCGAGCAACTGCTGAAGCGATTGACCGCCGAGGCCGAAGCATGGGCCGCCTCCGGTACCAGAAAGATCGAACAATGCGACGTCCAACGCCGCGCAGCACCGCTGCGCTCCCAGCGCGACAACACGCCGATCTCGCTGGTTGGGCCACAACTGACTGGGCCACATTGGTCGATGGCAGCCCGACGGAAGCAAGCCGCTGATTCGATCCGATGAACGCCTGGCCGATAAACAACTTGCCGATCTTGGGGGGTTTTGTAGGAGGCGACTCCAGTCGCCGATTGAAGAAGTCTTCGGCATCGCCATCGGCGACTGGAGTCGCCTCCTACAGAAAACCCGACGATATCGAATAGATGATACAATAGGATCTCCAATGCCTGCCCGAGATTTGTTCTCCGACGAACCGGATGAGAGACGAGTGCTATCGGTCTGGGAGTTGACCGCCCAAATCAAAGACCTGCTGGAGTCGTCGTTCCCCACGGTTTGGGTCACCGGTGAGATATCGAACCTTGCCCGGCCCAGTTCGGGACACTGCTATCTGACACTCAAGGACGACCGGTCGCAGCTTCGCGCCGCCATCTGGCGAAATGCGGCCGCTCGGCTGCGGTTCGATCTGCACGACGGTCTGGAGGTGATCTGTCGAGGGCACGTCGACGTTTACGCTCCACGGGGAAGTTACCAGTTGATCGTCGAGCACGTGGAGCCCCGCGGGATCGGGGCGTTGGAGTTGGCGCTGCGGCAACTTCGCGAGCGACTTCAGCGCGAGGGGCTCTTTGACCAGTCGCGCAAGCAGCCGCTGCCGGCCTTCGTCCGACGCATAGCCGTGGTGACCAGTCCGACAGGGGCGGCGATTCACGATTTCCTCCAGGTGCTCGGGCGTCGCTGGCGCGGGGCCGACGTGTTGATCGTTCCCACGCGGGTGCAGGGCGAAGGGGCCGCCGAAGAGATCGCCGCCGCCGTCGAGACCGCCGCTCGGTTGGTCCGGCCCGTCGATTGCATTGTCGTCACGCGGGGTGGCGGCAGCCTGGAAGACCTTTGGGCGTTCAACGAAGAGGTGGTTGTCCGCGCGATCGCCGACTGTCCGATTCCGACAATCTCGGCCGTCGGCCACGAGATCGACGTAACGCTCTGCGACCTGGCAGCGGACGTTCGGGCATTGACTCCCAGCGAGGCGGCCGAACTGGTCGCTCCGGCGTCGGATGAACTTGTCGGGCGACTGCAGCAATATCAACGGCGGTTGTTGGCGGCGTTGCGTTCTCGGGCAGCCGGTGCCCGGTCGCGGCTCGACGCCTTGGCCGCATCGCGTGTATTTCGCCGGCCTTATCAACTCGTTTCCGACCGTTACTCGCGGATGGACGAGTTGGAGGCACGCTGCGCCCGTGCTATTGGTGCCCACTTGAAACACGCCCGGCACCGCACCGACGCGGTCGCCTCGCAATTGGAGTCGCTCAGCCCGTTGGCGGTTCTCGGGCGCGGCTACAGCCTCACGCGGCGGACGGCCGACGGCAGCGTCGCGCGTAACGCGGCGGAACTGACCCCCGGAGAGCAAATCACCACCCGACTGGCGAGAGGCGAGGTCGTCAGCCGGGTTGAACGCACCGCTTGACTCGCGGCCGGGAGTCTCGTATAAATAGATGTGAGGTTAGAATCGCGGTGAGCACGTTTCTTATAAGGAGGAGGCGTTGTGAGAGTCGAGTTGATGTACTGCAGTCAGTGAAATTACAAGCCCAAAGCCGTCAGTTTGGCGGCAAAGCTCGAGGGTGTCCATAAGGACAAGATTGGGAGCGTGAAGCTTGTTCCGTCCGGCGGAGGGTGTTTTGAACTCTCACTGGACGGCGACCTCCTCTATTCAAAGCTACAGACCGGCTCGTTCCCCGACGAGGACGCAATCGTGGAGTTGCTCGCCGACCGGTTGAGCTAAATCATAGTCAATCCACCGGTCCGGGGCGTACGATTCGCGGGGCGTTCTTGATCTTCGGACGGATCGAGAGCCAGTCTATGCCTTGGAAGACCGGATCGTCGATTTCGCGAACCTCTTCGTCGCCCCGATACGGACACATGGCGTCGACCCAGGCGATGAGTCTCCTGAGGCTGATCGGGTCGACCTTGACGTCGTGATGATTGCCGCTGGAGACGCGTTCGATCAGCCGGCTCTTGTACGATAATTGCGTCATGGGCTCGGGTGTCTGATAGGCAACGGGGTCTCGCTGGCCGTAGCCCTCGACCATCAGCATATCGGCTATGCCAAACCCCGGCGGCGGGTTTTGGGGTTTGCTGTAGGGGCGGCCCCAAGCCGGTTTTCCGGTGAAGATCCAGTAGGTCTCGTCGAATCCGAGAAAACCGGGACGCGGCGTCATGTCGAGTTTCTTGCGGCCCTCGCCGTCACCCTGGTGGCATTTTCCGCAGTACTCATCGAGCACGGGCCGGACGTAGCGCTCGTAGCTTACGGTGTCTTCGCCCCACGGCGGAGGCGCGATCTCGTGCGGCTGGATCGAGACGATCGAGTGGGAAGCCGTCTCGGGAGTAGCGCTATGGAGTTCGTGGCATCCCAGGCAGCCGCGGCGCTCGCCGGGCATGACTCCCGTGAAACTCCGCATCGTTTGAAGAGCGCGGTAGTCCTCGTCGAGAAGCTGAAAGTGCAGCGGCTTGCCCGACGGGGCGCGAAACGCCACCGAACCGTCCGCGTCGATCGGCACGGTGCCCAGGATACGCTTGACTCCCTCCGACTGCACCCCTGAGACCACCGGCCCGGTCGACAGGTAAGGACGCTTGTGCCAGTAGGTGTAGGTCTTGTGTTCGATGTTCAGCACGCGCAGAAAGCGGGCCTTGCCGCGCAACTCTTTCGGTGCACCGTAGTAGACGTTGCCGCTGAAGATGACGCCGCCTTCCGGATCGAGACGCTGCTCGCCCTTGGGCCATCGCACCGTGTCGACCAAGATCGGCGGCCGGCGGCGCGGCTTCAGAGGCATGGCGTGGAAGATGTTTTGTGTGCTTTCGTAAATCAGTTCCCGGTTGCCGTCGGTGTCCATCAGGTAGAGAAGGAATTTTCCGCCCCGGTTGGCCGAGACGACAAAATCCTTCTCCGAGAGCGGGTAGGGTGAGTAGTATGCTGTGTACTTGCCCGCGGCGTGGTAGTTCGGCGATTCGACCGGGTCGACGGGTCCGTTACCCGACTCGGGCCACGCCACGTCGGCGGTAACCTTGGTCAGGCCATGAGGAGAGTTGAACCCCCGGTCGGGATCGATGATGCCGACCGAACCGCTGAACCAGTTGTGGTGAGCGCTTCCGGTGAACATCACGCGCCGGCTGCCCGGTATGTTTCGGGCGTCCTTGATAAGATCGGGCCACACGCTCTGATTACCCCACAACGTGTTCACCTGCGTGCCGTCTGGTTTGACGGTCCACAGGCCCTGCGCTCGCCAAAGCGGCTTGTCGGTATACTCCCATCGCGTGTAGACAATTCGGCCGTCGCTCATCACCGACGGCAGATAGTCGGGCTCGTTGTTGCGCGAGATAATATAGATGTTTTCCCCCTTGCGGTCGCAGCGCGCCAACACGTACGCGTTGGTCGGCGGCATGCAGCGGACGTAGGTATGGCACCGCGTAGTGGAGAAAACGACGTGTTCGCCGTCGGGCAGGTAGATCGGATCGAAGTCGTCGTAGGGGCCTTCGGTGAGTTGGACCAGACCGGTACCGTCGGCGTTGATCTCGTAGAGGTGAAACGACTTCTCGTTATGCGGTTTGAAGCAAAACAGGACCTTGCGGCCGTCGTAAGACACGTCGGGACGCCAAAACGAACCGTGCAACGGCAGTTGCGGCATTAGTTGCGTCAGCTTGCCCGCCGGAGAGAGACCGTCGAGCACCAGCAACCGCCCGCCGGGTACGGCCATGTATCCCAGCCGGTGCCGCGTTTCGTGGGGCCATTCCCTGCCGGCCGGGAAGGGCATGTCGACCAGTACCATCTTGTCGAAATCCACGGCCGGGTTCTTGAACACGATGCCCCGCTTGACGGCGCGCACCTCGAAGTAGAGTTCGCGATCGGCGGCCTTCAGCCGGGCGGCCTCTTTCTGCAGGAAGTCGAGATCGGCCAGTTCCTCGGCCAGGTCGACCCGGTCACCGTAGTCGGACTCGATCCGGGCGGCGAGTTGACGCGTCCACTCGATTTCGCTAATGATCCGCGCCGGCACGGGATTGTTGTCGGCCTGGTGCAACCAGTCGAGCCGAAGCACGTCGCGGGCTTCGTCGGCCGAAAGGCTACGAGTCTCGGGCGTCGACGGCGTGACGTACGGCGCCACCGCCTCGTGAACCCGAGGCCGTTGCGAGATCATCTCCCCGCGGCGATTCGCTTCGAGGATCACTTCGATCCACTCGGGCGAGCCGCGAGCGTCGTCCCCGAGTTTTTCAAGCTCCTCGAACTTCTTACGCAGCGCCTCGACCGCACGCCACCGCTTCAAGTCCTCGGGGGTCTGCCTTTTCCACTGGTTCTCGGTCAGTGGCATGTACTCGAACAGCGGCTCGACCAGGCGCCGCGCGAGCGTCATGTCGATCGCGTTGTCGCGGCTCATCAGATATTGGTCGGGGCTCATGCCGGTCAATTCGCCGAAGGCGTGATAATCTTGCGGATAGCGGCCCTTCAGCAGTTTCAACACGTCGCCGGCCACCGGGCCGTTCAGCAGGATGCCGTTATCGACGAGGCTCTTTCGCGCGGCCGCCAGCGACAGGGCGAACGACTCGCCCTCGATGTTCAGATCGCGCAGCCGCTCTTCCCGGGCGAGGAGTTCCTGCTTGAGCCTTTCGCGATATCGCTCGAGCGCCTGCTGGCCGTTGTCGTAGAGTTGCCCGACCTGCCGCGGTGTCAGCGAGTCTTTGTAGATCCGCAGTTCATCCATTCCGCCTTGAAAGCACTCGCCGCCATTGCTCGAACCGATGCAGCCCGGGGCCGCGCCGCCGGCGACAATCGGGCCGGGCCGCTGCAGCGAGCCGACCTGTTGGCCGTCGAGGTAGACTCGCATGGCGCGGCCGTCGAACGTGGCGGCACAATGATGCCAAAGGCCGTCGAGGACCCGCTCTCGTTTGATCGGGGCATCGCATTCCACGTAGCCGCCGATGTTCAGGCCCAGAGAGAGGATCGTGGCGTTCTCCTGGAACGAGAACAGAACGCGGTTGTCGCCGTCCTCTTTGCGGAAGATCTCGTTGTACTGCTCGAAGCCGGAAGGCATGACCCACGCGCTGAAGCTGATCTTCTCGACGCCCGCGAAATCGGGTTTGCCGGGCACGCTGAGTGTGTGACGCCCCGCGAGGTGTATGGCGTCGCCGAAGATGCCGTCGATCCTGCTCAGTTGCGACGCCGCTGCCGGCGATGCGTCGTTGCCGTTGCCGCTGACGTCGACGCAGGAGTCGGCCGCGTGATTGTCGAACGGCCAATAGGCGACCAGCGGCACGTCGACGGCGACCGGCTCGGCGGCGAAGCCGCTGATCGCGCCGCAGGCGGCCGTCAGTCCCAAAGCGATCAAGAGAAATGGCAGATAGTTCTTCATTGCCGCAAACCTCTTTCCCAAGTTTATGGCCAGTTGGACATAACTGTCGGGACTATTCGTTCAACCGGTAGCCGAAGGCGACGTTGTTCTGAATAATCGAGCGTTTCGGCCACCCCACAACGTCGCCTTCGGCTACCGGTTAAACGATACTAAGGAACTACGTGAAACTCCAGCGAAGAGAGGTTCATTGCGGCCCAACCGCTTGCAAGGGGCACTATCTTCACGTCCTGCAGGCCGGGCCGGCTGACCTTGATCGTGCCGATCTTGACCATCTCGAACTTGTCCCAACTACCAGTGAGCGGTGGCTTGCCGGCAAGCGATGCTTCACCAACCTGGATCTTGAAGCTCCCTTGCTTCTGCAAGGTGGCGAAGCGCCCGTGGACTTCGTAGGTCAAGGCCGCGGGGAACTCGACCTTCCAAGACGCGAAGGCCGACGGATCATCCCAGTATCCGATATTGGTTCCGCCGTCGTCCCTTGTCTCGGTGTCGATGCCGGTCCCGATGAGGGTTGCGTCTTCGGCCTTCAGCACCGCCTTTGCGCCGTGGAACTTCACTACGCGACTGCTCGCCTGTTTTTCCGTTTGCCAGAGGCTGCCGCGGAGATGATCCTCGATCCGGGCGTCGAATCCGGCGATCTTCAGCCCTTCGATCTTCAGCGCCACCGCATTCTCGGAGGGCGACTCGGCGGGGAAGCCGACGTGTAGGCCTTTCTCGTCTTGAGTGAACTTCAAGTCTCCCTCGTGTCCCAGCAGCGACACGCGAGTGACTTCGCCGCCGCAGAGTCCGGCGCCTCTCGCCAGCGAGGCGATGGTGACCCCGCCCGACGGTTCACCCAGGAAAATCGCATATAGCACGTCGCCGTTGGTGGTAAAGCGGATATCGGCGGCCGAGTAGGCGAGTGACCCGACGAAATGCCCGCCCTTCTTCATCCGCGAGGGCCCTTCTCCAAAGATCACCCAGGGGCGCGTTTCGTAGATCGCCTCGCCGTTGACCGCCAGCCACTTGCCGACGCCCAGGAGCACGTCTTCTTGCTGTTCGGGGATCGTGCCGTCGGCCTTGGGCGAGATGTTCAGAAGCAGTTGTCCGTTCTTGCTGACGATGTCGATCAGCACGTGTACGACTTCCCGCAGCGGCTTGATCCGCAGGTTTTCGGTGTAGCACCAACTGCCGCGGCTGATGGTGTCGTCGGTCAGCCAGGTGAAGTCGGTCATCCGGTTGGCGCGGCCCTTTTCATAGTCGTCGACGGCGACCTCCCGGGGAAGATCGCTTTGCTTGAACGTCACGACCACGTCGCTGCCCCACTCTTCGGCCTTGTTGAAGTAATAGGCGAGGTACTGCATCTTGACTTCGTCGGGTATTTCATTCAGCCAGGAGTCGAACCACATCAGGTCCGGCTGGTAGTTGTCGATGACTTCCTTCAGTTTGTCCAGCCACATTTCGAGGAACTTGTCGCGGGGCATGTATCCATAGAGGATCGCTCGTTGGGGATCCTCGAGCACGGCGGGGAAGTCGCGCTTGGCCCCTTCATAGTGCCCGGTCCATCGGCCGTCCTTCTGCCAAAGATTGTTGCGGGCGTGATGGAACGTGGCAACGAGCTTCATCCCGCGCTTGCGCAGCGCCACGGCCAACTCGCCGGTGATGTCCCGCTTGGGCCCCATGTCCTTGGCGTTCCACGGGGTCGCCTTGCTGGCCCACATCGCGAAGCCGTCGTGGTGTTCGGCAACGGGCCCGGCAAAACGGGCACCGGCCTTCTCGAACAGCGCTGCCCACTGGTCGGCATCGAATTTCTCGGCCTTGAACATGGGCACGAACTTGTCGTAGCCAAACTCGCCGGGATCACCATACTTCTCGGCGTGATGGGCGTACTCGTTGCGGTTCTTCATGTGCATGTTGCGAGGGTACCATTCGCTGCCGAAGGCCGGCACGCTATATACACCCCAGTGGAAGTAGATGCCGAACTTCGCATCGCGGAACCACTCCGGAGCCTCTTTGTGTTTGGCAAGCGACTCCCAGTCGGCCGTGTAGGCGGGTTTCACGGCGCCGGACGATGCCGAGTTCTTCCCGTCCTCGGCCGCCGAAGCACCAAGAGTTGATACGGCCAGAATCAGTCCGGCAACGGCGAGTTTGAACCGAGTCATGTTTTGCGTCTCCTGATGCGAAAGGTGGATTTTCGTGTACCGCAGGTATTCCTATTTTAGTCCCGGCGCGGCGGGGCCGCAACTAAGGGAGCGTTCGGCGATCGGGGCGTTTAACCCGAAGCCGCAGGCGCAGGCGTTGGTCGAGCGAGGGTGGCTGGGTACGAGCGTAACGACCCCCAGAAAACCCGGACCCGGGGGCTAACCTCGTTCGCCTCCAGCTACCGGTCCCCAGAAAACACCGCCTCGCGGTCAAACGCGCCGTCGCCTTCGGAGGCTGTTGGGATAGTAGCGGTGGTATTTCGAGCGGTTACGGCTGGCCGGGGAGGCGGGGGACGCGAATAATAATGAATCGAGGCGGCAATTGGTGCGAAGCGGGTTCCC
>Ga0180429_10005440_pt1 | contig 10110 bp, 10 predicted proteins | sample SS_ome_FD_132428 | JGI IMG/M metagenome (GOLD analysis project Ga0180429, IMG submission 132428) | Hypersaline lake sediment archaeal communities from the Salton Sea, California, USA - SS_1_S_1 metaG | ecosystem: Environmental > Aquatic > Non-marine Saline and Alkaline > Hypersaline > Sediment ...
AAGGACGGTCATGCTCTGGTCACCATAGTTCAAGCATCCATGAGGTCGCTTCGTACGTCCGCATGACACGTGACTGCGTGTGCCCGGGAAAACGACGTTCAAAAAAGAGCCTGCGCCGCAGTGACCTCTCTCCAAAGGATCGTGACCTCTCACCCCTCACGGTTACTTTGAAAGTAGAACGGGGGTATTGCGGTTGTGTTACATATCGCCTTTTCGGAGCGGGGGCTGCTCTAGCGGCCCCACTATCAGGTAGCGTCCGGTCGTAGAGCCGCGTGCCCTCCTCCGTGGGGTGTGGTCACCACGCGGCGCGCGGTCTACAACGGACTCGCTCGGGTGCCTCTCTCGTCTGGGTATCGGAAGAGGTTTCGGCACCCATCCAGATCAACCAGACGCACCCGAGTTCCCTTCTGTGATCTACATTCCAGAACGGCGATTAAGGCTAGTTTCGACTGATGTCCGAGCTTCGGCTTCGGGTCGAGAGCCCCCTAGCGACTCGCGGGAGCCCAGGACACATTTCCGTATCCACCAGTCATTCGGCGGAAGATCGCGGATTGAACGTTCCTACCGGGGGCGCTTCCGTGCGCGACGTCAAGTAGGAAAGGGCGATCCGCTCCCCGCGCTTTCTGGGCGTTCCGGGTCTCCAGATGGCCTTAGCATAGACGCTGCCTGCTCCCCGCTGTCGGCGTCGCCACTGTTGACGCGTACGGGATAAATAGCGATGCCCTCATCAACCGGCTGTAAGGCGCGAGCCGTCGTGCCAAAGCCCCATCCGCAGTTCAGACGATGTCGGCTGTCGCCCAGGCCGGCGGGCTAACCCGAGACTACGGACGTTCCGTCAAATGATAGCTCCCCGTTTCGTTGCACCTGCCATTGCGATCCCACCGGGCCTCTGGATCCCGTTACACGTCTCGCTGCTTATGGCGTACCCGGGATACGCGAAGTGCTTCGCTTCGTGACCATCGGCAAATTCTCGGCCGAATCTGGCTACACGGAGGGCGCCGTTCGCGCGAAAATCGACCGCGGCGACTGGCTCGAGGGGGAGGTCTACGTACGCGCTCCCGACGGCCGGATCCTCATTGACACGGAGGGCTTTGTCCCGATCCCGCCGACCGCGAAGAACCTCAGGGCCTGGGCCGCGCGGCGCGAAGTGATCCGGCAGGAAGTGGCCGAGGGACGCTTCGATCACGCCCGCTGGTTCCCGTGGTCGAAGCGCCACGCGCGCCGCCCGGGAACCGGTGATACTGTCGAGGCGCTCCTGAACGCCTGGCTGCGGCGCCAGGAGAAGGTGCTCGAGGAAACCTCGCTGCTCAAGTGCCGCCAGGTCGTCGACAACGTACTGATCCCCGCCTTCGGCCAGATCGCGGCCGCCGATCTCGGGATCGCGCACGTCCAGGACTGGATCGACGCCCACGAGCTCACGCGTAAGACGACCTCCAACTACCTTTGGCCGCTGCGCCAGGCGCTCGCCCAGGCGGTCCACGTCGATCGCGTCCTGAGCGAAGATCCGCTGGTCAACTACAAGGTCCGCCGGCGCCGTCTCGATCGCCAGCGCACTGACCGGGCCGCCGATCCGCTGCTTGCCGAAGAGCTCGCCGCAGCATTGGCGAAGGCCCAGCCCGATCTGCGCCCGTTCGTCCGTTTCAACGTCTGGACGGGGCTGAGGATCGAGGAGATGCTCGAGCTCCACTGGGCGGACATCGATCGTGTGCACCACCGGGTGTACGTGCGGCGGGCTCGGGTCGGCCAGATCGCAAAGGGGCCGAAGACCGCGGCGAGCGAGCGCTACGTCACCCTCCTCCCGGAGGCGCTCGCGGCGCTCGACGAGGCCCGCGCGCTCTCCTACGTCGCCAGCGGTCACGTGTTCCTCTGTCTGCGCACCGGCTGCCCCTGGAGCGGGAATGCGCTCAGGGATGCGTGGAAGCGCGCGTGCCTGCGCGCCGGCGTGCGCTACCGCGCGCCCAAGCAGTTCCGCCACACGTACGCCCATCGCATGCTGACTGCAGGCGAGAACCTGGCCGCGATCAGCGCCGAGCTCGGGCACAAGGACGTCGCCGTGACAGCACGCGTCTATGCGGGCTTCCTGGCCGAGCTCGAGGCGCGCAGCTTCGGCACACTGGCCGCCCGGCGCTACGGCGCGATGGCAGGCCCGTAGCAGGATTGTCCTTAACCGACTGAAATCAAAGGGCTCTCGAAAGGTTCAAGTCCTCTCCTCGGCACCAGCCTCCTGCTAGCATCCGGGTCTCCTGGGCTCGGATGTTCATGCCGGCATGTGTCGGGCCACGACGCTCGGCGCCGCCACCCGCATTCACCGCCGACCTGCAAATCGAAGCCCCGCCGGCGCACCATCACGCGGCTGGCCTGCGCGACGGCGCTCTCCACCGGCGGCTTCCCTAGATCACGATACGCTGCTGCTCGAGTCCGGCCTCGAGAGACGCGAGATCGTAGTACGCGTGGTAGCGCTGGATCGTCCGGGTCGCCTCGGCCAGGGCGAACACCATCGATTCGCGTGCCGAGAAGGCGTCGATGGTCGCGTCATTGTAGCGTGCCGTTCTCCACTCGGCACGCGGCGCGAGACGAGCCCGATAGCCGAGTAAGGTCTCCAGCAGCGCCGCCTTGCCACCCGGAGCGGCCAGCGCCGCTTCGCGCCCGGGAAAGACCAGCGGGAAGTCGATGATGTTCGCGGCAATCGGGGGGGTTGCCTCTGACACCGGAAAGTACATGACGAAGGGGATACGCTTGCGGTAGACGCGCGTCGTCACGCGCTGTGCACGGCCCTGCATGTCGACGCAGTCGAGCGCGACCGGCTCGTCGAGGAACAGATTCGGCCAGGGTACGAGTTCCTGCAGGCGATGGCACAAGGGATAGGCCGGTGTGTCGAGGCGCAGCACCAACGCGTCCTCGCTGACGACCTTCGCGAACGGCGAACCCTCGCCCTGCGGCGAATCGCAGCGTTCGTGGCCCGCGATGATGTCGCCCGCGGCGGCGCCGATGGCCACGACCGGATGTGTCGGGTGACAGCTGCGCAGCGCACCCGGCTGGACGCGTGCGATCTCCGGCAGCAGACCGATGCGACCCGGCGTCGCGCGCGCGTCGAAGTCGGGCCGGGTGGCGACGAAGTCCTCCATCGCGCCGCCGAACGGGAAGCTCGGCATGACCACCGTACCGGACGGTCCGACAATGCGCTGCAGCAGACGGAGGAAACGTTCGGGCCCGTTGGGGTAATAGCCCAGGCTGCCGAACGCCGACTGCAGATAGACGATGCGCCCGGCCGCGACGCCGACTTCTTCCAGGCAGCTCGCCAGGCGACGTTCGTTTACGCGCCGCAGCAGGCGGTCGCGGTAGTAGCGCGACTGGTGCGGCAGGAACGCCTTGATGAACCGTTTGATCATCACGCCGCTGGTCGCGCCGCGGCCCGTCGTTCGTGACGCACGGCGCGCCCGGTTCGAAGCGGGTTGCGCCCCCGCGCGCTCCGCGCTGACCCTGGCGAGCCAGCACGTTCCGATCGACGGTTCATCGCGGCGGCGCGGGGCGGGCGACCGTCAGGCAGTGCCGGTCTGCTGCGCCCACAGGTCCTGCGCCTGCTCCCATCCGACGACCGCGATCGGCGAACCGTCGTCCTCGATGAACTGCAGCGGCCCCAGAAAAGTCATGTAGAACTCGCTGTCGATCGGGAAATAGGTCTTGTCGTGACGTGCGTTGCACGACTCGTAGCCGTAACCGAGCGCCAGCGCGGTCGCCCCGCCCTCTTCGACACCGCCACGCACTTCCATCTTGCCTTTGGTCAGCAGGTACTCGCCCGGGCCGACATGGACGTGCCGGTTGAACGACGAGCCGGCCGGGCAATCGAAGATCGCCGTCCAGCAACCCACTTCCGGCGACACGTGCAACAGCTTCCAGCGGATACCGCCCTCCGACAGGGCATCCGGGAACGGCTGCCATTCCAAGTCCTGGATCTGCACGTACTCCTGCGCAACTTTCGCTTTCATATCGCTCCCCTCGAGCCGTTGAGTCGCCGCAGTATAAAACACTGCTCGTCCGGCCGGGACGAGCGCGCGCGTCGGTTCCCTCACCGCATCGACTTGGCTAACATGCCGCCTCCGCGGCTATCCGGGCCGCGCCGACTGACAGGTCCCGATGGTCGATTCTCCTGCCGGCAAGCTGCACCTGCGCGCGACCGACGACCGCCGCACGCTGGACGACTTCGTGCGCGTGCCGTGGACGGTCCATGCCGACGATCCGGCCTGGGTCGCGCCGCTGCTGTTCGAGCGCAAGGAGGCCCTGTCGGCGAAGCAGCCGGTCTTCGCGCACCTCGAATGGCAGGGCTGGGTAGCCTACCGCGACGGGATGCCGGTTGGACGCATCACCGCACAGGTCGATCGGCTTCACCTCGAACGTTACCAGGACGCCACGGGCTTCTTCGGCTTTCTCGACGCAATTGACGATGACGCGGTGTTCGCCGCGCTGTTCGCTGCAGCCGAGGGCTGGCTGTCCGAACGTGGCATGCGCCGCGCGCGCGGGCCGTTCGGTTTCAACATCAACCAGGAAGTGGGCCTGCTCGTCGACGGTTTCGACAGCCCGCCTTTTTTCATGATGACGCACGCACGACCCTACCAAGCGCGCGCCGTCGAGCGCCGCGGCTATGCCAAAGCGGCGGACCTTTTCGCCTACCTGATCAGCGCCGCGTTCGAGCCGCCTCCCGTCATGGCGGCGCTATCGGCACGGCTGCGCCGTCGCATCCACATGCGCCCGCTCGATCCCAAGCATCGCGATGCGGAACTCGAGACCCTGCGCGACATCTTCAACGATGCCTGGTCGGGCAACTGGGGCTTCGTGCCGTTCACGGCCGACGAGTTCCGTACCATCGGGCGCGAGATGCTGATGATCATCCCGCCGGATTTCATCCAGATTGCCGAACTCGACGGCGAGCCGGTCGCCTTCATCGTGTTGCTGCCGAACGTCAACGAGGCGATCGCCGATCTCGATGGGCGCCTGCTGCCGTTCGGCTGGCTCAAGCTCATCGCGCGCCTCAAGTTCTCCTATCCGCGCACCGCACGCATTCCGTTGATGGGCGTGCGGCGACGCTTCCATCACACGCGGCTCGGGCCGGGTCTCGCCCTGTCGGTCGTCGAGGCGCTGCGTGCGCCCGGACTGCGCAAGGGCCTGGTCGAGGTCGAGATGTCGTGGATCCTCGAATCCAACGAGGCGATGAAGAACATCATCGCGACGCTCGGCGGGCGCTGCACGAAACGCTACCGGGTCTATGAGAAGGCCCTGGGCTGAGCCCCCCGGGTCAGGCGCGGCCATCGTGACCACGCAATCCGCCCCGTCGCTGACCGCAATCGTGCTCGCCGGCGAGCGCCCGGGGGGCAACGCGCTGGCGCGCGCGCTCGGCCTCGAGGCCGGCGTGCTTGCCGAGGTTGCCGGGCAGAGTTGTCTCGAACGCGTGCTCGGCGCGCTACGCGCGAGCGACACCGTCGGCGGTGGCCTGCTGGTCGGCCCGCGACGCGAGATCCGGGAGGCCAGCCCGGTCATCTCCGGCCTGCTCGCGGACGGAGACTACGCGTGGCGCGCACCCGCCACGGGCCCGGCCGCGAGCGCCGTCACCGCCATGGCCGAATGCGACACCTTCCCGCTGCTGCTCACCACGGGCGACCATGCCTTGCTCACGCCGGGCCTGATCGACGATTTCTGTGCGCGCGCCGCGCTGGTGCCGGCCGATGTGGTCGTCGGCCTCGTCGCGTGGGCGCGTGTGCGCGCGGCATGGCCCGAGTCCCGTCGCACGCTGCTGCGCTTCGCCGACGGCGCCTGCTGCGGCTCCAACCTGTTCCTGCTGCGTACCCGGCGCGCGGCCGCGGCGCTCGACTACTGGCGCGCGATCGAGAGCGAGCGCAAGCGGCCCTGGCGCATTGCCCGTCATCTCGGCCTCGCGACCCTGGCCCGCTACCTCACGGGTACGCTCACCCGCGACGCCGCGCTGGCGCTGCTCTCGCGTCGTGCGCGGGCCACGGTCGGGTGCGTCATGCTCGACGATCCGAGCGCGGCGGTGGACGTCGACAGCAGCGCGGATCTCGCGCTCGCCGAGCGCATCCTTGCCGCGCGTGAAAACGCCCGGCCATGACTCGCTCCCGGTCGGCCGGGGGCGCGCCAGTCGAACTGCGCGCGTACGGCGTCGGCGTTACCATCAGTCGTTGCGCGAGCTTGCCTGCAGTTCACCTGGATCAAGCGATCCAGGCGCTGCTTGCGCGATATTCCGGTGCCGCTTGCGCCGACCTCCCCGCACTGTACGGATGACATCGAGCCATGGCTGCTGACGCTTCTCCCTTCAAACGCTGGCGACGTGCCGCGGTGCATCGCGCGGGCAAGCGTTTCCTGCGCGCCATCGCCGACTTTCAGGCGCGCCACTCCCGGATCCCGACCACGCCCGTGCTCGACAACGCGACATTCGACTGGGTGCCGCGCCTCGAAGCCGCGTGGCGCGAAATTCGCGCCGAGTTCGACGCCGTCTGGACGCATCCCGACGACATTCCCGCATTCCACCAGATCTCGCCCGACCAGGCGCGCATCTCCCGCGGTGACAATTGGAAGACTTATGCGCTGGTCATCTTCGGCCAGCAGGTGACCGACAACTGCGCGGCGTGCCCACGAACCACGGCGCTCCTCGGCAGCCTTCCCGGCCTGCAGAACGCGTGGTTCTCGATCCTCGCACCCGGCTATCACATCCCGCCGCACCGCGGCCCGACCCGCGCGCTGGTACGCTGCCACCTGGGCCTGCGCGTGCCGGCGGCTCGCGAGCAATGCTGGCTGCGCGTCGACGATCACATCTGCCGCTGGCGCGAAGGCGACTGCCTGCTGTTCGACGACACCTACGAGCATGAAGTTCGCAACGATACCGACGAGTACCGGGCCGTGCTGTTCATCGACGTCGATCGTCCCATGGATGCGCTGGGTTCGCGCTTCAACCGCGGCATTCTGCGCTTGATGCAAGCCACCCATTACGTCAAGGATCCGCTGCGCAACCTGGCCGAGTGGAACCGCCGGCTCGGCAAACGCTGAGCGCGTGGTCGCGCCGCTCGCAGCGTGCCCCCCGCGATGCCCCGGTATCGGCGGCGCGGTCACCGCGCCGTGGCTCGAAGCCTGCGTGACATTTGTGTTAAAGTCGCGCGCGCCGCCCCCATCGGCGTCCAGCCGCGGAAACCCCATGTCATGAAAGCGATCATCCTGAGTGCCGGGCAGGGCCGGCGCCTGTTGCCCCTGACCCAGAGCACGCCCAAAGCCGCCCTGGCGGTCGCCGGTCGCAGCGTTCTCGAGTGGCAGCTGCACGAGATTGCGCGCTGCGCGGTGGACGAGGTCGTCGTCGTCACGGGATTCGGCGCCGAGCACATCGAGCGCATCGTCGCGGCCGAACGCGGCGTTCCCACGCGCACGCTCTACAATCCGTTCTTCGCCAATTGTGACAACCTGGGTACGTGCTGGGTCGCACGCCACGAGATGCAGGGCGATTTCGTGATCATCAATGGCGACACCCTGTTCGAAGCAGCCGTTCTCGAGCGCCTGCTGGGCGATTGCCGGCGCGCGCCGATCACGCTGGTAACCGACTCCAAGGCGAGCTATGACGACGACGACATGAAAGTCGTGGTGGAAGACGGCTTGCTGAGACAGGTCGGCAAGCAGCTCGACCGCACCACGGTCAACGGCGAATCCATCGGCATGATGCACTTCGACTCACGTGGCGGCGCGCGTTTCCGCGACCAGCTCGAGTACATGATGCGACACGGCTCGGGCCTCAGCCAGTGGTACCTGTCCGTGATCGATGCGCTGGCCGCGCAAGCGATCGTCACGACCTGTGCGATCGACGGCTTGAGCTGGGGCGAGATCGACGATCAGCTCGATCTGGAGCGCGCCGCTCGCCTCGTCACGCGCTGGCCCGTGGAGACCACCGCGGCTGCGTCCGCGGGCGTATGAGAAGTCTGCCCCGTGAACGCGACGATCGAGAAGTTCGGCTATCCCGCGACGCTCCTCAGTGAGTACGAACACTGGGTCGTGCTGCTGCGCCCCGCGCAGGCCACGCTCGGTGCACTGGTGCTCGCCGCACGCAGCGATGCCGAGGCGTTCGGCGACCTGCCGGTCGGTGCGTCGACCGAACTCGCACGGGTCACACGCGATATCGAATTGACCCTCGCGCAGCTGTTCGGCTACGACAAGATCAATTACCTGATGCTGATGATGGTCGACCCGCACGTGCATTTTCACGTGCTGCCCCGCTACGCCGAGGCACGCCACTACCGCGGCTGTGAATTCACCGATCCGGGCTGGCCCGGCCCGCCGCGGCTCGACTGTCAGGCCGCGCCGGATGCGGAGGTGTTCGACGCCCTGCGTCTCGAGCTGCTCGAAGCCTGGCCCGAGGTCGGACGCTGAAGCATCTGCGACGAAGCCATCAATCCGGCGTCGTTACTACCCTGACCCGACCCGAGCGTCCGGCGCTGAACACGTCACGGCTGAGCAGGTACCGGATGCTCTCGCTGGATACCGAACGGCCGCCGCGCACCACGCTCGCATCACCTTCGAGCACCACCTCCTCCGCGCGGGGGCGAAACCACAGGCGGCTGCTTCGCCCTTCCAGCGGCACCTCGGCATCGTCATCCTGGTAGATGATGCGCGCGGGCGTGCCGGACACCTCGATTTCCGCCGGATCGGCAAGAGGTCCTTCGATGACGGCGGTGTCGGAACGAATCGTCCAGTCATCGCTGCGCAACAAGAGATTGCCGGCCGCGTCGAAGCGGTCCCCCGCGATCGACTGCGTCGCGGTTTGCGCGCGCACGAACACGACATCGCCGAGCGGGGCGAGCGGCACGTCCTCGGCGCCACGCGCAATGCCCGTCATTGCCGCGCAGAGCAGCAGACCCCGGATCCCCGCTTGCAGCCATCGCGGGTGCTCTCCATCATAGCTGCTGACCCGCCCTGCCTGCCGCCCTCTGCCCGCGAGCCGCTTCATCGTGTTGATTGACCGTTACCTGATTCGTGAGATCGGTGCGAGCTTTGCCGCGATCGCAATCATACTGACCGTGGTCTTCCTCGCCTACAGCATGACGCGTTTCCTCACCGACGCCGCTGGCGGGCTGCTGAGTGCGGGCGAAGTGGCGCAGCTGACATTCTACAAGAGCCTCATCGCGCTCGAGGTGCTCTTACCGTTGGCATTCTATTTCGGCCTGGTGGTCGGCCTGGGACGCCTCAACCAGCACAGCGAATTGACCGCGATGCGTGCCAGCGGGATCCGCGATGGCCGCATCAACCGTCCCCTCCTGGCCTGCGCCGCGCTGCTCGCGGCAATGGTCGCCGCGCTGTCGCTCGGCGTGCGCCCGTGGGCCTACGGCGAGATGTACGCGCTGAAGGAGCGCGCGGAAGCCGCGTCGGAACTCGACCGCATCAAACCACAGCGCTTCTACTTCTACGAGGACAGTGAACGCACGGTGTACGCCCAGGACATCCGCGACCATGGGAGCGAACTACTGGGCGTGTTCATCCGCACCGGCGATGTTGACAGTATCGAGATCATCACCGCACCGCGCGGCAGTCTCGAGGCGTTCGTGACCCCGCACCGCCACCGCCTGCGGCTGTCCGACGCCACGATCCACAAGACCGGCCGCGACACGGCGGACTTCTATGGCCGTTTTGACACCCTGACGCTGAGCATCACCGCCGGTAATGCCATGGAGAACGAGTACCATCTCAAGGCGGCAACGAACGCGGCGCTGTTCGACGCGCGCGCCCCGGGCGAACGGGCCGAGCTGCAATGGCGGCTGTCTACGCCGATCTCGAGCCTGATACTGGCATTCGCCGCGCTCGCGATGACCGACCACCGGCCGCGCCGGGGACGCTACGCGCGCCTGCCACTGGCAGTGGCCATTTATGCGATCTACTACAACCTGCTCGGCGTCGCCCGCACCTGGGTCGAACAGGAGAGCGTGGGATCCCTGTGGTGGGCGCCGCTCGGCTTCGCCGCCGTGTTGTGCGCGCTCGTCATGGTGCGTCGGAGACGCGTCGCTTGAATACCACGCTCGCCCGTTACGTCGCGCTTCACTTCGCCAAGGCCGGCGCCGTGGTGTTGGGCCT
>Ga0180429_10005447_pt1 | contig 10103 bp, 9 predicted proteins | sample SS_ome_FD_132428 | JGI IMG/M metagenome (GOLD analysis project Ga0180429, IMG submission 132428) | Hypersaline lake sediment archaeal communities from the Salton Sea, California, USA - SS_1_S_1 metaG | ecosystem: Environmental > Aquatic > Non-marine Saline and Alkaline > Hypersaline > Sediment ...
CAAGCCCCATTCCAAGCAGAAGCCGCTTCATTCGTTCCTCCCTCTCATCCATGGGGTCAGCCTGCGGCCGATCCCGTCGACCGAGCGAAACAGCCCGAAGCTCAACAGCATCACAACCAGGATCGCCCCGAACATCCGATCGACCCGCACTGAGCTCAGCGCGCGAGTCATGTAGACGCCCATCCCTCTCGATCCCCCAAGCCACTCGCCGATCACGGCCCCGAGCACGCTGTAGGTCGCGGCGATCTTCGCCCCCGCCGCAAGGTTCGGGAGCGTCGCTGGGACGTAGAGATGGCGATACCGATCTTTGACACTTGCGCCGAACGTCTCTAGAAGCTCGGCATAGGCGGGCGGGACAGATCGAAAGCCCTCGTAGGCATTCACAGCAATGGGGAAGAAGCAAACGAAGGCGACGATCAGAATCTTGGCGAAGACCCCAAAGCCAAACCAGATCAGGATCAGCGGGGCGATCGCCATCAGCGGAACCGTCTGCGAGAGGATGAGCGGCGGATAGAGAAGATCACGGGCCAGCGTGGATGCATTCATCGCCGCGCCGAATGCAAGTCCAAGTGCGACGGCCACGAGGAATCCGCAGATCGTCTCCAAGAGCGTCATCCCCACGTGCGGCGCGAGAAAGGCAGCGTCCTCGACGATGGCTCGGACCATGTCGATCGGCGAGGCAACGATGTACTTCGGAACGCCCGACAACCAGACGCCGCCTTGCCAGAGGGCGATGAAGGCGGCCAATCCGAAGACCCACCGGTTTCGGCGAAGCCACGTCCCCTTCGAGTGCGAAGGCAAGGGCATCACCCACCCCCCCGTTCCTTGAGAGTGTGAATGACGAACAGCTGTCCCTCGTGCACGTCGATCGCCACAGGCGTTGCGCTGACAGCATTCGAGATCCCGCGCGAAGCAGCGCGTTGGAGCGTTGCATGATCCAAAGCGAACTTCAGTCCGCTCGTCGAAACGACGGCCGACTTCGTCTGGGGGATGAGCGACACGCGGTCTCCGATCCTTGCGTTCGCGAGTGCCAGCATGCCATCGGCCAGTCGCACCGTCTCCGAGTCCGTCGCGAGAACGATGGGCACACCGCGTGCGATGCCAAGCTCCAGCAGTTGGAGATTGGCCAGCGTGTGATCGATTCGCTTTCCGAGGGCGCCCAGGACGACGATCTCGTCCGGGGCTCGATCGAGCGCACGCTCGATCGCCAGTTCCAGATCGGTCCAATCCTTGTCCTCCGGATAGGAATGGACCGCGGGACCGTCGCCGGTGAGCAGCCGCTGACGCAGTTCAGGTGAGACGGAATCGAGATCGCCGACCACTTCATCCACAGGCCATCCGCGCTCGAGCGCGTGCGAATGTCCTCCGTCGGCGGCGATGACGAACGTCGCCGACTCCGCGAGCTCCCGAAGGGAGTCTGACTCGCTCCAGTCCCCATCAGCAAGAATGATGATGCGCCCATGTTCCATACCGGTTCGGGGGCGGCCGGAGTTGGGCAAAGAGAATCCCGGGCTCGCGGGAGCTCCGGGATCGCAATCTCCTTCCCTGCGCTGGCATTACCCAGATCAGGTTCAGTGGGTCGAGGTTTCCCTCCTCTCAGCCCAGACTACGAGCTCCCCGCAACGCAAAGGCTACGCCTTCTGCACGCGAAGCGCAAATGAACGGAGCGCGCCCGGAGGCACGGCCCGCTGGTCATCGCCTCTCGAAGAACCGGTCAGGCGTCTCGAAGAACTAGACAGGGATGAAGCTTGTCTCGTCGGTGATGGCAGCTGCCGTATGAGCGATCAGCTTGGCGGCGTTCTCCACGTCGCCCAGGTGAATCACTTCGCCCGGGCTGTGCATGTACCGGGTGGGAATACTGATGAGCCCCGTCGCCACGCCACCCCGGGCCATCTGCATCGGCTCGGCGTCGGTCGGCGTCACCGTTGCGCTCAGCTCGAACTGATAGGGAATCGCGTTTGCCTTGGCCGTCTCGACGAACAGGCTGTGCAAAGCGGGATTGATGTTCGGACCACGTGTGATCTGCGGCCCGCCACCCAACGTGCACTCGCCGTACTTCTTCTTCGCCTTGTCCATGTTCGGCATGTCGGTCGCTTGGCCGACGTCGACCGCGATGCCGACGGCCGGTTCGAGGCCGAAAGCGCTCGTTCTTGCACCACGCGAGCCAATCTCCTCCTGCGATGTGGCCACTGCATAGATGGCTGCCTTCGGGGCAAGTTCCTTGGCGATGCGCAAGGCTTCCAGAACGACGAACGCGCCGATGCGATCGTCGAACGCTCGCCCGACGACGACATCTCCCCGAAGGGTCTCGAAGCCGTAGTCAATGACACCGGCGTCTCCCAGGTCGACCGCCTTCTTCGCCTCATCCTTTCCCTTGGCGCCGATGTCGATCCAGAGATCGTCGATCTTGACACCCTTGCTGCGCTCCTCGGACTCCATGACATGAATCGCCTTTCGGCCGATCACGCCGAGAGCTTCACCCTCGCTCGTTCGGATTCTCACTCGCTGCCCGGGGAGAACCTGCGCGTCCCAGCCGCCGAGCGTCTGGAAGTAGAGATAGCCGTCATCATCGATGTAGGTGATCTGCAGTCCGATCTCGTCGGCGTGTCCGGCGAGCATGATGCGGGGGCTTCCCCCTTCGTTGATCACCGCGATCGCGTTTCCCATCACGTCTACCCAGCTTCGATCGGCGAATCTGTCCGCTTCCGCGCGCCAGACACGTGCGGCCTCCTCCTCGAAGCCGGTGGGACAGATCGTGTCCATGTACTGCTTCAGGAACTCCAGACGGCTCGTCTCCATGCGGCCTCCTCTCGGCTGATCGACAGTCTACGGGGCTCTCCGCACAGCGTCCACGGGGAGACGGGCAGACCCTGGGTATATCGAACGCTCCTCGATATACTGAACGACATGGACGATCTGGGCCAGAGTCTTCGAGAGGCCAGACTGCAAAAGGGATGGACCTTGGAGACGCTATCCGAGGCGTCGGGCCTGTCGACGGGCTTCCTTTCCCAGGTGGAGCGCGGCCTCTCCACGTTGTCGATTGTCTCCCTGTCCGCCATCTGTCGGGCGCTGGAACTGCCCATCGGCGACCTCTTCTCCGCCAGCGGGCCGCTCGACCGGGACGCGCCGAGCATCATCGAGCGGAAGGATCAGCTGCAGATTCACATTGGGGACTCCCCGATCGCCTATCGATACCTGTCGAGCCAGCTTCCCGAGGATCCAATCATTGAGCTTCTCATCGCCGAATTCCCTGCCGGCATGCTCCGAGAGGACTCGTCTCACGAGGGACGCGAACTGGGCTATGTCCTGGAAGGGCGGCTTCTCCTCTCGATCGGGGGAGAGGAGTGCGAGCTCAAGTCGGGCGACAGCTATCGGCTCTCGTCATCGGAACCGCACGGCTACCGGACACCAAAGGAGACGGGCGCCAGAGTCCTGATGGCCGTCACAGAACGATACATCGAGATCCCTCTGGGAGCCCCCTAGCTAGTAGGGCGGGAAGGAGCCGATCGAGTGGGCCGCATCACTGATCATCCGATCGTGAAGGAGACGACCGAGGCGACTGTCCCGTTCCGTTTCCAGGGACGGGACCTCCTGGCCAGGGAGGGCGAGATGATCTCATCCGCCCTGTTTGCCCACGGCATTCGGACGTTCGGCCGCCACTCCAAAGATGGCGCTCCCCAGGGGATCTTCTGCGCCAACGGCCAGTGCTCCCAGTGCATGGTTCTTGCCAACGGCAGGCCGGTGAAGGCCTGCATGACGCCGGTCGTTGCCGGCATGCACGTCGAGCCCTTGCAGGGACTTCCTGAACTGCCATCTGTGCCTGGAGACCTCGAGCCAACGCTGATTGAGACGATCAAGGTCCCCGTGCTCATTCTTGGCGGCGGGCCGGCCGGTCTGAGCGCGGCCATTGAACTGGGAACCCGGGGCGTCCAAGCCATCGTAGTTGACGACAAGGACCATCTCGGCGGAAAGCTCGTTCTGCAGACCCATCGCTTCTTCGGTTCGATCGACGCCGTCCATGCCGGGACCCGCGGCATCGACATCGCGACGCGCCTCGCAGAGGAAGTCGAACCCTTGGACACCGTCGATGTCTGGCTACGCTCGACCGCACTCGCTGTCTTCGCCGACCGGCGCGTCGGTGTCCTCCGAGAGGACCGGTATGTCCTGATCGAGCCTCAGATCCTGCTGGTGGCCACAGGCGCAAGAGAGAAGTCGCTCGTCTTCTCCCGCAATACGCTTCCCGGCGTCTACGGAGCCGGCGCCTTCCAGACCCTCGTCAATCGGGACCTTGTCCGCGCTTCGGAGCGCCTGTTCATCGTCGGCGGCGGCAACGTCGGCCTCATCGCCGGCTACCACGCGCTGCAGGCGGGAATCGAGGTCGTCGGCCTCGTCGAGGCGCTTCCGCAATGCGGCGGCTACAAGGTGCATCGAGACAAGCTGGCGCGCATGGGCGTTCCCATCTATACATCACACACGGTCCTCGCAGCCAATGGAGCAAGCTGCGTGGAGTCGGTGACGGTGGCTCAGATCGACGAGAGCTTCCACCCGATCGCCGGCACGGAGAGGACGTTTGCCTGTGACACGATTCTCGTCGCAGTCGGGCTCGATCCTGTGGACGAGTTCCTCGTCTCTGCGAAGGCCTACGGCCTGGAGACATTCGCCGCCGGCGACGCCGAGGAAATCGCCGAGGCGTCGGCCGCCATCTTCTCCGGCAAGATCCGCGGATTGGAGATCGCCCGTTGCCTCGGCGCCGCTGAGGAGGAGATTCCGGCTTCGTGGCATGAGACCGCCGCAATCCTCAAGTCACGTCCCGGACGGACGGTCGACCGACATGCGCCAGGAAGGGCGGACGGCGTCTATCCTGTCTTCCACTGCTCGCAGGAGATCCCCTGCAACCCCTGCACGTCCGTCTGCCCGCAAGGCCTGATCGCGATCGACGGCGACGACATTCGTCAACTGCCGAGGCTCCGGGAGATCGAGGGCAAGTCCTGTGTCGGCTGTGGGCGGTGCGTAGCGATCTGCCCTGGCCTGGCCATCACCCTGGTCGACCGCAGCAGCGGTGAAGGGGCGATCGTCACCATTCCCTTCGAGTACGAGCCCGATCGGCTCGAGGTGGGCGACGAAGTTGCGGCCTTGGATGTTGCCGGAGCGACACTCGGGCAGTTACCGGTGATCGAGCTCAAGGTGCTCCCCGCAAATGATCGCACCGTCCTGGTGAAGCTCCGCGCACCCGATGACGTCGCTGACCGCATCAGCGGAATCCGGGTTCAGGAGGCATGGGTCGGCGAATCCCTGCCACAGGCCGTCATGCCCCTGGCCGACTCGGACATCGTCTGCCGCTGCGAACGGGTGACCGCCGGCGAGATCCGTGAACTGATTCGAAGCGGCATGCGCGACATCAACGAGATCAAGGCTGTCTCCCGAGCCGGCATGGGCGCGTGCGGGGGCAAGACGTGCCAGTCCCTCATTCCGAGGCTGTTCCGCGAGCAAGGCATCGCACTGGAAGACATCACGGCCAATACGCCCCGCCCGCTGTTCGTCGAGGTTCCGTTCCGAGCCTTTGCTGGGGTGCCGGATCGGGAGGGGAGCTAACCATGGGCGCGAACAGCTATGACGTCGCGATCATCGGCGCTGGCAGTGTCGGCGTCCCCGCCGCCTGGGCCATGGCCCGGTCCGGACTCAGGGTTCTCGTTCTCGACCGGAACGCCAGCCCCGGACAGGGATCGAACAAGACCGCGATCGGCGGCGTTCGGGCGACGCACTCCGAGCCCGCCAAGATCCGCATCTGCCTTCGAAGCCTCGAGATTGCGTCCACATGGCAGGAGACCTATGGAGACAACATCGAGTGGACGGCCGGGGGCTACTCGTTCGTCGCCTACGACGAACGGGAAGAAACCGTCCTCAGGAGTCTGCTGAACACGCAACGTTCGAGCGGCCTCGACATCGAGTGGCATGATCAACGCGGGATTCTCCGGATCGTTCCCGATCTCCGTCCCGGTGGACTCCGCGGCGGAACCTTCTCTCCCAACGACGGCCATTGCTCGCCTCTTCTACTTGGGCACGCGATGTACGAACAGGCTCGCCGCGAAGGGGCCAAGTTCCGGTTCGGCGTCGAGGTCAGCGGCGTTGTGCTGTCAGACGGACAGGTTCGGGGTGTCAAGACGTCGGCTGGATCGTTTGACACACCCATCGTGCTGAACGCCGCCGGCGCATGGGCAAACGAGATCGGCCGGATGGTCGGCATCGAGCACCGCATCACCCCCGACTCGCACGAAGGGGGAATCACTGAACCCGTCGCGCCCTTCCTCGGGCCGATGGTCGTCGACATCCGCCCTTCGGATGGTGCATCCAACTCCTACTTCTTCCAGTTGGCCACAGGCCAGGTCGTTTTCGCACTCACGCCCCATCCGCTCCATCCCGGGTTCGATTGCCGGGAGACGAGCAGCTTCCTTCCGATGGCCTCCAGGCGCATGGTCGCCCTCATGCCGCGGCTCGCGAACCTCCGCGTTCGGCGGACTTGGCGCGGACTCTATCCGATGACGGCCGACGGCGCTCCTCTGGTCGGCTGGTCCAACAGCATCAGGGGATACTTGATGGCCATCGGCATGTGCGGGCATGGCTTCATGCTCGGGCCCGGCCTGGGCGAAGTTCTTGATCGCCTCGTCCGGGATGAGATGACCGGCAACGACCGGCGCATCCTCGACGGCCTCTCGCCCGACCGCTCCTTCAAGGGCTCCGCCGCGTTGAAGTAGGCGGCAGACTCGGGCTCCACAACCCTGACACACGCCTGGGCGATCGTCTTCATCGTCCGGGCGCATGCTCCTCCCATCTCAGACCCAACGAAGGGGGACGCAGATGATCCATCGAAAGAAGATGTGGACGATCCTGACCGTCGTGTTGCTGGCAGCCGGCTTGACGGCCGGACTCGTGCTCGCCCAAGAGGAAGAGGACATGGCGGAGATCGTCGAGACAGCAACCGAGCGTACGACCTTGATGGAGCGCGTCGCCGCCATCCTCGGCATCGAGGAGTCGGTTCTCGCAGACGCTTACCAGCAGGCGCATCTCCAGGGCATCGATGAAGCCCTCGCGGCGGGCGAGATCACCGAAGACCAGGCCGAGGCGATGAAGGCCCGGATTGAAGCCCGCAGCGCAATGCAGGACGTCCTCGACGATGCAATCGCTGCAGGCGCTCTGACCGAAGAGCAGCTTGAGCTCCTCCATGGCCCGGGGCGCGGTCAACTGCGCGGCCAAGTGATCGAGCGAATCCAAGGGGTGCGTGAACGAGTGCAGGCCCTCCGTGAGCAGCTCGGAGAGGAGTCGGGCGAGTGCCGAGGCGGGCGCGGCGCATTCCTGTTCAGGACGCAGCGTGGGGGCATCGGCGGCATGTGGCGTCGGAGCCCGTAGCGCATTCGACACGGCAGGCCCTCCCGGAGCCATCCATGGCACGGCCCTCCCCCGTCCCGGGACCGAGCGCCCAACGGCGCTCGGTCCCCTCTGCTCGAGCATCCCCCGGTTGCGCGAAACCGCCTCCGTCGCTATCGTGGCTGCGCCAGTGCGTTGCACTGGCGTCTTCCAAGGAGGGTGGCATGAATCATCGGATCCAGCTCTTGGCCCTGGTCTCACTCGGTCTGCTTCTCCTTCTCGCGGCCTGCGCGAGCGATGGCCCGCCTGAGGACTCTTCGCAAGTCACTGCGACAGAAACGTCAACGCAGCAAGAATCCGCGCCGGAATCAACGGCGATCACAGAAGGTGAAACCACGCCGGATCCCGTCGCGGAGCAGCCCGCCGAGACCGCGCCCGACCCGACGGTCGGCGAAGGAACGACAGGTGACGATCCCTCTGAGCCGGCATCAGAGATTGCTGGGGTGGGAACCCCATCCGCCGATGTCACCGAGCCTGTTCCGAGCCAGGCGTTTGCGAATGCTTCCACCGCGTTGGAGAGACTTGAGAGCTACCGCTTCTCCACTTCGTTCGTCTTCGTTGGCGAGGAGGATGGCCAGACGGAGGCGGGATCGATGGAGTTGATCGGCGTCATCGCCAGCCCCAACCGGAAGCACTTCCTGTGGCGGAACATGACGGAGAATGAGACGTTCGAGATCGTGCAGATCGAGGAGAGAGCCTGGACCTTCGAAGACGGCCAATGGGAAGAGGTGCCGGTCTTCGTCGCCGAGGCGATGTCCCAGGCTGCCCTCGTCTACGCACCTTCGGTCACCTGGAGCGGCCTCTTCGGCACACTCCAACCCGACGCCACATACGTCGGCACCGAAACCGTCAACGGCGTCGAGGCCGATCACTACTCTGCTACATACCAGCAGTGGGGGGCCTACTGGCAGGGGGATCTTGTCGATGCCGCCGGCGACGTGTGGATCGCGACCGACGGGTATCCGGTTCGCTATGACTTCTCGGCCACAGGGATCGATGAGATGGGCAATCGCGGAACCGTGACGTGGACGATGAACCTTTCGGACGTAAATCAGCCGATCGAGATTGAGCCCCCCGCGGCGTCCGGTGCGGATCCGGTATCTCGCTAGCCGCGCATCTGACCAGGCAGCGGGTTTTCTGAGAACTGGCGCCCGCCCCCTGGAGCAGGGGCTGTTCGCTAGTTGCCACAGAAGCTAGAAACGCCCTCTTCATGTTGGGTGCTCCTTCAAGGAAGATGCCGCATGGTGAGTTCCCGAAGTCATCTCAACGTCATTGCCGCCGTGGGTGCCGGCAGAGCGGGGTGTGTACACTTCGGGCCGGGAGGCACGATCACCCATGTTGACCCTTGCCGGCGTCCTTCCGCCCATTCCGACGCCCTTTGACGCAGACGGTGACGTCGATGAAGACGCACTCGCGCGCAACCTGGCCTTCTTGAGCCGGTTCCTGCTCTCCGGCTATGTCGTCCTCGGTTCCAACGGGGAATCCGTTCATCTGACAGAGTCCGAGAAGCTCAGGCTGATTGAGTCCGTTCGTGGAATCGCGCCGGACGACCGCGCCGTCGTCGCCGGGACAGGCCTCTTCTCGACCCGGGCGACGATCGCCCTCACCCAGTCCGCCGCGAAGGCCGGCGCGGACGCAGCCCTCGTCCTTCCTCCCTTCTACTACCGAGGGCAGATGACGTCCGATGCGCTCAGAGACCACTTCGTCGCCATTGCCGACGCGTCGGCGATTCCTGTTCTCATCTACAACATGCCCGCCAACACAAGCATCGACTTGTCTGCAGACCTCCTCTGCGAGCTGTCGCTTCACGAGAACATCGCTGGGCTGAAGGACTCGTCGGGCAACATGGCCAAACTGGCCGAACTCCGCAGCCGCGTGAACCCGGGCTTTGCGCTCCTAGCCGGTTCGGCCGGATTCTTCCTGCCCGCCCTTTCCGCCGGCGCCGTCGGCGGCGTCCTCGCACTGGCGAACATCGCGCCCGATGCCTGCCTCGAGATCAATTCGCTCGCCAAGAACGGGGACTGGGATGCGGCTCGCCGCGTCCAGAACCGGCTCGCTCGGGCGAATCGGGCCGTCACCCGCCAGTGGGGCGTCCCGGCTCTCAAGGCAGCCATGGATCTGCTCGGGCTACGCGGAGGCCTTCCTCGTTCGCCGCTCATGCCGCTATCCACAGAGTACCGCCAGGAACTCGCATCCATCCTTGCCGAGGCGGGCATCCATCACGCAAAGGAGATCGAATGAAAGACCGAACGCTGCTGATGATTCCCGGACCGATCGAGTTCGAGCCGGACGTTCTCCAGGCTCTCGGCGCTCCGACGACGAGCCACGTCGCACCGGAGTTCATCGAGATCTTCGGCCAGGCTCTGGAACGAATGCGTGAAGTCTGGCAGGCTCCGACGGGGCAGCCGCTCATTCTCGCCGGCTCGGGAACGCTGGCGATGGATGTCGTCGGCGCGAACCTCATCGAACCGGGAGACCACGCCCTCGTCCTCAGCACAGGAACCTTCGGCGATCGATTCGAGGATCTTCTGTCCCGCTACGGCGCAGCGGTCACCGTCATCCGTGTGCCCGCCGGCGAGACGATCGACTTCGATGAAGTCGGCCAGGTTCTCGACAGGGGCGACTTCAAGTTGATGACAGGAACGCACGTCGACACGTCCACAGCCGTTCGAATCGACGCG
>Ga0180429_10005448_pt1 | contig 10101 bp, 3 predicted proteins | sample SS_ome_FD_132428 | JGI IMG/M metagenome (GOLD analysis project Ga0180429, IMG submission 132428) | Hypersaline lake sediment archaeal communities from the Salton Sea, California, USA - SS_1_S_1 metaG | ecosystem: Environmental > Aquatic > Non-marine Saline and Alkaline > Hypersaline > Sediment ...
AAGGCCCTTGACGTCGATCATCAGCCCGTTGATCCCGCGGCTGTAGCTGGTGTAGTTGGCCGACGTCGCCGGCGGATCGCCCGGCAGCAAGGCCGACTTGTCGGTGGCGATGGCCGCGTCGTCCGAAGCGCCGGGCCCAGGGTCGAAGCCGTCCCAACGGGAGTTGTTGTAGAACACGTGCCGGTCGATGACCGTTGCGCCGACTTCCCACTCGACCGAGCCGGGCGTTGGAGTAGCGGCCGTCCAACTGTCGGCGTCGTTACCCCACAAGGTGGCTTTGCGGCGATTCAGCGAGTCGCCGTTACCGTCGGGACTCGTCGGCCAGGGGGACTGGTCGTCGTACGCTACCTCGTCTTCCAGCAGGTGCGGGATGAAGAACTGCTCGTCCGGCAGCGGTTCGTCGGGCCGCTGAAGTTGAACCCGCTCGCCGGCGTTCTCGAGTTGGCCGCCGTATCCGCCCACCAGAACCACGGAGTCATCTCCGAAAATGCCGTGGGCCACGCGGAAAGCGGTTGTTCGGTCTCCATTTTCTATCTTGTTGGGATCAAACGAAAGCACCACCAGCGATTCATGCGAGCCAATCGACGTACCGGGGTCGAACTCGTAGTCAATGCCTTTGCGTATCCGCCAGTTGGTCAGTTCGACCGCATCGTCGGTGGGATTGTAGATTTCGATGAACTCCAGGTCATCGATTTCGTCGGGCTCGCCCGAGTTGTAATGCACTTCACTGATGACCAACGGCCCGACGCGCGGTCCGCTGTTGGCATCGCCGAAGGTTCGATCGGTCATCGGGTACAGCTTGCCAGTGCCGTTGGGCCAGCGGCCGAACGACTCGGGGTCGTGTCCGCCGTGTCCGTCTTCCGGGTTGGCCGCGGCGCCGAACTCGACGTGATCGGCAAAGAACACTTTGCCGTCGCCATCGACCTTCATCAGCCACACGTCTTCGCCGTGGGCGCCGTCGAGAGCGAAATCGTTGGGTATGGTGCCGCCGGAGTTGTTGAAATGGCTTTCGTCGAACACGCGGTATCCGCCGTCGGTGATCCACGTGTCGCCGGAGATCTCGTACTTGAAATGATTGCTGTTCGTATCGCTCAGGAACCAGCCGTCGAGCAGCACGTCCGCGCCGGAGAGGTTGTACAGTTCGATAGCATCGACAAACGGTGGGTCGGTGTGGCTGAGCACTTCGTTGACGACCACCTCGTCGATCGGTCCGATGCCGGCGGTGCCGGGTGTTCCGCCGTACTCGCTGCTGGATCGCCAGTTTTCTGGATTGGTGTAATCGCCGTCGAAGCCGTCGATCACTTCCAGCGAACTGCCGCCGCCGTCGGCGCGGCCGGGCCAATTGCCGCCGTCGTTGTAGCTGAAGTCGACGATGGCAGTCCCGTCTCGGGCCACAACCGCGACCTGCTCTCCGTTGTTGTTCAGTTCACCCGACCACGCGCTGAAAGCGGTGATGCCCGTGCCGTCGAGCGATCCGCCGATGCCGTATCGCGCGATGAATCCCTCCAAGTCTTCGACCACTACGATCCGGTCGCCGTCGTCCAGCAGGTAGTTCTCAAACTCGAAGTCGATGCCGCCGGAAAGCTCGACACCACAGATATTGACGATGTGGCCGCTGACGTTCTCCAACTCGATGAACTCGAAATCGTTACTCTGGAAGGCCGGGGCCGCCGGCGGCAGCGCGGCGAGTTCGCTAATGGCGGGATCGAGCGGGTGGTAGTTGATCTCGGTGAGAATCAGGTCGCCGGGGCCGGGCAACGGGTTGATGAAGTACTCGATAACCGCCGGGGCCGACCAGTCGTCGCCGCTGGCTATGTAAGGTTGCGAAGCCGACCCGTGATTGGCAAGGTAGACCCGAGCCGTGATCTTGGTGTACTCGTCGATCACAATCGGATCGCCGGCCGCGGTACCGACGATGGCGCCGCCGAAGCCTCGCGGGTCGGAACCGTCGAGCGTGTAGTAGACCGTGCCGACGGGCGAAGAGAGTGTCACCTCGGTACCCGGCGCTACCACGGGCTGGGCGACGTCCGCGGTCGGCTTCGCCAGCCACTGGCTGTCGATCCAGTTGACGCGGGTGGTGAGCCAGTCCTTCATGTGCTGGATCTCGCCGGCGAAATCGCCGTATCGCGAGCCGGACCACCTGGCGTAGTCGCGAGGTGCCGCCTCGGCAATCTGAGCGGCGTGGGCGTCCATTGTCGCGAAAAGGCCGCTTTCCAGGTCTAATACGGTCTCGCGCAGTTCGAACCAGCGGTCGATATACTTCTGCACGTAGTCGGGATCCAGGCCGAGGTTATCCCACCAGCCTCCACCACCGTTTGTGTCCAAGAAATAGTACCAGCCTTGCGGGTTGTCGTCGCGGCCATCGGTCGACTCCAACGCGCGGTCGAAGTCCCAGATCGGCCCCGCTTCGAGCTTCCCGTCGGCGGTCTTGAAGTAGTAGGTGCTGAGCCGAAGGGCGTCGACGTTCACCGCCAGCGTGTTCAGGATGTTGTGGTCGATGAACGAGTCGACATCGATCCAGGCGGCGTAGCCCAGATCCGGATCGGTGAAGTTGGGGGCAGTGACGGCGGCCAGGAAACTGTTGAAGTAGCCGTCGATGTAGGCCTTCTGCTCGCTGGTAATCTCTTCGTACCGGGGATATACGTACGGTTCGCCGCGGTCGAACCTCCAGATAAATCCGCCCTCGACGGGCCGGCCACCCGCGCCGGAAGTGAGTTCCTCGACGTCGACGCGGTCCGGGCCTTCCTTGATTTCCTCCATAAAGGCGTAGATGCCTACGTAGTCCGACTGCGACACCTCCCCGCCGTCGGTATTGAGAAACATCTCGACCCACACGCTCTGTGTGGCATAGCGGCCGATCTGATTGCTCAGTTCGTACATCAGCGGGTTGTTGATCAGTGCGCGGTCGTACCTGTTGGGGCCGTAGAGTATCCAGTCCGACTCCTCCGCCAATCCCAGTGGCGAGAGGTCCCGGTCGCTGTCGCTCTCGTTGCGGAATTCCAGCCGATAGTTCTTCTTTGGGAAACCGGCGGAACTGGAACCTCGAATGTGAATACCGGCTCGGCTGCCCATGTCTAGGCCGTTGGTTAGCGAACTTCGGCCGTCGGCTTGAGTCTCGAAGATCGCCAGGAAGTTGTCCCCGAAGCTACCCTTTCCCGGCACGCTGTCGCCGAACATGTCGACCACCACGATCGGCAGGTTGGAGGTGAAGTCGAGCACGTCGGCGCCGAGTTCGATGAAACTCTCGCCGGCCACCTGGCTCACCTTTCCATTGCTGCCGACCGACACCGCTCGCACCATCGTGGTGTTGCTGAGCGTCAGCGGTACGGTATTATAGACGGGTGATGCGGCCGTGGGAATCGACTCGTCAAGTGTGTAGTGGATCGTGTCGCTCGGATCGGCGGCGGCCAACTCCACGGCGATCGACCCGGTGAACACCTGACTGGTCGTGAGGAATTGCGGCGCGTCGGGCTCGATGTCCTCGTTGTTGATGTTCGGCAGTCCGGGCGTCGGCTCCAGGAAGAAACGTTCGACCCCGTCGCTGCCGATCCCGTACGATATGTCGTCGGTCTGGGTGGGGTACTCGAGCGCATATTCGTAGACAACCGCCCCGCCCGGTTCGAGCAGTCCCAGATACTCCCCTCCCTTTTTCAGGGAGAAATTGGTGTGAAGATAACCGAGTTCATCCAGATCAGGATCGGTGATGTCCTCTCCCGAGGCGAACACGACCAGGTAGTCGCCGGCGTCGATCCAGGCGTCGGGGGGAAAGGTCCACTGATTATCGTCGTCGTGGAGGTGATATCCGTAGAGATCTGTTCCCGTGTCGGTGGGATTATGGATTTCTATCCAGTCCGGCATCATGTCGTTGCCCGAGAACGCAGTGCCGGCGTCTGCTCGGATGCGGGTCGGCAACGTGTTGTCGTTATCGGCCATAAACTCGGTGATTTGCAGCGGCGCGGGTGCGGGTGTGTCGAGCCAAAACGACATAGGGGCCCACGAAACGCCCATCGAGTTCTCTGCCGACGCGGTGTAATAGTACCTCGTTTCGGAGGTCAAATCGCTGGCCGTCATGGTGAAGGGGCCGTCCTGGAGGCCCATGTTGAACGACATATCCCAGGCGTCCGGGTCGTTGCCGCCGTCCGCGTTGCCGAAGTGAATCGTCACCTCGGGCGTGTCATTTCCGGCGTAGAGGATTTGCCCGTTGAGTCGGGCGGACGTCGGACCGATGCTTGTTGGGGGCAGGCACTCCAGCGACGCGACGGTGATGGGAAACGTATCGAAGGACGCGGTTGTCGGTGCCCAAGCCTGCCCGGCCAAGTTGTCGGTCGTGGCGCGATAATAGTAGGTCGTAGAGTGATCCAAGCCGCTGACCAGCCAAGAGAACGGGCCGGTCTGCACGCCGATTTCGATTGAGTCGCCCCACGCGGTCGGGATAATGCCGCCGTCCGCATCGCCGTAGTAAATCGTCACTACCGGCGGATCGTTGCCGGTGTTGGTGATTTCACCGCGCAACCGGGCGGAATCGGTGCTGATGTTTATTGCCGGTTGGTTTGCAACCGATGCCACTGTAATGGGTAACGTAGTGAAGGATTCGCTGGACGGCGCCCACGCCGGGCCGAGCGCGTTCTCGGCGCGCGAGCGGAAGAAGTACTCAGTGCCGTAGGCCAACTCGCTGATAACGCGCGAAAACGTGCTGTTCTGACGCCCGAGATCGATCGAATGGGCCCAACTGCCCGGGTCGGTGCCGCCGTCGCTGTGGCCATAGTAGATCGTGATGTCTGGTTGCTGTCCGCCGGTGGCGGTGACCTCCCCGCCGATCTGAGCCTCGGTCGTGCCGATGTTAGTCGCCGGCGTGTTAATAACCGTGGGCGGATCGGTGGGATCTGCCTGGATCAACCGAATTCCATTCAGCGCGTAGGCACGGCCGCCGTTGGCCGTACCGGTGGAGTCGAATTGGATGGGAATCGGGCCGCTGTAATGCGTCGAGACGACCTCGAACGCCCCATCGTCCCCGACGTTGATTTGCGTCCATTGGGCCACGAATCCCTGGTCGGCCAGATGATTGGCACCGGTCAACAAGGCTACCTCGTTCTCGGCCACGTGGCCGGGTGCATCGAGGTGTGTGACTATGCCCGGCCCGCTGCTGTGCGCCGCAGTGAACGAATCTGCCCCCAGCAGGCTGACCAGAGTCCAGCGGTCGCTGTAGCTGGTTCTGCCGGTGACAGCCGTGCCGGCGAATTCGTAGTAGGCACCGGCTTCGAGATTCGTGAACTCGTAGTTATAGTAGTCGCCGCCGCTTATTTCCGCGCTGGTGCCGGTGCCCGAGAAATCGACGAATCCCCCGAAGATGTCGGCCGCATCGGTCCCGGCAACAGGATTGGTCCCCCAGCCGCTGAATGCGATTCCCAGCCCGCCGGTTGAAAGCAGGGCGGGAGTGTATTCACCGGAGTCTACGTCCTTGAGCAAGCCCGCGATGTCATCGCCGTTGTCGGCGTAGGTGGTCGTGTTCGCGTGCGTGCCCGGACCGGCAACGATCTCGTTGTACGCGGTGAAGACCGCAAGTAGCATCCGCTGTTCCAGCGGCTCGAATACCAGGCGCGTCGTGGTCGGACCGCTCTGCCGAGGCGCGTTCACCGCTCTGGCAACGGCAGTTTTCAGGCGGTTTTTCAGTCGGTCAAACATGCGGGCAGACATGCACCTGGCCTTGAATAGGCATCTCGAAGAAGTCCGGACTCGCGCAATTAGCAACTCGGGATTCGGCAGGAAAGGCGAGCTAGCGTGCTTGACAGCACTCACACAACCCTCCCTATCCACTATTTTGCTTAATATCCACAAATATGCAACCCTCAAATAGCAGGCTTTCGTCTCCAATCAGACCCGCCACGTGTCGACGTGAGACGTTACTCCTGTCATATCACCGGGCTCTTGCCCGCCGGTAAGGGGGGTGGCGATTCGACACCGAACCGTTGTGGACTGCCCTTGTCGACGTTACAATACAACGGTTCGGCGCTAGTGGCATATCTTCTCCGGTTGCCCGGTATGGCTGTGACTGTGTGGCTGTGACTGTGTGGCTGTGACTGTGTGGCTGTGACTGTGTGGCTGTGGCTGCAATCAGGCGCGGGGCAAGTGTTCCCGCTTGCCCGGCGGCACGAGCGAGGGCGCTTGTGTTGCTCGGGATCTTTCGAGAGAGCGGTATTTGGGCGGGTTTGAAACACGGGAGAGTCGTCGTATGTCGGCACTCGAACTTCCGGAACGGCTCAACGCGGCAGCGGTTTTTGTAGACGTTCACGTCCGGCAGGGACGCGGCGGTAAGCCGGCCATCCTTTGTGGCGAAACAGCGGTGACCTACGATGACCTGCACGAAGGCGTCAACCGGTTGGGAAACGCCCTGAAGGGCCTGGGTGTCCGGATGGAGGAGCGGGTGGCCATCCTGCTGCCCGATTCTCCCGAATGGGTCTTCGCGTTCTTCGGCGCGATGAAAATCGGCTCCGTGGCCGTTCCGATGAACACGATGCTGAAGCCCAAGGACTATTTGTATCTGCTCAACGACAGCCGTGCCCGAGTGCTGTTCGTCGACGTCGCTCTGTTGGATCGCGTTGAAGAGGTGCGCGGCGAATTGAAGCACCTCGAACACATAGTGGTCACCGACGGTCAGGCGGCAGGACACCTGCGTCTGGAAGACGTGATCAACGACGCTTCACCTGAATTGGAAGCCGCCGACACCAGCAAGGACGACATGGCCTTTTGGCTCTACAGTTCCGGTACGACCGGCTTTCCCAAAGGCGCCATTCACCTGCATCACGACATGATCGTGGAAGCCGACCTTTACGCCCGCGGAACGATCGGGCTGAAGCCGGACGACGTGTCGTTTTCGGTGGCCAAGTTGTTCTTCGCCTACGGTCTGGGTAACGGTCTTTACTTCCCTCTTCGCGAGGGTGGCACCACCGTGCTGTTGCCCGGCCGGCCGTTGCCGGAAACCGTCTTCGAGATCATCGAAGACCGGCAACCCACGGTTTTCTACAGCGTGCCGACGAGTTACGCCGCACTCTTGCACGCGGCCGAGAAAACCGGCCGCACGAGTCTGGGCAGAGTCCGCATGTGCGTCTCCGCCGGTGAGCCGTTGCCAAAACACCTCTATGACAAGTGGCTCGAACGATTCGGCGTGGAGATCCTTGACGGCATCGGCTCGACCGAGATTCTTCACATCTTCATCTCCAATCGCCCCGGCCAGGCCCGCGCCGGCAGCACGGGGCAGGTCGTCGACGGCTACGAAGCCAAAATCGTCGACGAGCAGGGCAACCTGTTGCCGCCGCAAACGGTTGGAACCCTGCTGATCAAGGGCGATAGCATCGCCGCCGGCTATTGGAACAAGCACGAACAGACCAAGAAGACCTTCTGCGGTGAGTGGATCAATACTCACGACAAGTTCCTCGTCGACGAAGACGGCTATTTCTGGTACGCCGGCCGAACCGACGACATGATGAAAGTCAGCGGCCAGGCCGTCTGGCCGACCGACGTAGAGGCCATTCTGCAAGAACATCCCGCCGTGCTCGAAAGCGGCGTGATCGGCACCACCGACCGGGACGGCCTGATCAAGCCACGGGCATACGTCGTTTTGAAGGACGGCAACGAGCCCTCGCCGGAACTGGCCAAGGAACTTCAGGACTTCGTCAAGAAGACGACCTCCCCACACAAATACCCGCGGTTGGTGATCTTCGTCGAGGAATTGCCGAAGACGGCCACCGGCAAGATCAAGCGTTTCCAACTCCGCGAAATGGCGGCCGCCGAACCACTCGACTAGCGCATGCGGTTCCGGGCGAGGTTGCGTTATCCGGCCGGCTGCTTTCTGCGAAACAGGGCCGACCATGCCAGCGCCCGGCGGCGTTTTCCGTGGGAGAGGGTCTCGTCGAAGCGGATCTCTCGCAACTGCACCAGTTCCATAAGAGGAGTCAACTCGCGGCAGATTTCCTCGGCGGAAACGCGCGGCGGACCGGCTTCGCCCGGGCAAATCTCGTTGGCGTTGCCGGCCAGGGTCAGGTACGTGCCGCCTGGTGCGGCCACGCGCGACAACGTGTCGAGAAAGCCCTCCAGATTATCACGGCGTACCGTATGGTACATGCCCCGATCGAAGACGAATGGAAAAGGCCCTCCAAGGTCGGGCGGGTCCAGCAGGTCGGAAGCCAGCAGCCTAACGCTTACACCGGCCTCGTCGGCTTTGGCGCGGGCTCGTTCTATGGCCAGGGTCGAAATGTCGAGGGCCGTCACGTCGAACCCCTCTTGAGCCAGAAAGACTGCGTTCGTGCCGGTGCCACAGCCCAACTCCAGTACGCGGCCGTGGGGAATATCGCGCTCGCGCAGTATCCGCTGCAACTCGCTCGACGGGCGTCCTGTGTCCCACGGCGCGTTTTGCTGCGCGTAACGTTCGTCCCAATCGGGAGACTCTCCGGACATTCTCGACTCCTTCGTTGCCCCGAAATGTGCCGGCATCCCTTGCGGTCAATAACGGCTCGAGCGGGGAAGATCGTGACGGGCCGTGCGAGAGCGGATTGGCCGCACGCAGCGGAAACCGACGTGCTGCGAGGTTTCCTCGGGCCGCCGGCTGCTTCTTGTCGACACGTAGTGGCCGAATCGATAATTCTCCGGCGAAAGGAAAGACCCGCCACGCTGGACGCACGTCTGACCGTCGTCCGGGCCGGACGGGTTTTCGGCCGGACACACCTGATAGTAGTCGGCGTCGTACCAGTCGCGGCACCACTCCCAGACGTTTCCGGAAACGTCGTGAATGCCGAACCGGTTGGGAGGAAACGATTTCGCGGGAGCCAGGGTGACGAAACCGTCGGCGCCGGCCGGCTGGCCGTGCTGTCGATAGTTGGCTTGATAATTGCCGTCGATGAGTTCTTCGCTTCCCCAGGGGAAATTGGCGTCGCGCAGCCCGGCCCGCGCCGCATATTCCCACTGGGCCTCGGTCGGCAACTGTTTTCCCGACCAGCGGGCGTATGCCGCCGCATCGTACCAGGAGACGTGTACCACGGGGTAATCGTCGCGACCGTCGAGCGAGGTGTCCGGCCCGCCGGGGTGACGCCAGTCGGCACCGTCGCGGCGGGCCCACTCTTGCCGGTCCCAATCGAACACGTGCGACCAACCCCGCTGTTCGGCCGTGGTAACGTAATTCGTCTGGGCGACGAACCGGGCGAACTGGCGATTGGTTACCTCGTGTTCGTCCATGCGGAACGAGTCGACGAACACGTCGTGGACCGGCTGCTCGTCGGCGTCGTTGGAGAGTTCGTTGCCCATGCGAAAAACTCCGCCGGGAATGTGGACCATCCGCCCGATCTGCTTAGGTTTCGGCTGCAACGGCGCCGGCGGCTTCTCTTTCCGCAGCAGGCCTGGGCCCCAAACGGCCGAACCGGCCGCCGACAGCAATAGGGCGCCGAACACGATAAGCTTAGTCTTGTCCATGAGCAAACCATCCTTGATAGTCGTTGTCCGCTCCGCGAACAACGACTATGGGACACCAATTGATGTGCCGTTCCTCAGCGCCGTTTTTGATACTCCCGACTAGCGGCTTCCAGCGTGCGTCGTTCCTTTCGCGTAAGGCTGCCTTCGCCCTCGCGGTGGATCTTTTCGAGAATGCGGTCGACCTCTTTTCCAAGATCGCCCTCTTCATCGGCGGGGTCGTGGATCCGCAAACGGGGTTTCGGCTTCAGCGCGGTCAGCGAGAACCGCCCGCCGATCAAGCGGCCGAGATTCAAGTTGTTTGCAAAATAGATGTAGGCAAACGCCATGCCGACCAGGTGAACTCCGAAGGCGATGTTGCCGATCGATCCCACCGCGCCGAAGAGATTCACCACCACCAGCATCACCCCGAACAGCCACGCCTTGATGGGAATGGGGATCGGAAACAACATCAACGTGGCGCGGGGATTGTTCAGAATGAACAGCATGACCACGCCGGAGACCGCGCCCGAGGCGCCGAGAAGCATGGCGCGTTTACCCGGATCAAGAACCGCGTTGCTGGCGGCCCAGACCAACGACCCAAGCACTATCATCACCAGGTAAAGTCGCAGGAATTCCCAGCGCCCGTAGCGATTCTCAACCGCA
>Ga0180429_10005451_pt1 | contig 10097 bp, 8 predicted proteins | sample SS_ome_FD_132428 | JGI IMG/M metagenome (GOLD analysis project Ga0180429, IMG submission 132428) | Hypersaline lake sediment archaeal communities from the Salton Sea, California, USA - SS_1_S_1 metaG | ecosystem: Environmental > Aquatic > Non-marine Saline and Alkaline > Hypersaline > Sediment ...
CCGCCAGATCGCCGCTGCGCAACCACCCATCCGCCACCAGACCGTGATCCGCCAGGTTCACCCGACAGTCCTCGCTGGCGTCGCCCACCGGGCCAACGATCTCCCCCGGCCCGCAACGGCACAACGGCTCCTCCACCACCGTCCCTTCGCCCACCACGTCTATCTCCAACGTATAATAAGACTGAGCCCCCACCGGACAAACAGAACAGACACACATCAGCGCCCATAACACTGCCGCCCGCTCTAGCCTGACAACCAACCTCGTTCTACCGGAAGCCTTCATGTCGAATCCGTTCGCCTATGCCCGTCTGCAATGACTCTGCCAATGCCTCCCTCCTGTTTCGGTTACGCCCGCTCACAGAAAAGGCGCACAACACCCCCCTCTCTCTCAATAGCTCGAAAAGCTCTCGACAAGAAGCGCCGCTCCGCCGCCGCCTCTACCTGCCACCAGATTATACGAACGGGTAGACCACAGAGCAAGACTTCCTGGCCTGACCACCCCGGCAATGACGCCCCCGCCACCTGCCTCAAATAATCTCCGCCGCACCAACGGGAATCCACGCCTCCTCCCCGTTGCTCAACCTGATCCGCAGCCAGCCCGGCCGTTGCTCGACTACCGTCAATTCCGTACCCGCGTGAAGAGCATCTTCAAAACTGGCAGGGTAGAGCTCTCCGTTCCCTTGACGCGCCACCACACTGCTGGCCACAATCACACCCTCCACGTGCGAGCGCCGATGGACCTCATCCATCCCCACCGACGCCGCCAGACAGACCGCCCCCAACAAGAAAACCACCGCCAGCCAACGCAGCCCCCGCCAACGCCGCCTTAGCAGATACACACTCACCACAACACAAAACGCCGCCCAGCACACGCCCGCCAAAGCAAACTTCGTCTTAGTCCCCAGATCATAATGCCAGAAAAACAACGTCTCCAACACCCGCTGCCGAGCCGGCACCACGCTTTGATCCTGTCGCCGGCTCCGCGCGTAATCCAGGTTCTTGGCCAGGTCCGCGTCGTGCGGCAACAGACGCTCTGCTCGTCGATAATTCACAATCGCCCGCGCAATGTCCCCACTGAGCAGATACGCATTGCCGATGTTGTAATACAAAAAGCCGTTGACCACCTGCCCCTCTTCGATGATCCGCCGATAACGCAAAATCGCCTGCTCATAGAGCACCGCCGCCTCCTCCGGCGACGCCTGCACCTTCTCGTTGGCCTGACGAAACAATTGACTCGCCTGGTAACTCAGATCCGCCAGCTCCGTCTGCGACAGCGCAGCATCCGCCTGCCCGCCCGCCAGCAACACCATCGCCGCCAGAATGACTGCTATCAGCCCTTTCGACATGCCTTCAATTCCTCTTCCAAACCTGCCACACATCGCGCCGCCTCACGAGGCTCCACCTTCGCCTCACCATGCCCGCCCGCGTAGCGACTGTTCTCGCACCGCTCCAGCACCTCGCAAAACGCCGCCGCCCCCCGCCCCTGGCATCCCCGCGCACCAAGCAGCTCCCGGCAATCACGCACCGTCAGCGATTGCGCCACCCGATCGCAACGCTCGCCCATGTACTGCCTCAACACATCAGCCACCTCATCCGCCACATCGCTGCCACCAGCCGAAACGTGCTTCAGCCGCCGCACCGCACGCTTGCACGCCGTCGCCTGCAACTGCGCCCGCCGCCGCTCTGGGTTGTCCGCCCTGAGCCGCTCCGCCACAAACACCACCGCAAGCAACACCAAAGGCGCCCCCCACAACCCCACGACCAACGGATTGACCAACGTCGCCCCCAACGAAAACGCCCGGTTCTCCAGCAACGCCGGCCCTTCATAATTGGCCGCAATTCCACCCTCCACCGCCGTTATCGCCTTGGCCCGCACCCCGACCGGACCCGCCCCGATACCCTCCGCCGCCGTCACCACCCGCGTCGCCATGACCTCCAACGGAATCGGCTCACTTCGCACCGTCACATAACGCCCCCCGTCCACATCAAAATAACTCAGCGGAATCGCCGGAATCGCCTTGATCGTCTCATACATCGGCCGAATCGTCTGCGTGAACACCTTCGCCTGGGCCACCACCTTCGGCGCCGACTGGTCGCTCGGTATCTTGAAGTCCTTCGCCAACGCCTCCACCGACTCAAGCTCCGGCATCGTCACCTCACGGGGCAACTCCCCCGAGATCCGAATCGTCAGAGTAATCGGATCCCCCACGTTCACTTCCGTCGGCTGCGCCTCCGTCGCTATCGTGTAACGACCCACCAGACCTGCAAAATCCGCCGGCCGACCCGCCCCGGGCAACGCCTTCACCGACACAGCCACCGGCGCCGCCGTCGTCAAAAACCGCTGATAACTACGCCGATCACGCCGCGAACCAAACACATCAAGAGGATCCACCCGACGACGACGCGTCGACGTGTCCACTTTGCTCGCCACGTGAGCTCCCAGCGACCTCTCGCCCGCCTGCTGCGGAATCAGTATCCGCTGCCAGGACAGCGCCAGACAGTCTCGCCCATCATGCTTGCAACTACGCTGACTGACCACCACCACCTGGCCGCCTACCTTCAACTCGAACGCCTTGTCCCCTCCTCCCGGAGGCCCCGCCGCCACCACCCGCCACAACTCAGACTGTTCCAAAAACGACGCGGCAAAATCAAAATCCCCCACACCATTGACCATCGTCCCGTCAATATACCACGTCACCGTACACGTGATCGGCTGGCCCACATAAACATCCGTCTGCGAAACCGTAATCTCCAGGTCCAGCTTATCCGTCGTCTGCGGCGACAATACATCAATCGACAGCGCATTCGTCTGGTACGTCCGCCCCTCCACCTCCACGCTCACCGCCGGAAGCGTCGCCGAACCCGCCTGGCTGGCCGTCAACAAATACGCCATCAGATACCGCTTGACCACCTGCTCCGAACGCCGCCCGTTGCGTATCGTCACCGACCGCTGCGAAAGATCACGCCCCCCCTGGCTCTGCACCGACCAGGCCGCCAGAACACTCACGTCCGCCTGGCCCGGGCCATCGTGCCCGTCAACGATAATCTGATACTGAAAAGGCTCCCCCACGTAGATATCTTTCTGCACAGCCGCCCCGACACGTATCTGGGCCGCCGCCGCCTCCGTGCCCGCCACGCACAGGCACACCCCTGCCGCCACCCGCAACACCATCATTATCGCCCGTCGCTTCATCATAGCACTACCATAGCCCACACATCTCCCCCTCCTTCACCGGCCACTCCTGACTCCTGCCAATGCTTCACCAATCCTTGTCCACCGCCTGATACCCGCCCCGGCCAGCCTTGCGTCGCTGCTCCTTACGCTCTCTCTCGTCGTCAATGATCTGCTTGGCCGTCGTATCCGGAGCCGCCGACCGCTCCTGCTGCTCCTGCTCGCCCTGCTGTTCCTTCTTCTCCTGCTCCTCCTTATCCTCTTTATCCTCTCCCTGCTGCTCTTGCTGGTCCTGCTGCTGCTCTTGTTGCTGTTCCTGTTGCTGTTGCTGTTTTTGATCCTGCCCCTTGCTCTGTTGCTGCTGCTCTTGCGGCTTACCCAACGCCTCCAACGCCCGCTTCAAGCTCTCCACTGACGCCGCCTGTGCCTCCAGCGCCTGGGCCCCTTGCACCGCCTTCAAACCCTCAACAGCCTGCTCCTCATGCCCCACGGCATTGCCCAGCTCCTCACCCGCCTTGCCCAACGCCTGGGCCTGTTGCTGCTGTTGCGCCGCCATGTTGGGATCCGCACCCGCTGTCGAAGCAGCCGCCCCAATCTGCTGCGCCAACTCGCCCGCCTTGGCCTGCGCCTTGGCCGTATCCACCCGCAGCCCTTCCTGCTCCGTCGCCTGCTCGCCAAACTCATCAGCCGCTTGCTCTGCACCACCCTCCTGTGCCGCCCGTTCCTGCGTCTCCGTCGTCTTGCCTCGCACCGTCTCCTGCCGTTCGATCAACTCCTTGATCTGCTTGGCCAACTCCTGCACCTGGTTCTGCCGCTGTTGCTGCTGCTCCTGCTGCCTGAGCTTGTCCAGCAAATCCTTCATCACCAGCCGCGCCACCGCCATGTTCCGCGCCGCCTCCGCATCCTCCGGCTCAATATCCAACGCCGCCCGATAGTGACGCACGCTCTCCGTTAGCGCCTCCATCGCCTTCTTCAAATCGCTCTCCAGCTGCCGTTGGGCCTCCTGAAAATGACAATTCCCCAGATTATACCGACAACGCCCCGCCAGCCCCATGTCCTTACTCGTCACCGACGCCTGCTCATACAACCCGATCGCCCCGGCATAGTCCTCCTGCCGATAAAGACAATTCGCCCGATTATACAACACCACCGCCTGATCCGCACTCTCGGGCGGCAACGACTCATACGCCGCCAACGCCTCATCGTAGGAGCCCGCCTCGTAGAGCCGATTCCCCCGCGCCACCAGCTCCGCCGCCGACTCGGCCCAGGCCGCGCCGCCCAGCCACAGCGTCAGCGCCGACACCAGCACCACTGTACCGCGCCTCGCTACACCCACCGCCGTCATGTCACACCTTCTTGCGTTCACTCACCGCCGCCTCGCACACCAGTAACCCCAACGCCAACGCCAGAAAAATCTGGAACTTTTCATCATATTGCAGAATCGTCGCCGACTCCAACTCCTTCCTGTCCGCCGGCAGAATCGCCTGCACATAAAGCTCATCCAGGTTGAACGTCCCCGTCCCCACGTTCCAGTATTTGCCCCGCGTCTTCAACGCCACCTCGCTGAGCATTTGACTGTCCAGCTTCGTCCAGATCTCCTGCCCCTTGTACTTCGCAAACGTCTTATTACCCGCCGCGTCCGTAATCGGAATCCGGCTGCCCTCCTGATCATTGCCCAACCCGATGCAGAAAACACGAATCCCCTCCTGGCCCGCCTTCTCCGCCGCCTTGACCGGAAAACTCTCATGGTCCTCGCCGTCGGTAATCAGAATAACATCCTTGTAATCCCGCTCCATCTGATCGAACACTTCCCCCGTCGCCTTGCGAATCGCGTCACCTATCTGCGTCCCGCCCCGGCTGACACTCTGCGTCGTGATATCCGCCAACGCCATCCGCGCAAACGCATAATCCTGCGTCAACGGACACTTCAACACCGCCGTCCCCGCAAACGCGATAATCCCCACCCGATCCCCCTGCAACGCGTCAATCAACTCGCTGATCGACAGCTTCGCCCGCTCCAGACGATTCGGATAAATATCCTCCGCCAGCATACTCCGCGACACATCCAGCAGAATCACCAGATCACGCCCCCGCCGCTGAATCTTCTCCGGCCGCGGGTTCCACCCAGGACCCGTCAGCGCCGCAATCACCGCCGTCGCCGCCAGCAGCAGCAGCGCCGCCTTACCCGCCTGCCGCTTCATACTGTACTGCGCATTGATCCGCCCCAGCAACTCATGCGACGCAAACGCCTCCAACGCCCGCCGCTTCCGATAAAAACTGTACCCGTACAGCCCCGCCAGCACCGGCAGGGCCCACAACAGCCACAACACATCATAATTTGCCAAACGTAACGTCGTCATCGTCTTACGGTATCTTCCTCAATACGGTGCACCCCAACATAATCTCCAACGCCAGCACCGCCAACGCCCCCAGCGCCCAAGGCCCAAAACGCTCCTCGTACCGGCTGTACTCCACCGTCTCGATCTCGCTCTTCTCCTGCTCGTCTATCTTCTGGCACAACGTCCGCAACGCCTCGCCGTCGTCCGCCCTGCCGTAAAACCCGCCCGTCTCCTTCGCCATCGCCTTCAAGAGCGCCTCGTCAAACTCCTGACCGCTGGGCATCAGAAAATCGCCAAACAACCCCTGCACCCGCACACCTCCCTCGCCCCCGCCGATCCCCACCGTATACACCTTGATCCCCCACTCCTTCGCCAACGCCACCGCCGCCATCGGCTCGTGCTCGCCCGCGTTGTTCCGCCCGTCCGTCAACAACACGATCACCTTGCTGCGAATCTCATACGCCGGACGCGAATCCTCACCCTCCCGCGTTGTCCCCTGCAACGCCCTGTTCCGCCGCGTCAACTCCTCCTCCGCCGTCTTCAACCGCGCCGCCGCCAGCGAAATCGCATCACCAATAGCCGTCGCGTTCTCCGCACTACGCTGGCCCACCACCGGCGTCTGCTTCAAAAAACCCAGCACTGCGTCATGAGCATGCACCAACGGACACGTCGTGTCCGCATACCGCGCAAACGTCACCAGCCCGATCAAATCGTTAGGCCGACCCGCCAGCTCCTCGCCCCCCTTGACAAAATCTCCCAGCACCCGCTTGACCACGTCCAGCCGCGACATCTCCTTACCCCCATATGACATCCGCGCTTCCATACTGCCCGACCGGTCCACCACCAACTGCATCGCCACCCCCTTGGCCGCCACCCGGTGCATTTGACTGCCATGCCGAGGCCGCGCCAACGCCACCACCAGCAACACCACGCACAACAGACGCAGCACCATCAGCACAGGACGCAGCCGCACCCGCCAGGACGCCCCCACCCGCCGCGCGTCACGCAGCGAACTGAACCGCAACCGTGCCCGCCCCCCCCGACGCATCATCAAATACGCCGTCAATGGCCCCAACGCCAAAAGCACCAGTACCCACGGAGAATACAACGCCACCTATTCGCTCCTCACCAACACACCGTCAGCTGCCCCCGCTTCAGCCGCCATATCCGTCACATCCACCTGCTTCTCATTCACCCGCGTCGCCTCGATAAACTCCTTCGTCAGGTCAAACGTCTGCTGAATCTCCGACGTCGCCGGCCCATACCGCGCAAACTTGACCAGATCGCAATGCTCCAGAAAACGACACAAAAGCGACTGCTGCGACCCATCCAGCACCGCCTCACCCCGCGCCTCCTGCAAAAACTCCTCCGTCGTCTGCTCCGGCGCCCGCAACTCGAACCGCTCCTCGATATACCGCCGTACAATCCAGCTGAGCCGCTCGTAAAACACCTTTACCTGCCCCGCCCCGACATAGTCCGCCGCCACCAGCTCCGCCAGCCGCTCATACGCCAACTCGTGCGCAGGCCTCAACACCCGCACCACCTGCCCCCGCCGCCTACGCCGCCACACAATCCACACCAGAACAACCGCCCCCAGCACAGCCGCACCCGCCAGCCACCACCCCCACGTCCGCGCCAACCGCCCCGGCAGTACCGCCACCGGCTTGATATCCGCTATCGTCAAATCCCCCCGCTCCTGGGCCAGCAGACTACTCACCTCAACCGCGATAGGCTCGGTCAACAACTCATACGTCGGCTCCTCCTGCTCGTCCACGGCCGCAACAGGACCCTGCCCCGTCGCATCGGACGCCCCCGCCGCCTCCGCAAAAACAAACCTCATCGCCGGTATACTGAACGTCCCCGACACAATAGGCTCCAGCCGATACTGCCGAGACACCTGCCGACGCCCCTGCTCATCCAGCCGATCCGGCTCCGACGTAAAATCCAGTATCCCAAACTCATACTTACCCAGCACCTCCGCCAGCGAAGGCATCGTCACCTCATACCCCTCCTCGATGCTCGCCTCCAGACGCAACTGCACCGTCTCGGCAATCGTCAGCGCCTCCCGGTCCAGCTTCACGTGCACCGCCAAAGGCCCCTTCTCATAGACCTTGTCAACGACCCACGCGCCCCCCGCCTCCGCCGCCTCTTGCTTGTCGCAGCCCGCCCCGCCAACCAGCAGCACCAGGCACACCAGCACCATACCGGCCTGCGTCCCAGCTCGCACCCACCTCAAACTCTCTGCCCGTCGCGTATTCATCGACTCATCATCACCTTAACTGACTACTGCCCGCCCTGCGTCCCGGCGTCCGGCTGCTTCTGCTCCGCCGCCCCACCGCTAAACACCTCCCGATGCACCACGATGTTATACTTGGCCATCAGACTCTCCTGCAGCACCTGCTGAGCCTCCTGCATCTCCTGCCGTGCCAACATCTGATAAATCTGCCCCTTCACACTCGCAAAATCCTGCTGCGCTGCCGCCGTTACCTCATCCACCCAGACCGCATACCACTGCCCCGCCTGCCCCACCGGCTCCGCCATCACCGCACCAGCCTCCCCCTGCAAAATCTTATCCACCCAGGCAGCATCCACTTTAAGCGATCCCGCGGACCCACCGTCCGTCACCTCCGTCTTCTGGACACCCTGGCCCGCCCCTGCCAGCGCCGCCGCTACCGCCTCGAAATCCTCCCCACCCTTGACACGTCCGATAAAACCAGCCGCCGCCGTCTCCGCCTCAAACGCCACATACCGAATGCTCGCCCGCGCAGGCGTCACAAAACCCGCCCGATGCGCCTCGTAGTACGTCTCCATCTCCCGCTCACCCACCTGCACCTTGCCCAGCACCTCCCGATGCAACATCTCCTTCGCCAAGACCCTCCGCCGCTGCTCCGTAAGGGCCTCCTTCACCGCCGCCTCCTCGTCCAACTGCCGTGCCAACGCCTCACGATACATCGCCTCCTCCACCACCACCTGCTCCAACAACTGCAGCTGCTGCTTCGGATCGGTCAGTCGGCCCAAGGCCAACTCTTTTTGCTGCTTTACCTGCTCCGGCGACATCATCGCTGACAGACGCCGCAACTGACTCTCCAGCTTCTTCTCCGCCAGCGCCGCCAACTGCCCCCGCGTGATCTTCTCCGGCCCCAGCTCCGCCACCACCACGCTGTCTGCATCCTCCCAGGCTTGAAACTCGCCCGCGACCGCAGCTCCTGCCGCAACGCCGCAAACCGCCCCGCCTGCTCAAAAGCCTCCGCCAGCTTCCCATCCAGCTCCCCCCGCAGTTCCGCCACCTCCGCCGTCAGCTCGCTCCGATACAAATAATCTATCGCCTCCCCAGGCCGGCCCGCTTCCAACAGCAACACCCCCACCCGGTACAACACCCGCGCCTGCTCCTCTGGCCCCACACTGGCACGCCCCAAATACCCCTTCCAGGCATCAGCCGCCTCGCCATGCAACCCCCGCGCCGCCAGCTTCGTCGCCAACTGCTCATACTGTGCCGCGCTCATCCCCCCATCCGCCGACTGGGCCGAGCCCTGCCCACGCACCTGCAGCCACAGATTCGTCCCGCCCACCGCCAGCACGGCCAGCAGCAACACCACCAACCAGCCGCCGCCCCATGAGCGACGCCCACGATTGGCCGGCAACGTCAAATTCAATCCTTCCGCCATCATCTACTCTCCGCTGCTCCCCCGTGCCCGCCTGGGCGTGTTACCTAAACCCGTCACCGTCGCTTCTCGCGCGTACGAAAAAACCGCACCAACTCCGGAAAGTAAGGCCGATCGCTCGACACCGATATGCAGTCCACCCCCGCTGAACGCAACATCCCCGTCAGCTCCTCATGCCGCTGGCCCGTCGTCTCGCCATACTCCCGCCGCACGCGCCCGCTGCCCGTATCGATCAGCAGCACCTCCCCCGTCTCGGCATCCTCCAGCTCGATCAGCCCCACCGCCGGCATCCCTATCTCACGACGATCCCGCACCGCCACCGCAATCAGATCATGCCGCTTGTTGATCAACGCCAAAGGCCGCCGCAAATCCGCTGCAATGAAATCCGACACCAGAAACACCGTCGCCCGCTTCTTCACCACCCGCCCCAGATAATCCAACGCCATCCCAATGTCCGTCCGCCCGTGCGTCGGCCGATGATACAACAGCTCCCGAATCACCCGCAACACGTGCTGCGTCCCCTTCTGCGGCGGAATAAATCGCTCCACCCGGTCCGTAAATGCAATCAGCCCCACCTTGTCCTTGTTCTTGATCGCCGCAAACGCCAGCACCGCACACAACTCCGCCGCCAGCTCGTTCTTGAGCTTGCCCACCGTCCCGAACGCCCCCGACGCGCTCAGGTCCACCAGCAGCATCACCGTCAGCTCGCGCTCTTCCACGTAACGCTTGATGAAAGGCTTACCCGTCCGCGCCGTCACGTTCCAGTCGATAGTCCGCACATCATCCCCCGGCACGTACTCACGCACCTCGTCAAACTGCATCCCCCGCCCCTTGAACGTACTCTCATACTCCCCCGCAAACACCTCGTTCACGTAGCGGTTCGTATAAATCTGTATCCGACGTATCTGTTGCAGTATTTCCTGA
>Ga0180429_10005457_pt1 | contig 10089 bp, 10 predicted proteins | sample SS_ome_FD_132428 | JGI IMG/M metagenome (GOLD analysis project Ga0180429, IMG submission 132428) | Hypersaline lake sediment archaeal communities from the Salton Sea, California, USA - SS_1_S_1 metaG | ecosystem: Environmental > Aquatic > Non-marine Saline and Alkaline > Hypersaline > Sediment ...
AGAGAGCGTACTCGGGGTCGGCCCAGTGGGGGTCGGAGGGGTTGAAGGCGTCGGGCGTGCCCGGGGCGGGGGGCACGGGCGCCTCCATGCCCTTGCCGTTGTGGCACCAGATCACGATGCCGCCCTGGTCGCGCGCCTCGTCGCAGCAGAAGCACAGGGGCGGGTAATCGGGGTCGAACTGGGCCGTCAGCGTGTGGCCGCGGCTCACCGGCTGCACCAGGTTGCGCAGGTTGAGAAACATGACGTGGCCGTACCCGATGCCCCACGGTGACTTCTCGCCGTAGTGGCGGTTCTCCTCGCCGATGTCGAGCACGTGGTGGGCCGTGGTGAACTCGTTCATCACGCCGATGGGGTACTTATTGCTGGCGTAGGGCAATTGGCGCCGGTCGAGGACGCTGACGGCGGTGACATTGTACCCCTCGACGCTGCAGTCCACGCCCAGGCGGTCGTCGGGGCGCGTCTCCTTCTCGTCGTAGTGGATGTGGGTGTTGCCCGGGTACCAACCCTGCTCCTGGGGGCGATACCAGCGCTCGATAGCGATGCGGGCCTCCACCGTGCCGGCGGCCGGCGCCTCCACGGTGACGCGGCTCGGCGCGTACTCGCTGCCGCGCTCCACCAGCACCTCGGCGCGCCCGCGCGACACGCTCACCTCGAACTGGCCGTCGCAGAAGAAGAAGGGCACGCCGGGGCCGCGCTTGAGCAGGGCCCCGGCCGGCTGGCGCGTGTGCCCGGTGGAATCCAGGACGTGAACCTTGGCGTCGATGGGCTCGTCGGTGGCGGCGTCGACGATGGTGCCGTGCAGGGTGGCCATGGCGCGTCTCCCGCTGGGGTTGGGTCAGCTCAGGCTGTACACCTCGTAGGGCTGGGTGCAGGGGTTGCCGCGGGTCAGGTGCATGCGACCGGCATCGGCCTCGATGAGGACGGAGAAGGCGCTGACCCAGAAGCCGTCACCGGGGTGGTCGTTGGGGTGGCGGCAGATGGAGGTGGGGTGGCCGTCGTGGTCCCGCAAGATCCGCTTGAGCGCGTCGAGTGTCAGGGGCTTCTCGGCGCCGGTCAGCAGGGCATCGACGCGGGCCTTCCGGGGGCGCGACTGGATGAGTTCGGGGAAGTCGTCGTTGAGGGCCACCAGGTTCGGGTGCAGGCAGTGGTTGGTGTGGGTCACCATCTCGCCCTCCGGATCCTGGATCACGTGCACGTCGTCGACGGTCACCTCCAGGTCCGCCGGGCCCTGGGGTGTGGCCAGCAGCACGTTGCCGGGGATGGCGCGCTCGGCGCGGCGCACGGCCGCCACGGCCTCGTCCAGGGAGCGCGCCCCGTACAGACCGCGCACGGCGAAGTAGTGGGGCACGCCCAGGGGTCGGCTGGGGGCGGGCAGGGTGTTCATGCACACGCCGATGCCGGCGTCGCTGAGGCCGATGTAGGCGATGAGGCCGGCCTGGGTCACGTGCAGGTGGGCGGGCTCGCCCTCCGGGCGCCGCGTCAGCACGATGGTGAAGGGCTCCAGGGCCGGGTCGTTGTCCCAGTTCTGGCCGACGACGGAGCTGCCCGTGGCGCAGGTCGCCAGCGAGAAGGCCGTGCAGCCGGCATCGGCGTCGGGCCGCAACTGGTTGCGGATCTGCAGCAGCATGAGGGCCTCGACCGACAGGCCCGAGCTGCGCGCCATGCCCTCGAGCTCGGCCACCATGTCCGGGCTGTACGCCCGCGTCGGCTCCAGGCAGGCGGCGGCGGCTTCGAGGGCGCGCTCGCGGCTCACGGCAGTGGTCTTGGTGACGCGCTCGAGGGCCACGGCGTCAAAGCCGCGGATCTCCTCGCGCGCCGCCTCGCCGAGCTGCTCTCCCATCTGCGTGGGAGTGCCGGCGACCTCGATTTCGCGGTAGCGGGTGGGGGGCACGGGCAAGATCTCCTGGTATCGGGGCCGGCGCCGCCGGCCGGGGGCCACGCCGATGAAACCCGGAGACGAGACCGGGACAGCGCGGGCAAGGTCGGCCATAGCTTGCCCCAATCCCCCGAGCCTGACAAGAGCCCGTCGCCGGTGGCCGGACCCGGCGGCCGGCGCGGCTTTGAACCGCAGCCGCGGAAGGGTACCTTAGCCCACATAGGAAGCGACTCCTGCCGCCCGCCCGCGGCGCCTCTCAGGTGCGATCATGCCAGCCCAGTTGACCCTCTTCACCGATCCCCAGTGCCCCCTGTGCCGGCGTCTGGCCGCGGCGCTGCGCAAGTGGGATCGCCAGGGGCTGGTGGAGGTGGTGGACCTGGACGATCCCACCGCGGCCGCGCGCTTCCCGCGCCTGGACCTGGCCGCGGCCCGGCGGGAGCTGACCGCAGTAGACCCCCTGGGCGGCACGCACTGCGGCATCGAGGCCCTGCGCCGGCTGAGCCGGCTGTTGCCGGGCCTGCGGCGGCTGACGTGGCTCTATCGCCTGCCGGGAGTGACGCCGGCCGTGGGCGCGGTGTATCGCACCGTGCACCGGCACCGCCGCCGCCTCTGCCTCAAGTGCGGCGAGAAGTGGATGCCCTCCCTCAAGGCCAGCCGGCGCCGGAGGCGGTGAGTGGCGCCCCGGCTCGACAGCGCGGCAGACCCGCCCGCCCTCGCGGCGGCGACGGCGGGCGATCTGTGCCGGCAGGTCCTGGCCCTGGCCGGCGTGGGGCCGGCCGACGCGGAGGTGGTGGCCGACACCCTGGTCGACGCCAGCCTGCGCGGCGTGGACAGCCACGGGCTGGCCCTGTTGCCCACCTATGTCGAGCGCCTGCGTTCGGGTCAGATGCGGCCGGGACGCACCTGGATCGTACGTCGCGACACGCCGGCAGCGGCTCTGTGCGACGGCCAGGGCGGGCTGGGTCCGGTGCTGGCCCGGCGGGCCTGCGACCTGGCCGCGGCCAAGGCGCGCGCTGCCGGTGTCGGTTGCGTGGTTCTGCGGGATGGCAACTACGTGGGCGCTCTGGGCTACTACGCGCGCCGCCTGGCCCAGTCGGGGGCCGTGGCCCTGGTCGCGGCCAACGCCTCGCCGCGGGTGGCGCCGCACGGAGGCCGCAGCGGCCTGCACGGGACCAATCCCCTGGCCTGGGCCGCCCCGGTGGAGGGCGGGCCCCCCCTGGTATTCGATTCCGCTACCGGGTACTCGGCCGCGCGCGTAGCCCGCGCCGCCGAGGCGGGACAGCGCCTGCCGGCCGGCGTGGCCCTCGACGCACAGGGGCGGCCGACGCGCGACGCGGCCGCAGCCCTGGACGGCACGCTCCTGCCCGTCGGCGGCCCCCTGGGGTACGGTCTGGGTCTGCTGGTGGATGTGCTGACAGCCGGGCTGGCGGCCTCGCCCGTGGGGCGTCAGGTCCCGCCGGCCGCGCAGCTCGACGGGCCGCACGGCTGCTCCTTCACCGCGCTGGCGCTGGACCCGGAGGCCCTGGGAGGAGCCGGAGCGCTCGCTTCGAGTGCGGCGCAGCTGGTGGTGCAGGCCCGGGCCGTGTCGCCCGTGGAGGGGGGCGGGCCCGTGCGCGTGCCCGGTGACCGCGCCCAGGAGTCCTGGCACCGCCGCGTTCGCGCGGGCATCCCCATCGGGCCCATGCAGTGGGGCCGGCTCGTGACGCGGCTGGCCGCGGCCGGCATTGGCGTGTCCCTCGCCGCCGGCGGGCAGCCGGTGGTGGCGTCGCTGCCGGAGGGCGGTGCGCCGAGTTGATCGGCCGGCGGATTTACCCAGCTTGTTCACTCGGGGAATCTGCTCGAGAGTGGCGCCTCAGCCGATCTGTTGGGGCGACCTGGCGATCCTGATCCGGCTTGCAGGAGACCGACGCAAAGCGTAGATTACGCTAGTACTTACCTCTGTTTCACCACAAGTCGGGTCACCACGGATCGGGGACGGACGTCACATGGCTGAGGGCGAGCGACAGGTCGAGGGCGCGATCGTGCGGATCTTCGACGAGGAGTACCGCATCGGCGGCGACCCGGCCCAGGTTCAGCAGGTGGCCGACTACGTCGACCGCAAGATGCGGGAGATCGCCGAGGGCCACACCAGCCGGCTGCCCAAGGCCCAGGTGGCCATCCTGGCCGCCATGGAGATCACGGCCGAGCTCTTCAAGGCCATGCAGCAGCGCAAGGTCTTCGCCGACAAGGCGCACGAGAGCATCGACCGGCTCACCAAGCTGGTCGAGGACAGGGCCACCCTGTCCGCCGATCGCGACGAGGCCGCCCAGACCGTCATGCCCCTGGAGCGGCTGCGCGCCGACCGGCAGGTGCGGCTGCAGGATCCCTCCACCGTATCATGAAGTCGCGGGTCCCCCCGCTGGTCCCGGCGGCGCTGCTGGCGCTGGCGGCCCTGCTGGCCGCCGGCTGTGCGGCGACGCCCAAGTACGATCCCGACGACTGCCCCACCTTCAGTGACCTCGACGCCGTGCGCGTCAATCCGGCCGGGGCCCTCGAGCGCCACCTGCGCCTCGAGGCCTCCTTCCGCGTCTGCCCGCCCGAGGAGGGCTTGGCAGAGATCCGGCGCAAGCGCATCGAGCTCAAGCACGAGCTCATCGCGCTGCTCAGCGCCAAGACGGAGGCCGAGTTGTCGGCCCCGCTGCGGGTGGAGAATCTGCGTCGCGAGATCAACGCCATGGTGAACGAGCGGGTGCTCAAGCGCAGCCGCGTGGTCGAGGTCTACATCACCGAGCTGGAGCTGGAGTAGCGGCCCCGGCCCACGACTCACTCAGCTATCCAACAGCAGCGCCTCGGTCTCATCGCACAGGGCCGCCGCCTCCGCGGCGCTGGTGCTCTCGGCGATGACGCGCACGATGGGTTCGGTGTTGGAGGCCCGCAGGTGGACCCACGGGCACTCCAGCCGGCCATTGATGTAGAGCTTGATGCCGTCGCTCACAGGGTGGGTGAAGGCCTCGCCGTGGCGCTGCCGCAGGCCTTCGGCCGCCGGCTCGAGGGCCTCGGCCGAGCAGGTGACCTTGCGCTTGTCGATGGCGTAGCGCGGGAAGTCGCCGGCCATGGCGCTCAGGCTGCGCCCGGACTCGGCCAGGGCCTCCAGCAGGATGGCCACGCCCACGGCCGCGTCGCGGCCCGGATCCACCTCGGTCAGGATAACCCCGCCGTTGCCCTCGCCGCCGATCACGGCTCTCTCGGCCACCATCGCCTCCACCACGTGCACCTCGCCGACCGGCGTGAGCGTCACCGGGCAATCGTTGACGGCGGCGGCGTCGGAGACGATCTGCGAGGTAGACAGGGTGGTGACCACCGGCCCGCGCCGGCGGGCCGTGATCGCCTGCACGGCCAGTGCCAGGCTGTAGTCCTCGCCCACGGGCTCGCCCAGCTCGTTCACCAGGGCCACGCGGTCGGCGTCGGGGTCGATGGCAAAGCCCACGGCGCAGCCGTTGCCGGTCACGGCCGCACCCAGGTCGCGCAGATTGGCGGGGATGGGTTCCGGCTCGTGGGCGAACTGGCCGTCGGGCTCGCCGTGGATGATGTGGCCGGCCACGCCCAGCTCGGAGAGCAGCTCGGGGATGAGCAGGCCGCCGGTGCCATTGCAGGGGTCGAGGGCGGCGCTGAGTCCAGCCGCCTGGATGCGCTCCACGTCCACGGCGGCCAGCACGCGATCCAGGTGTCGCCGCTGCACGTCGCCGGCGTCCACCGATTCCCGTCGCCCCCCCGCCGCGTTGGGGCTGACGCCGGCGCGATAGGCCTCTTCCACGCGTTCGCCCTGGGCGGCGTTGAGGAAAATGCCGTCGTCGCGGATCAGCTTGATGCCGTTCCACGGCTGGGGGTTGTGGCTGGCGGTCAGGATCACGGCGGCCTGGGCCCCCAACTCCAGGACCATGAGCTTGGCCCCCGGCGTGGAGCAGACACCCACATCCATCACGCGGCAGCCGGCCTGCACCAGGGCCGCCGCGGTGACATCGGCAAAGGCCGGCCCCGACGGGCGGGTGTCGCGGGCCAGGATCACGGCGGCCCCGGGCGGCAGGGTGGAGGCGAAGGCCAGGGCGAACTGGCGCACCACCTCGTCGGTGAGGGACTCGCCGACAATGCCGCGAATGCCGGAGACGCTGATGATGAGGGGGGCTTGGGAACTGGACATGGCGCAGGTCTCGCAGGTTCAGAGTGGGTGTACGGTGACGAGGCTGCCGCGGCCGAGGCGAAGGGTGTCAGCCGCAGAACCGCCGTTGACGCCGATCTCCAGCAGGCCGCCCGAGCCGATCAGGGCCACGACGTCGCCGTCGGGCACCGAGCCATAGGTGGCGGACAGGCCGGCGACGACCGTGTCGGCCTCCACGCGAACGGTGGGCCGGCCGGGCAGGGCGTCGAGCATCGCGGCCGGGAGATTGGTGATCAGGTTGCCAAAGCCGTCGACGTGCACGACCTCGCCGATCAGATCGGCGCCATCGCGGCGCGGCTGCGGCGCGGCCAGACGCACCGGGTCGGTCACCGGCGGCCCCACCTCGGCAAAGGGGAAGCCGCTGGCCAGGTGGGCCGCCGCCGGGGCGAACAGGTCGCGGCCGTGAAAGGTGGCGCTCATATCTGGCCGGGCCAGACCCGTATGGGACAGCTGGCGCGCCTCGGCGGCGGCGGCGGGGTCGCCCAGCACGTGGGTGAACAGGCCGTTGTCCGGACCCACCCACAGGCAGCCGCGAGCGCGCACCGCCAGAGCCCGGCGCGGGCCGCCCACCCCCGGGTCCACCACGGCCAGGTGCACGGTGCCGGCGGGAAACTCGCCGGCCGCCTGGCTCAGGGCATAGGCGCCAGCGCGCACGTCCTGAGGGGGGATCTGGTGCGTGAGATCGACGAGCGCCGCTGCCGGGGCGATGGACAGGATGACGCCCTTCATGGCGCCCACGTACCCGTCGGCGAGGCCAAAGTCAGAAGTCAGGGTGATGAGGGGAAACCGCACTGTTCGCCGTCGTGCCGGTCGCGTCGATCGAGGCGGTCTCAGCCGCCCGTGCCGTCGCCGGTGTCGGAGCTGTCTCCCGACACCAGTTCCAGAAGCAGCGCCACCGCGACCGTGTCGCCGGCCGCCACGGTGATGCCGTCCTGTTCGCCGCGCAGGATGAGTTGGCCGTCGTGGTCGTACGCCTCCACGGTCAGGCTGAATCCCTCGCCGGGTACGATGGCGCCGAGAATAGCCGCGGCCGGGCCCGAGGGCGTGTGGCTCAGAGGTACGACGACCGGGTTGGAGAGCGGCCCGGCGAGGACGGCGACAATGCTGTCGACGACACTGACCAGGGGCTTGGGCAGGGCCAACTCCAGCCGCAAGCCGGCATCGGCGGCCGGTTCCTCGCCCGCGACGGGAGCGAGGGGCGGCTCCGGGGCGCTGCAGCGCGACCAGGCGGTCAGCGCGGCCACGGCCGCGGCCAGCCAGCAGATGTGACGGATTCGCATGGGGCATCCCTCGCGGCAAATGTAACGGGTCGCGGACGCCGCATCCACCGCCGCTGCGCCGGCGCCCCTTCTTGACCGCCGGCGCAGCGACCGATATCCTTCCGAGCCGCATGAAGACCGACACCTCCTGTGCCGCGCGCCGCGGCCCCGATGCCCGGCCTCGACGCCGCGCTGGGCCTGCGCCCTCCAGACCAGCCCGCGCCCGCTCGACCCGCCCCGTTCCAGTCCGGCTAGTCTCGCTCTGGCTCGGCGCGATGCTGTGCTCCTGTGTGGGGTACTGGGGGCGCTCCGCCACCCCCACGCGCTCCGGCCCCCCGTCGCTGCGCATCGAGTTCGACAGCGCTGCCGCCGCGGCCCGCCTGCGGTGGCAGGCGCCCGAGGTGGAGGGCTTCCGCCGGTACCGCGTCGAGCGCAGCGCCGGCGGGGACACGCGAATTGTGGCCGAACTCGGCGACCGGGCCGACACCGCCTACGTCGACTCGGGGCTGTTGGTCAACACCGTGTATCGCTACCGCGTGGTCTGTCACTACGGCGTTGAGGGCGAAGAGCCTCAGTCCCTGGCCAGCACGGTGGTCGAGGGCGGCATCCACCACCTGGTCAACATCTGGTCGCTGCCCCCGGGCTTCGCGCCCACGCGGCTGACCGTGGGGGGCGGTGTCGTCTCCGTCGTCGGCGCTGGCAGCGGCCAGGTGGCGCGCTTCGACCGCGGCGGCAATCCCCTCGGCAACTGGACCTTCACCGACGACCGCGTCGCCAGCCTCGAGACCGGCACCCTGGACGGTCCGGCCCTGGCCCTGGACGACGAGGGCAACCTCTACGTGGTGTTCAATGCCCTGGTGGAGGGCGGCAGTCCCCGGGCCGAGTGGGTCAAGTTCGCCCCCGGGGGGGATCTGCTCTGGCGGCGACCCCTGCAGGCGGTCTTCGCCCGCCACATCGCCATCGACGGCGACGAGGTTTACGTAGAGAGCATCAGCCAGCTGCAGCAGTTCACGCGCGGCGGCGAGCCGGTGTCCGAGTACCGCGTGCCGGCCCTGCTGGTCTCCTCGCTGCGCTTCTGGAAGGGGGCCTTTGCCGCTTTGGTGGAGCCCCTCAACGTGTCGCAGCTCGCCTGGGAGGCGCCCCGCCTGGTGGTCTACGACGGCGTCGAGCGCGGCCGCGTGGCCCAGACCATGGGGCGCGACCCCCTGTCCGAGCGCGACCGGGGGGCCGGACTCCTGCGCCGGCCCAGCGATTTCGCCGCCGCGGTGGAGCCCGATCGGGCCTTCGTGGTCAACGCCGGGCACGGCCGCATCGAGGTCTTCCGCGAGGGGACCTACCTGACGCGTTGGGGCGAAACGGGCAGCGGTGGCGGGCAGTTTCGCTTTGACGGCGACATGCGCGTCGTCGACGACGTGGCCACGGGGAGCACGCGCCAGCGCCAGGTCGTGGCCGGCGGCATTGCCCGCGACGCCGAGGGCTTTCTCTACGTGGCCGACACCTTTAACCACCGCATCCAGAAGTTCCAGCCGTGATCCGATCTACGACCCGCCTGCTGCTGGTGCTGGCCCTCTGGGCCGCGGCGGAGGCGGGGGCCAAAGAGGGCTACAACATCTGGTCCAGGGAGCGCGTCCACCGGTTGCACCAGCGCACCCTGCAGGAGCCCCACAATACCCAGGTCCGCCTCCTGCTGGCCAACGCCTACTACGAGGACGGCGAGATCTGGGAGGCCAAGCGCGAGTTGCGCGGCATCCTCGAGCTGGTGCCGGAATCGCCGGAGGCCCACTGCAATCTGGCCGTGATCCTCCACGCCCAATCCAGCCTGTCCCAGGCGCGCGAGCACTACGAGGCCGCCCTGGCGGCCGACTCCACCCTGGTGGAGGCCATGGCCGGTCTCGGCGTGCTGCTGTGCCGCACCGGCCAGGGCCGCGGCATCGAGCTGCTGGAGCGGGTGCTGGCCTGTGAGCCCGGGCGCCACAGCGTGCGCTACAACCTGGCGGTGGCCTATCACCGCGCCGAGGATCCCCTCCGCGCCATCGCCCACCTGGAGGAGCTGCTGGCCTGCGAGGCCTCGTATCCGGGCGGCCGGGCCGCCATGGCCCAGGCCTGCTTCGCCCGCGGGCTGGGGCTGCTGCAGGCCCAGGAGCCGGCGGCCGCCCTCGCGGCCCTGGAGCGCGCCCTGGAGTACGACAGCAGCGACGACGGTCTGCACTTCGCCGCCGGTCTGGCCCACCTCAAGCTCGAGCACCTCGGCCAGGCCGAGGCCGCCTTCGAGGCGGCCGTCGAGCGCAACCCCGAGCACGTGCCGGCCCTGCACAACCTGGCCGGGGTGTGCGAGCGTCAGGGTCGCCTGGAGCGGGCCCGCGAGCTCTACGAGCACGTGGCCCAGCTCACCCCCCATCTGGATGACATCGAGGCGGTGCGCAACGCTCGGTACGACGAGGAGTATCTCTTCGAGCGGGGGGCCTCGGCGAGCCGTTGACTTTTGCCGTAAGTTGCTGTAAGCTTTCGATGTTCTACCATAACCGGGGATACGGTATGAGTCTCTGAGGTTCTGCCCGCGACAAGCCCACTAACGCACTCAGGCGAGCCGCAGCTTTCTGAGAGAGATCTCAGGGTCGAGGGCTCGCCTTTTTTGGTGCCCTGGCGCCAGTGTCCTCCTCAATGTGCCGCGGGGCGCTCCGCCCCCATCCCCGACCCCCACCCAAGGCAGGGACAAGTATGCCTAAAGAGGAAGCGATAGAAGTCCAGGCCGTGGTCAA
>Ga0180429_10005459_pt1 | contig 10086 bp, 9 predicted proteins | sample SS_ome_FD_132428 | JGI IMG/M metagenome (GOLD analysis project Ga0180429, IMG submission 132428) | Hypersaline lake sediment archaeal communities from the Salton Sea, California, USA - SS_1_S_1 metaG | ecosystem: Environmental > Aquatic > Non-marine Saline and Alkaline > Hypersaline > Sediment ...
CAAAGCACCTGTGATGATGACCGGGGGGGTGGCCCACAACATCGGGGTGGTCAAGGCGCTGGAAGCCAAACTGGGCTATCCGGTGCAGGTTTCGGCCTTCGCCCAGGTGAACGGGGCCATCGGGGCCGCCTGCCTGGCGGCGGCCTAATGTTGATTCTCCCGCCGCTATTCTGCCAGCTGAACGATATCGAAGGTCAGATCGGTGAGGTCGAAGATCAGCAGGCGGCCGCGCAGAGTTTGCCGGCGGCCCAGCAGAATCTTGACGGCTTCGCTGCATTCCAGACTGGCCAGCATCGTGACGGCAAAGGGCAGGTTGCCGAGCGTCGTTTCCGCGCCCCGATCGGCGGCGGCTGACAGGTCCCCATAGAGGGCGGCAAGCCCCTCGTCTTCCGGATAGAAGACGGTAATCTGCCCGCTCATACCGGCCACGGCGGCCGATACCATGGGAATCTGCTTGCGGCGGCAGGCCGTTTGAAGGGACAGGCGGGCCGGCAGCGAGTCCAGGCAGTCGATGGCGATATCGGCATCACCGATGATGGCCGGGCCGTTGTCCGTTGTGAGGTATTCGGTCAGGGCGGTCACCTCGACCGCCGGATTGATGGCGGCGATGGCTTCCCGGGCGATTTGCGCTTTGGGCTTGTCGAGACTGGTGGTGTCGGCAAAGCGCTGGCGATTGAGATTGCTCTCCTCGAAACGATCGCCGTCCACCAGACGAAGACGGCCGACACCGATCCGGGCCAGCATCTCGGCCACACTCCCCCCCAGTCCACCAACCCCCACGACACAGACCGAGCAGTCGAGCAGACGATGCTGTTCTTCCGGGCTCAGGGTGGCCACGTTGCGGATGTAGCGTTCCGGAATAATCGCCATCGCAAGGGCGCGTTGCTCCACCCGGCGCAGGCTTTGGTCGTAGTCCCGGGCCAACTGTTGAACGACCGTCGATGACAGGCTGCGATAGGCGCTGCCGTCCGGCCGCTGGCGCTCAACCGATCGCAGCGTCAGTTGATCGCGGATATGCGGCCTCGCCATCAACCGCCCCCCACCGGGGGGAAGATGCCGAGCCGATCCCCGTCCTGCAATAGCGTGTCGCGGTCCTTGCGGACGCTATTGATAAAGATCAGTTTGGCGTCTTTCTCGGGGATGTTCAGGTCGCGGATCACATCGGCCACGGTGGTTCCAGGTGCGATGGCAAAATGGTCGGCCTGCGGCGGTATATAGGATCGCAGGGTTGCAAAAAGCTTGAGGATAATGTGGTGTGGCATGCGTTTGCCTTTTTTGACGTCAATAACCGTTTTCAGGCTCCTATAGGGGGCATCTGAATCGTTCCGCTCCGCTGGAGGCGCTTCACTATCCGTGGTGAATATTCGGACTGACGGCACCTGTTGGAAACACAGTAAAAAGCCTTCCGGTGAAAGTCAAGCGGTTGCTATCCGGACGATAGCGACAGGCTGGTTTCAATGGGGGGAGGAACCGGTTGGGCTTTCATCTGCGGCGGGCGTCTGAGTTGCGCATCGGATGGAATCATGCTACCCGGTAATCTCTGTTTTTCAGCATCATGTCACTTTTGGAACAGGAGTTTCCATGACGAAAATTATCCAACATGCCCTGGTCACCGGTGGGGCCGGCTTCATCGGCTCGCACCTGGTGGACGCCCTGATAGAGAAGGGCGCGCGGGTCACCGTTATCGACAACCTGACCACCGGGAAGATGGCAAATCTGCAGGATGCCGGGGCACGCATCCATTTCATCGAGGGCGATATCAGGGACCGCGGTGTGTTGCAACAGGCGGTAGCCGGCGTGGACGTGGTGTTTCACCAGGCGGCCGTGGTGTCGGTACCCTTGTCGGTGGCACAACCCCTGGATTCGGCGGCCGTCAACGAGACCGGCACGCTGGAGGTGCTGGAAGCGGCCCGGCAGGCGGGTTGCCGACGGGTGGTGCTGGCCAGCTCCAGCGCGGTCTACGGTGACGATCCGGAATTGCCCAAACGGGAGACCATGGCTTTTGGCCCGCTGAGTCCTTACGCCGTCCAGAAGATGACCGGCGAGTTTTATGCCGGGCTTTACACCAAACTCTACGGTCTGGAAACCGCGTGCCTGCGGTATTTCAACGTGTTCGGTCCCCGGCAGGACCCCTCATCCCCCTATTCCGGGGTGATTTCCATCTTCCTGGATCGTGCGGCGGCTGGGCGGGCGCCGGTGATCTATGGGGATGGCGAGCAGACCCGTGATTTCGTCTACGTGCGGGACGTCGTGTCCGCCAATTTGCGGGCGGCGACAGAAGATACCGCCGCCGGCAAGGCCTTCAACATCGGCACCGGGAAGACCATCACCATCAATCGCTTGTGGCAACAGGTGGCTGAGCTGGCGGGTATCGCACTGGCGCCTGATTATGAGGCGGCCCGCCACGGCGATATCCTGCATTCCGTGGCGGCCATCGATGCGGCCCGACGGGATCTGGGGTTCAGCCCGGAAATTTCTTTTGAAGAAGGTTTGGCGCGGACCTATGCCTGGTACCAACGCCCGTGAGGGGCGTCAAAATGGCGTCGATGATCCGTGATCACATCGACGATCTTCGGACAACAGGAGAAACCCAATGACTTTCTCGTTCAACAACGTCCTCGTTACGGGGGCGGCCGGCTTTATCGGCTTTCATCTTTCCCGCCGTCTGCTGGAAAATGGTGTCAAGGTGGTCGGGCTGGACTGTCTCAACGACTATTATGACGTCAACCTGAAACGCGACCGGCTGAAACAGCTGGACGCCGAAGACGGTTTTACGTTTGCCCGGATCAACCTGGCCGATCGCGAAGCGCTGGAAGATCTTTTCCGTCATCAACCATTTGACGTGGTCGTCAATCTGGCGGCCCAGGCCGGTGTTCGCTATTCGCTGAAGAATCCCCACGCCTACGTCGATTCCAATATCGTGGGATTCGTCAATATCCTGGAATGCTGCCGCCATTTTTCCAGCGGCCACCTGGTGTTTGCCTCTTCCAGTTCGGTCTATGGCGCCAATACACGCATGCCGTTTTCGGTTCACGACAATGTGGATCACCCGGTGTCGCTGTATGCGGCATCCAAAAAAGCCAATGAACTCATGGCCCACACCTACAGCCACCTCTACGGCCTGCCCTGTACGGGACTGCGCTTTTTTACCGTTTACGGTCCCTGGGGGCGCCCGGACATGGCGCTGTTCCTGTTTACCAAAGCCATCCTGGAGGACCGTCCGATCCAGGTCTTCAACCATGGCAAGATGCAGCGGGATTTCACTTACATCGACGACATCGTGGAAGGGGTGGTGCGCGTCATGGCCCTCCCGGCAGCCCCCAACAGCGACTGGCGCGGCGATCGCCCCGATCCCGGAACGTCTTATGCGCCTTATCGGATTTACAACATCGGCAACAACAACCCGGTGCAGCTGATGGATTTCATCGGCGCGATCGAAACGGCGCTGGGGCTGGAGGCCCGCAAGGAGATGCTGCCGCTGCAGCAGGGCGACGTGCCGGCCACCTATGCCGATATCGACGACCTGGTGCGCGATGCCGGCTTCAAGCCCAGCACACCCATCCAGGAGGGCATTGCGCGCTTCATCACCTGGTACCGCGCGTACTACAACGTTTAACACTATCAGCGAAAAAGTGTACCAGAAGAAATGCTGCACCACCTCGTGAACGGCCATAGGATAAATGCCATATGGAGAAGCAAGCGGGTCGTAAAGCCCTATCTGGTTCAGGAAATGAGTCGTGTGCTGAATGAGGTGATCAAGGGGTGATGGTACGCAACGCGACCATCCCCATCCGTTTTCGGAACTGGGGCACCGGCCGGAAAGGGCCTTCCTATCCCATCGTGGCAAGCACCTCGTAGTCCGCAGCCTCCAGTGCGGCGCGGATCTTCTTCGTGTCGCACGCTGTCAGGCGGAAGTAATAGACCCGTTGACCCGGCTTCTGGGCCGTCATGGCGATGTTGATGATGTCGCCCCCGGCGTCATTGACCACCTGGATGGCTTTTTTGAGGGCACCGGATTTATTTTCGACCACCACGTCCACCCGCGAACTGGCGGAAAGCAGCCCCATCATGTTGATGAATGCCCCCAGGAGGTCCGTCACCGTGATGATGCCCCACAGTTTACCGTCCTCCACCACGGGCAGCCCCCCGATTTTGTGCTTGTAGATCAACTGGGCGGCGATTTCGATATCCTGGTCCGGGGCGACGGTAATCGGAGCCTTGATCATGAGATCCTTGAGGGTCAGGTCACCGACCATGGACGGGATCAGCCCCTGCTTCAGGTCGGCCAGGGTCACAAAACCCCGCAGGCGCTGGTCGCCAGCCACCACCGGCAAATGCCGGATGGAATTGGTTTTCATGCAGGCAATGGCTTCGCTGATGGTGGTGTCAGGCGAAATGGTAATCGGGTTCCGGATCATGAGGTCTTCGATTTTCATGGTGTCCCTCGGGCTGATGGGTGGGTGTGGTGCGTCGGCGGTCGTTGCCTGCGCGCATCAGACCGCCAACCCTGGTTTCGGGAGAGGCTGCTTTTTTACCCGATTTATTTTCGTCGTGGGGTTGGCTGGTAACTGCACAGAGGCTCTTCGGCCATGAAATCGCCCGTGGCCTCGAAAGCCCGGGCCCGGCAGCCGCCGCAGACGCGCTTGTATTCACATTCGCCGCATTTCCCTTGTAGTTCATCATAATTCCGCAGCGCAAGAAAAACCTTGGATCCGCGCCAGATATCGGCAAATGACGTTTCGGTGACGTTGCCGCTATCCACCTGCAGGAATCCGCAGGGCTGCACCACGCCCCGGTGGGAAATGAAACAGAAGCCGGTGCCGCCCAGGCAGCCCCGGGTGACGGCATCCAACCCGTGGGATTCGAAGGTCACGGACTTGCCCTCTTCCCGGGCTCGTTGGCGCAGGATGCGGTAATAGTGGGGCGCACAGGTGGCCTTCAGCTGCAGCGGGGTTTTATCGCGCTGGTCGTAGAACCAGTTCAGGGTTTCTTCATATTCCTGGGCCGTGATTTCCTGGTCGATGATGTACTTGCCGCGTCCGGTGGGCACCAACAGGAAAATATGGTGGGCCACGGCCCCCAGTTTCACGGCCAGTTCCTGGATGTGCGGAATCTGGTCCAGGTTGAGTTTGGAGATGGTGGTGTTGATCTGGAAGTCGAGGCCGACCGCTTTGGCGTATTCGATGCCGCGCAGGGCGCCGTCGTAAGCGCCCTCGACGCCCCGGAAACTGTCGTGTTTTTCGCGGGTGGCGCCATCCAGGCTGATACTGATGCGCTTGATGCCGGAGTCCACCATACGTTGGGCGTTTTCGGGCGTCATCAGGGTTCCGTTGGGGGCCATCACCATGCGCAGCCCCTTGTCGGTGCCATAGCGGGCAATGTCGAAAATGTCCTCCCGCAACAGGGGCTCCCCGCCCGTCAGGATCACGATGGGCTGCCCTAACTCGGCGATCTGGTCCATCAGACGCAAGGCCGCCGGGGTGTCGAGCTCGCCCTCATAGGGTTTGTTGATGGCGGCGGCCCGGCAGTGCTTGCAGGCCAGGTTGCAGGCACGTGTGGTCTCCCAGGCCACCAGCCTGAGGGGGAATTCCTTTTTATCTTTGGGCGGAGCACCGTGGGGGTGGCTCCCCGGGTGTCCGGCGGGGTGTCCTTCAGTCATGATGTCGGTCCTTTATTTCTGATGTAGCCCTTGCGCTTAGTGAACGCCTCGGAAAGGGCTTTTCGTATCATAACATCTATTTATCATTGTTCATTTTCTTTCATGTGAAAGAAAACTGAACCAAAAGAAAACGCCCTTTGTCCCGCGCACTATATCCCGTCCGCCCCGTCGATGCTCGGCGCTGGACAAAGGGAAGAAAAAGCAAAACCCAAAAAACGACTTCAACGGCTCTCTTTGGCAGAGGAAAACCGGGGTTCCTGCTCTGGGGGGCGGCGATTTGCCTGGTGTGCGACGTGAATCCTGAAATCCTTGACGCCCCGACCCCTCAGAACATCATCGGTTCAACAATTTGGCAGCTTCGACCGCGAAATAGGTAAGGATCATGCTGGCGCCCGCGCGCTTGATGGAGGTCAGGGTTTCCATCATAACCCGCTCTTCGTCGATCCATCCCTTCTGGGCGGCGGCCTTGATCATGGAAAATTCACCGCTGACGTTGTAGGCCGCAATTGGCAGGTCCACTTCTTCCCGCAGGCGGCAGATGATATCGAGGTAGGGCAGGGCCGGTTTGACCATGATGATGTCGGCCCCTTCCTCCACGTCCATGGTGGCCTCCCGAATGGCTTCCTCTGCGTTGGCCGGGTCCATCTGATAGGTGCGCCGGTCGCCGAACTGGGGGGCCGAATCGGCGGCTTCCCGAAACGGTCCATAAAATGACGAGCAGTATTTGGCGGAATAGGCCATGATCGGGATATGGCTGAAGTGGTTGTCATCCAGCAGGCCCCGGATTTCGGCGACCCGCCCGTCCATCATGTCCGAGGGCGCCACCATGTCGGCACCGGCTTTGGCATGGGACAGGGCCGTGCGGGCTAGAAGGTCCAGCGAACCGTCGTTGTCGATCTCCTGTCCGTCCAGCATGCCGCAGTGCCCATGGTCGGTGTACTGGCACAGGCAGACATCGGTGATCACGATCATGTCGGGAAAGCGTTCCTTGACGGTGCGCACCGCTTTTTGGACAATGCCGTCCTTGGCGTAGGCGCGGGTCCCCAGGGGGTCTTTCTTGTCCGGCAGGCCGAACAGAATGACAGCGGGAATCTTCTGGTCCGCGGCCTCTTTGACACGCTTGACCAGATGATCGACGGATTGCTGGTAGTGCCCCGGCATGGAGGGGATCGGGTTGCGCACGTCCTTGCCCTCCACCGCAAACAGGGGCAGGATGAAGTTGCTGGGGGACAGTTCGGTTTCACGAATCATGCGGCGCAGCGCTTCGTTGCGGCGCATGCGGCGCGGGCGATATTCGGGGAATAGCATGGTTGGGCCCCTTTCCAGTGGTGGCGTTTAAGCAGGTGCAATCGCAGACCGAAATCCAAGAATTGCCGGGGCATTCACCCCGGCAACGTTATCTCTTTTCCTTTGGATTCCGGTTAGATGGTTTCGCTGATTTCTTCGTCCGTCAGGTAGCAGGCCGGGTCCGGTGCCCACACATCGCCTGTGGTGGCCTCCGCCCGCACCCGGAAATTACCGCCGCAGACATTAAGCCAGCTGCAGGTGGCGCAGCGGCCAGTGACGTACTGCTTTTTGTCCTTCAGTTTTTTCATCAGGGGGTTGGACATGTCGGTCCAGATTTCAGAAAAGGGCCGATCCTTGATGTTGCCGAAGCTGTTATGCCGCCAGAACTGGTCGGCATGAACTTCACCGTCCCAGCTGACGCAGCCGATACCGCGGCCGGAATTGTTGCCTTCGTTCATCTTGAGCAGTTCGAGCACTTCCTTGGCGCGCTCCGGATCTTCTTTGAGCATCCGCATATAGAGGTAAGGGCCGTCGGCATGGTTGTCCACGGTCAGGACTTCCTTGGGTTTGCCCCGATCGTGAAGATCTTTGGTGCGGTCGATGATCAGATCCACCGCCCGCCGCGTGCCTTCGTGCGTGAGATCGTCCTCTACCAGCTTGGATCCGCGCCCGGCGTAAACCAGGTGGTAGAAGCATACCCGCGGAATGTCCATCTCCTCCAACAGGTCGAAGACGGCCGGGATTTCATCCACATTGAACTTGTTGATGGTGAAGCGCAGGCCGACCTTGATGCCGGCTGTCTGGGTGTTGCGGATACCTTCCAGGGCATCCTGGAAGCACCCTTTCACCGCCCGGAAGCGATCGTGGATTTTTTCCATGCCGTCGATGCTGATGCCGACGTAGGACAGACCGATATCCTTGAGTGTCCGGGCCATGTCCGGCGTGATCAGGGTTCCGTTGGTGGAAATCACGGCCCGCATGCCCTTTTTGACGGCATATTCGGCCAGTTCCGGCAGGTCCGGGCGGATCAGCGGCTCCCCGCCGGAAAAGAGCATGACCGGCGAGCCGAAAGCCGCCAGGTCATCGATCAAGGTTTTGCCCTGGGCCGTGGTCAATTCATTGTCGAAGACCTGGTCCTTGGCCTGGGCATAGCAGTGCACACATTTGAGGTTGCAGCGCCGGGTCATGTTCCAGACGATGACGGGCTTTTTATCTTCTGAAAACTGCAGCAGATGGGAAGGTAATTGGCTCGAATGACGGCCATAGCGCAACGCGTCCGAGGGTTCTACGGTGCCGCAGTATAGTTTGGAAATACCGATCATTAATCTTCCGACCTTTCGTTTGCCGGCAGCTCAGGGGTGCTCAGACCGTTTCGGATCAGGCCGCCGATAAAAGATTCAGGGTTCACCAGAGCGTCTCGGTTGATAAAAAAACGGTTTTGACCCGTTTTTTCCATCACCAGTTTCAACCCCAGCTCAAAGTTGGCATTCAGTTGCTGGGCGATTTTGTCAAGCGTAACCGCTTTGTTTACAATCTGCTCCATGATGAAGTCAATAGCGTCTTCCTCGAGAACCACGTTGATGTCGTTACGTTTGTAGAACTCGAGTTCGATTTTTTTGATATCGTCATAGCAGGATTTGATCTGCTGGAACACCTGCCCGATATCGAGAATGTGGTTGACATAAAATTGGGCCAGAACCTCCAACCGAGAGGGCGTCAGGGACAGGCTGTATTTGTCCGACAAAATACGGCGGTTGCTCTGGATGTAGTGTTTGATGGATTGCTTTTCCTGATCCGCCAGGCGTGTGAATTCCTGTTTTATCGATGGGGCGCTTTTTTCCGCCAGCATATGGTCAAGGCTTGCGCGCGGTGACCGTATGACCGCGGGGGTGACCGGAAACTGCCGCAAGCCGGTCGACGGCAGGCGGGTCTCATAGGGCAGGAGGGCCTTTTCCACCGCGCTCACCAGGCCGCGGGCGCCGGTGTTTTCGGCACTGGCGTCCTTGGCCAGCAGCCGCAGGGCCTGATCATCGAATTTGACGTCGATACCGTAGGCATCGAAATCGAGTTTTTTGCCGATAATGATCGGATTGCTGGGGTTTTTAAGAATCTCGTAGAGGTCGTTTTCATCGAGGGGGTCCAGCACGGTGCGAACCGGCAGGCGACCCACGAACTCGGATTCGAAGCCAAACGCGATGAGATCCTCGGATTTGACCTGCTTGAGCAGGGCCGGGTCGGGGCCCTCCTTTTTGAGCGGGGCGCCGAAACCGATGCCCTGGCGGACCACGCGCTTGCGGACGATTTCCTCGAGTTCGCTGAAGGCGCCGCTCATGATAAAGAGGATGTTGGCCGTGTTGACCGTTCGTTTTTCCTTCTGGCCGGTTTTGCGGAAATTTTCGATTTCCTGGATCATGGACACCGGATCATGGGGGACCTTGAGGTCCACCTCGGTTTCCTCCATGGGTTTCAGGAGAGCCCGCTGCACCCCGGCACGGGAAACGTCGGCGCCGATGGTGTTGCGTGAACCGGCGATTTTGTCGATTTCATCGACGTAAATGATACCGTGCTGGGCCAGTTCGATATCGTCGCCGGCTTCGCGCACCAGGTCGCGCACCAGATCCTCCACATCGCCGCCCACATAGCCGGTTTCACTGAATTTGGTGGCGTCGCCCTTGACGAAAGGAACGCCGATGTGTTTGGCGATCAGCTTCACGATATAGGTCTTGCCGACTCCGGTGGGGCCGATTAGAAGCACGTTGTTCTTGATACGGCCCACCATGTCGCGCGTTGGGCCGCCGCTTTGCCGCTGGCGTTTGACGCGGTTGAAATGGGTGCAGATCTTGGTGGCCAGGACCGCTTTGGCATTGTCCTGGCGAACGATGTAGCGATCGAGATAGGCGATCAGGTCCTCTGGTTTCAGGTCGAAATTGATGCCGGTGGTGCCATGCGTTTTCTTGCCCGACGGGCCCATATCGTTGGGGTCGGTCACCATCATGGGGGTGACGATTTTGACATGGTTGCCGAACCGTTTGGAGAGGAATTCGCTGATCTCTTTTTCAACTTCCGCGGGGTTGGGTATTTTTTCCTGGGTTGGTTTCATGGTGCTGTCATATTAATCACCACCGGCTCAGGATGCAAGG
>Ga0180429_10005460_pt1 | contig 10085 bp, 7 predicted proteins | sample SS_ome_FD_132428 | JGI IMG/M metagenome (GOLD analysis project Ga0180429, IMG submission 132428) | Hypersaline lake sediment archaeal communities from the Salton Sea, California, USA - SS_1_S_1 metaG | ecosystem: Environmental > Aquatic > Non-marine Saline and Alkaline > Hypersaline > Sediment ...
ACGCCGAACATCGATCGGTTGGCGGCCGGTGGCGTGAACTTCGAGAACTGCGTGTCGATGACGCCCGTCTGCTCGGCGTATCGAGCATCGCTGATGACCGGAAAATACACGACCACTACCGGCATGGTGATCAACGAACTGCGGCTGAGCCCCGAGCACGAATGCTTTGGTCACGTGCTCACCGGCGCCGGATATCGCACCGGATACATCGGCAAGTGGCACCTCTGGGCCAACGTGCTGGGCCACCACGGCGACGACCGCAATGCATTTACACCCCCCGGGCCGTACAGGCTGGGGTTCGACGGATACTGGGCGGGCTACAACTTTCATCACAACAACTTCGACTCATACTACTACGAGGACCAACCGCGGAAGATCAAGTACCTCCGCCCGGGCGTCGAGCGGCCTTACGAGCCGGACGCCCAGACCGACATGGCAATCGACTTCATCGGCGGAAAACTCGGTGAGAAGCCAAAAGACGATCAGCCCTTCTCGCTGTTTCTTTCATACGGCACGCCGCACGATCCGTGGGGATTCAACAATTGCCGGGAGGATTGGGCCGAGCGATTTCGCAAAGTCAGTTTCCCCAAAGCGCCGAACCACTGCGACACCCAAGACCCCTACGCCGACGGCTGGGGGACGATGGGCCGACGGTACTTGGAAAACCTCGAACAATATAAGCAAGGCTACTACGCCATGACGGCCAATCTCGACTGGAACGTCGGCCGGATGGTCGAGGCGCTTCGCAAGTCGGGTGAGTTGGACAACACGGTCATCGTCTTCAGTTCCGACCACGGCGAGATGTTCGGCGCGCACGGCCGCCGGGCAAAGAACATCTTCTACGAAGAGGCCGCCCGAGTGCCGTTTCTTGTCCATTGGCCCGAGCGAATCGCCGCCGGCCGCGTGTCGGATGTCTGTATCAACACGCCCGACATCATGCCGACCGTTCTCGGACTCTTGGATCTGCCGATACCCGAGGCCGCCGAAGGAATGAACCTTAGTCGGTGCGCCATCGACGCGGAAGGCCCGCAGCCGGAGGCCGCGCTGATGCAGAACACGGGCGCCTGCGCCGCATGGCAGGACGGCTACGAGTGGAGGGCGCTGCGCGACCGCCAGTTCACCTACGCGATCTACCGCCGCGATGGGTCGGAACTGTTGTTCGACAACCGCAACGACCCGTATCAACTGCATAACCTGGCCGCTGATCCGAAACGCGCCGATCGGCTGAACCACTTCCGCGAGATGCTCAAACGGCGGATGGCCGAACTGAACGACAACTTCGAGAAATGCACCTGGTATCGCGACAACTGGACCGAGAACCGCAACATCCTCCGCGGCGCCAAAGGCGGGCGGCACGACCTGGACGCCCTGGCGGAGATCGTGAAGCGGCATTTCGGGTAAGTCATCGTATCGCATACGGACAGCTTACTGAGCCGACCTTCAAGGTGCTGTAGGAGAAGCACCCAACCTCTCCGCAACAGGAGACCTGCGCCATGTTGACCTGGATTAAGGCACTCGAGCGCATCTTGCGGGGCGAGGCGACCCGATCTACCTCCAACTCGTGGCCGGCACGTCAAGCTGGTGTTTGCCTGCTGGATGGTCGTGTTCGGTCTGGTCGGCGTTCAAATGGGCTGGGTGCTTCGGCCGTTCATCGGCGCCCCCAACTCACCGCTTCAATTCTTCCGCGAGCGCGCCTGGGGCGATCGCAATGCCTACGTCGTGGTAGCCCGGCTGATCTGGCAGGTGGCCGGCCAGTGGTTTTCATAGGAAAAAGCTGCCGTGTGGGAATAGATGAATTGTACGTTGGCACGTACCGGTAGCTCAACCGCCATCAGGCCGTTTTTGAAGAGGCCCTTGGTTTCGCGACGTGCCGAGCACCCACCCTACGAGTCAGCGATAAGACCAGGCTGGCCGGCGAACCCTTGCCGCAACATCAAGTCGACGATCCGCGCGGCGGCGTGGCCGTCGCCGTATGGGTTGCGGTCGATCTGGCAGGCAGCGTACTCCTCGGGATTGGTCAACAGCGTAGCGACCGCCGCCACGATTGCGTCGGTCGACGTGCCCACCAGTCGGGCAGCGCCGGCTTCGACCGCCTCGGGCCGCTCCGTCGCGTCGCGCAACACCAGCACCGGCTTGCCCAGCGAAGGTGCTTCTTCCTGCACTCCGCCCGAATCGGTCAGAATCAACGTGCTGCGGTCCATCAGCCAGACGAATTCCGGGTAGGCCACCGGATCGATCAAGCGGACGTTCCGCAGGTTGCCCAAGACTTCGTAGACCGGCCGCCGAACGTTTTCGTTCAGGTGTACCGGATAGACGAACTCGCAGTCGTCGAACCGCGCGGCCGCCAGGGCGATTGCCCGGCAGATCTGCTCGAAGGGCCGGCCGAAGCTCTCGCGGCGATGGCCGGTTATCAGGATCATCCGCCGATCGGCCGGCGCGACGTATTTCTCTTGCCACTTTCCGGCGTTTGCCTTTTCGCGGTCTATCGTTTGCAGCAGGGCGTCGACCACCGTGTTGCCGGTTACGTGGATCTTCGCCGGCGGCACGCCTTCGGCCACCAGGGCGTCGGCGGCTCGTTGCGTCGGCGCGCAATGGAGGGCGGCTGTCATGTCGGCGACGCGGCGGTTGAATTCCTCCGGCCAAGGCGCGAGCAGAGAGCCCGTTCGCAGGCCGGCCTCTATGTGTACCAGGGGTATCCGACGATAGAAGGCCGCCAGAGATGCCGCCAGCGCGGTCGTCGTATCGCCCTGCACCACCACGCAGTCGGGCCGGAAGCTCAGCAATACTTCATCGACGTGCTCGATACATCGGGCGGTCAGCCCGGCAAGCGTCTGGTTCGGGCGCATCAAGTCGAACTGCGCGTCGGCGCGGATCCCGAAATACTCGACCGCCTGCACGAGCATCTCGCGGTGCTGACCGGTCAGGCAGACGGCCGGCCGGACCTCGTCGCCGCGGCGGAGGCACTCCCGCAGCAGCGGGGCCATTTTGACGGCCTCCGGTCGGGTGCCGAAGATCAACATCGGGTGCAACTTGCTCATGCACCCTTTGTACCAACACGTTCGTGAATTGCCCAGCGGGCCTATTCGTTTAACCGCATACCGTTCATATTCTGCGAAAACCGATGTTAGCCCCGTCGCCTGCGACGGCAAAACCCGGGAAAACGGCCCCTCTGCCGGTCGCAGGCGATCAGGCTAACAAGAAACATGAACGGTATTGCGGTTAAACAACCTGGTTACCCAACGCCGCTAGAACAGCGTATAGATGAACGGTGCCGCTCCCGTGCCGCCGAGGATGATCAGCGCGCCCATCGCCAACAGCACGACGATGATCGGAGTGAGCCACCATTTCTTGTTGTGCAGCAGAAAATCGATGAATTCGGCGACGATGCCGATCTGCGCCTGCTCGGCCTCCTGCTGGAACTCGTCGACCTGTTCGCGGTCGGCGTTTTTCGGTTCGTCGGACATGCCCGAGGACTCTCTGGCCGTGTAGGCCGTCTAGAACTGCCGGAAATACTTTTTCACGTCTTCGTCCGGCTTTCGCGCTATCCAGTACGTTTCCACCTCGCGGTCGAAACGGCGGTGCATCGGGTCGTAGCCGAACAGCCGCATCGTCAGCCCCGTGGGCACCAGCACCAGGTAGTATACCAGCGCCACGATGATGTGCGATAGAACAAATCCGATCGGAAACGTTGCATAGGCCATACCCAGGTAGACGATCCGCAACAGTTCGGGCACGGCCACCCCAATGAGCGGCACCGCCGCGGCCATCGTCCAAATGGCGCCCGACGCCGGAAGCGACCCCGTGCTGCGCAACACGATCCACCCGACGACGCCGAAGAATACGGCCCAGATGACCCCAAACACGGCCAACTGCCGACGCGACGGGTGGTGATCGATGCGGATTAGGCTCATGCTAGCGTTCTCTATCTAATCCAGTTCAAACTGTCCCAAGTAATCATCCGTCTCGTGCCGTTGTGCGTGGGGCTGCTCGTCTTTCAGCAGTACGAATCGCTCCATCACGAGCACGTCCATATTCGTGCCCATGAAACAGCGGTGCGCGTGCCGCGGCGTGCAGACGATCGGCTCGCCGCGGACGTTGAAGCTGGTGTTGATCATCACCGGACACCCGGTCTTCGCCTCGAAGGCCTTCATCAGTTTGTATAGCCGGCGGTGACGCCCGGGGTCGACCGTCTGCACTCGGGCGGAATAGTCGACGTGCGTGATCGCCGGCACCTTGCTGCGGATGACCTTCAGTTTGTCGAGTCCCCGACGGCACTCTCCCTCTTCGGGCAACCGCTTCTGCCGAGCCACCGGGGCCACCAGCAGCATGTACGGGCTGTCCTCTTCGTCGCGCATCTCGAAGAACTCGCTCACCCGATCGCGCAGCACCACCGGTGCGAACGGCCGAAACGACTCGCGGAACTTGATCTTCAGGTTCATCACCGATTGCATCCGCCGGCTCCGCGCGTCGCCCAGGATGCTTCGCCCACCCAACGCCCGGGGGCCGAACTCCGCGCGGCCTTGCATCCAGCCGATCACCTTTTCCGCGGCGATCAGTTCGGCCACGTGGTTGCACAACTCGTCTTCGTCGTCGAAGTAGCGATACTTGGCTCCGCAGCCGTCGAGAAACTCGCGGACCTGCTCGTCCGAAAAGCCGGGACCCAGCAGCGAGCCGCGTTGGCTGTCGGGTTCCTCCGCCGTGCGGGTGTTGCCCAGCAGTTGATACCAGATGAACAGGGCGGTTCCCAGGGCGCCGCCGGCGTCGCCGGCGGCGGGTTGGATCCAGAGTCGCTCGAACGGTCCTTCGCGCAACAGGCGCCCGTTGGCGACGCAGTTCAGCGCCACGCCGCCGGCCAGGCAGAGGTTCTTTTGAGGGGTCTGCTCGTGGACGTGCCGTGCCATCCGCAGCACGATCTCCTCGGTGACCTTTTGTACCGACGCGGCGAGGTCCATTTCGCGCCGCGTCAGCGGCGACTCGGCCTTTCGCGGCGGCCCGCCGAAGAGCCGATCGAAGCGGCGCGAGGTCATCGTCAGCCCTTGGCAGTAGTTGAAGTACGACATGTCCATGCGGAACGAACCGTCGCGTTTCAGGTCGAGCAGCTTTTCGAGGATCGCGTCGGCGTAGACCGGCTCGCCATAGGGTGCCAGGCCCATCAGCTTGTACTCGCCCGAGTTTACCTTGAACCCGCAGAAGTAGGTCATCGCCGAGTAGAGCAACCCCAGCGAATGCGGGAAGTGCAACTCGTGGGTGAGGGTAACGCGGTTGCCGCGACCGAATCCGCGGCTTGCGGTGGCCCATTCGCCGACACCGTCGAGCGTGAGCACGGCCGCCTCTTCAAAAGGCGAGGGGAAGAACGCACTGGCCGCGTGCGACTGGTGGTGTTCGGTGAAGACGTACCGCCGCTTGTACTGATGCTTCAGCCCCTTGTTCATCTCCCGGGGCAGGTGCAGCTTCTGGTGCAGCCACAGCGGCATGGCCTTCAGGAAAGAGCGGAATCCGGCCGGGGCGAACGCCAGGTAGGTCTCCAGCAGCCGCTCGAATTTCAGAAACGGCTTGTCGTAGAAACCCACGTAGTCGAGTCCGTCGGGCCGCAGCCCGGCCTCTTCGAGGCAGTACTCGATGGCGTGGACGGGGAACCCGTGGTCGTGCTTCTTCCGCGTGAACCGTTCTTCCTGCGCGGCGGCCACGACGCGGCCGTCGACGACCAGCGCGGCAGCCGAGTCGTGATAGAACGCCGAGATACCCAAGATGGCCGTCACAAGAAATCCTCTTCCCGCTTCCGGTCTTGCTCGCGGATGACAGTCCTCTCGGAAGCCATCTTAGCATGATTCTCGCTACGATGACATGGGAATACGAGTTGCTGATCGGAAGGGCTCTCCAGGCGTTCACCATGTGGCGCGGATACTGTTCCAACGACATCTCGCGGAGCGCGATGACTACTATACAAACCCTTTCTCAACGGCCTGCTATGTCATTCGATCTTCCCCGGCCGCGTTTTCGCCTTCGGTCCCGACGTGAGGTTCTCGGCCAGGTAGCGCGTCAACAATCTATAAAGATGAGGTGTTGTGTTGGCGCCCTCGCGTATGGCGTGCGTGCGGTTGGGATAGGCCATCATCGAGAACTGCTTGTCGTGGCGGATCAGCTCGTTGATCAGCGCCTCGGTCGCTTGGTAGTGGCAGTTGTCGTCGCCGCTGCCGTGAACCAGCAACAGGTTGCCCTCCAGGCGATGGGCGTAATTGATCGGCGACCCTTTGATGAACCCTTCAACGTTGTCGTTGGGCAAACCCATGTAGCGTTCCTGGTAGATCGTGTCGTAGTAGCGCTGGTTGCTGATGGGGGCCACGGCCATGGCCGTTTTGTATAGCTCGGGATACTTGAAGATCGCGTTGAGGCTCATCGACCCGCCGCCGCTCCAACCCCAAACGCCGACGCGATCCGCGTCTATGTAATCCCGTTGGGCGATGACCCGCCGCACGGCCGCGGCCTGGTCCTTCGGCGCCAACACGCCGATCTGCCGATATGCTATCTTGCGCCATGCGCGGCCGCGTGGCGCGGGCGTGCCGCGGTTGTCGAAGTTCATGACCAGGTAGCCGCGCTGTGCCAGCATCAGGTGCCAAAGATACTTCTTTCCTCCCCACCGGTCGACCGCCGTTTGGCCGGCCGGTTCCCCGTAGACGTAGATCAGCAGGGGGTACTTCTTCTTGGAATCGAGGTCGGGTGGCTTCATGCACCAGCCGTCCAGGAGCACGCCGTCGCCGACGTCGACGCGAAAGAACTCGGTGGGTTGCCGGCGAAGCTTGTCGATCTTCTTTCGCAGCCGCTTGTTCTTGGCGAGCGAGCGTACTTTCTCGTGATCGGGCAGCTTCACCAGTTCCACGACCGGTGGCGAGTCGAACGACGACGAGCCGTGGAGTGCCCAGCGCCCATTCGGTGAGATTTGATAACCATGGGTACCGCCGCGGTCCGGGGGCGTCAGCCGCCGAAGTCCCTTGCCGTCGAGCCCGACGCGATAGAGGTATCTCTGCGTGGGATTGTCCGGCGAGGCGATGAAGTACAGGCACTTCTGCTTCTCGTCGACGTGTAACAGTTCGATAACGTCGAAGTCGCCCGGCGTGACGAGCTTCAGCGGTCGGCCCGAGACGGCGCCGAGATAGGCGTGCCGCCAGCCGTCGCGTTCGCTCAACCAGGTGAACCGTTTTCCGCTGGAGAGCAGCTCTAGTTCGTCCCCGATCTCCACCCACGCATCGTCTTTGTCGGTGAGTATCGTCTTGACTTCGCCGTTGTCGGCGTCGGCCGTCATGACGCGGTTGGTGTTCTGTAGCCGGTTGAGTTGCTGCACGATGATTTGGCGTGAGTCGGGGACCCACTGCATTCGGGCGATATAGTGTTCGCGCGAATCGCCGGGTACCTGCAGCCACCGCGTCTTTCGGCCCTCGACGTCGATCACGCCCACGCGAGCGGCCGAGTTTCGCTGGCCGACCTTGGGATACCTGATCGGCAACACGCGAGAGTAGAGGCCGTCGGTGTCGTTGATCAGCGAGAACTCGCGGACGCCCTCGGTGTCGATCTGCCAGTATGCGATCGACCGCCCGTCGGGGCTCCAGAGGAAACCGTCCCGCAGGCCGAGTTCTTCCTCGTAGACCCAGTCGAAGGTTCCGTTAATGATCTCGTCACCGCCGGACGTGGTCAGTGCGGTGATTGTCCGGTCTCGCAGGTCCTCCACGTAGATGTTGTTTTCGCGCACATAGGCCACGTGGCGGCTGGTGGGCGAGAACTTGGCGAACATCAACGTCGAGGGCATGGCGTCGCCGCCGAGTTTGCGTAGTTCGCGGCTGGCCCGATCGAGCACCCAGTAGTCGCCCCGCGTGTTTCTCCGCCAAACGCGCTTGGAGTTCGTATAGATCAGCATCAGGGCCTGATCCTCGGACAATGCGTAGCCGTCGATCCTCAGCGGCGACGATTCGCCCGGCGGTATCAAGTGAGCGGCCGCCACCAGCACCTCGCGTTCGCCCGTGCGGGGATCGTGACGAACAACGTCGCGGCCGCCGCTTTGTCCCTGGGAGTCCTCCAGCGTGAGGAAGGCGGAGCCGTCCGGGAGCCAGCGCGGGGAGAAGTCCTCCGACTTGAACTCGTCGGATGCGAAGATCCGCGACACGGTCAGCAGCGACGGGTCCGGCTTTTCCTTTTTCTTCGCCACCTTTTTTTCTGCGGCGGGCTTCTTCTCCATGGCCGAAAGCCCGACGGTAGATAGGGAAATCAGAACGGTGCAGATAAGTGGTGTTGTGGATTTCATCTTTTCTTGTACCTGAATCATGTCGTTTAACCCGAAGCCGTAGGCGCAGGCGTTGGTTGCGCGGCTATTTCGCGGAAACAACCGTCGCCTTCGGCTTAGGGTTAAACGAACAGCCGTCGCCTTCGGCTTAGGGTTAAACGAGGAAGCTGTGTTTTCGGCTGCCCCTGGGTAACCATATTATGTTCGAGCCGACGCGGGATGTCAAAACCGGCCCATTGACACGGCTTGGGGAATGCGAAAAATAGAGGTTTTCACGACAATCCGAAGGAAGCCACCAATGTCCGATTCACCTGCTCCTGGGGCCAAGATCGCCCGAATTATGGCCGGAATTCCCGAAATCAATAGTGCGCTGTACTGGCGGATACGCTTCTCGGTGGGCGATCCGGTGGCGCTGGTCGAGTTGCCCAACGACGACGCAACGACGCAGGCGGTCCTGATACTACGCGACATCGAGATGTCTCGTGCGAGACGGAAGGCCCGAGCGGATCGCGTCGCGTGTCCGGCGGATTACGCACCGGAAGGCGGGCTTTCGGGCGATCGGGAAACCGCCACTGCCCAGGCGGCGGCCGAGTGTCTTCGCCGGGCGGGAGTCGCCCGGGCGGTCGCCGATCGGAGCCTGCCCTTGATCTTCGCCGAGTTGATCCGCAGGGCGGGGATAGACGTCCGGTGCGATTTGGAAATGGGTGTGCAGCAGCGACGCTGCAAGGACGAACAGGAAGTCGAGTGGCTCCGCGAGTCGCAACGCATGACCGAAGGCGCGATGAAGATGGCCTGCGAAATGGTGGCACGGGCACGGTCCCGCGGCGACGGTGTGCTGGTCGTCGACGGCGAGCCGTTGACCTCCGAGCGGGTTCGCGCCGCGGTAGACCACTGGCTGCTCGAGCGAGGATTCACCAACCCGCCGCCGATCGTTGCCGGGGGTCCCGCCGCCGCCGATTGCCATAACCTGGGGTCGGGAGCATTGAGAACCGGTCAGCCGGTAATCATTGATATATTCCCCCGCAGCCGCGAGACCCGCTACAATGGCGACTGCACGCGAACCGTGGTACACGGCGACGTCACGGACGAGATCGCCAAGATGCACGCGGCGGTTCGCCGGGCAAAGGCGGCCGCGACTGCCGCGGTTCGGGCCGGCGTCAGCGGAGAAACGGTGCACCTGGCGACTACCGAGGCCATTACGTCCAGCGGCTACGCGACCGGTTTGCCCGAGGAAGACGCGCCCGACTCGTACTGTGCTCTAACTCACGGCACCGGTCACGGCGTTGGGCTCGACGTACACGAGCCGCCGCTGCTGGACGTCAACGGGCCGGAACTGGTCGTCGGCGACGTGGTCACGATCGAACCGGGCCTTTACAGCAAGGCGATCGGCGGCGTCCGCGTCGAAGACATGATCGTGGTGACCGAAGACGGCTGTGAGAACCTCAACAGCCTTCAGGAAGGACTGAACTGGGCGTAGTGGCCGCCGTACTGAGTCATTGGTTCGCGTAGACGGTGATCACATCGCGTGTCGTCACGTCCTTGGCTCGTATCGAAGCGAAGTAGTCTTCAGATAGGGACATTGTCTACCTCGCAGAACTCCTCTCGAGAAGCGTATTTGGCTACCATGGAAATCAGCGTGCCTTGATCAATGGGCTTGGCCATGTAGTCGTCGCAACCGGTCGCCAGGCACTTGTCCCGGTCCGTGCTCATGGCGTGGGCCGTTAACGCGATGATCGGACCCGTGTACCCCGCTTCGCGGAGTTTGCCGGTCGCATCGTAGCCGTCCATGACCGGCATCTGCATGTCCATCAAG
>Ga0180429_10005461_pt1 | contig 10084 bp, 9 predicted proteins | sample SS_ome_FD_132428 | JGI IMG/M metagenome (GOLD analysis project Ga0180429, IMG submission 132428) | Hypersaline lake sediment archaeal communities from the Salton Sea, California, USA - SS_1_S_1 metaG | ecosystem: Environmental > Aquatic > Non-marine Saline and Alkaline > Hypersaline > Sediment ...
CGCGGTAGACGAGCACGGCCATCCGCGCGGCGATCATGACCCCCTTGAAGGCCACGAAGATGCCGACCGCGTAGCCGACGACCTTGGCCAGCTTGTCGAACGCACCGCCCTGCTCGTTCGCCGCTTCGGTCCCATCCGAGAAGACCCCGATCAAGCTCTCGACGACATTGACGAGCACCATGAAGACCGTGGCGGTGAACCGAAGGATCGGGCCGATGATCTTCCACGCGGCCTTCATGCCTTCGATCGCTCCCGTGGCGACACGCACTGCGACCGTCAACCCTGCGACGAGCAGCTTGGCGATGTGCCCGACGATGCGCCCGAAGACCTCACCCTTCTGCCGGAAGTCCTCGCTCTTCGAGGTCATGAGTTCCATGCCCTTGCCGCCGAAGCCGAGTGCCTCGAACAGCTCCTTCACCGCACCCGAGAGAGCTTTGAAGGTAGGGCCGGCACCACGCATGATCGTGTTGTAGCCGTCGCTGATCCCTTGGAAGAACGCACTCACCCGATGCCGCGCCTGCTGGAAGCGCTGCACCATCGTGAGGATCGATTCGTTCGCAGGATCGAGAAGCTCCTTCAGCACGTTGCCGCGAAGCCGACCGTCGCCCGACGTGAGCATCTTGATCGCATCGAAGAAGAGCTTGACCTTGCCGAAGGTCCGAGAGATCGAATCGCCGAAGCCGCCGATGTTCTCGTCGAACGCCTTTCGGAGAACCTTGAAGAGACCGACGAGGACGAGCGCCGCGGCAGAGACGGCTGCGAGGCCACCGGCAGCCGCAAGCAGAGGGCCCGAGAACGCGATGACGGCCATCTTCAGCAGCGCGAAGCCGGCCACCGCAGCCATGACGAGACCGCCGATAGTGACGAAGGCGGCGGTGAGTACGAAGATCGCACCGATCGCCTTCTTCACCGGACCGGGCAGGTTCTTCATGACCGCGATGATCGCGTTCACGACATTGATCACGACCGAGACGAGCGGCTTGAACACCGCGGCGAAGGCTTCGCCGGTGACGATGCCGAGGGTCTGCAACGATCCTTTGAGCAGGGTCTTCTGCCCCTCGAATGTGTCGAGTAGCTGCTCGCGGAACTTCGCGGCCGTACCTGCCGCGTCGCCCATCTCTTTGCGCAAGTAGGCGACCGCATCGGCGCCGACGAGCAGATTGCCCTGCGCGTCCTTGATCCCGTTCTCTAGCTGCGTGCTCACGGCCTGGAACGCGGCGACACCAAAGCGGCCGAACAGCTTTAGCCCCTTCGACGTGCGATCGGCCGCGTTTGGGAACTTCTCGCCGAGCACTGCGTTCGTGTCGGTAACGATGTCGATGAAGTCGCGGAAGTTGCCATCCGCGTCGGTGACGGACACGCCGAGCTGCTTGAACTGATCTTGGTTCTTGGCGACGAACTGAAGGGCGGACGAGACCGCGGACGCGGCGACCGACGCATCGACGCCGGTGTTCTTCACGAGGCCCATCGAGACCAGCATCTCGTCGAGGGACTGCTTCGTCGCACTCGCACCTCGGGCCACGGTGCCGAGCATGAGTTCGAGGTCACCCGCGCTGATGGCGGTGAGGTTGCTGATCTTGAGCAGCTTGTCCGATGCCTCGGTCGCTCGATCAGCTTCCATCCCGAACACGCGCAAGGCAGAGGCCGTAGTCGATGCGGCCTGCTCCACACCGATCTGCCCACCGGCCGCGAGGTCGAGCGCACCGCCGAGCGCGTCCATCGACTCGGCGGTCGTGAAGCCACGTAGCCCGAGCGCTTCGAGACCTTGCACCGCCTCGTCGGGCGAGAACTGCGTCTCGATGCCCGCCTGAATCGCGCGCTCCCGAAGCAGCTCCATGTCGGCTGCCGACGCGCGAGTGATCGCGCCGACCTTGGCGAGCCCCTGCTCGAAGGTCCCGAAGTTGCCCGCGAGCTTGAACGCACCCGCCATCGCAATCGCACCGCCGGCCGCGACAGCGAGACCGGCGACGGCCATGCCCACGTTCTTGTTGAAGTTCTTGGCCGACCGCGATGAGGTCGTGTCGAGCTGACGGAAGTTGCCCTCGACCTTGCGCATCGTACCAGATGCGAGGTCTTTCGCCGTGAAGACGAAGCCGAGGCCGAGAGAGTTCAGCGCCACGCGGACAGTCTACCTCGCCCCCCGCTTCGATGCGGAGTCCTCGGCGTCCCACGCTTCACGAAGGAACGACCAGTGAGCGAGAAGCTCGTCGAGCCCCATCGCCATGCAGTCATGCCAGGTCAGATTCGTCCCCGTGCCATGCGGCGCGCGGCGGAACGTGAGCCAGTGGATCATGTTGCGGAAGTGGTCAAGCTCGATGTGCGGGAACATCGAGACCACTTCCGGCTCTTTCACATCTCCGAAGACCTCGAAGAGCGCTTCCGCTGTTGCGGGCTCCAGAACCCGTCCTCCAAAGGGAGTTCTAGCTCTTCCTCCCATCCGCAGTGCGGACACTCGATCTCGATCGAAGTCTCGATGCCGCCGTCGACCTCGTCCATCGCATCGATGAGATCGAACATGGCACCGGCGTCGAGGTCTTCGAGGAAGCGCTTGATCGGTCCCTTGCCGTTCTCCAGTCCTTCGATCGACACGATGCGCTGCGCGAGCGAGGCGGTGGCCTTCTCGCGCGGTGCGAGTCCCTGCACTTGATCGATCTTCGCCTCGATCTTCGGCGTGAGAAGCTGGAAGACGACCGTGCGGACCGTGCCCTCTGGATCGACGACCTCGGTCGTGAAGCGGTTGCCGTTCTTGAACGCATCGATGCTCGCCTCGGGCAGAGGCTTGATCGGGCGCTGGTCGAGATCCTCGGTCCACTCGTACCGCTTCCCGCAGTCGGAGCACTTGTGCTTGAACGTGTACTCGGGACCGAAGGTAGCGATCCGAGCCTGGAACAAGGCCGTGAATCGGTCGCACTGCGGAGCGACCTTGAAGTCGACCTGGCCGTCGGCGTAGAGCACTCCGCCATCGGCCGTGGCGATCCACACGTTGTCGAGGATCTGTTGAGAAGTCTTGCTCCGCCGCGCGGATGAGCGGTTGGCGAAGAGGTTGATCTCGCGGCCCTTGAGCCCGCGAACGGTGCCCTTAGCACCGGATGGAAGGGTGACTTCGATCTGCGGCATGGTTCTCCGTTGTGCGTGCGAAGGGGGCGGGAGGTCAACCCCGCCCCCGAGTGATCACGGTGCTAGACCGCGCGACGCTCGAAGGCGTCGTAGGTGATGACGACCTGCTCGATCGTCTTCTCGCTGGCATCGTTATCCCACTCGCCAGCGGTGAACTTCTGAACCCACGCATCGACGAGCCGCCACCGCTTCAGCGGTGTGCCATCCCGATCGAGCACGACGATGTCGAGGTTCCGGCGGAACTCGGTCTCGATGACACCGGCCTCTTCGACGACGCTCGCGCACTCTTCGGCCCAGTCGTACAGGTCCGAATCGTCAGCGACCGCGCCGCGTTCGAGGGTGATGTCGGTGAAGTTGACGAGGCCGGGCGACTTGAAGGGGTGCTTGCGCCCTCCCTCGCGGTACTCGACCTTGTCGATCTCGTAGCTGAGTTCGCTGCACTTCTGAAAGCCAGCGTGCGCGACTCCGTCGATCTCGACGATGAACGAGAACTTGTCCTCGAAGATGCGGGGTGCTCCAGTGACGGGCATTGGTCATTCCTCCTATCGGCCGCGGGCTACGGCTGCGAAAGCTCCTGTTCGAGCGCGCGGGTGTCTTGCGTGAAGCGGAGGATGATGAACTCCGCGGGCTTCTGGGTGGCGAGACCGATGCGCCCGATGAGCTGCCCCGCGAACACGACGCTCGGCGGGTTGAGCCCCTCGCCGAAGTCGACCGAGAACGCCTTGCGGGGGTCTCGTGAGCGGAAGGCTCCGACCCGCATCTGCTGAAGCAGGAAGGCTTCGACCGATCGGGTGACCTCGGCACGAAGGGTGTCGTCGTTGTTTCGGAAGCGGGCCGGCTGAAGGTTCCGCTTGACCGTGACCTCGATGAAGATCACGCCGCGGCGCTCGGCGATGGTCGGGAAGTTGCCGCTGCTCTTCAGCGTGCGAACACCGTCGAGGATGCGCCCGCCGGTCAGCTCCGAGATCGGGTTGATCCGCTTCGGGTAGAGCAGGTCCCGCTTGTTCACGTCGAAGGTCTCGGGGACCTCATTGCCGGCAAGGATCTCCAGCCCGACGATCGCGGACAGCCGGCCGCCAGTGAGACCGGCCGGCGGCTGGTAGATGCCGCCCGGTGCGCTCGCGTCGGTGCGAGCGTAGCGGCCCGCGACGTGGCCCGAGGGCGGAACCGTGAGCGCCTCGTCGTTGCCGAAGAGCGTGGTGTTCGGGTTGAGGATCTTCACCCGCGGGAAGTAGATCGCACCGTACTCCGAGGCTTCGAGCAGCAGAGCTTGGTTCTCGACGTAGTCGACCATCTCTTGCGCGGTGAGACCGGCGGGAGGATCGAGAATGGCGAACACGGTGCCGTTCCGCGTGACCTCGGCGTAGGTCAGCATCGCATTGTGGACCGCCGCGGTCGCCCGCTGCGGCACCGCGAGCAGGGTCAGATCGCCCGCCACGTCGAGCGCACGAAGCCCGTTCTCGGCGATCGAGCTTCCGATGAAGTCGATGTCGCTGATGTTGGCCAGACCGTTCGTGCCACCGGAGAGCGTGTAGTCGCCGTTGGCCGGTCGGTCGAGCGTCGCGTTGCCGAGTCCGGCGTCGAGATCGATGACCTGAAGCAGAAGCGATCCACCCTGGTCAGGCTCCGCGTTGATCACGTCCTCGACGTAGTTCCCCGCCGTGGTCGTGTCGTCCATCGTCAGGTTGTTGAACTGTTCGCGGACGAACCCATCTTCGAGCACGAGCAGGTTGAACTCGCTCGCCTGGAGAGAGGTCGCCGGAGCGATGCGCACGACGACATCGTTGCCGTACTCGCCAGGATACTTCGCGTCGAGCTGCAAGGTCGGCGTGGCGACGGCCGCGTCGGTGCCCGCCACTTCGAGGTTCGAGAGCCCGAGCTTCGTGTCGAGCGTGGACACCGGAAGGATCTGAAGGGTCTCGCTTGACCCGTTCACGTTGCCGGTGATCTGGATCAGCCCGGACACGTCGGTGACGGTGATGCCGGGGATGTCGCCCTCGAAGAGTGTCTTCAGCTCCGAGATGGTGACCGCAGACGAATCCGCCGCATCGCCGGTGCCGTTCTGGACGCCGGCAGTGAACGCGATGCCCGTGATCGTGCCCGCGGTGACCTCGATGGAGAAGCCGGTTCCGCTGCCACGGGTATTGGTCAGCCGCACGGTGCCCGCGTTGTCGGACCCCTGCACGTCGACGATCTGCGAAGAGATCGCCGCGGCGACCTCGGCTGCGGTCGCGTTCTCGATGTCGGCATAGTCGGCGATGAAAACCGTGAAGGTCTGCGCGGGCTCGCCATCGACCGAGATGGTGAGGTCGTCCCCTTCGCCGGTGCCCGACACGGCACCACCGGGGAAGGCGAAGGCCGCGGCATCGGTTCCGCCGGTGACTTCAAGGGTACGCGCGTTGGTCAGCGATCGGGTGTTGGTCAGGACCACCGCACCGCCCACGTCGGCCGCGCCGATGTCGGTGGTCTGCGCGAGGATCACCGCGACGACCTCGGCAGCGGTGGCCGCACCGATGAGCGCGAAGTCGGCGGTGTTGAAGGTGACGGTCTGATCGGGCTCACCGTCGATGCTGATGGTGAGCGTGTTGCCGTTCGTCAGCGCGAAGGGCTGCGTGTTGCCCGAGGTCAACGTCGCCCGCGTGGCGAGCGTGTAGGTCTCCGCCGCGAGGGCGTCGACGATCGCCGGGCCCGCGTTGAAGGTTGAGGGCACACCGGCGCCACCGTTGAGCGAGACCGAGAGGGTGTCACCATCGACGAGCGAGAACGGCGACTGAAGGTTGCCGAGCACGGTAGGTGGTCCGTCGATCGCGGCCGGGGTGTTAGCCCCGCCGGTAGCGGTGAGCGCCTCGTTCGACAGCGGGTCGTTGATGTCGGTGTGCCGCGCGGTACGGACGAACCAGAGGAACTGGCCGCCTTCCTCGAAGAAGCCCTCGACGGCTGCGACGGTGTCCTTCGAGTCGAGGGTGTAGCCGCCGAAGATGTTGACGAACTCCTCGAAGGAGGTCACGAGAACCGCCTTATCCATCGGTCCGCGTTCGGCGATGCCGACCATGCCGAGGACAGCAGTAGGCAGCGCGGTGAACGACTGAATCCGCGGCGGCTCTTCGGTGACGATGATCTTGGATGCGAGCAGAGCGTTCGACATGACTTACTCCTAGCCGCGGCGGCGGGACTTCTTGGTCTTCTTGTTGGCAGCCGCGTCGGCCTTCGTCTTCTCGACGGGAGCGACCGAGGCTTTCGCCGTGGGGTTCGGGTACTTGTTGACGATCACGACACGCGCCGCGATGTCCCGTTTCAGTGCGGGATGGTCGAGCAGTGCGTCGGGTAGCCCCTTCATCGTCGATCGCGGCGGAAGACTAAGCACACCGCCTACCGTGATCTGCTTTGGTGCGACCGTCACTTCGCCGGTCTTCGGGTTGTGCTTGCCTCGGGCCACGTCGAGCACGTTCGGTCGCACGGGCCCGGCGCTCATGCTTCGAGGGTACTGGTAGGTCCGCGTCTCGCGGCTGCGGTTCTTCAAGTCGATCATTGTTGGGCTCCAGAGTCAGGCGGTGAGCGTGTCGGTGCTCCGTGCTTTGGGAACTTCGGCGGCGATGGTACGTCCTGCTCGGGTGGTGACCTAGTCGGAGCGCCCTGAACCGTGGGCAGATTGTCCCCGATCTGTTGAGGCGCTTCAAGCGTGGTCACGTCAACCTCAAAACCAACCTCGTCGATCGCGTCGTGATCAACACCGGGCAGATCCGTGATCGGGTATCCGCGGACCTGCACACTGCCGCGGAAGAGCCGAAGATCCGAGATGAGCCCCGGATCGTTCGGCTGCCGCTCATAGCGAGGGTCCTCGACCCATCGGAGTTCGAGCGGGATGGTTTCACCGGGCGCGCACTCGAAGTCGAACGAAGTGTTCCGATCGATCACTGCTTCGAGCAACTCGATCAGGTTGTGCATCTCCAACGTGTTGTTAGTGATGCCGATGATCTCGAAGGTCAGGTCGAGCACACGGTGCCGCCGGTGCCGGTACGCCTCGCCTGGGTTGATACCGGGGACGAGGTAGGCACCGCGGAAAGTGAAGAAGGTGTTGGCCTCGACCTCGGGGCCAGTGAGGATCAGTTGCGGGGTCGACTGGACCTCGATCTTGCTCGTGCCGGTGTCAGGGTCGTAGTCGGTGCTCGTCTCGATGACCGTGTTGGCAAGCACTTCAGAGCGAAGCAGGTCGATGAGTGTGGCCGTCACGCGGGCGACCCCGCTGCGCTGCGCCGAGTAATCGATGCCGGGGCGCTGGTAGGTATACGCGCCCGCGGCCGTCACCGTCTCGCCGGGGATGAGCACGCCCGAGTCGTCGATGTTCTCGACGACCACGTCGACCACTTCGGTGCCGAGGGTAGTCTGCCCATCCGCGGCGATCGGCATGGACCGCTTCGGCACCGCGACGAGAAGCCGGGTGCCCGAGATGACATCGACCCGAGGGCTCTCCTGGCCCCCGTAGAGCACGCGAACACTCGGGGGTGCCGAGGGTGCCGGTATGGTCGCGGGCGGCACCGTGGGGAGCCTGAAGCCAGTTCCCGTGATCTCCACGAGCTGCCCGCCCGTGGGGGCCCCGGTCGCGGGGCTCAGGGTGGCGATCGTAGGCACCGCCATCTAGCCGCCTCCCTTCGAGGCGGCGATGCCTTTCGCCGCGAGTGCCCGCGCACTCGGGGGCACTTGCATCGCCCAGCCCGGCCCCATGATGACCCCGATCCGAGCGAAGTACCGCGTCCGCGTGTCGCTCGGCTTGAAGTGGAACTTCGCGGTCGAGCGGATGAATGAGCGCTCGGGGATCGAGACGATCACGATGCCCGCGAATGGGTAGGTGATAGCGATCTTCTTGCCGTACTCATGCACCGCCGCGATGCTCACGAGCGGGCCACCGTCCTTGCGGCGCGCGAAGCTGGGCACGCCGACGAAGATCGCGTCGCCGCGCTCGACGACCTGCACCGAGTTCCGAAGCTGGCCGGTGTCGATGAGTGGCTTGCTCGATCGCTTGCGCTTCTTCGTGGCAGGCTGAAGGGGTGCCCATGCGACACCGCTCGACTTGCCCCGCGAGTTGAAGGCGCGCACGACCAGCGAGCGGAAGAGCTGCGCCTCTTGCTTCGTGGCCTTCTCGCTCGCCTTCACCATACGCGCGCCCATGCGGGCCACGGCAGCGCGAGCCTCGGGCCAGTCTCCGGTCTTTTGGATCGTCATCGGCCGCCCTCCCTTCGGTCGTTGAAGTAGAGCATGACGAGGTTACGCGACAAGTCGTCGAGCCCCCATGACCGATCTTGGACGTGGACACAGTAGAGTGGTGAGTCTCGAAAGCTCCGCTGAAGGGTCACGCCGTCCGCCTTGTAGATCGCCACGAGTCGATCACTCGGCTGAAAGACCGACGAGCCGTTCGGCCCGATGAGCCCTTCGAGTTCGAGTTCCGCATAGTGAAGAATGAGCTTGATCTTGAACTCCAGCTCACGCCCACCGGGAAACTGGATCTGCTTGTCGTAGGGGCCCATCTCCGTGCGGACCTGGCAGGCCACCGCGACCTCGGGCGTGTAGACACGCGAGTCCGTCGTCGCGGTCTTCACCGGCTCTCGGAAGTGCCGATCGTAGCCGGATGGTTCCGACGTACCCGCCGTGTTCGCCTTCGTCGCCGCGGTATCGAGTTGCTCGATCCGAGCTTGCGCCGGCCAGATCAGTCGCCCGCGGTAGCCCATCGGTCACGCGCTCCCGAACTTCGGCGGAGCCATGTAGAGCGCGAGGATCTGGTCGATCGCAGGGTCGCCAGTGAAAGCGCCGGTATAGGCACCAGGCCCGCCGGTGCTCTGCGACGCGGCCACGTTGGCGAAGGAGACGGACTGGTCGAGCGTGCGCTCGCTTAGGATCGGACCGGCGACCTGCTGACGCTCTCCGGCTCCGCCGATGCGCTTCCACAACGGCTGGATGTTGCGCGCCGCGAGTCGAAGGCAGCACTCGACGATCTTCCTCGGCACGCGACCGAAGGGCGAGCCGTCGGGGTCGGTGTAGCCCCACACGCCTTTCAGCTTCACGTTCTGCTGCGACTCAGTGAACCCGATGTAGCTCGACAGGATGTCGATCTCGCCGAGTAGCTGCGAACGCGGGAAGCGATAGACGGGAGTGCGAAGGAACTCGACGCGCGGGTCTTGGCGGTCGTCGGGTTCGAGTAGGCCCTGCCGAATGTGCCGGTTGTAGACGCGAAGGTCGCCTTCCTCGATCGGCAGATCCGCGGGCGTGAAGGTCGTGAAGGTGAAGGCCACGTCGGTCAGCCCGATGATGACGTGATCGGTCTGAAGCAGTGGACCGCCGCGCCCGTCGAGGTCGAACACGCGGTAGCGCGGGCCGAAGAACCGCGACGTGATCTCTTCAATGAAGCACGACGCGTCGAGCAAGGCGCGCTCAGCGTCGGCGTAGGTGAAGCCACCGATCGGTGCCGGATCGCCGATCGGAAAACACGCGTCAATCATGTCCTGTAGCTGGGCGTAGCTCCCTTCGATGAAGGGGGTCGCCTCGTCGAGCACCCGGAACGTGAACGACTTGGTCTGCACTGGCAGCGCCGGGCCATCGGACGGATTGACGATGAAGGTGACCTCGACCGTATACGTGCCAAGTTGAGCGACCAGCGGGATCGTGAACGGCAGCACGATGATCCGCCCGGCACCGCCTTCGCTCACCGGATCAAGCTGGTTCGCCGGATCAGTAGGGTCGATCGCAGTGGGTGGGATGATCTCGGTCCCGTCCGGGTCGAGCACACGGAACGAGAGAGGATCGTCGAGGGGTTGGAAGAACCCGCCTTTCGGCTTCGGATCGTCGCCTACGTTCGGCGACTGCCATGCGAAGAGCACACGAGGGTTGCTCGTGCTGTTCGCTTCACCGCGGACGAGGTCGGCCATCGCGGATCAGAGTAGCAAGAAAGAGCCCTCCCCGGCACGGGGCCGGGGAG
>Ga0180429_10005462_pt1 | contig 10083 bp, 5 predicted proteins | sample SS_ome_FD_132428 | JGI IMG/M metagenome (GOLD analysis project Ga0180429, IMG submission 132428) | Hypersaline lake sediment archaeal communities from the Salton Sea, California, USA - SS_1_S_1 metaG | ecosystem: Environmental > Aquatic > Non-marine Saline and Alkaline > Hypersaline > Sediment ...
GCCGGTCGAGGAGCTTCCAGTCGGGGTGGAAGGCGGTGAAGTGCATGGGCACGTCCGGGCCCATGTGCTCAACCACCCACCGGCACATGGCCTCCAACTCGCCGTCGCCGTCGTTCTCACCGGGAATGAGCAAGGTGGTGAGCTCGACCCACACCTGCGTCTCCGCGGCCAGATACTCCAGGGTCTCCAGCACGGCGCCCAGGTGGCCGCCGCACAGGTCGCGGTAGAAGCGCTCGGAGAAGGCCTTCAGATCCACATTGGCCGCGTCCATGGCCGCGAAGAACTCGCGCCGCGGCGGGGCGCAGATCTCGCCGGCTGTGACCGCCACCGTGCGGATGCCCGCGTCGCGGCAGGCGGCCGCCACGTCGACGGCGTACTCCAGGAAAATGACCGGGTCGTTGTACGTGAAGGCGACGCTGCGGCACCCCAGGTCCGCGGCGGCGCGGGCGATGGTCCGCGGCGAGGCCGAGTCGGCCAGGGTGTCCACCTGGCGCGACTTGCTGATATCCCAGTTCTGACAGAAGCGGCAGGTGAGGTTGCAGCCGGCCGTGCCGAAGGACAGCACCGGCGTGCCGGGCAGGAAGTGGTTGAGGGGCTTTTTCTCGATCGGGTCGACACAGAAGCCGCTGGAGCGGCCGTACGTGGTCAGGACCAGGCCGTCGCCGGCCCGGGCACGGACAAAGCACAGGCCGCGCTGCCCGTCGCGCAGACGGCAGTGCCGCGGGCATAGATCGCATTGTAGCCGGCCGTCGTCCAGGCGGTGCCAGTAGCGCGCCGGGACCGGGTCCGGGGTGGGGGTGTCGGGCATGGGAAACCTGTTGATGCGCGCGGTCGTTGCCCCTATCGTACCAGCTGCAGGGGAATATAACCGTCCCCGGGAGAGGGGAGAACAATGCCCGCCACGCGCCCGCCCGCGGTGGCTGGTCAGTTCTATTCAGACCGTCCGGACACGCTGCGGCGCCAGATACAGGAATACGTGGAGACGGGGGCGTCGCGGGTCCGTGCACCGGCCCCCAAGGCCGTCATCGCGCCCCACGCGGGCTATGTGTACTCCGGCCCGGTAGCCGGCACGGCGTACGCCTGCGTGCGGGCCGCCCGCGAGCGGCTCGAGCGCGTGGTCCTGCTGGGGCCGGCCCACCGCGTGCCGCTCCGGGGCCTGGCTCTGCCCGAGGCCGAGGCCTTTGCCACCCCCCTGGGGTCAGTGCCCGTGGACGGCACCGACCGGGAGGCCCTGCTGGCGCTGGGATCGGTGGAGGTGGCCGATGGGGCCCACGCCCTGGAGCACTCCCTGGAGGTGCAACTGCCCTTTCTGCAGTGGGTGCTCGGCGAGTTCCGGCTGGTGCCGCTGGCCGTGGGGGCGGCCTCGCCGGAGGAGGTGGCCGAGGCGCTGGAACTCCTGTGGGGCGGCCCCGAAACCCTCATCGTGGTCAGCTCCGATCTGAGTCACTACCTGGACTATGAGACGGCCCGCGAGGTGGACGGGGCCGCCTCCCGCGCCATCGAGGGGCTGCAGCCGCAGGACATCACCCCGGACCAGGCCTGTGGCCACGTCGCCATACGGGGACTGCTGCTGGTGGCCCGGCGATATGGCCTGCGGGCCACGACCGTCGATCTGCGCACCTCCGGCGACACGGCCGGGGGCCGCGACCAGGTGGTGGGGTATGGAGCCTATGTCTTCAGCTGAGGCCGCCAGCGTGTCGCCGGAGCACCGGCGCATCCTGCTGGACACGGCGCGTCAATCGATCGAGTACGGGGTGGAGCACGGCCGCCCCTGGAGCGTGCGGGCCGATGAGTACCCGGAGCCCCTGCGGGCGGAGCGGGCCACCTTCGTGACGCTGCGGCAGGCGAATCGCCAGCTGCGGGGGTGTATTGGCACCTCGCTGGCCGCGCGTCCCCTGGTGGAGGACGTGTGCCGCAACGCGTACTCCGCCGCCTTCATGGATCCGCGTTTCCCGGCGCTGCGGGCCGACGAGGTCGAGGGCCTGCAGGTTCAGATCTCGGTGCTGACCCCGCTTGAGGACGTGCCGGTCGAGTCGGTGACCGAGCTGCTGGAGGCGGTGCGCCCCGGAGTGGACGGTCTGCTCGTGGAGGACGGCCCCCATCGCGGCACGCTGCTGCCGTCGGTGTGGGAGGCACTCCCCGAAGCCCCGGTATTCCTGCGGGAGCTGTGGCTCAAGGCCGGCCTGACACCCGGGCACTGGTCCGAAGCGACGCGCGTGTACCGGTACACGGCCGAGTGCTTCCCGTGAGCTGCCCGGCCATACCCCTGATCCTGCGGCTGGGCGCGCTGGTCGCTCTCGTCTCGGCGACCGCGGCGGACGTGCATCTGGAGGAGGAGCTGACGCACTCGGGGGTCGGGTCGCGCCGAGCCGGGGCGCACAAGACGGTGCGGCGCATCTTCGTGAAGGGTTTGCGCCAGCGCGTCGAGACCCGGATCGAGGCCAGTGCGGCCGTGGCGCGCCAGCTCCGGGATCAGGGGCGGCAGTTGCAGGAGTGCACCATTCTGCAGCTCGACTCGGCCAGGGTGTACGCCGTCGACCCGGTACAGGCGCGGTACACCCTCCAGAACTTGCCCGCGGCGCACAAGGCCGGAGCCGACGCGCAGGCAGCGGCCGCGGATGCCGGCGCCGATGCGAGCCGCGAGATTCACTTTCGCAGCCGCGTGCTGGAGGACACCCTGAGGCTGCACGGCATTCTGTGCCGCCGCGTGGCCGCCGAGCTGCGGGCGCGGCACCTGAACCCGGTGAACGGCGTCACGGTGCGGCAGAATCGCTATCTGTACCAGGCGTGGATGGCCGAGGAGTTCCCCGGGCTCGAGGAGATCCGCCGCTTTCGCGAGCGGCAGCGGCAGACGACAGCCTATCCCTCGCTTCTCGAGGGCGGTCTGGCTCAGATGGGCAACGCCCTCGAGGAGGGCGACCGGCTGGCCGCCGAAGTCGAGGCGCTCGCCGGCTTCCCCATGCAGTCGGAGCTGCGCGTCACCGCCACGGCTACCACGGGCCGGACGACGCCGGTGTTCACCCTGTCGCGCCGCGTGCTCTCCCTGTCTCACACTCCCCTGCCCGATTCCCTGTTCAGCGTGAGCCCCGACCTGCGCGCCGAGGGGGAGTAGCCCTCCATGTGGCGCCCTCGCCTGGGGCGCATGGCCGCCCGCCTGCCGACGCCCCGTGTTCTGGCGGCCGTCATGCCGCTGCTGCTGATCGCAATCCTGCTTCTCACGCCGGTGAGTACCTGGGTGCTGGCGCGGGCCGCCGAACGGCTGGCGCCGCGGTGGGGCTGGAGCCTGACCGTGGAGGCGGTGGATGGCGCCGCCCTGCTCCGGCCGGCCCTCCGGCGCGTGGTGGCCGTCAACGACGGCGCTCGTCTGCGCGTCGAGGCGGAGCGCGTGCGGCTGTTCCCGTGGGCCTACGCAGCGGCCGTGGTTTCGCCCCGGGTCGAAGTGACCCTGGGGGGGCCGGGGCGCGAGCTCCCCCAGGGAGAGCCCGGCCCGCGGCGTCTGCCCGTGGAGCGCCTGCCGCGCCTGTCCCTGGATGACGGCCACCTGACTGTGGTGTCGGCCCGCGACAGCCAGCGACTCACCGCCGGCAAGGTGAGTTTGCAGTACCGTCCACTCGCCGCGGCTCCGGCCGGCTCCCTGGCGGTGGAGGTGGGCGCCTGGCGCCTGGATCGCCCCGGCGGCCCGAGTACCCATGGCAGCCTCCGGGCGCAGGCCCTGGTCGAACCCGGCCAACTGACCGTCCATGCCCTCGCGGCCGAGGTGTCCGGGGGCGATCTCGCCGTCACCGCCACGGTCCGCGGCACCGTGGACGTGGCCCATGGTCTGCCCGTGGACCTGCGCGGCACAGTGCAGGGGCGTCACGCGGAAATGGTCGAGGGACGCGCCGAGGTGGCGGTCACGGGCGCGCTCCAGCCGTTGCGGCTCGACGCAGAGATCGCGGCGCAGGGCGCCTTTCGCCCCGTGGGATCGGTGACCGTGCGGGCCGCGGCCCGGTACGCGCCTGAGCAGATCGCGCTGGGGCCGGCGGAGGTAGGGGTGGCGGGGGGGGCCGTGGAGGTGGAGGCCACGTTCCTGCCCGCCCTGGACAGCCTGGTGGCGCGGGCCCGGTGGAGGGGCCTCGAGCTGCAGCGCATCCCCGGCAGCGCGGCGCACGGTACCGTGGCGGGGGAGGTGGCCGTGGCCGGGCAGACTGGCATCGGGCGGCTGGCCGGGCACCTGTCAGCGGCGATCGACGACCTGCAGACGCCCGACCACGGGGCGCTGGCCGGCGCCCCGCTCGACGTGACGCTGGACAGCCGCCTGGCCCGGGGAGGGCACCTGGAAGTGGTGGCCCGATCCCGGGCCGGCACGCTCAAAGCCGCCGGTCGGGTGGGCGCGGAGCGGGCGTACAGCCTGACGCTGACCGGCCACCTGCTCCCTGGAGTCCTGCTGGGGCGCGACCTGGACGAGGTGACTCTGACCGGCCACGCGAGGCCCGACACGGTCGACCTGCGGCTGGTCTTGTCGCGCTTGCCCGGGGCGGCGGCTGGTCTGGCCCCGGGGGAGGCCGACCTGCGGCTGACCGGCCGCCGGCACCTGGAGGCCGAGGTGCGGCTGGCGGACGGGGCCGGGGCGATCGAGGCCCGCGTCGATCTGAAGAGAGCCCGACTCGACACCGTCGCGGTGGGGGTGCGGGGTCTTGAGCTGGCCCGCCTGCACCCGGCTCTGTCCGGCCGGGCGGCAGGGCAATTCGGGGCCGGCGGCCCGGAGGCCGCGGGCTTGCGAGCCAGCGGCGGGATTCACTGCGAGGCCCTGAGCCTGGCGGGCTGGCAGGTGGGGCCCGCCCAGCTGGAGCTGTCCCTCGATCGCCAGGGGGCGCGCGGCGCCCTGCGGGCGGAGGGCCTGGAGGTGGCGGCCGACCTGGACTCGTCCCTGGCGCTGGAGGTGCGGGCCAACCTGGACGGGGCCCGCCTGCGTCGCCCGGCCGCCGAGCCGGGGGGCGCCGCTACCGTATTGGCGCTCACGGGGAGCGTGGGGGCCGCGGGAAGCTGGCGAGATCTGGCCAATCTCGAGGTGGCGATCGAGCTGCCCGAGGTGGCCGTCTCACACGGCCGCTGGCAGGCCCGCGCGGAGACCGGTCTGAGCCTGCGCCATCGACAGGGCCGCGGAGAGCTGACGCCGGCGCGGCTCCACACTTCGCTGGGGCCGGCCCATCTCACCGGACACACGCGCGGCGACAGCCTGTGGCTGACCGCACAGGTGGACACCCTCGACCTGGCGGCCGTTCACGACGACCTGACCAGCCCCGGCGCGGTGACGCTGCAGGTGGCTGGCCCCCTGGGCCGGCTGAGCGCCAAGGCCCGGGTGCAGGCCCGGGATCTGCGCCTGGCCGATCTCCAGGCGGGGCGTCTGCAGGCGCAGATGACGCTCGATTCCGTCCTGGTGATCCGGGGGCGCCTGGACCAGCGCCAACACGACCAGACTGGTGGTGGGGGGCTGGAGTGGGGCCTCTCCGCCGCGACCGCGCCGATCGATTCGAGTCTGACTCTGCAGCTGGCCATGCCCCTGCGGGGCGACCGGACCCGCGGCGCGGATCGCCCGCGGGCCCGCCTGCGGGTCGAGGCCCGTCAACTGCAGCTCGGGCCGTTGCTGCGCTGGGGGCTGACCGACTCGGTGGCGGGTCTGCTGGAGGGGACCTGTCACCTGGAGGTCAGCGCCGGTGAGACGGGCTATGACTGGTCGGCCCTGGAGGGCAGCGTGGCCATCGGGCGGGCCGTGGCGGCCGGCAACGGGATCCGCCTGGGGCTGCAGCACCCCGTCGAGGCGCGGCTGGCGCCCGGTCAGGTGGAGATCTCGGAGGTAACCGTGCCCCTGGAGATCTACCGCCGCGACCTGAATGCCTATGCGGCCGCCGGTGCGGTGCGGGCCAGCGGGGGACTGGGAGGGGATCGACGGCTGGCGGTCCGTCTGGACTCAGCCGACCTCGACGCGGTGGAACGCCTTCCCGGCCTCGGCCATCGCCCCCTGCCCAACGGCTCTCTGTGGGGCGACCTGGAGATCCTTGGGGAGGTGGGAGCGCGGCAGTACGACCTGAAGGCGCGCCTCCACTTGGACGAGTACGGCGAGGTGGCGGGGCGGGGCTCGGCAGCGCCGGCGGGGGCCAGTGCCGCGGCCGTCTGGCGCTCCCTGCCCGGTGACAGCCTGCGGGCTTACCTGACGGTGCGACCCAGTCCTGACGCGCCGGGGTTGGATTGGGCCGCCGGACAGCTGCGCCTGGCGACCACGCAGTTCGACGTGGCCGCGCTCCTGGAGCTGATGCCCCAGCTGGAGTCCCTGAGCGCAAAGGTGCGGGGCGAGGTCCTCGTCGACGGGCTGCGGGCCGAGCCGGACATGTCCGGCCGCCTGGAGATCGGGATGGCGTCCCTGACCGTGCTGGACGTCAGACCGGCGTATGTCATTCCGGCGGGAGCCGTCGTGTTTGCCGGATCGCGCGGACGGCTGGAGGGGTTTGCCGGGGCGGGGCCGAAGGGCGAGGGGCGCGTGGAGCTGGGCGGGCACGTGGATTTCTCCACCCCCCAGGTGCCCCAGTACAGGCTGGCTCTACAATTCGAAGATCTGCCCTATCGGTACGACACCGTTTTCGACGCCCCGGACGTGGATGGCAGTCTGACCTTGTCCCGGGATCTCGAGGAGGTGCTGCTGGAGGGCGAGGTGCGCTTCACCGGGGCGCTGGCCGAGGCGCCTCTCGTGGACCTGACGGCGCCGCCGGTGCCGCCGCCGCCGGCCGTGCAGAGCCCCTACCTGGAGTCCATGCGGCTCGACGTGTTCGCCGACGTGCGCGACCTGGCGGTGCGCAACGAGCTGGCCGACCTGACGGTTGAGGGCGGTACCCGCGTGTACGGCACCTTCTACAAGCCGCGCTTCCAGGGCGAGATGGAGATCACCGAGGGGCAGGTGATCGTGTTGAACCGCGACTTCACCTTTGCCAAGGGATCCGTGTCCCTGGACCAGCTGGTGCCGACCTACTCGGTGCTGGACCTGGTGTACGATCCCCTGCTGTTGAACCCGGAGCTCGATCTGGAGGCCACCGCCCAGGTGACGCCCATCGACCCCGACGAGGACGTGCGGGAGGTGGTCATGACCGTGCAGGGACCGGCGCTGCACGTGGCGCCGAGGTTCACCTGCGACGGTCTGGACGACACCGAGGTCATCTCGCTGCTCGCCTTCGGTTCGCCCGAGCCCAGGGGGATGGGGCGCGGTGAAGCGCTCGATGCCCTGTACACGACGGCGGGCCAGCTGGTCCTGAGCCGAAGCGCCACGCGCGTGGGGCTGGACGAGTTCCAGCTCCTGCCGCGCAGCACCGTTCTCACCAAGGAGGAGGGCCGCGCCCTGCGCGTGGGCAAGCACCTGGCCTTCCCTCTGCCCATGTGGGTGAGATACGAGGCCTCGGTCCGCAACCCGTCGATCGGCCAGGTACGGCTGGAGTACGACGTCACCTCATACGCCAAGCTCAAGGCCACGGCCCAGTCGAAGTACCAGGTCTACGGTCTGGGCATCGGCTTCCGCAGGGATTTCTGATGGCCCGCCGCCAAGGACCGGCCGCGTTGCTGGCTCTGCTGCTGTCCGTTGCCGCCGCGGCAGGCCCCCGAACCCGGGAGGGCAGCCGCAGCGTGGAGCTGCGCGACCTGGACCGGCCGGAGGTGGCGCGCATCGGCTTCCTGCACACGGCCCACAAGCCCTTCGGCAATGACAAGCTGCGGGCGGCAATGCGGACCCGGGTGGGGGAGCGCTTCCAGTCGCGCTTTTTCCGCAGCGACCTGACGGCCCTGGAGAATCTGTTCCGCGGGGCCGGGTACATGAGCGTGAACATCGCGCGCAAGTCCTTTGCCCTGGACCGGGACGGCCACCTGGAGATCGATCTGGAGATCGACAGCGGCGCACTGTGGCACGTGGAGGCCGTCGAGATGGAGGTGCCTCCCGGCGCCGGCGACGCGGGTCCGCTGCGGGATCTGCTGCGGGTGCGCCCCGGTGAGCCCTTCCTGTATGGCGACGTCCTGGAGGACGAGCGCCAGCTGCTGACGGTCCTCAACCGGCAGGGGTACGCCCACGCCCGCGTGCACAACCGCCTGGCTTTGGACGCGGAGCGCGGCCGGGCCGCGGTGGTCTACGAGGTGGACCCGGGCCGGCGCATGTATTTCGGCCCGATCCGGCTGGTGCCGCGCGGCGCGGTGGGCGGGGAGGCGTCGCTGCACACGCGCCCAGGGCTGATCGGCCGGTATCTCACCTTCGAGGAGGGACAGCTGTACGACCCGGAGCAGCTGCGCCGCTCGCGCAATCAGCTGTCGCGCACGGGGCTGTTCCGCTCGGTGGCCCTGGCCGCGCCCGAGGTTACCGGCGGCGACAGCATCCAACCCGTCGAGGTGCTGCTGCAGGAGCGCAAGTTCATCCACCTGGAGGCGAACGCCTTCCTCAACAACACCCAGCCCGGCGTGTCGGCCAATGTGCAGCACGGCAACTGGATGGGCCGCGGCATGCGGCTGGGGCTCGACGCCAGTGCCGGGCAGCCCCTCCAGGGAGCCACGGTGTATATGACCGAGCGCGACGCCATGTCCACGGGGGCCGATCTCACCCTGTCGGCGGGCATCTCGGACGAGTGGAGCTCGCGGCGCGTGTACGCCGACCCGGACGATTCACTGCAGTTCGCCCTGCTGACAAGGAACTACTCGATCCTCAACGAGATGCTGCTCTTCACCGGGGCTGACGCTACCGCTGTGACCATCGCCGAGATGGAGTACGACTACCCGTCGGTGGAACGGCTGATCGAGGTGGCCGGTACACTCGACCGGCGCTGGGAGCGGGGTGTGGGAACGGCGTACGAGGTGACCCTGGCCGCCTCGTGGCGCCAGGCCCGCAACCGGCCGGAGTCGGGGCGCACGATCGCCACCGGCCTGGAGGACGAGGCCCTGGGCGGGGCGGGCGGGCCACCGGACTCCACGGGGGGCTTCGTCGACGACCCGTTCGGGGACAGCCTCTTTGACGACGACCCCTTTGACAATGGAGCCGATGGCGGGGTTCTCCCGGCCGATGTCGTCGGCGTCGCGGGGAGTGGCGCCACGGGCTTCCCATACGACGAGCGGGGCATCGACGTGAACGCCGCGTGGCTCAGGATCCTGACGGACCGCTCCAAGACCCTCAACTTCACTCTGGCCGTGCAGCGGGACACGCGGGACAGCCCGATCGCGCCGTCGCGGGGCACGCTGGCCCGGGCCGCGGGGCTGTACGCCATCCAGTTCGGCGGCCAGTCGACGCGCGTGCTGGAGGGAGACGGCGAGGTGCGGCACTACCTGCCCCTGGGGCGAGGTCTGGTGTGGGCCCAGGCGGGTCGCCTGCTGGCCACCGCCTCGCTGCGCCGGGACCGCGCCCTGCCGCAGAGCTACTGGCAGCTCCTGGGGGGCGAGGGGAGTGTCCGCGGCGTGGAGCGCGACGGCATCCAGGCTGTGGGCGGCGGGCGCTTCTCCGTCAATGTGCGCAACGAGCTGCGGGCCCGGGCCGGGGCCTTCGGCGCGGTTCTGTTCTGGGATCGCGGCGGCGTGTGGCGTCACGGCGGGGACGCGCACTGGTCCGGCATGATCGACGGGTATGGCGCCGGTCTGCGCTACGACATGGGCATTCCCTTCCGCCTCGACGTGGGTTGGAGCAAAGACCCCCGTTCGCCGTACGGGTACTTCTCTATCGGGCAGGCGTTCTAGTAAGCAGAATCGCCTCACAGCGATTCTGCCTCACGGGATCTGCGTTCCCTGTGTGGGGGGCATGCCGGCCGGGTGGCGCCATCGCCTCACAGCGATTCTGCCTCACGGGATCTGCGTTCTCGGTGTGGGGGGCATGCCGGCCGGGTGGCGCCATCGCCTCACAGCGATTCTGCCTCACGGGATCTGCGCTCCCTATGTGGGGGCCAAGCCGGTCGTGTGGCCTGTTTCAGCGCAAGAAGGCCCGATGGGGTCCCCCGTCCTTGCGGATGCGCGCCCCGGCCGGTTACTTCTCCACTCTGAAGTTCCACCTATGGACCACAGCCGCGCCCACTGGCGCCCAAGCCTCAGGCCTCAAGC
>Ga0180429_10005463_pt1 | contig 10083 bp, 8 predicted proteins | sample SS_ome_FD_132428 | JGI IMG/M metagenome (GOLD analysis project Ga0180429, IMG submission 132428) | Hypersaline lake sediment archaeal communities from the Salton Sea, California, USA - SS_1_S_1 metaG | ecosystem: Environmental > Aquatic > Non-marine Saline and Alkaline > Hypersaline > Sediment ...
GAAGCCATTTGAAAAATCCCGGTTAAATACCTTGTACAGCTCGCTTTTATCTGTACTTAAATCTTTATTCTCGTACAAGCTCTGAAGCTGTTTCCTGAATGAGCTTACCACCGCATACACGTAATGAAAGTTTTTGATTCTCCCTTCAATCTTAAAGGAGTCAACTCCTGCGCCGGATAATTCTCTTAAATCGGTGTAGGCCGAATTATCTTTAAGATTAAGTGGAAAATCGACTCCCTGTGGACTTGTTATATACTGGTCGCGGCAGGGCTGACTGCACCGGCCTCTGTTTGCTGAGTTCCCCCCGTTAAGAGAACTCATATAACAGAGTCCCGAATAGGAGATGCAGTAGGAGCCATGCACAAATACTTCGCTTAAGACATTGATTTTATGCGCACTGACACTTAGTGCTTTTATCTCATCCAGATTTAATTCCCGGGAGAGATTCACACGGGTGGCACCCAGCTCCCCCAGGAATTTTACCTGTCCATCGTTATGCGTTGTAAGCTGTGTCGATGCATGTATTTTCAGACTCCCGAAATAGCTGGATAAGAGATAGAACAATCCCAGATCCTGAATAATTACGCAATCGATACTTGTATTAAGCAGTTTGTTCAGCAGACGAATGAGATCGGGAATTTCACTCTCGAGGATGATGATATTCAGGGTAATAAATACCTGGCAATTGTTGCGATGGGCCAGTCGTAAAATGCCATTCAAGTCTTCAAAACTGATATTAGCTGCCCGGTTGCGTGCATTGTATTTATTCAGACCGCAGTATACGGCATCAGCTCCTGCTGCAATGGCCGCCTTTATGGAATCAATATCTCCGCCAGGGGCCAGTAATTCAATTCTTCTTTTCAAAGCACTAGGTGCTGGGCATAGAATCAAAAAAACTAATCACATGGCTTGCAATATCAGGATCATCCATACGTCCTATTACAGCATAGCTTTTAGTTTCATCATCTATTTCAAGCTCTTTTGTTTCTCCCTGGTAGCTGTCAATAAAGTTCTCTTTGTTTCGACGACCCATATTTCCCGTATGCAGTAAACTGACTTCGCTGCCTTCCTCTGCAAAAATTCCCGAGTCACTCCCGGTGCCATCCCATGAAATACTTATGGATCCGGTATAAGGAAGCTTTCCACCTCCATACTTCCAGTTTCCCACAAAAAAAGTATGCTTACGGGATTGCAAGTTGTCCTGGTAGTAAAACCATTTTTTAATCCTGATATCATGATTTACAGGCACATCAATAGTGAGTTTGGGAATATCCGTACGCCGCATGGCTGTCTCATTCATTAGCACCGCAAGCCTCTTATTCAGTTTATACTGAAGGGACAATATTTTCTTTCTGTCTGTTATAATTTGCATGACTGAATTGATTGATGGAAAATCAGGGTAGTACAGTTTATAGTCCGCAAGGTACGGAACTAAAACAGCCGGAGCTAATTCTCTTAAGAATTTATGTTGTACCCGGATTCTTGCCGGCTACATCAGAAACCTGTAGTTGGCCGACAGGAGAAATGATTTGCGATCTCCTATGATTCCACCTTCTGTTCGAAGCATCCAATGCTTGTTCAGCTGGAATTGCGCGCCTATTATGCCATTCCACATTTGCTTTGCCTGTTTATCCATCCCATAGCGGATGGTTGAACTTCCATCGGCTTCATCAATTTTGTTTACGATGGGGGTGAGAATTTCATCTGCTTTTTCAATCTTAATTTGATCCAGGGGTCTGTTTGGATCAAGGGCATCGTACCAGGCCCAGTAGTTGGCTACGATTTCGTCTGCCCGTTCCCAGGTCTCAGGCGGCAAGGCATCTGAAAGTTGTATTTCACCTACGGTTTCAGCTCCCATGGAAGCGCGCATGGTGCCAAGCCAGAAGGCAATATTGCGATCCGGTTTCTTCTTAAAGGTGATGGTGTGCCCGATTCTGATGCCCTGCACATTCACCGGGACGGCCTTGTCGAGCAATTCGGGCTTGTTCCAGGTGAAATTTGCGTCCAGTGACATCCAGACCGGACCAATGCCAAAAGCACCCAGCAGACCGAGTCCATAGGTTGTAATTCCCTGCTCCACCACTGAATTTAATTCCACAGGATAGCTTAAATTGACCTCGGTCTGCGACCTGCCATATCCAAAAATACCGTAGGCATTAAGAAAGGGGAATATCCACAGGTCGGGGCGTACATTTACGGTATAGGAGGTATTTGTGTTTTCGCCAAATTCGATAAAATCAACAGGAGTCAGGGGGATGTCTACATTATCTGTTTTTACCCCCAGTTGCATGTTGTCGATGACGATGCTCTGCCTTAACCACATATAATTTGCCATGATGCCGGCCGGGTAGGGGATGTCAAACCCTTTTTGATAGGTCTGTTGTCCAAATATGGGAAAGACATAATCATACTCATGGTTTTTCAGGCTGTCGGTATAGGATTGGTATTTTGGCCTGACTTTTTTACTGGAGTATTGAGCACTTGTTTGCAGGCTGGTCGCAAGCAGGACTGCTGTCATCAGGGCAAGGGCTAAAAGGTATTTTTTCATTTTACTATAACAAGTATTTGAATGGATTGTTGGATGTGAATATTGGACTCTCTTTTTGAAATTTCAATGCATTTGCACAACCTAATACCATTTTCAGTTGTTATGCAGGGTATAGTTATGAAACACAGGGAGAAAACCAGGGAAGAACTCGAGCAGGAATTGCACGAATTAAAGGAGGCCTACAGTTCCCTCAAATTGTTGTATGAGAAAGGTCTTGCTGAACGCAGACAGGCTGAAGCAGAGCTGCGTGAGAGCGAGAGAAGATTTTCACAGGTGGCCGAAAGTGCAGGTGAATGGATATGGGAAGTTGATGCCAGGGGGCTGTATACCTATTCCAGTCCGGTGGTCGAAGAGATGCTTGGCTATACACCCGATGAAATTGTGGGGAAAAGGCATTTTTACGAGCTATTCCATTCGGATAATAAGGAGGAAACAAAGCGCATTGCCCTGCAGTTTTTTTCTTCAAAACAAAGCTTTAAGGAATTTTTGAACCAGAATGTGCATAAGGACGGAACCATTGTATGGCTTTCTTCCACTGGAAGTCCCATCCTTGATAATGAAGGTGAGCTTCTGGGTTACCAGGGGGTAGATACTGATATTACCGAGCGCAGGAAAGTGGAGGAAGCATTGAAGGAAAGTGAATACTTCTTCAAGGAATCTCAGGAATCTGCATTTATTGGCTCCTATAAAACAGATTTCATCAGGGGAAGATGGGAATCATCGGAGGTGCTTGACAGGATTTTCGGTATCGATAAGACTTATGAAAGAAGCGTAGAGGGCTGGCTTGAACTGGTGTATCCCGGCGACCGGGAAATGATGCAGAGCTATCTGGCGGAGGAGGTCCTGGCAAAGCGAATGCCTTTTAATAAAGTATACCGGATACAGCGGAAAGATGATGGGCAAATCAGGTGGGTCCTGGGACAGGGTCAACCCAAATTCGATGAGGCAGGAAAGGCCCTCTCCTTGATAGGCACCATACAGGATATTACTCAAGGTAAGCTTAATGAAGAAAAAATCAATACACTGAATTATGCTGTTGAGGCAACAGGCGAGGTTGTTTTTATGACCGATAACGAGGGTGTATTTACCTATGTAAATCCTGCATTCTCCCTGGTCTACGGTCACCGGGCCGATGAGGTCATCGGGAAAGTCACTCCGCGTATCCTGAAGAGTGGGGAGATGGATGAGACCTACTATAAATACTTCTGGGAGGATCTGATAAATAATCAGGTGGTCAATGCAGAATTGATCAATAAGACCAAAGACGGAAGAAGGCTCCACATTGAGGCTTCTACAAATGCAATCATAAATGAAAGGGGCGAGGTAATCGGGTTTATGTCCATCCAGAAGGACATCTCGGTGCGCAAGAAGATAGAAGAAGAATTGGTGCTCGCAAAAGAGCGAGCCGAAGAAAGTGACCGTCTGAAATCGGCCTTCCTTGCGAATATGAGTCATGAGATTAGAACTCCTATGAACGGAATTCTCGGCTTCTCTGCTTTGCTTAGTAAGCAGGGGGTGAATGCTGAAGATCAAAGAAACTACATCCGGATGATAGAGAAAAGCAGTGCCCGCCTGTTTAACCTGATTAATGAAATTATCGACATCTCCAAAATAGAATCGGGCCTGATGGAAGTTCAAAGCGTGACAACCAATATCAATGAGCAGCTTGAAATGGCCCATGAGCTGTTAAAACCCGATGCTGAGAAAAAAGGACTTATGCTTTTTTACCAGAACACCTGGCCTTCAGAAAATGCTGTTATTACCACAGACAGTGAAAAGCTGTACTCTATTCTTACGAACTTATTGAAGAACGCCATTAAATATACCGACAGGGGCTCTGTGGAGTTCGGGTATACCAGAAAGGAGGAGTTCCTTGAGTTTTATGTAAGAGACACGGGCCTTGGAATTCCTGAGAACAGGCTTGATGCCATATTTGAGCGCTTTGTTCAGGCAGAGGCTGCAGTATTGCAGGCACGTCAGGGAGCCGGCCTGGGCTTAGCCATTACAAAAGCATTTGTAGAGATGCTTGGAGGTAAGATATGGGTGGAAAGTGAAGTGGGGAAGGGCACTGTTTTTTACTTCACTCACCCTGTTCAGGAGGTTATTCCAGCCTGAGGTCTGTTCGCTGCTGAAGGCTATCGTCTATTCACCTTGCTAAGATTCATTTATTGACATTTGTCAAAATCAGCAGGTGCTTGATCTAGTAATTTTATGGTACTAAAATCAAGCACAACATGTCATATCAAATCATTCGAGCGGGTATTAATCTGTATGCGGTTCTGAAGAACCTTGAAGATCTGATCGCTCAGGACGCCACGTGCCGCGATCTGATTGCCGGTAAAAAGTTGTCCATTCAGTTTCTGGTGAAAGGCGGACCGAAATCCTGGATTCAGTTTGAAAATGATCGGTGTACGGTGGGGCAGGGACGCATGAGAAATCCATCGGTGGTCCTGTGGTATACTTCCCCGGAGCACCTGAACAAAATGTTCGACGGGAAAGGCAATCCCATTCCTTTAAAAGGTTTTACAAAACTGGGCTTCCTGCAAAAGGAGTTTTCGCAGATTACAGATAAACTGGAGTATTATTTGAAGCCGGATGAGGTCCGGGATCCATCGGATGAATACATCAGGACAAATACACAGTTTACCCTGACGGTGGCGGCGTTTTCTCTTTCCGAAATAGCCTGCTATGATGAAAAGGCAAAGCTGACAGCCAGTCATATGCCAGATGGCATCACTCAGCTAAGAGTGCTGCCCGGGGGACCCTCGGTTTACATCACGGTAAAAGAGGGCCGGATCATGGCCACCAAGGGGATTGCTGAGAATCCGGATGCAGTCATGGAAATGAAAGACTACAGGACTGCCAATGACTTCCTAAACGGGAAATCAAATCCGTTCAAGGCCATTGCCCTGGGAGATGTGATGATTAAAGGGCAGACTCCCATGCTGGATAGTCTGAGCCTGATCCTGGGTAAGGTGAATGACTATGTCGGATAGCCTGCAGCCTGTAGCAACGAATGAAAATAAAATCAGAATAAATGAAAACCTATACCTATAATAAATCAAAGGAACTTTTTGCGAAAGCTGCAGATATTATCCCCTGCGGGATATACGGCCATTTTAGTCCGGCCCCGCTGATTCCCACAAGCGACTACCCCTTTTATGTTGAAAAGGCCCTGGGCTCAAAATTCTGGGATGTGGATGGCAATGAATTTATCGACTACATGTGTGCCTATGGCCCCATGGTACTTGGATACAATAATCCGGTGGTTGATGCTGCGGCCGATGCTCAACGACAAAAAGCCAATTGTGCCACCGGGCCCGCAGAAGTGATGGTAGAACTGGCCCAGGAGCTGGTCGATACCATCCCCATTGCCGACTGGGCATTTTTTGCGAAGAATGGAGCCGACATGACTGCCTATTCCCTGATGGTGGCCCGCGCGCATACCGGTCGGGATAAAATCATCCGGCTTAAGGGAGGCTACCACGGGACGGCTCCCTGGTCCCAGTCGCCCGATCATCATGGGATCACTTTTAATGACGCGCGTGATATCATTGTGGGGGAGTGGAACAATTATGAGGCCCTGGAAAAATACGTTCACAGTCACCGCGGCGAAGTGGCAGGAATTATTTCAACACCCTATCATCATCCCACCTTTGCCGATAATGAATATGCCGGTGAAGGGTACTGGAAGAAGGTGGAAAGCCTCTGTAAAAATGAAGGAATCCTGTTGATTGTGGATGATGTGCGCGCCGGATTCCGCATGCACATGGGAGGTTCCAACGAGTTTTTTGGGTTTAAACCCGACCTGATTGCCTTTTGCAAGGCCCTGGGCAATGGCTATCCCATATCGACCCTGGTGGGCACCGGAGAGTTAATGAATTCGGCCGGGAATGTTTTTCACACGGGAAGCTACTGGTTTTCTGCTGAACCCATGGCGGCGGCCCTGGCCACCCTTCGCGAAATGAAACGGACCAACAGCATTCAGCTTATGTTTGACATTGGGACGAAGCTGAATACCGGGCTGATCGACCTGGCGAAGGATCATGGCTATACAATGAAAATAACGGGTCATCCCTCCATGGCCTATTACAGGTTAACGGACGATCCGAGCCTGATGCTGCACCAGAAGTGGTGTGGTGAAGCCACCAAAAGGGGAGCCTATTTTACTTCACATCACAACTGGTTTGTATCGGCTGCTCACAGCGATGAAGATGTTGAAAAGACCTTATTAATTGCAGATGAAGCCTTTAAGGCCATAAAAGACAACTAAAACAGATGTAGCATGCTTACAAAGGATGAACACAAGAAGCTAAGGGATACGGCCCGGACCATAAGGCATTCCATTATTGACACCACTTTCAAGGCAGGTGGAGCACATGTTGGAGGGGGCATGAGTATGCTGGATATGCTGGTGGTCCTGTACTTTAAATATATGAATATCGACACCGGCAATCCGGACGACCCCGACCGTGACCGTTTTGTGCTGAGCAAGGGGCACGGGGCCATCGGATATGTTCCGACACTGGCCGAGCGGGGCTTTTTTGACAAGGAATTGCTGGGCTCTTTTAATAAGTTCAAATCTCCTTTTGGCATGCATCCCGACAGCCTGAAAATTCCGGGCTGCGATGTTTCTACCGGATCACTGGGGCATGGATTGCCCATGGCTGTGGGCCTGGCCATGGGAGCAAGAATGCAAAAGAAGGACTTTTATACCTACTGCATTGTGGGTGACGGGGAACTGAATGAAGGTTCAAACTGGGAAGCAGCCATGGCTGCGGCGCATTACAAGATGGATAATCTCCTTGTTTTTGTGGATCGCAACATGCAGATGATTGACGGGCCCGTGGAACAAATCATGGGTCTGGAACCCCTGGCTGATAAGTGGAGGGCATTTGGCTGGGAATGCCTGGAAATTGACGGACATGATCTGAACGAAATTGCAAAGGCCATAGATCATGCAAAGGAAATAAAAGACAGGCCTGTGGTCATTATTGCCCGAACCACTAAAGGGAAGGGCGTTGATTATATGGAAGATCAAACCAAATGGCATTACGGTGCCCTGGATTCTGTTCTTGTTGAAAAAGCACATGCCTCCATCGATAAAATGTATAGCTAACAAATTGAGATATGAGTAAGGAAGTTACCGGAACCGCCTGGAATGTTTATGATGCAAATAAACTGACTCAGGCCGAAATATACGGACAGGTACTATGTGATCTGGGTGATGAATATCCCGAAATCGTGGCACTCTCAGCCGACCTGGCAAAATCGACCAAGATAGGGGTGTTTCAGGATAAGTTTCCCGAACGCTTTGTAAATGTCGGGATCGCAGAACAAAACATGTTTGGGGTGGCCGCCGGCATGGCAAAGACCGGACTGATTCCCTTTGTTTCCACCATGGCAGTTTTTGCCTCCTTAAGGGCTGGCGAGCAGATCCGGACGGATATTTGCTATCAGAACCTGAATGTGAAAATTATTGCCACCCATGGAGGGGTGTCATTTGCTTCTGCCGGAACCACCCACCAGGCCACCGAGGACATCGCCATCTTACGGTCCTTCGCAAACATGACCGTGATTGTCCCGGCCGATGGCATTGAAACAGCCAAAGCTGTTACTGAAGCTGTAAAGTATCCGGGTCCCGTCTACATTCGTATCGGGCGCGGTTTTGAACCCACCTACTATAAGGATGACAACTATGACTTTAAAATTGGCAAAGCCGTTGAAATCCGCCAGGGTACTGATATATGCATTATTGCCATAGGAATTGCCGTATTACAGGCTGCCGAAGCGGCCGATTACCTGGCCAAATACGATGGTTTGAGTGTGAGAGTCATCAATATGCATACAATTAAACCCATTGATAAAGAAGCCATCATAAAGGCCATAGGCGATACGCGCCGGATTTTAACCGTTGAGGAGCACAGCACCCTGGGTGGACTGGGAACAGCTGTGGCAGATGTTATTGCTGAAAGCGGCAAAGGCTGTGCCTTTACCAAGGTGGGATTAAATGATGAATATGCGGAGATTGGCTACCCCGAGGATCTGTATGCTCATTATCAACTGGACTCCAACGGGATTATTGAGAAAGTTCGTGAAATCATGGGCAAAGATTTTGAAGAAGATGATAACTGGGAGGATGAATTGTAAGTTTCTTAGCTATGACAACAGAGAATGATTTATTAGTCGCCGAACTCTATATAAAAGCTGCTTTCCCGGTATTTAAGGTGCTCTTAAAAGACGATCCTCCTACGGCCAAAAGATTTAAAAATACCCTTGCCATCATTGTATTCAGGGCAAAGCACAACTCGGGTTTTGTGGGGGCGACTTTCCATTTCAACAGGGGGGAGGTAGAAATTGAGGATAGGCCGGCTGAAGGGGGAGATATCGTTTTCACCTTTGCCTCGGTGAGGAAGATGAATTCTTTTCTGAGTGGTGGCCTGGCTCTGCCCGCCATCAAAGGTTTTTTCAAATTGAAACTACTTGCTTCATTTATTTCAGCTTTACTCATGCTGAAGTTAATGATGCCCGATAATCGCCCCAGGAGCGAGCATAAGAGGTACCTGAAAGTAAAGCTTGCCCTGTACATGGTCAGTACGGGTTTGAGCAAGTTGAATAAAAGTGGCGATGCAGACATGCTTGCATGGACAAGCAGTCAGCCCGATCGCATTTATCAACTATCGGTTGAAGGCACTGACATCGCAGTTTACTTAAGGGTGAAAGCCGGAAAGACCAAAGCGGGCCGGGGGATGTATCAGCGTAAAAGACCCTTTGTACATCTGAAGTTCCATAGTGTTGACGGGGCCCTGAAAGTCTTATTGAAAGATCTGGAATTTGTGGATGCTGTCGATAATAAGTATATTTCAGTTGAGGGATCGCCGGAGTATGCGGCAAATCTGAATGATTTTATGATGCGCGTACAGGCTTTAACCACCTGAGAACGTTGATGCATATGGAACTGGAAACGGATGGCAGCTCGGATACGAATAATGCCGTACTTGAAATAGATCTGTCAAGCGGGGAGATTAAGAAATTCCCTGTTTCAGCAGCGGACAGGAAGAAATACCTGGGGGGCCATGGATTGGGCCTGAAATTTTATTCGGAGCGAATAAAACCGGGCATGGATCCCTTGAATGAGGAGAATGTGCTGGTGATTAATACCGGGCTCTACATGAATTCCAATGTTCCCTGCTCGGGCCGCTTCAGCGCGGTAACAAAATCTCCCTTAACCAATATTACCCTGAGCTCATCCTGTGGCGGACCCTTTGGAAAGGCCCTGCGAACAGCCGGATACGAATGTCTGATCGTTAAGGGCAAATGCAAAGAGCCTAGCATTCTGACCATAAACGATAGCGTTGAGATTAAGGATGGGAAGAAACTCTGGGGGACCGATACCAAAGAGGTGCAGGAGATGCTGGAACTGCAAAAAGATGCCGGCGCCCTGGTCATTGGTCCGGCCGGGGAGAACCTGGTAAAATATGCAAATGCCGTTTCGGGTCACCGCTTCCTGGGGCGGGGCGGAATTGGAGCGGTCC
>Ga0180429_10005465_pt1 | contig 10081 bp, 9 predicted proteins | sample SS_ome_FD_132428 | JGI IMG/M metagenome (GOLD analysis project Ga0180429, IMG submission 132428) | Hypersaline lake sediment archaeal communities from the Salton Sea, California, USA - SS_1_S_1 metaG | ecosystem: Environmental > Aquatic > Non-marine Saline and Alkaline > Hypersaline > Sediment ...
AACGGCGCCTTGAATATCATCAGAAAAGCGATCCCGGACGCCTTCCCAGCGAAGCTGGATAATGTTCGCGGATTGGCGGGCATCGCAGTTTGCCCGGTACGGGTTAATGTCTTTATTGGCCCCTCTGCGAAGTAAATAGGCTCTTGCTAACATTTGCCTATTGTTTTTCATACTGTCATAGAATTACGCCAAAGTATGATTGGGAATGATGATGCGCCGGTCTTTCCATTCCGGGCCGCCATAACGCCAATGCCACCACACCGCCTGTGCCGCGATGCGGGTCATCAGCAGCGTGGAGAGGGGCAAGGTCAGGGCATCGAGTACCCGCTGCCCGGCCGAGGCCGCCGTCAATGCCCGGACAGCCAGGCCCAGGGCCACCGGCAGCCAGAAGCGGCTATCGAAAAACAGGCCAAACCACGGCAGCAGAAAAACAAACCAGTGAAACAGGGTTGCCAGCAGTAAAAAAGAAACCCGGCCGCCGTAACCGGCCAGAATATTTTTGGCAAAACCGTTACGCACCGAGAGCCAATCGTGGTACATGCGGCAGTTAATCAGGCCGTTGCCGTCGGTCATGCGTAAATTGAGGCCATGTTGTTTAGCCAGCCGGGCCAGGGTGACATCTTCCAGCACCTCGCCATGCACCGCAGTGTGGCCGCCCAGCGCGTCGTAGGCCTCCCGGCGAAAGGCCAGGCATTGACCATTGGCCGCGGCAAATGCAGCCCAGGGGGTGTGATGCACCAGCAGCGCCGGCAAATAGCCGTGCGTAACCAGAGAAATGAGGGGGACAGTCAATCGCTCAGCCCACGATTGGGTGTGCTGGGTGGGCCACACCGTGAGCATATCGGCTTGGGTCCGATTCATTTTGGCCAGCACCGCCGCCAATGCAGAGGGCTGCCAGGTAACATCGGCATCGGTGAAAACCAGCCAATCGCCGCGAGCAGCCTGGGCCAGTTGGTGGCAGGCCCAGCTTTTGCCCAGCCAATCCGGGGGCAGCGGCTGACCCGGCAGCAGTCGCAAACGAGGCTCGGCCGCGGCCAGTTGGGTCACAATCCGGGCGGTGTCGTCGGTGGAGTGGTCATCGAGCACAATGATTTCAAAATTGGGCCAGGTCTGGGCCAGCAGAGTACGCAAAGCCAGGCCGATGGTGCCGGCTTCGTTACGGGCCGGAATCAGCACGGAAACAAAGGGCGCGCGGGGCTGCGAGGTCGAGCGGGTGAGCCGGGGAAAGGTAAAAACGTTGACAATGGCAATGCCGGCCATGCCGATGAGAAGCAGCGTCGCTGCCAGTAGTAGCCAGTTCATTTATAGCCTCCCAATTTTACCAGCCAGGGGCGGGGTGTTGGAAATAGCCGTAAATCAGCTCGATGTTTCCAGGCAATCAAGATGGCGTTGGCGGCCCAAAAGGCCAGCAACCAGTCCGGTTTATCCGTCAACAACAAGTAGAACAGCAAACTGAACCCGGTCAGCATCGCGGCCCAGCCATCAACTGTGATGATGGCGAACCACAACATAATGCATATCGCCAGCACCAGGGCCGCTTCGCCGCCGGTCAGGCCGCCCCACACCCCCATCGACACGGCCAATGCCTTGCCCCCCCGAAAATTGAGCAGGGGCGAGTAGGCATGGCCCAGCACCGGAGCAACGGCGACCGGCAGCAGCGCCCAGTCCTGCACCCCGCCAACAAACCAGCTCAAGCCCACGGGCAAACCGCCTTTGAGCATGTCCAGCACCAGAGCCAAAACCGCCCACTGCCAACCGCCGGCCCGCAGCACATTGGAGGCGCCGGGGTTGTGGTCGCCGTAGCGGCGAATGTCTACACGCAAAGCCAGTTGCCCCACCCACACCGAAAAAGGCAGTGAACCAAGGGCAAAGGCGAGTAATGTCCAGAGTAAGGTATTCATCGGTTATGATTTTCAACCAAAATCAGTAAATTATAGAAGAGATGGGGGATTAGAGGTTCCGGGATTGGTGATGATGAAATTCCTGACCATCAATCTTCCATTTTTTCCAATCTCTGAGCCAGATAGCTGCCACCGCCAGACTACCCATGCCCACGAAGCCTACCACTGCCGGGCCGGGCAATCCCCAGAAAAAGAGCAGTCCACCGAACTCCAGCAGCCAGGTGATGATGTAGACCGTCAACAGCGCGCCCCCCGGCACGGGCCGGGGCCGGACGACCGCGGTCATCACGGTGGCGGTCAGAAACCAGCCGGCAAAATTGAGCCAGGGAATGCCGAAGTATCCATGCGGATTGGCCCACTCCCAAAAGCCCCAAGCCACCATTTGCGGGTCAAGAAAAAGGTCCCAGGCGGTCATGGCCAGACCACTGAGACCGATAAACGCCAGGCCACGCCAGCGCCCGCTGATCCGGGCGGCTACCACCCAGGCCGGGGGCAGCATCATCAGCCAGGCCAGGGGGATCAGCAGCGGTACATCGCCCAGTTGGGGCTGAAGCGCCGCGGTGTAATGATATTGCCCAAAGGGCAGGCCGGTGGCCGAGCCAATCGCCTCGACCAGCCAGCCCAACGCCGCCACCACTGCTGCAGTCCACAGCGTGCGGCGAATGCCCCAGGCATTGTGCAGCACCGTCACCACGAGACCGGTTTGAAAAAAAACCCCCAATGTCACCGCCCAGGGTAAAGCCTGATATCCCCGCAAAAAATACACCGGCGGCAACGCAATCATACTGAGCAGCCAGGCCGTTCCCCAAATTCTTTGGCCGGGACTCAGCTCTGAAAAACGGGCCAGCCCCCGGCTCAGCCCATTTTGGGTGGATATTGACAGATTACTCAACATGGCCCTCAACCCCCACGGATGTTTGCCGGCGAGCCAGCATCGCCTCCAGGCGACGTTGGCTTTGCCGGGCCAGCACCAGAGTCATCCCGAAAACCAGTAAAGCATTGGTCAGGGCGAAAAACAGCAACTCCTCGAGCGGTAAAATACCCCCGAGATAAATCTGCAATGACAAAGCCGGGCTGATGGTCCAGGTACCGCTGGCGATGGCCAGGGTATCGGCCAGGCTCAAATAAATGGTCATCGGCACCAGGCCAATAAGCACCAGTCGCCGCTGCCGCCACAAAATATCAGCGCCAAAAATAAGTTGCAGGATAATCGGCGGCAAGGCCCAGACCAGTTCCAGCCCCAGATACGTGCCTGGCAGCCAGTCACTCCACAAAATGACAACCGAAGCCAGCCACAGCAAACCCGCCAGCAACGTACTCCAGATTCTGAGCGGCATCGATTCAAAATTATCGGCAGGCAGAGACAATCGCTTGGCCCAGAACAGAAGCCACAACCCGGTCAGCAGCGATTGCAAAACAAAAAAGCCATACTCTTCGATGGGAACCCAGCCAATTAACCAGCCGGTCACCAGGGCCGGGTCGTACCACCACACCCGGTTAGCGACCAGATAATTATCCCACGGCGTGGTATACAGCACCGCTACCACCACATGGGCGGTCAGAGCTACCGCGGGCGGCCAATTCCGCAGGGCGGGGGGCAGACTCCGGCCCCGACGCCAGTCTTGCCAGGTGACCAACATCAAAATCAACAATGGAATGATCAAAAAAATAATCAAGAAAAGCAGATAAGTCATAAATTGTTGCGATCCGTGTTTTGTTATCTGTGAACTATCGTAATCATAGCACAATTTTTATATTTTGTCAATATTTTGTCTATAAATATCTTGACAAATCAAAATTTTCAGGCTACAATGATTTTGATGTTACTCAAAAGTGGGACCGGAAAAGGAGATGGTTGTGATAACAGATAGTTGGGAAGACCGATTATTATCCCTGGCCTTTGAAGCAAGGCACTCCCGTCGACAGGTGGGCTTGCCGGCTGAGACCACTGCGGCCCAGTTGGCACGGGCGTATGAGGCCTGCACCGCTGTTACGGCCAAACATAGCAAATCATTTCATCTGGCCTCGGGGCTGCTGCCGCCGGACAAGCGGCGGGCGGCTCGGGCTTTGTATGCCTTTTGTCGCATCAGCGATGATATTGTGGATGAGGCCAAGTCTGAGGATGACCGGGCCTTGCTGCGCTGGTCGGCGCGGGCGCTGCAGGAGCAGCCGATTGTTACCGATTTGATCAGCCTGGCCTGGGCCGATACCCGCTACCGCTTCCACATCCCGGTTCGGTACGCCGAACAACTTATCGAAGGGGTGGCCCGCGATCTGACCCAAACCCGCTATCAAACCTTTACCGATTTGACCACCTACGCCTACGGCGTGGCCTCCACCGTAGGGTTGATGAGCATGCACATCATCGGCTATGCCGGCCCCGAGGCCATTGCTTACGCCATCAAACTGGGCGTGGCCCTGCAACTGACCAACATTTTGCGCGACGTGGCCGAGGACTGGCAGAATGGACGAGTATATCTGCCGCAGGAAGAGTTGGCGGCTTTTGGCCTGAGCGAAGCAGACATCGCCGCCGGAATTGTCACCGGTCGCTGGCGAGAATTTATGCGCTTTCAGATTAAACGGACCCGTCGGCTTTACACCGAGGCCTGGCCTGGTATCGGCTTGCTGCATCCCGATGGCCGGCTGGCGATTGTGGCCGCGGCCCGGTTTTACCAGGGCATTCTGGACGACATCGAGCAGCACGATTACGACGTTTTCAGCCGGCGGGCGTACCTGAGCAAATGGGGCAAAATCAAAATACTGCCCGGCCTGTGGTGGAAAAGCCGTCAATTTGGGCGCAATCACAATCAAGAATGGCATCATCATCAGCCAGCCGTCATGCACAAAACGGCTCTGATGCAAGGCGATCAATAAATCAAAAATTCGAGGATAAATAATGACAAAAAAAATTATTGTAATTGGCAGCGGCTTTGGCGGGCTGGCAACGGCCATCCGGCTGGCAGCACAGGGCCATCAGGTTGAGATTTTTGAAAAGCTGGACAAACCCGGCGGGCGGGCTTACGTTTTTGAGCAAAACGGCTTCAAATTCGATGCCGGGCCAACCGTTATCACCGTGCCGTTTCTGTTTGATGAGTTGTTTGAACTGGCGGGCAAACGGCGGGAGGATTACGTGCAGTTTGTGCCGTGCAACCCGTACTATCGTATTTTCAACCACGAAGGCCGGGCCTTTAATTACAATGGCGATGAACAGTTCATTCTGAATCAGATTGAGGAGTGGAACCCCGCCGACAAAGAGGGGTATCGCCGCTTTATGAAAACCACCCAGGCCATTTTTGAGAAGGGATTTGTGGAACTGGCCGACCAGCCGTTTCTGTCGTTGATGGATATGGTCAAAGTAGCGCCGGATTTAATCAGACTGCAATCACATTTGAGCGTGTACAAGTACGCCTCAAAATTCATTCAGAATGAATTTCTGCGCCAATGCTTTTCGTTCCACCCGTTGCTGATTGGCGGCAATCCGTTTGATGCCTCTTCGATTTACGCCATGATTCATTATCTGGAACGGGAGTGGGGCATCCATTATGCCATCGGCGGCACGGGGGCCATTGTCAACGCCCTGGTGCGCCTGTTCGAGGAGTTGGGGGGACGGCTTCATTTGGAGGCAGAGGTCGAAGAAATTCTGGTGGATAATCGCCGGGTAACCGGCCTGCGCCTGGCCGATGGCTCGGTGCATCAGGCCGATGCCATTGTCAGCAATGCTGATGTGGCCTTTACGTATCGAAACATGATCCCGGAGCGGTATCGGCGCAAATACACCAATCGCAAAATCGAACGGATGAAATACAGTATGTCGCTGTTTGTGATTTATTTTGGTACCAAACGGCGCTACAACGATGGTCGGCTGGCCCATCACAATATTATTTTGGGGCCGCGCTACAAAGAATTGCTCAACGACATCTTCAACAAAAAAATTCTGGCCGATGACTTTTCGCTGTATCTGCACATGCCCACCCTCACCGACAACACCATTGCTCCGGCGGGCCACGAGTCGTTTTACGTGCTGTCGCCGGTGCCGCATCTGGAGGCTGATATTGATTGGGCGCAGGCCGCGCAGCCGTATCGAGACGCGATTATGAATTTTCTGGAGGAAAATTACCTGCCCGATTTGCAGGCCAACCTTGTGGCCGAGCATTACATTGACCCCCGCCATTTCAAACACAACCTGAACAGTCATCTGGGCGCGGCCTTTTCCGTTCAGCCGATTTTGACCCAGTCGGCCTGGTTCCGGCCTCACAACCGCTCGGAAGATTTTGCAAATCTCTATTTTGTCGGAGCGGGGACTCATCCGGGGGCAGGGCTGCCGGGGGTGCTGTCATCGGCCAAAATTGCCGAGAAGTTGATTGGCTCCAATTAACCCAAAATAAAATTGGAGTTGGCACTAATTGTAATTCCGGGTACAATATAGGGGTATATCTGGCACAAGTTTAAGAGGCAAGGTGAATCACTAATGATGGAAAAACAACGTCCAGCTTACATCACGATTGTGGAAGGGCCGCCCCCCGAATTTCAGGATGTGACCAACGAATGGTCAATTGGCGTACTGGAAGGGATCGAAGAGGCAAACACGGCTCTATGCGAAATGCGCACCTTCAGTGGCCCGCAGATGGTCAAACGGTGTGAAGACGCCTGGGCTGAAGGCCGGCCCGCCCGACTCGATTTTCCGACCGGCGACGGTGGAGAGCGCGGTGAACTGGATATTATGGCCATTCGCTGGGATGAGGTTGAGGAAGGCCATAAACTGTTTATTTGGCTCAGAGTGTAAAAACTTAAATCATAAAAATAAAAAGCCCGCCGGTTTTCAGAGGTGAAAGCATCGGCGGGCTTTTTTGTTAATTTTTGCCAAGATGAATTTACGACGAGCGGGACCAGATTACCGATACTTTGGTGCCGGTCCCCAGAATATTACGCCCAATCGAGAAGTCGCCGCCGAGGACTTCGGCTCTGGCCTGCATATTGGCCAGCCCGGCCCCACCTTTATCCGCGGAACGGACGGCGGTTTCCAGCCGATCAAAGCCACGGCCGTTATCGGCGATGGTCAGGTGAAGCTGGTCGTCGGCAGCGGTCAGGGTCAGGTGAACCTGCCCGGCATCGGCATGTTTGCGGATGTTGAGTAGAGCCTCGTGGCAAATGCGGAGCAAGGCCAGGCGCGGTTGGCCGGCGGCAAAGGGGGAGGACACAGGCCATTCGAAATGAAATTCAACGGGCGGGCCGCCGCGGGCTATGTGGTCGTCAATAATTTGCTGTAAGGCCTCGCTCAAAGCCGCGTCCGGCTCAATTTCCGGCGGGCGCATGTCGGCGATCATCTGCCGCACCTGGCTGGCGGCCTGTTGGGCGCGTTCCTCCAGGCGGGCCAATTCTTCGGCCAGCATGTCCAGCCGGTCGGCAGCCAGCATTTTTTGGCACAGGCCGGCTTGCAGGCTCAACTGCTGGGTGGTCTGGGCCACACCGTCGTGCAGTTCGCGGGCCACGTAGCGCCGTTCATTTTCCAGGGCAGTCAGCAGGTCATCAGCCATTATTTATGCGGCGACAGAATATGGTTCCGGGAAGGTAATGCTAATTACCGGTTTCGGAAGAGTGTGAGTTTTTGACCATTCAAACAAGGGCTGAACCAAATCTTCCACCTGTTCCGCCACGTGCCAGTCCAGCACGGCGTTACCGCAATGGGGACAGATAGACACGGCCGGAATGCCGGTCACAGTTACGGTCAGCCCATCACGCCGAAAAATCTGAGTGGCTACTCCATCAGGCTTTGTTTCTTCTGTACAAACCGGGCAAATCATGTCTTTCTCCACACCCAACCTCTGGCTACGGATACATTATACCTTTATGACGACGCAGAATCAATCCCGGCTATTTTTTGGCGATGACAATATTCACCAGCCTGCCCGGCACAAAGATAACCTTGACCACTTTTTGGCCCTCGATGTATTTTTGCACGCCGTCGGCGGCCTGAGCTTTGGCCTTGGCCGTGTCGGGGTCAACATCGGCGGGCAGGGTGAGTTTGTCGCGTACTTTGCCGTTAACCTGCACGGCTATTTCGATGACATCCTCTTTGGCCAGGGCCTCATCCCAGGTGGGCCAATCCTGCTGATGGACGCTGTAGGGCTGACCAACCCGATTCCACAACTCTTCGGCGATGTGGGGGAAGCCGGGGGCCAGCAGCAGAGTCAGGGTTCGGATGGCCTCAGCCCAGTCATCCGTGCCGACCAGGGCCGGGGCTTTAGTGCGAAACTCGGCCAGGGCATTGGTATATTCCATCAAGCCGGCCACCATGGTGTTGAAACTAAAACTTTCGATGTCATTGGTGACGCGACGGATGGCCTGGTGTTGTTTCCGTTTCAAATCGCGCACCTGGGCCGGGGTCACCGCGCCGCTGCCTGCGGCCGAGTTGACCACCACGTCCCACACTTTTTCCAGAAAGCGTTCCACACCCAAAATACCGTGGCTGTCCCACGGACCACCCTGGTCCCAGCGGAAGCCAAACATCAGGTAGCCGCGTACGGTGTCGGCGCCATGTTCCTGCACCAAATCATCCGGAGCGATGACGTTGCCCCGGCTTTTGCTCATCTTTTCTCGGTCTTCACCCAGAATAATGCCTTGATTAAATAACTTGTCCATCGGTTCATCAAACTGAACCACGCCCATATCCTGCATCGCTTTGGTGAAAAAGCGGGTGTAAAGCAGGTGCATGGTGGCGTGCTCGATGCCGCCGGTGTACTGGTCAACCGGCAGCCAGTAGGCACCCTCCTGCGGATTAAACGGCACATCATCAGGAGAGAGGGTTTCGCCGTCTTTCCAATGGGGGTCCATATAGCTGTACTGATACCAGCTCGAGCACATAAAGGTATCCATGGTGTCAGTTTCGCGCTCGGCTTCGCCGCCGCATTGGGGGCAAGTTACTTTTTTGAAACCGTCGTGCAGCTTCAATGGGGACTCGCCGGTGGGCATAAATTCGACATCTTCCGGTAGTTCCACCGGCAGTTCTTCGTACGGCACCGGCACAATGCCGCAGGCGGGGCAAGTCATCATGGGGATGGGGCAGCCCCAATACCGTTGGCGACTGATAAGCCAGTCGCGCAGGCGGTACGTCACCGCGCCTTTGCCGATGCCCTCGGCCTCCAGCCAGGTGATGACCGCTCGCAGTCCCTCGGTTTCGGGCGTCAATCTCGTGGGCAGGCCGTACTCCTGGGCCAATTCCGGAGTCCATTCTTCCAGGCCGTATTTGCCGATGGTCGGCATCCCGCTAAAGGAGCCGCTGTTGTGCATAATGCCGGGGCCGGTGTAGGCTTCGGTAAAGGGTTGGCCGTCCCAATCTACCGGAGCCACGACCACGGGAATCGGCAGGTTATATTTGGTGGCAAAGGCAAAATCCCGCTCGTCGCCGCAGGGCACGGCCATAATAGCGCCGGTGCCGTAGGTCATCAACACATAATCGGCAATCCAGATGGGGATGCGCTCGTTGTTGACCGGATTGATGGCGTAGGCCCCGGTAAAGACGCCGGTTTTTTCTTTTTCGGTGGAGAGGCGGTCAATTTCGGTTTGGCGGGTGGCTTTTTCCACGTAGGTTTCCACCTCGGCCTGCTGCTCCGGGGTAGTCAGTTCTTTGACCAGGGGATGTTCGGGAGCCATCACCATAAAGGTAGCGCCCCACAGCGTATCGGGCCGGGTGGTGAAGACGGGCAGGTTGTGGCCGCCTTTTTCGGTGGTAAAGACCACTTCCGCGCCGTCGCTGCGGCCAATCCAGTTGGTTTGCATGGCTTTGACCCGGTCGGGCCAGCCCAGGTTGGAAAAGTCGAGCAGGTCATCGGCGTAGTTGGTAATTTTGAAGTACCACTGCTTCAAATCTTTTCTGATGACGGGGGTGCCGCACCGCTCGCAGTGGCGGTCTTCGCCCCACACCTGTTCGCGGGCCAGGGTGGTGTTGCAGGTGGGGCAAAAGTCCACCGGCGACATTTTTTTATAGGCCAGGCCCATATCGTAAAACTTACGGAAGAACCACTGGGTCCATTTATAGTAACTGGGGTCGCTGGTGATGCACTCCCGTTCCCAGTCGAACATGGCCCCCATGCTGCGCAACTGGTCCCGCATCCGCTCGATGTTGGCATAGGTCCATTTTTGGGGATGGATGCCCCGTTTGATGGCTGCGTTTTCGGCGGGCA
>Ga0180429_10005466_pt1 | contig 10081 bp, 8 predicted proteins | sample SS_ome_FD_132428 | JGI IMG/M metagenome (GOLD analysis project Ga0180429, IMG submission 132428) | Hypersaline lake sediment archaeal communities from the Salton Sea, California, USA - SS_1_S_1 metaG | ecosystem: Environmental > Aquatic > Non-marine Saline and Alkaline > Hypersaline > Sediment ...
GATCGAGCTCGAGGTGCACTGTGAGAAGGTCAACGTTGCCCCGCCGCCCTCACGGGCCTTCGCCGATCCCGATGACCCGAGCCGCGGCTGTGGGGTCGTCGAGCGCGCCGGGGCGGTCCCGGACGCTGGGAGGCCCCCGCCATGACTGACGCCTGCGTCATCGCGGTCGGCGCCGTCTCCGCCCTGGGTGGCGGCCGTCGCGCCTACGACGTGACCGCCGTGGGGCAGCCGCCCCGGTCGGCGATCGACGACGACCCCGCCTGGGCCGCGGCGGGGATGTTGAAGCCCCGCAGCGCCCGGGTCACCGAGAGCCTGGGGGGGGAGCCCAGCGCGGACCGCGCCACCGATCTGCTGGCCGAGGCGTTGCGGCAGCTGCTCGCCCAGCTGGACGAGCAGCTGCCCGAGTGGCGCCGTCAGCGCGTCGGCGTGAGCGTCGGGACCTCGAGCGGCGGCATGTTGAACGCCGAGCGTCTCTTCCGTCAGCGCGCCGGCGACGAGCCGCCCGAGCGGGCCACGGCCCGACGGGCGACCTATTTTGCGCCCCTGGTCGACGCCTTCGAACGCTTTGCCATCGATCTGGCCGACGTGACGCCGGACGAGGACCGGGGTGCTGCCGCAGCCGATGTGGATCCGACAGCGCGGGTGACGCCCGTCAAGGGCTGTCAGGTGCTGGCGGCCTGTGCCTCGTCGACCCTTGCCATCGGCCTGGGGCACCGCTGGCTGCAGCGGGACGCCTGCGACCTGGTCATCGCTGGCGGCTACGACGGCCTGAGCCTGTTCGTCGCCGCGGGGTTCGAGGCCATCCGGGCGACCTCGGCGAGCGGGCCCAAGCCCTTCCGTGTGGGGCGGGACGGCATGGTGCTCGGTGAGGGCGCTGGCCTGCTGGCGCTGGTCCGGGAGCCGCAGGGAATCGCGCCCGCCTTTCGGGTCTGCGGCTTCGGAGCCTCCGCGGACGCGGTGCACATCACGGCCCCCGATCCGGAGGGTGGCGGGCTGACCCGCGCCGGACGGGCCGCCCTTCGGGACGGTGGCTGTCCCCCCGAGCGGGTCAGTCTGGTGAGCGCCCACGGGACGGCCACCCCTTACAACGACCCGGCCGAGGCCAAGGCCATCGCCGCCATCTGCGGCCCAGGGGCAGCTCCGGTGGTGCACCCCTTCAAGGCGGAGATCGGCCACACCCTGGGCGCCGCCGGGGTGCTCGAGACCCTGGCGGCGGCCGAGGCGCTCTCGGCCCAGGTGGCCCCGGGCGCCTGGAGTGGCGGCGAGCCCATGGATCCGGCGGCCCAGGTCAACCTCCTGGACGTGGCCGAACGGCGACCGCTCGCCGCGGCGCTCAAGCTCTCGGCTGCCTTCGGCGGGGTCGCCGCTTCGCTGGTGATTCAGCGGGAGCCCTCCCGCCGCGACTGCCGGCCGCCACGGCCGGTGGTGGTCGTGGCCCACGGACAGGCCGAGGAGGTGGACCGGGTCGCCCTGGCGGAGACCACCGGCGTGCCGCGGGATCGGCTGGCTCGCCTCGACGAACTGAGCCAGCTCGGCCTCGCCGCCCTGGCGGCGCTGGTCGACCAGGTGGGACGGGAGGCCATCGCCGGTGCCGGCGTGGTCGGCGGCCACGCCCTCGCCACGCTCGACATCAACGAGCGCTTCAACGCCCGGCTGCTCGCCAAGGGACCCCGCTGGGTCGATCCCCGTCTCTTTCCCGCGACCTCGCCCAATGCCGGTCCGGGGCACTGCGCCATCGTCTACGGCCTGACCGGTCCCAGCTTCGCCGTGAGCGCCGGTCTGGGCGGGGCCATGGAGGCGGTGGCCGCCGCGGCCGAGCTCGTGGCGGCCGGCGACGCCGATCGGATGGTCGTCGTCGCGGCCGACGATGACGGTCCGGCCGCCACCCAGTGGCACGCCCTGGTGACGCCCGACCGGCCCCATCGGCGGGGCGCCGTGGCGGTCCTGCTCGCGGCAGCCGAGGAGGCGGCCGCGGATGGCGGGCGCCGGGTCGATCTGGACCAGGCCGTCGCCCACGACACCGGTCCCATCGGTCACCTGGCCCTGCTGAGCTGGCTCGAGCGGCTCGCCTGATGCCCTTGGAGCTTGCCCTCGGTGGGGCCCGTCCCCTATCGTCGTCCTGCCGGCCCGGGAATGAAGGGCAGGACCAAGTTGTTGCCGTATTCGAGATGATGTGGGCTCCGCGAACCGCCGTGACCGCCGCCGCCGCCGTGCTCCTGCTCCAGGGCCTGGGTGGCTGCAGCAAGTACTACATCCCCAACACGGACGTGGAGGACACGGACAAGAACCGCCGCGTCGTCGAGTTCTGTGAGGTCTATCGCAAGGCGCTGGAGCGCAAGGACATCACCACCCTCCTCGAGCTGGCCTCGCCCCGCTACTACGAGGATGGCGGCAACGTCGATGCCGAGGATGACATCGACTACGCCGGGCTGAAGGACTACCTGTCCGAGAAGTTCGAGGACGCCACGGCCATCCGCTACGAGATCCGGTACCGCAACGTCGTCCACGACGACGACTACGTCCTGGTCCACTACACCTATTCGGGCAGCTATCGGCTGCCGACCGCCGAAGGCGAGAAGTGGAAGAGCACGGTCGAGGAGAACCGTCTCGAGCTGGTGCCGGACGGGGAATCCTACAAGATCGTCACGGGCATGTGACGGCCGCGGCCGCAGCCTGAGGGTTCCCGGCAGCGCCGATCGCGCTATGCTCGTCCGATGATTCTGGGCAATCGCCGGTCGCTGGCCGATCCCACTCGGCCTGGGCCACGCCGCGGAGTCGCCGTGGTTCTGTCGCTGGGCGCCCTGTGGGTCGCCTGCGCCGAGGAGACCGCGCTCGACCCGCTGATCCACGGCCCGGTCCCCGAGGTGTGCGAGCCCGAGGCCACGCGTAGCTGCTACGCCGGTCCGGCCGGCACCGAAGGGGTGGGCAGCTGTCGGGCGGGTACCCAGACCTGCGCCGACCATGGCCGTGGCTGGGGACCTTGCGAGGGAGCGGTCACCCCCCAACCCGAGGTCTGTGGGACCGAGGGGGACGAGGATTGCGACGGCGTGGTCACCTGCGGCGAGACCCTGTCGAGCTTGCGTCTCGGCGTCGGTCGCGACGAAGTGGCCTGGGACGTCGGGCTGGACGGCGAGGACAACACCTATCTGACGGGCTTCTATCGGGACCCCATCGATTTTGGCGGCGGTGAGCTGCCCACGGAAAATGCCCGGCGTGACGTCTTCGTGGCCAAGCTGTCACCGGAAGGGGACCACCGGTGGAGCCACGGGCTCTACGGTGGTGAGCACTTCAGCCCGCGCGGCCTGGCGGTGGCACCGGACGGCACGGTGGCCGTGCTGGCGAGCTTTGCCGGTACCCTCACCCTGGGCACGGTCACCCACGATAGCCAGGGTGGCGACGACGCGCTGCTCGCCGTCTTCGATGCCGACGGCGAGCTGCTGTGGAGCGCAGCCTTCGGTGACTCCAGCCACCAGTACCCCTTTGGGGCCACCTTCGACGGGGACGGCGCGCTCTGGGTCACGGGCATGTTTGCCGGCGAGATCGACTTCGGTGGGGGGGCCATCACGGCCACCACCGGCAGCAGCGATGTCTTCGTCGCCAAGCTCGGCGTCGATGGCAGCCATCTCTTCAGCACGGGCTACCCGGGCCTGGAGGACCAGGTCGGCTTCGCCGTGGCCGCCGACCCCGCCGGGGCGGTCTATGTGGTGGGCCATTACACCGGTGAGATCGACTTCGGTCAGGGCATTCAGGCCGCCACGGGGGACGAGCAGGATATCTTCGTGCTCAAGCTCGACGGCGACGGCCAGACCCTGTGGAGCCGCACCTACGGCGACGAGGCGCAACAGCAGGCCTACGCGGTGACCACGGACTCCCAGGGCGACGTCACCCTGGTCGGTCGGCTCGAGGGCAGCATTGATTTTGGCGCGGGCAAGCTGACGGCCCCCGGCGGTGGCGCAGGCTTCGTCGCCAAGCTCGACGGGGAGGGACAGACCCTGTGGAGCCAGCTGCTCGGTGGCTCGGCCAATGCCGCCGTCACCGACGTGGCCTGCGACAGCCGGGATCGCCTCCTGGTGACCGGCTACTACGAGGGCAGCCTCCAGCTGGGCCACACGCCCCTGCCCGAGAGCGGCGTCTACGAGCCGAGCATCCTGCTGAGCAAGCTCGAGCCCGACGGCACCTACGTTTGGAGCCGGGGCATCAAGGTTCACGGTGACCAGTCCGCCTGGGGCGTCTCCCGGGCCTGGCGCAGCATCGCCGTCGGGTCGGAGGATCAGGCCGTGCTCGCCGGCTTCGTCCGCAACGACATCGACTTCGGCGACGGCGAGACCACCAGCAACGGCGGCGCCGATCTCTTCGCCCTGTGGTTGGAGCCGTAGCGCGCGCCTCGCGCGCCCTCGCCCCTGCGATGAGCCGTCGGGCGAAGAGCCCAGAACAGAGGGGCGCGCGAGACCGCAGCGCCCTGCGGGGCGACGACTAGCTAACGCTGCGTAGCCCGGGCATGGACTCGGGCGGCAGGAGCATGTCGAAGACGCCCCGTTCCTTGGCGGCGGCCAGCGCTCGCAGGGCCGTGCTGTAGCCGCGCAGGATAAGGGGGCGGGCGGCGAAGCGGTTGACGTAGCTGTAGCCGCCCAGGTCGGGGGCGATGTCGATGAAGGTCACGTGGGGGAAGCGGCGCGTCAGCAGCTCCACGCCCCGGCGCTCCTTCTCGGTGAGCAGGATGCTCAGCGATTGGCGCAAGACGTTGCCCGCGCCGCGCCGCCCGATGGACCGCTTGGCGTCCAGCGCCCGGCTGGGCCGATAGATGTTGGAGATGATGACCACGTTGGCCCCCGCCTCGACGGCAACGTCCGCCGACAGGGTGCGAACGACCTCGCCGTCCACGTAGTAACGGCCCCCGATCTGGATGGGTCGGAACAGACCGGGAATGCAGCAGCTCGCCGCGACGGCCTCGCTGATGGGCGTGTCCTCGTCGTAACCCGGGCCGAAGACCACGCGCTCGGCCGAGTCGATGTCCACCGCCGTGGTGAAGACGGGCTTGGCGAGCCGGCGGAAGCTGTTGAAGGGCAGGTGCAGGCGCATGTAGCGCTCGAACTTGCGAATGGAAAGCAGGCCCGAAAACAGGTGGCCGACGTCCATGAGCTCGCGGCGGGTCGGAGCGCCCGCAAAGGTGCCGAAGTGCAACCGCGGACCCTTGTGGCGCCGGCGCCAGGGAAGGCGGTAGCCGTCGAGCAAGACGTCGAGGGGGATGTCCTGGCCATACATGGCGGCGACGACGGCCCCGGCGCTCGTTCCCACGAAGATCTCGGGCAGCAGCCCGAGCTCCTCACAGGCCCTGAGCACGCCCAGATGAGCCAAACCACGCGCCGCCCCCCCTGAGGCTACGAAGGCGATCTTTACGCGGTCCATGCTTTGCTCCCGTTGTAACAAACATGCCGGACATCGTCTTCGACGGCAAAAGAACCCAGGGGAAAGGTGGGAGCATCAACCACTTGGTGGCACCTGCGTTTCCGGGCTTTCCTTGCCGCGGCGGCGGTCAAAAGGGCACGTTCTCGGCCATCTGGGCGATGACGTAGCCGTCGTCGCGACGCTCGAGCCAGAAGAAGATCTCGTCGCCCAGGAGGCGCTCGTTTTTCACCGTGTGGGTGATGATGGGTACCCGCAGGACCAGATCGTTCGAGCCCTCAGATGTCGGGGTGGGCGTGCGCAGCCGGGCCGCCAGGGGTAGGGCGGCCAGCTGGTCGCTGCGGTAGGTCATCACGTCTGCCTCGCGGTACACCAGACGGGTCGCCAGTTTCTGGTACTCCCGCTTGCGAAAACGATCGCGCCACAGGTTGAGGATGCTCAGCGACCGCCGGCGGCTGCCGCTGCGGGTGTCCTCGTTGATGGCGTTGGCCCGGATGAGCATGGACATGGCGGAGACGTCCTCGACCACCATGGCCTCGAAGAAGGTACGCACGGTCTGAAGGGCCACCTCGGTGCCCAGCGGGGTCCGCAGGGTGACGATGCTGTCGTCGGCCTCGGCCTCGTTCTGGAGCGGTGGTGGATCGCTGGACAGATCGACGGCGATGCCATCGGGACGGCGGTCCTCGTCGGGCAGCTTGCTTTGGGTGGGGAACTGGGCGAGGGTCTGCTCGGTACAAGCGGTCAGGCTCGCCAGCAGTCCGGCCAGCCCCAGCGCCAGAATGGGCCGCCCGGGCCGCGCCGCGCGGACAGCCGCGACGCCGGCGCCCCTCGGACTGGAACCCACTCGAGCCGTCATGTCTGTCGCTAGCTGGTGGCGCCGACGATGGTCGGCTCGCCGGTGCGCCGGAAGGCGGCCATGGCTCCCTTGGGAAGGGCGGTCCAGCCCTCGGGCGTCTCGTCGCCCTGGAAGTCGGAGCCGACCACGGCCAGTTGACAGGGCTCGAGGTCGGGCATGCGCAGCTTGCTCGGGCCATCGGCCACGAAGAGGGGCTCGAAGTCCTCCCGCCCCTTGAGCAGCCGATAGGCCATGGGCGCCCCACGATGCGCGGCGATGAGGAACTCCGGTGTGGCCAGCATGATGTTGAGGCTCGAGGGCTCCACCTCAGCCTCGCGACCGATCCGGTCGAGCAAGGCCAGGCTCGACTTCAAGGCCGGGAACACGTCCTTCGGGGTGACGGTGGGGAAGTCGAGCTTGCCGGCGTCGTGGAGGAAGGACAGGAACAGGTGGAACAGAAGCTCGCTGTCCGTCTCACCCCGCAGGCCGCGTCGCAGGAACTTGGGCAGGGCCTCGAGCAGCCGTTCCCGTACCGACCCGAAGTCGTCCACGGTCCCGGTGTCGGCGAACATCCACTGCCGGTAGCGGAAGGGATGGGTGTTGTCGGTGCGCAGGTCGCCCACCGTAGCGCGGCGCACGTGGGTGATCAGGATGTCGCTCCGCACGTCGACGATCATGTCGGCGATGTCGAGCTCGGTGCGTTCGTCCAGGGGCCGACGCTTCAGCAGCACCTCACCGGCCTGGTAGAAGCCCACCCCCCAGGCCCAGTCGGGCTCCTCGGGCCCTTCGCGATGCCGTTCACGGTGACAGCGAAGCAGGCGTCGCTCGTGGTCCGCGAAGCGGTTGCACAGGTCCGGGCGATTGCCGATGAGTCCGAGGAGTCGCGCCATGATTCCGTCTTGTTGAAGCGCCGTCTGTTTTAAGCGTTGGTGTTCTGCTCAGCCGACGCAAGCTCATTCTGCGCCCGATCCACCGCTGCGACTAGGGGTGCAGGCGGTTGAGCATGCGGGGAAACGGAATCGTCTCGCGAACGTGGGAAAGACCGCAGATCCACGCCACCACCCGCTCCAGGCCGAGGCCGAAACCGGCGTGGGGAAAGGTGCCGTAGCGCCGCAGATCGCGGTACCACTCGAAGGCCTCGACGGGCAGCCCGTGGTGCGCAATCGCCGCATCGATGACGCCGAGATCGCTCTCGCGTTCACCACCGCCGACGATCTCGCCGTAGCCCTCGGGCGCGATGACGTCGACGCCCAGGGCGAGCCGATCGTCCTCCGGGTCCCGCTTCATGTAGAAGGCCTTCACCGCCGCCGGGAAGCGGTGGACCATCACCGGTCGGTCGTAGCCCTGGGAGAGCAAGGTCTCGTCCTCGCCACCGAGATCACCACCCCACTCGAGGGGCGGCGCTTGCTCGCCACCGTCCTTGGCGGGGCCATCGGCGGAGCGCTGCGCGGCGCGGCGCTCGGCGATGATGTCCACGGCCTCGGTGTAGCTCAGTCGCGGAAACGGGGCCTTGACGGACTCGAGCTTGCTCACGTCTCGCTCCAGGGTCTGCAGCTCCTGGGCGCGCGTCTCGAGCACCCGCTCGACGATGAAGCAGATGAGCTCTTCCGAGAGGCTCATGGCCACCTCGAGATCGGCAAAGGCGACCTCGGGCTCGACCATCCAGAACTCGGCCAGGTGACGGCGGGTCTTGGATTTCTCCGCGCGAAAGGTCGGGCCGAAGCAGTAGACCTTGCCCAGGGCGGCGGCGCCGGCCTCCATGTAGAGCTGACCGGACTGGGCCAGATAGGCGACCTGGTCGTGGTAGTTGGTTTGAAAGAGCGTGCTCGTCCCTTCGCAGGCGTTGGGCGTGAAGATGGGCGCGTCCACCAGGGTGAAGTCGCGGTCGTCGAAGAAGTCCCGGATCGCCCGCACGATGGCATGACGGGTCCGCAGGATGGCGTGCTGCCGCTTGCTGCGGATCCACAGGTGCCGGTGGTCCATCAAGAACTCGGTGCCGTGTTCCTTCGGCGAGATGGGGTACTGCTCCGCGGTGAGCGCCACGATGTCGCAGCCCTGGACGTGGATCTCGTAGACGCCGGGCTTCTTCGGGTGGGCGGCCACCTTGCCGGTGATGGCCAGCGACGACTCCTGGGTGAGGTCACCGGCGCGGGCGAAGACCTCCTCGCCGACCTCTCGCTTGGACATCACGCACTGGACGATGCCCGAGCCGTCGCGCACCTCGAGAAACCGCAGCTTGCCGCTCGACCTGGCATTGTACAGCCAACCGTGCAGCGTGACGGTCTCGTCCACGTGGTCACCGAGCCTGGAAATGGGGACGTTTGTGGCCATGTTTCGGGGACGTAGCACGTCCGCTGGGGCCCGTCGCCCGTGGCGGCTCGAGCCCCGGTGGTCGCGCCGTGCCCCACATGGTTTGCGGCAAGCCGACGCGGGCGCTACCGTGGCCTCGTGCGCCCTAACGCCTTGTCCACGCCTATCCGACGCCTCGCCTATGGGTTTCCGTGGGTGGTGATTCTGCTGGGACTCACGCTGCTTGCCTGCACCTCCAGCACGGCCAAGAAGACCGCCTGGGCAACCAGGCTCACGCCGGCCGCCGAGGGCATGAAGCTCGACCCGCCCCCGCCCGACGGCCTGCTCTGGATGCGGCCCGTGGCCGCGGTGATCCCCACCCGCACGGCCGGCGGCAAGCTCTGGGACGACGTCGGTGGCTGGCCCGACGTCTTCGTCGTGCTGACGGTCAACGACAGGGAGGTCATGCGCACCGAGGTGGCCACCGATACGCTCAAGCCCAAGTGGACCCATGGGGGCGGCAACTTCGAGGTGCCACCCCGCGCCGAGCTGCGGGTCGACGTCTTCGATGCCGATGCGCTCAAGGACATTCCCGTGGGCACGGCACGCTTCGCCCCGCCCACCCAGGAGGAGCTCGCCGGCGGTGAGCTGGAGCTCGACATCGGGCGGCGCGGGCTGGTGCGCCTCGCCATCGGCAAGCCCCGGGCGCAGATCGGGCTCGGCTTCGACTACATGATGTTCAAGGGGCAGCTGCTGGCGCGCCAGGTGCTGGAGCACAGCCCGGCGGGTCGCAAGGGCATGCGCGTTGGCGACGAGATCGTTGCCATCGCGGGCAAGAAGGTGAAGACCCTGACGCCCTTTGGCATCAAGAGCGCCTTCAACGCCGTCCCGCCCGAGGGCATCGAGGTGGTGGTGCAGCACGAGGGCGGGACGACCGAGAGCATGAGGCTGGCCGAAGGCGCGGTCTATCCCGTCTACGGTGAGCTGGAGCGCGTCGAGTAGACCGCCTCATCTCCCAAGAGGTTCGCCGTGGCCCGGGTTCCGCCCTTCGACATGACCCTCGAGGAGCAACGGGCCGAGCTGGCCCCGCTCCGGGTCGACATGTCGGTGGCCGTCATCCGGGCCAAGAACCCCTTCAACGTCGGCACCATCATCCGGGTGGCCCATTCCTTCCTGGTTCGGGAGATCTTCCTGATCGGCAGCGAGACCTACTACGAGCGGGCCAGCATGGGCATGCACCGCTACGAGACCATCGTCGAGTGCCCCGACGAGGAGGCCTTTCTGGCCGCCCTGGGCGAACGGCCGCTCTACAGCGTGGAGCGGGACCACGCGGACACCACCCTGTGGCAGGTCGACTACCCCCGAGACGTGGTGCTGCTCTTCGGCAGCGAGCACGAGGGCATCCCCGAGGCCTTGCTCGCCGCTTCGGCGCGGGTCATCGCCATCCCCATGTATGGCATCAACCACTCCTTCCCCGTCGCCGTTTCGGCCGGCATGGTCCTCTGTGACTGGGCCCGGCGCAGGGATCCCCGTGGTGGCTGCGGTGGGGCCGAA
>Ga0180429_10005467_pt1 | contig 10080 bp, 9 predicted proteins | sample SS_ome_FD_132428 | JGI IMG/M metagenome (GOLD analysis project Ga0180429, IMG submission 132428) | Hypersaline lake sediment archaeal communities from the Salton Sea, California, USA - SS_1_S_1 metaG | ecosystem: Environmental > Aquatic > Non-marine Saline and Alkaline > Hypersaline > Sediment ...
ATCGGCATCATCAGTCACCGGGCCCTTGAGCAGTTCACGCAGCCGCGCGGCGTCCGGACCCTCCTCGCGCAGTGCGTAGAGCACCGGCAGGGTGTGCACCCCCTCGCGCAGATCGGTTCCGGGCAGCTTGCCGGACTCGTCGGGGTCGCTCTCGATGTCGATGATGTCATCGGAGATCTGGAAAGCGGTGCCGACGATTCCGCCGATCCGGCCCAGCCGTTCGGTCTGCTCGTCGCTGGCCCCGGAGAAGGTGCCGCCGAACCGGCCGGCGGCGGCGATCAGGCAGGCCGTCTTCTCGGAAACCACTTTCAGGTAGTGCGAAACGGCGTCATCGTCGTCATCGGGGGCGCCTTTGGTCTCCCGCATCTGTCCGGTCACCAGCTGAGCGAACGTCTCGGCGACGATCCGCACCGCGTCGGGGCCCAGCCGCGACACCAGTCGCGAGGCGGTGGCGAAGAGGTAGTCCCCGGCCAGGATGGCAATGTTGTTACCCCAGCGGGCATTGGCCGAGGGGGCGCCGCGCCGAACCTGCGCCTCGTCCATCACGTCATCGTGGTAAAGCGTGGCCAGGTGCACCAACTCGATGACCGCGCCGGCGACGGTGACCTCCCAGTTGTCCGGGTCGGGGCCGACGTGGGCGGACAGGACGGTGAACAACGGGCGGAACCGCTTACCGCCGGCCTCGAACAGGTGCAGCACGGCTTCGGTCATCAGCTCGTCGGCACCACGCAATTCCGCCGAGATGCACTCCTCCACACGAGCGACGCCGTCGCGGACACACCGGGCGAATTGGGGGTCGCCCAGGTCCACCCCCGCCACCACGCTCGCCGGTGTTTTCACCCTGCCAACATACTGGGAGACGTGGACGGGTTAACACCGGAGGTTCAGCGGGCAGGAGCGCAGCGACCCGGGGAGAAGATCCAGCGGGCAGGAGCGCAGCGACCCGGGGAGAAGATCCAGCGGGCAGGAGCGCAGCGACTTGATACGGAGGTCCTCGTCATCGGCGGGGGTCCTGCCGGGTCCGCGGCCGCGACGTGGGCTGCCCGGAGCGGGCGCGAGGTGCTGGTGGTCGACGCCGCCGACTTCCCTCGGGACAAGGCCTGCGGCGATGGGCTGACCCCGCGGGCGGTGGTCGAGTTGCGCCGGCTGGGCCTGACCGACTGGCTGGACGGCCGGATCCGCCACCACGGCCTGCGGATGACCGGGTTCGGCTCCTCGGTGCAGGTCCGGTGGCCGGGGCCGTCCTTCCCGGAGGCGAGTTCGGCCGTGCCGCGCACCGAGTTGGACGACCGCATCCGCCGCAACGCCGAGGAATCCGGGGCGTCGATGCTACTGGGCTGCAAAGCCGTTGATGTCGAACGGGATTCATCCGGCAGGGTCGACCAGGTGGTACTGGCCGACGGCCGCCGGGTGTCGTGCCGGTTCATGATCGTCGCGGACGGAGCCCGCTCGACGCTGGGCCGGGTGCTGGGCCGGCAGTGGCATCGGCAGACCGTGTACGGGGTGGCCGCACGGGCGTATCTGGGCTCGCCGCGGGCAGACGAACCGTGGATCTCCTCGGATCTGGAGCTACGGTCGACCGACGGGCAGGTGCTGCCGGGCTACGGCTGGATCTTCCCGCTGGGCACCGGCGAGGTGAACCTGGGCGTAGGTGCACTGGCCACCGCTAAACGGCCGGCCGAGGTGGCACTGCGCCCACTGCTGGCGCACTACGCGTCACTGAAAAGTCAGCAGTGGGGCTTCGATGGCCCGCCCCGGTCGGTGTCCTCGGCGTTGCTGCCGATGGGCGGCGCGGTATCGGGGGTGGCGGGACCGAACTGGATGCTGATCGGCGATGCCGCGGCGTGCGTGAACCCGCTCAACGGCGAGGGCATCGACTACGGGCTGGAGACCGGCCGGCTGGCGGCGCAGATGCTCGGCGAGGATGACCTTGCCGCGGCGTGGCCGGCGCTGCTGCAGGCCCACTACGGCCGCGGCTTCTCGGTGGCCCGCCGGCTGGGCCTGCTGCTGACGCTGCCGAAGTTCCTGCCGATGACCGGTCCGGCAGCGATGCGGTCGGCCCGGCTGATGGATCTCGCGGTGCGGGTGATGGGCAACCTGGTGACCGACTCCGACGCCGACTTGGTGGCCCGGATGTGGCGGGCCGCCGGGGCCGGGTCCCGGCTGCTGGACCGCCGAAAGCCGTTCGCCTAGCCGGGTTCGCCTAGCCGGGTTCGCCTAGCCGGGTTTGACGGCCACGTGCAGCGCGACGATCCCGCCGGTGAGATTGCGCCAACGCACATCGCTCCAACCGGCCTGTTCGATCCGGCGGGCCAGGGTGGCCTGATCGGGCCAGGCCCGGATGGACTCGGCCAGGTAGACGTAGGCCTCGGGGTTGCTCGACACCGCCCGGGCTACCCGCGGCAGCGCCTGCATCAGGTACTCCTTGTAAGCGCTGGCCAGCACCGGCACCGTCGGCGTGGAGAACTCGCACACCACCAGCCGCCCACCGGGCTTGGTTACCCGTGCCATTTCACGCAGGCCGGCGCTGTGGTCGACGACGTTGCGCAGACCGAAGCTGATGGTGACCGCGTCGAAACTGTCGTCCCCGAACGGCAACCTGACGGCGTCGGCGGCGACCTTGGGTACCGGCCGGCCCGCGCCGGCCCGCAGCATGCCCACCGAGAAGTCTGCGGCCAGACACCAGGCGCCGGACTTCGCTAGTTCGACGGTCGACACCGCGGTCCCGGCGGCCAGGTCCAGCACCGCGTCGCCGGGCCGGCAGTTCAGCGCCGCGCGTGAGGCCCGCCGCCAGTGCCGGTCTTGCCCGCCGGAGAGAACCGTGTTGGTGATGTCATAGCGGCGGGCCACCGCGTCGAACATCGACGCCACATCCCGGGGGTCTTTGTCCAGCGACGCGCGGCCCATCGGCCAGACGCTATCAAGCGCCGAGGGAACCGCGCTCCCGGTACTGCCGGGACTGCGCGGCCATCCGGTCAGCGAGGTGGATCAACCGGTCCTCGTGTCCGGCCGGCATGGTGTAGGCCAGCTGGCGCAGTTCGATGGCGAAGCCGTACAGACCCCGTTCGAACGCCGCGTCTTCGTGGTGAAATTCCTGGTGGAATTCCTGCTGGAACGAACCGTCATTAATCACGGGACACCCCCCTTCGCGTTTGTCGTCATGTTTGCTGACCCATTATTGACACCAGCGAAAGAGCCTGTGCCAATTCATTTTTATCTCCCGAACCCGCCTCCGATGATTGTGCCCCGCCGCCGAGCGCAGCGAAAGGGGTCTTACTCAAATCACAGGTGAAATCCGTGTTTCAGCCGGGTGTCGAAGTCCACGTTGTTCGCGCCACGCCAGCACGGCCAGGATCGCACCTCCGACGAGCCAGCCCAGCACAGCGACCGATCCGGCCGGGATGATCGCCAGGCTCGCGTTGCGATTCTGCACCCGAACAAGGTTGGGGTCAGCGCGGTCGTACTCGACGAAAATTCGCATGCCGGTGGCCAACTCCGACGGGTACAGCACGCCGAGTTCCGGCCGGTAGGTGACGCGGTTCGGGGTGACGAACTCGATGGTCGAGCGACGCGGGCCGGCGGAGAGCACCCCGGCCTCGGCGACCCCCATATTCCGCTCGATCTGACGATCGTTGCGCCAGGCGCCGGCCACCAGCAGGATCGACTGCAGGGTCAGCACGCCGACGACGATCAGGACCGCGACTTTGCCCCAGCGCAGCGCTTTCCTTTGGAGGGTATCGGGCACTGCGGGATCGCGGACGGGCATCGCCGCCCGGAGGCCGGCCCGCAACCGGCGGGTCACGGTGCCGATACGTCCGCCGCCCCGCCGGCAGCCCCGACGGCAGCCCGGATATCGGCGTGTAACTGCCGCAGTGACGAGCGGTCGGCCTTGACCTCGAGCACCCGCATTCCGTCATGCGGTTCGGCCATGCTGGCCGGGAGTTCGCCGACCTCGATCTGGCGGGCGTCGACGTGGTAGGCCCGGCACAGCGCCCCGACGTCGACATCGTGCGGGGTGCCGAAGATCCGCGATGCGACGTCGGCGAACCTTGGATCACCCTGCTCGAGGAGCTCGAAGATACCGCCGCCGTTGTCGTTCGACACCACGATGGTGAGATCCCGCGGAGTAGGTTCAGTCGGTCCGATGAGCAGCCCGGAGGCGTCGTGGACGAAGGTCAGGTCGCCGAGTAGGGCCACGGTCCTGCCCCCATGCGCCAGCGCGGCGCCGATCGCCGTCGACACCGTGCCGTCGATACCGGCGACCCCGCGATTGGAACGGACCAGGATGCCCTCGGTGTTAAGGCCCACCAGCGCTGCGTCGCGAACCGGGTTGGACGCGCCGAGCACCAGCTGGTCGCCGGGCCGGATCGCGTCGGCCAACGCCGCGGCCACATGCAGCCCGGTGGTCAGCGGGTGGGCGGCCAACTGTTCACGCACGACGGCCACGGTGTCGCGGTTGGCCTGCGCGCAGCGGCGCAGCCAATCCGGATCGGGGCGGCCGACGATGTCGGCGCGGGTGCCGGTGGCCGCGGAGTTGCCCGACACGTCCGGCCAGCGAGGGCCGGTGGTGAGCGCGAACACCGGTACCGACGGGTCGGCCAGCAACGTCGACACCGGGCGGTGCAGAGTCGGCCGACCTGCCATGATGACCTGCCTGGGCCTCAATCCGGCCAGCGCCAGCGGGTGCAGCGGGGTGACCGGGTGGCCGGCGGTGGGCTCGGCGACGGTGGGCAGGTGCGCCAGGTTCGGATGCACACCGGCTCCGTGGCCGGCGATGACGATGGTGTCCTCGGTGAGGTCGATCTGCAGCGGCTGGTCGAAGGCCACTACCGGGCTGTAGGTCCACGGGTTGCCGTCGGGCCTTCCGGCCGGAAACTCGGACGGATCCGAGTCCACCTCGGGCACAAGGGGTTCGCGCAGCGGGATGTCGAACTGCACTGGCCCGGCGTTGGCGGACCGAGCGCCGGTGGCCGCGGCCAGCACGCGGCAGGTGGCCGAGCGCCACTGGGCGTTGAGCGCGTCCAGCCGATCGGGCCCGCCGTCGGCGAGTCCGAGACTGACCGCGGCGCGCACCTGGGAGCCGAAATAGCCAAGCTGCTCCATCGTCTGGTTGGCGCCGGTGCCGAGTAACTCGTACGGCCGGTTGGCACTGAGCACAATCAGTGGAACCCGGGCGTAGTTGGCCTCGACCACGGCCGGCCCCAGGTTGGCCACCGCAGTTCCCGACGTCATCGCGATCGGCACCGGCCGGCCGCTTCCGAGGGCCAGCCCCACGGCCAGGAATCCGGCGGTCCGCTCATCGATGCGGACGTGCAGCCGCAGCCGGCCGGCCCGATCGGCGTCGGCCAGCGCGAAGGCCAGCGGTGCGTTGCGGCTGCCCGGGCACAGCACGACGTCGCGGACGCCGCCGCGAACGAGTTCGTCGACGACGACCCGCGCCTGCGCCGTCGAAGGGTTGACCACGTCTACAGGGTGTCACACGCCGCTATCGGCAGGCCCTCAGAGCAGGGTGCCGGCGAAGAAGTCCAGCACCGTTCTGTTGACGGTCTCCGGGCGTTCCAGGAAGCCGAGATGGCCGGTGTTGGCGATCTGCACGTAACGCCCATTCGGCAGCGCCTCCCCGACCTCGCGGCCCAGCGCGGGCGGGGTGATGACATCGTCGGCGAACCCGATCACCAACACTTCGGTCGGGATCGACCGGTAGGCGGGCAGTCGGTTCTCCGTCGGCACGACGGTGAGCTGGGCCCGCCAGCCGGAGGTGCGTTTGAGCGGGAAGACGGTGAACATCTCCATCCACTCCCCGATCGCCTTCTCATCGTTGATGGTCTTCGGTGAGAAGTTCTCCAGCACCCGGACTTTGGCCGCGTAGGCCGGGGGCAGCTCAACCCCGGCCTCGGCCAGCGCCAGGTCCGCGGCCCGGAACGCGGTGCGGGTGCCGTCCAGCCGGCCACGGGTGCCCATCAGCGCGGCCTGGGTGACCAGGTCGGGTCGGGACAGCATCAACTCCTGGGCGATGAAGGCCCCCATCGACATGCCGACCAGCCGGGCCGGGCCGCCCACCGCCTTCTCGATGAGCTCGACGGTGTCGGCGACCATCTGGGCGGTGGAGAACCCGTCGGCGTTCTCGGTGTCGCCGATCCCACGGTTGTCGAAGGTGATGCAGCGGTAACCGGCCGACAGGAACGCCGGCACCTGGTGGATGTGCCAGGTGCGTCCGGCCCCGCCGGTACCGGCGATGAACAGCACGGGGTCACCGGACCCGCTGTCGCTGTAGGCCAGGCTGGTCACACGCCTAGCCCGCGGCGGCCGCGGCGGCGGCCAGAGCGGCGTCGTAGTCGGGTTCGTCGGCGATCTCATTCACCAGTTGGGTGTAGGCCACGGTCCCGTCGGCGCCGACGACCACCACCGCACGTCCGAGCAGCCCGGCCATGCTCCCGTCGGTGAGTGTGACGCCGTAATCCTCCCCGAAACCGCTGCGGAACGCCGAGGCGGACTTCACATTCTCGATACCCTCCGCGCCGCAGAACCGGGCCAGCGCGAACGGCAGGTCCTTGGAGACGCAGAGCACCGACGCCCCGCTGGCCGCGGCCCGCTCGTTGAACTTGCGGACGCTGTTGGCGCACACCGGGGTGTCGACCGACGGGAAGATGTTGAGCAGCAGAACCTTTCCGCGGTACTCCTCGCCGGTGAGGGTCCCGAGGTCGGGGTCGGTCAGGGTGAAGGCCGGAGCCGCCGCCCCGATCGCGGGAAGTTCGCCGATGGTGTGTACGGGCGTTCCGCCCAGGGTGATCTCAGCCATGGCCACCAGTGTGTCAGAGCTTCGGGATCTGTCAGAACGGGATCTGTCACAGCGCGATTTGTCACAGCGCGATTTGTCACAGCGCGATTTGTCACAGCATGGCGAAGCACTCCCGCACCCGGGTTATCCACCAGTCCCGCCGCTGCGGCGACGCGGCGAGGTCGGCCAGCCGGGCCGGGTCCGGGACGACGCCGGTGACCGGCAGGTAGCCGTCGACCGGGGTGAGGTCGGCGATGTCGGTGATGAACAGCCCCCCGGTGCCAAGACCGCAGGCGTACTCCAGTCGGGGCAGCGCGGCGGCCGCCGCGAGTCCGGCGGCGATGCCCACCGCGGAGTCCAGCGCACTGGAGATCACCACCGGGATGTCGATGCGGGCGGCGATATCGAGCACCGCAGCAATCCCGCCGAGAGGAGCCACCTTGAGCACCGCCACGTCGGCGGCGCAGGCCTTGACCACCGCCAGCGGATCGGCGGCCTTGCGGATGCTCTCGTCGGCGGCCACCGGGACGTCCACCCGGCTGCGCACCGCCGCCATTTCCCGCACCGTGCGGCACGGCTGCTCGAGGTACTCCAGCGGCCCGTCGGCGGTCAGGGCCCGGGCGGCCGCGATCGCCTCGTCGACGCTCCAGCCGCCGTTGGCGTCCACCCGCACCGTGGGTACCGCCTGCCGTACCGCGTTGACCCGGGCCACGTCGTCGGCGATGCTCTGCCCGGGTTCGGCGACCTTGACCTTGGCGGTCCTCGCGCCGGGGAACCGGGCCAGGACGCCGGGGACCTCGGCGGGCCGGACGGCCGGCACCGTCGCGTTCACCGGGATGCGGCTGCGCAGCGCCGGTGGCCTTGGCCGGTAGGCGGATTCGACACCCGCCGCCAACCAGTGCGCGGCCTCCGGCGCCGGGTACTCGACGAACGGGCCGAATTCGCCCCAGCCCACGGGGCCGTCGATCAGCGCGACCTCGCGGACGGTGATCCCGCGGAAGGGCACCCGCATCGGCAGCGAGATGACGTGCAGGCGCTCCAGCACGTCCTCGGGGCCCATCAGTGAGCCGTCAGATTGCGCGCTCGCGGTCCGCCCAGTACGGCTTGCGCAGATCCTTCTTGAGCAGCTTCCCGGTGGGGTTGCGCGGCAGTTCGGTCATGATCTCGATGCTGCGCGGACATTTGTAGTGCGCCAACTTATCCCGGCACCAGGCAACGAGCTCCTCGGAGCTGACCTGCTGCCCGGCGGACAGCTCGACGACGGCCTTGACCGACTCGCCCCACTTTTCGTCGGGAATACCGAACACCGCGGCGTCGAGCACGGCCGGATGGTCGGTGAGTGCCCGTTCCACCTCGACGGAGTAGATGTTCTCCCCGCCGGAGATGATCATGTCCTTGAGCCGGTCCTCGACGAAGATGAACCCACCGTCGTCCACCCGGCCGATATCGCCGGTGCGGAACCAGCCGTCATCGGTGACCACCTCGGCGGTGGCGTCGGGCTTGTTGTGATAGCCCTGCATCAATTGCGGGGTGCGGAACCATAATTCGCCGGGCTGACCGATCGCGACTTCCTCGAGAGTGTCGGGATCGACCACCTTCACCTCGACCTCGCCGGCGGGCTGGCCGGCACTGTTGAGCCGTTCGGGGCGGGTGGCGTCTCGATGCGCCTCCGGGGACAGCGCGGTGACCGCACCGCACACCTCGGTCAGGCCGTACACCTGAACGAAGTCGGTGTCGGGGAACTCCCGGAGGGCTTTCTGCAGTAACGCCGGCGGCATCGGGGAGGCACCGTAGACGAAGGTGCGCAGCCGTTTGAAGAGCCCGATGGCCTCCGGGCCCATCTCCAACACCTTGCCGAGCACGGCGGGCACCAGGAAGGTACGGGTTGCACCGGCCATCAGCGCCCCGGCCAACGTCGCACCGTCGACCTCCCGGGTCATCAGGGTGGGGATGCCGTTGTGGATCGGGAACTGCGCGAAGGAACTTCCGCCGACGTGGAACAGCGGCATGGACACCAGCACAATGTCGTCGGACTGGATATCGAAGGTCGCGGCGTTCACGGTGTGGGCCAGCAGCGCGGCCTGGCTCAGCCGCACCCCCTTGGGTTTTCCGGTGGTACCCGAGGAGTACATGATCACGCAGACGTCATCGGGGCTGACGTCGGCACCGCGATCGCGCGGTGTGGCCGCGGCCAGGATGGCCTCGTACTCGTCGTCGGCACCGCCGTCGGGGGTGACCTCGATGATGTGCTCGACGCCGGGCAGCTGGTCCCGGATCTTGTCGACGCCGTCGCGTAGGTCGGCCCCGACGATCAACAGCCTGGCACCGGAGTCGTTGAGGACGTAGTCCATCTCGCTGCCGGCGAGCCGGAAGTTGATGATCGCCGTGGCGGCGCCGAGGGACGCCGCGGCCAGGGTGGTCTCGACGCAGGCCGGGTGATTCTTGTCCAGAAAGCCGACAACGTCGCCCCGGCCGACGCCGCGTTCGGCCAGCGCGCCGGCCAGCCGGCGTACCCGGTCGTTGAACTGCGACCAGGTGAACGTCCGGTCGAGGAAGGTGATGGCGACCTCGTCGGGTTTAACCTGCGCCCAGTAGGCGACGCGGTCGTCGAGGAAGCGTGGGTCGGGGGGCTGCTGCATAACCGACAGGGTGCCATCCGGGATGGCGCGGATTGACCGATTTCGGTCAATCGGCGGTTCGGCCGGCCGGTTGGCCGCGCTGCGGCCGCAACAACACCCACGCCAGGACGATCGCAATCGCCGGCACCACGGCCATGATCAGGCTCAGATCGTGGATGGCGCCGAGCCAGCTGTCGGTGGCCGCCGAGACCACCCACCGGGCCTGCTCCGGATCGAGCACCTCGCCGCCGGCCGCGGGGTTCGGAGCCCCGCCGTGCGCCACCCGCAGCGCCTCCCGGGCCTGGTCCTCGCTGATACCGGAACCCTCCAGTTTGCGGCGCCCCTGCTGCAGGAACAGCGTGGTCCCGACCAGGGCGAACAGTGCCGGGCCGAGGGAGTATGCGGCCTGGCCGACGGCGGGTTTCACCGCCGACACCACACCCCCGAGTTCCGGCGGTGCGCTGGACATCATGATCGTGGACTGCGGAGTCTGCACCACCGCTCCGCCGATGGCGTTGAGCGCGACGGCGACGCCCAGCACCGCAATCGGAGTCTGGGCATCCAGCACCACCAGCATCAGCATGCTGACCAGCAGGATGGCCAGCCCAGCCACCAGCACCGCGCGCTCACCGTAGCGGGCCACCGCGCGGCCCGCCGCGACGGCGGCCGCCGACGCGATGAGCA
>Ga0180429_10005470_pt1 | contig 10078 bp, 10 predicted proteins | sample SS_ome_FD_132428 | JGI IMG/M metagenome (GOLD analysis project Ga0180429, IMG submission 132428) | Hypersaline lake sediment archaeal communities from the Salton Sea, California, USA - SS_1_S_1 metaG | ecosystem: Environmental > Aquatic > Non-marine Saline and Alkaline > Hypersaline > Sediment ...
CGAGCCTGAGAGGCAGATAATATTCAGGGTGCCATGGATCGACGATAATGGAAAAGTCAGGGTCAATCGCGGATTCAGGGTTGAATTTAACAGCGCCATCGGCCCCTATAAAGGCGGGCTGAGATTCCATCCCTCTGTAAACCTTGGAATAATAAAGTTTCTGGGCTTCGAGCAGATATTTAAAAATTCCCTTACATCACAATGTATCGGCGGGGGCAAGGGCGGCAGCGATTTTGACCCCAAGGGCAAGACAGACCACGAAGTCATGAAATTTTGCCAGAGCTTCATGACCGAATTATTCAGGTTTTTAGGACCCAATACCGATGTCCCTGCGGGTGATATAGGTACCGGGACAAGGGAAATTGGATATCTATTCGGCCAGTATAAAAGGATCAAGAATGCTTTCGAAGGAGTTTTGACAGGAAAGACATTAGAATCCGGCGGAAGCCTTCTAAGGCCTGAAGCCACAGGCTACGGACTTGTATACTTCGTTGAAGAGATGCTTAAGTCAAAAAAGAAGTCTTTTAAAGATTCCAGGATCACAATATCCGGTTCAGGCAATGTTGCCATCTATGCCGGCCAGAGAGCCAGGGAGCTTGGAGCCAGAATAATTGCCATGAGTGATTCAAATGGATATATCCATGATCCAGGAGGCATAGACATCGATGAGATCAGGATGCTAAAGGAGATAAAAAGAAAGAGGATAAGACAATACCTGGAAAAATATCCTGATGCGGAATATGTCGATGATCCATCCGGTATATGGGATATAAAATGCGATATCGCCTTTCCATGCGCGACACAGAATGAATTAGACGGAATTGCGGCAAATAAATTGATGGAAAACGGCTGCTATGCTGTGGGAGAAGGCGCCAATATGCCTTCGACCCCGGAAGCAGTACACCTGTTTGTGCAGAATAAAATACTTTTTGGCCCGGGGAAAGCGGCAAATGCAGGAGGCGTGGCTGTATCAGGCCTGGAAATGTCGCAGAACAGCACCAGGTCCTGCTGGACCAGGGACGAGGTAGATGCAAAGCTCAGGGCTATCATGAAAAATATTTATTTAAAATCCAGTATTGCCGCCAGTGAATATGGGGATGAAGGAAATATAGTGCTGGGCTCCAATATAGCCGGATTTGTCAAAGTAGCCGATGCCATGATGGCGCAGGGAGTCGTCTGACCCGGCCGGTAGAAAAGAAAGCCAGCTGCCGGACATATGCCGGGAATGGGGCTTATGGAGCCGGGTTTACAGGAGAGGGCTGAGGCTGCCTTAAAGCGCCTTTTCCATAAATACCCAGTCCCTGTATCCCATATACCGCTGCGCCAGAACAGAGGACCTGAACATCAGCTGGTAAAATCCCATCTTTCGGTAGAATGAGAATGCAGGCTTATTGTCATTGGCCACCCATAATCTCAGCCTGTTCTTGCCCCGGCTGCGGGCGATATATTCGGCATAAGAAAGCATGGCTGTAGCCACGCCTTTACGGCGCAGATCCTTTTCCGCTGCCACATTATTGATATATACGGTGGACCTGTCTATGGCAGGCATATCAAGAAAGGTAAAAAAATATGCCCTCACCGCCCCGGGGAGGCCTAAATTTCTGGCAAAGCTGGAAAAACTCTTCCGGTATCCCCTGGAGTTTTCCCTGGTGACCAGTTCGATGATGCCCGCCATCCTGTGCTTATGGAATGCTGCCATATATCTTCCCAGGTCCAGGTTCACCTGCATCTCTTCCCTGATTATATTGAAGGCAGACTGCCGGCTGTTTCCATAAATAGGCCCAAGTTTTTCAAAAAAGGCATCGAATTCAATGGAGAGGTAATCATCGATCTCGTCATATCTTATAAGCCGGATATTTATATTTTCCAGTTTTTCGCCTATTTTTTATCCTTTAAAAGTTTACTGGCTTTTTCCGCATCTTCCGGCCGTGCCAGGAGCTTTACCCCCCTTACCGTGCCCAGGGAGGGATAAAGTTCTCCGGCATCATCGGCAGTTATCCTGGTTTCTATTCCCATGCTTTCCAGGTATCCCCGGGCCAGTTCTGCTTCCGTGCGGGAGTTAAAGACTTCCAGAGTCACAAGTTTTGCCATTTTTTTATTTCCTGTAAATATCATACATATAAAAATATCATCATGTAGGAATTATAGGATATCGGATTATTTTACTCAATGCTGAAAAAACACTGGCAAATACTTACTTATAGGTGATTAAGCACATATTTTTGCTATAATCATATATATGGAGCTAAACCAACTTCTTTTAAAGATATATGAAGCCGCCGGGATGCAGCGCTGGAATGACCAGATAAGGACCATCGAATTCACGGAGCTGGATAAGCAATCCCACAAGATGATAGCCGCTTATGTCCTGGGAAGATGCCATGAAGACAGGACCGGTGAAAAGCTGGACTGGATAAAAATGATCGAGACCGGCTTATATGACTTTTTAAAGAGGATAGTGCTTACCGACCTTAAACCTCCCCTCATATACAGGATAAGGCAGGACAGGAAAAAATATGAACAGCTTAACCGGTGGGCATTCAATAAGATAAAGCCTTATCTGGATGTCCTGAACGGGGACTTTGCCGCTAATCTCAGAAAGCACCTGGAAAGTCCCGAAGAAGGTCCCGAGGCAAGGCTGGTAAATGCGGCCCACTTTTACATAACTGACTGGGAGTTTATGATAATAAGGCAGACAAGCCCCCGGAACTTTCTTCACAGCGAGATAGACCAGAGCATAAGCAGGGAAAAGGAAAAGTACAGGGACCTTGAAGCTGTAAAGTATCTGGAAGGCAGGGGCAGGAGGCTCAGGGACTTCCTGAATATTGCCGGACAGCTAAGGTTCCAGCAGAGATGGAGCCATATCTACAGGGTCCCCAGGACATCTGTGCTCGGGCATATGCTTATTGTAGCCATATTCTCTTATCTTTTTTCATATATCACGGGAACCGTGCCTGAGAAAAGGATAAAAAATTATTTTACCGGACTTTTCCATGACCTTCCGGAAGTGCTTACCAGGGATATAATAAACCCGGTAAAGAAATCGGTGGAGGGCCTGGACAGCCTCATAAAAGAATATGAAGCAGAGGAGATGGAGAAAAAGATATACAAGCTGATACCGGAAAACTGGCATTCTGATATAAAGGGCTATACCGAGAATGAATTTACCGATACAAAACTGCGGGACGGCATACTGGTAAAAGGAGCGGACGACCTGGCTGCCTATATAGAAGCCCGCCTGGCGCTTGCCAACGGAATAAAGAACGCTGCCCTGGAAAGTGCCATAGAAAGCCTGGAACTTAAATATGAAGGGCGTGACAATATCTCAGGTATCGATTTTGCGGCTATATATAAAAATTTTGACAATAGACAGGAGATCATCCGGGGGGACCGAAAGGTATGAAAAGACAGCAGATGCTGGAGCTGGTGCGGAAAAATATAAAAAACAAAAACCTGGTAAACCACTGCCTGGCGGTGGAAGCCATAATGGAAGCCCTGGCTGAAGAGCTGAACCGAAGGGCAGGGACAGATGAAAATGACGTGGAAAAATGGAAGGCTGCCGGACTGATGCATGACATAGACTACGGCATGACGGCAGATGACCCGGAAAAACATGCGCTCCTGGGGGCGCAGATGCTAAAAGACCTGGGTTTTGACGATGTGATAATCCATGCAGTAAAAGCCCACAATGAAGTACACGGAATACCCAGGGAAAACAGCATGGACATAGCCCTCTATGCCGCCGATCCGGTATCGGGGCTTATTGTAGCTGCCGCCCTGGTAAGGCCGGAAAAAAGATTAAGCGCACTGGATGCCGGGTCAGTGCTTAAAAGGTTTAAGGAAAAGGCATTTGCACGGGGAGCCGGCAGGCAGCAGATATTGGAATGCGAAAAGCTGGGGCTCGCCCTGGAGGAATTTTTGGGCATATCGCTTTCTGCCATGCAGGGCATAGCAAAGGACCTGGGGCTTTGACGCCTGGATAGGTCAAGCATAAAAATTTTCAGGATTCCCTGCTGGCGGGGGAACCATAGGACGGGGGCGAGAAAGGAAATTCCTTTATAAGTCTCACTTAAGTCCTGAGTAAATAGGCATATAGATAAGTTTTCCAAAATCCTGCTTTTTATAGAGCTTAGATGAAAGGACAAAACCCTTCTCGATCTCAGGATATTCCTTCAGAAGAAGCTGCATGCTCCTCATCTTTCCCGCAGCTCCGCTTTTGACTTCAATTGGATAAATATTTGCACTTCTTGATATGACATAATCTACCTCTGCGCTGCTTCCTTTTTTCATCCTGTTCCAGTAGAAGATCTTCGAGTTCTCCGATCCGCCTGAGGCCAGCAGTTCCTGACCTACAAACTGTTCTGCCACAGCTCCCCTGTAAACCGAGTTAAGGTCAGAGGAGTTGATCGTATCAAGAGGGTCGATACCGCAAATATGCTGCATCAGGCCGACATCGAGAAAAAGGGCTTTAAATACTTTGGCAGATACATTTGCCCCAAGAGGAAGACCTGATATATTTGTGGAATGGACCGGGTGAACAAGAAATGCTTTTTCAAGTAATTTAAAGGAAGCTTTTGTAACCTCAATTCTTCTATCAGGATCAAGGCGGGTATATTTTATCTGTGATCCAACACTGGACGGAACCGACTTTATTAGCTGCTCAAGGCTTTCTAGATTTACCCTGGCATTATATTTAGCAAAAGATTCGAGATAAGATTGTACAATGTCGCCATGCACCTGCCTTACTGCAGCCAGGGAGCCGCTGTCAAAATATTTTTTTACTGCTTCAGGCATACCGCCGACGATCAGATAACGCCTGAGCTCTTCCATAACTGAATTATGCAGGATTTCCTTTATGGGCCCGGGTTTGAGAATCGAGGGGAGTTTTTCAATAAGTATTTCTTTTCCGCCGGCAAGGAGAAATTCCCTAAAAGTCATTGGCCGCATCCATATGAAAGTCACTCTTCCCACAGGAAAAGAGATTGAATTCATGGCAAACTCAAGAAGCGAACCGGCCGCGACCACATGCATCTCCGGGATCTCTTCATATATGTACCTGAGCATCATAAGGGCTTTTTCACATGCCTGGATCTCATCGAAGAAAAGCAGTGTCTTGCCCGGGATTATACTTTGCGCGGTATATATCTCAAGCTCCTCGACCATCCTGCGGGGGTTTAGATCTTTTTCAAAGACCGCGTGGACAGTTTTATTCCTTTCAAAGTCTACTGATACGACTGATGAGAAATGCTGCTTTCCAAACTCCTTTATAGTAAAGGTCTTTCCCACCTGTCTGGCGCCCCTTATGATAAGCGGTTTTCGTCCTGAAGTATTCTTCCAGTTTTTTAATCTTTCTTCTACAAGTCTTCTGATGAGAACTCCTTTATGTAGTTATACAGGGTAATTATTACATTAATAATGTAATAATACAACGCTATTATTACAATCTTTCTTTAATTACAGTACAGATATGTAGGTTCATAGTGTATAAAATGCCATTTGACCTGCCTGGTTCCCAGAATTAAATCGATATATGGTCTATATCACATGCAATGTATGACGGTCTTGCAGTTTTCCGGTATTCTTTCTTTAAGTAATTATAGTGTGTATAATTAGTTTGTATTCCAGGATCAGCAAAGAAGGATCATGGTCACCGGCTGATGCTCTTTGAGATATTAAATGTACTTAAAAACAAAGTCACAGAAGAAGAGATAAATGATGCAAATATAATGGAGATACTCTTTAATATGGGGATAATCTGCACAACAGAGATCAATATTATGGAAAATGCAGTTAAAAATGCATATAAATATGATCTCAGCGTATATGACGGCATATTCCTTGCTGCAGACCAGCATTATAGAGGAAGGCTGATAACCGATGATGAAAAGCTGTTTAACAGCTGCTGCAGCAAGAGCAGGGAAAATGGCGTGATCCTGCTTAAGGATTATGTATAATAAGAAGATAATAATCTCAAAATCAAAATATATGGCAGGCCTGCAGTGCCCCAGGTATATGTGGTACCAGGTACATGCCAGGGAAAAGATCCCCGGTCCTGACTTTTCTACCAGGTTCATGTTCCACCAGGGACACCTGGTGGGGGAATATGCCAAAAAGCTTTTTCCTGAGGGCATTGACCTGGGAAAGATGAAAGATATCGGGAAACAGCTGGCAAAGACAGCCGAGCTGCTGCCGCAAAGACGGCCCATATTTGAAGCGTCTGCAGGCACAGGCGATTTATACAGCAGGGCGGACATACTGAAGCCGGCGCCGGGAGGCGCCTGGGATATCATAGAGGTAAAAAGCGCAACCACCGTAAAGGAAGAATACATAAATGATGCCGCATTCCAGAAATATACATTCCTGGCTGCAGGAATAAAGATAGAGAACTGCTACCTGGCAGTTATAGACAGCAGTTATGTAAAAAACAAAGATATAGACCATGAGAAACTTTTCTATATCCATGATGTCTCAGAACAGGCAGATGAACTCCTGCCCGGTATGCCGGGAAAGATAGCCGGCATGCTGGAGATGCTGGAGAACCCTGAACCTCCGGAGACCGGAATAGGCAGGCAGTGCCACAGCCCCTATACCTGCCCCCTTAAAAGCATATGCTGGGAACATATGCCGGACAATCATGTATTTAATCTGTATGGCAATAAGGACAGGGCTGTAGAGCTTTGCGCCAGGGGGATACTTTCAATCGATGATATACCCGATGATTATGACCTTACCCTTAAGCAGGAGATACAGAGGGAATGCGCTTCTTCCAGGAAGCCGTATATTGACAAAGGGCATATAGTAAGATTTCTGGAAAAGCTGAAGGAGCCTCTATATTTCTTTGATTTTGAGACTTATTCTACTGCTATTCCCATCTATGAAGGGACCAGTCCTTTCCAGAGGATACCATTCCAGTACTCCATCCATGTGGCCGATGACCTTTATGGGGAATCAAGGCATCATGATTTCCTGGCATCAGGCAGCGGCGATCCCAGGAAAGAATTGCTGGAAAACCTTAAAAAACACCTGGGCGGCCCGGGAAGCATCATAGTATATTATGATTACTTTGAAAAAGGAATATTAAGGGAGCTGGCCGGCGAGTACCCTGAATACGCGGAATGGGTGGAATCAGTTATACCCCGCATAGTGGACCTGTACCGGCCCTTCAGGGATTTCTATTATTATAATTCCATACAGAAAGGCAGCGCTTCGGTAAAAAATGTCCTGCCTGCCATAACCGGATACAGCTACAGGGATATGGATATAGCCGATGGATTATCTGCCAGCGTATATTTCCTCTATGCCTGCGGGCATTACAGGATAAAAGAGAGCTGTCCTTCGCCCCGGGAAGTAGAAAAGATAAGAAAAGACCTTATAACCTACTGCAGGATGGATACCGGAGGCATGATACATATACTTAGGGGGCTGAAGGAAGCTGTTGGGCACGCACATTAAGAGAAATAACAATACATTTAACCAAAAAAAGGAGATATATGAAATATACAAAATTCCCCGGACTTGGCATAAAGGTATCAAGGTTCGGCATGGGCTGCATGAGGCTTCCCGGGATCACTGGCTCTAAAGGCAATCCAGTAATTGACGAAAAAGAGTCAGTAAGCATGATAAGGTATGCCGCTGACAACGGGGTCAACTATTTTGATACGGCATATGCCTATGTCGGAAGTGAAGAGGTCCTGGGAAAAGCGCTGGCAGAAGGCCTGAGAGACAAGGTGATAATAGCCACCAAATGCCCTACCTGGAATATAAAGGGCATCGGGGATTTTGACAGCTTCCTCCTGGAGGAATTATCCCGCCTCAGGACAGATTATATAGATTTCTATCTTCTCCATGCCCTGGGAAAAGCGAACTGGGAAAAGGTGGAAAAGTTCGGGCTGCTGGAAAAGCTGGATGAGGCCAAAAAGAAGGGCATTATAAGATATGCCGCCTTTTCCTTCCATGATGACCTTAAGACATTTAAGAAGATAGTGGATTCCTATCCTTTCGACATGTGCCAGATACAGTTAAACTTCCTGCAGGAAGACTTCCAGGCAGGTGTTGAAGGTATGAAATATGCAGCCTCTAAAAACATGGGAGTCGTCATAATGGAACCCCTTATGGGAGGTCTTCTGGGAAATGCGGTCCCCGAGGAGTTTGTAAGACAATGGGACGCGTCAGGGATAAAAAGGACTCCTGCAGAATGGGGCTTCAGGTGGGTGGCTGATTTTGAAGAAGCTGCAGTCATCCTGAGCGGAGTAAATACTATGGAGCAGCTGAAAGAAGACATTGCCATATTCTCAGATGCACTTCCAGGCTCCCTGACGGAAAAGGAAGCCGAGACCTATAAGAGATTAAAAGACCTCTACCGGGAAAAACTGAAAGTGGCCTGCACCGGCTGCGGCTACTGCATGCCCTGTCCATCCGGGGTCGATATACCGGCTGTATTCAGGTTTTACAATAATACATTCCTGGGGGGCGAGGAAGACCGGTGGAAGAAGACATACAGGTCATTTCTGGGAAAAAAGGGCGCCGATGCTTCACAGTGTTCAGAATGCGGGCAGTGCCAGGAAGCCTGTCCCCAGGATATAGATATAATAGAAAGCCTGAAAGAAGCCCACGGGCATATGATGTCTGATTAGCTGAGAGCCAGGGATATATAATAGGAGTAGATGTCAGCTATAATCTTTAATATGCCGTATAAAATTATAATCCCCGCTGCAGGACACCATCTCCTCATCTTCGGTATAGAGGATGGCATCAGCATCACCTGCAACAGCAATATACAAAGCATCATAAAAAGTCAGGCTGTTTTTTACTGCAATGTCTATGGCCTGTCCAAGGAGTCTTGAATCCGGATGGATTATTTTCATATTCATCTTTACCAGGCTTTCCTTTACAGCCGCAATATCTTCCCCGGTAAAATCTGGTTTTGTCAAAAAAGCATTCAGGACTTCAAGAAATAGAAGACCGGGCACTATTATCTCCACATCCCCCAGCCTTTTTCCCTCCTGAATGGAAAGAGCAAAACCCACATATTCCTCGTCTTTTTCTTTAAACCATTTTATTGCTATCGAAGCATCAATGACTATATCCATATCAATGATCCCTATCCCGGGATTCCCTGATAACCTGAAAGCCCTTTTTATAGTCCTTGAATACGCCTTTTTTCTGCCTTAGGCGCTTTGAAGTCTCTATGGCCCACTCTATATCCTTTCTTTTTTTCTCCAGTTCTCTTTCCTCCCTGACAACTGCAATATATGAAGCCGCTGCTTCACGGATCAGGAAGCTTTTTGTCAGCCCCTCTTCATCACAAAACTTATCTATTTCTTTCAGGGTTTCTTCCGGTATGGTTATATTTATTTTCTTTGAACTCATATATCTTCACCAATTATAAGTATAAATAGCAGAGACTTTATGTCAAGATATTAAATGAGTATAATCGATAGTCCGTATTATTTGATATTTTCTTTAAGGAATGCAAACAACTGTAGTGGTGGGCGATATTGGAGTTGAACCAATGACCTCTGCGATGTCGACGCAGCGCTCTAACCAGCTGAGCTAATCGCCCCTGCTATTATTTTTTTATGTTTTGCAGGACCTCGCTGCTTATCCTTTCCACCAGGTCCTGGTATATGACAGTCTTTGCTTCGGGCTTGAACCTGGGATCGGTTATCCCGCATGAAGTCTCGGAACAGGTTATGCAGAGTGTCTTGTCGGCAGCGCACTGGCCCCTGGAGCCGAATGCAGCCATCCTGTCCATAACCACCTTCTTGACCTCATCCATGGCCATCTTTGCCAGGTCGGGATAGCTGATGGAGCCTGGATGCTCTTCTATGAACTTATGCACCCTTCGTACTGCTGCCTGTGATATGCCGGTATAGAAGTTTATCTTGCATATGCCCAGGCCGGCAGCTTTCCTGAAATCATCATCGGAAATACCGGAGCCTCCATGGAGGACCAGGGGTATATCCACTGTATCCTTTATGGCTTTCAGGCGGTCAAAATCCAGGCGGGGCTCCCCTTCATAAAGTCCGTGTACATTGCCTATGGATATCGCCAGGGTGTCAAGGCCGGTCTCATTGAC
>Ga0180429_10005475_pt1 | contig 10072 bp, 8 predicted proteins | sample SS_ome_FD_132428 | JGI IMG/M metagenome (GOLD analysis project Ga0180429, IMG submission 132428) | Hypersaline lake sediment archaeal communities from the Salton Sea, California, USA - SS_1_S_1 metaG | ecosystem: Environmental > Aquatic > Non-marine Saline and Alkaline > Hypersaline > Sediment ...
ACAACCGGACCCGGATCGGCAAGATCCTGCGCGCCCGTGGCGAAGGATGGTGAGAAGGGAGAGTCTATCCCCCGTTGACACGCGGAGAGCCTCCAGGCGGCCGGTCACGTGGCGAGGGCGCGGCGCAACGCCTCTCCCGGCTCGCCGAAAAAGACGAGCCTCTCGTCGATCACCTCCACCGTGACCGCATCGCTCGGCCCCGACCGATCGCCCCCCTCGACCAACGTCAGATCGCCGAGGGGGATGCGCAGCGAGGGATGGGTCCCCGATTGACGCAGACCGCGCTCGGAGCGGTTGAGCCGAAGATCGATCCACTCTCCGGTGATGCCGATCGTCACGCAATCGACGTAGCAGAGGTGGACGTGATTCCCGGTGAACGGACGTCCCACACCGAGTGAGGCGAACGCGAACACCTCGTCCGGTGCCGGCTCCCCGGTCGCATAGTAGTGGCCCAGGTCGACCCACCCGTTGAGTCTCTCGATCAGTTCCGCGTCCGCCGACGCCGGCTTGCGTCCGAGCCAGAACAGGGTGACCACGGCACCGAGAAGCGCTGCGGCGAAGAATCCGACTATCGCGAGAGCAATCAGGACACCGAGAGAGATTTCCATGACGAAGAAACCGGGAAAAGCGATGGACGAAGGAAGTCCGCCAGGCAAGAGAAAAGAGTGCCCGCTCTCACGGGAACTCGCTCGTTCGCGGTGAGATTTGCGTGGCAACGAGAGGAGAGTCCCTGGCAGGCTCGATCCATGACCCGGATCCTCTTGTCGCTCACCGCCCTTCTCCCGATGCTGGCGATCCTTCCCTCCCGAGCCGCCGAAGCCGTCCCCGTGGAGGTGACGAACATTCGGCGCGTCTTTCACAACGGGGAGCACAACGCTTTCACCGACCTCATCCGCTGGCGTGACCGTCTCTGGCTGACGTTTCGATCCTGCCCCGGTGGACACGCGGTCTTCTCGACGTCGCGCATCATCGTCCTCGCGAGTGACGACGAGGGGAAATCGTGGGACACCGTGCACGAGTTCTCCGTTCCCGACCGCGACACGCGCGATCCCCATTTTCTCGCCTTCCGCGGGAAGCTCTTCGTCTACACCGGCACCTGGTATGCCGGACCGGGCGAGGAGCAACTCCCGCGCGAGCAGTATGACCTGAACAAGCACCTCGGCTACGCGGTTTTCTCGGAGGATGGCACCTCGTGGAGCGAGCCTCACGCCCTCGAGGGCACCTACGGACACTACATCTGGCGCGCCGCCTCCCACGACGGCCGTGCCTACCTCTGCGGACGCCGCAAGAAGGACCACTCCGAGAACGAGTCGGGAGCCGGCGCGCCTCGCATCGTCCAATCGGCCCTCCTCGAGAGCGACGACGGACTCGTCTGGCGCTACCGCTCGCTCTTCCAGGAGAATCGCGGGGACGAAACCGCCTTCCACTTCTTTCCCGACGGCCGCCTCCTCGGGTTGAGTCGTTCGGGCAGCGCCCCGGCCCACCTGGTCCGGTCGCGTCCTCCCTACGAGACCTGGGATCGCCGGGAACTGTCGGAGTACGTCGGGGGACCCCTCCTCGCGAAATGGGGCGATCGCTTTCTCGCGGGAGGGAGACGGAGCACCGGAGACGGCCCGGTCACTCAACTCTACTGGCTGATCGACGATACCCTCGTGCCCTGTGCACAACTCCCCAGCGGCGGCGACAATTCCTACCCGGGATTCGTGTCCTTCGACGACCAACGCGGCCTCGTCTCCTGGTATTCCTCGCACGAACGCGATGAGAGTGGCGAGGTCATCACCGCGATCTACCTCGCCGACCTCGCGGTCAGCGAATAGAACGAGGGTTCCGCTATCGTCGGACGGGAGAGGCGAATCGTGTTGGCGAGCCGTTCCGGCCCCGCTACGATGCGTTCATGGATAAACGCCTGAGAGGCTGCATCGCCGGAGCCATCGTCCTTTACCTGCTCGCAGCGTTCCTGTTTCTGTTCCTGCGAAAGAACCATCGGGAGGACTATTTCAGCCCTCCCGCCACGTCACGGGACACTCCCGGGTATCGGTCCGGGAGCCTCGGTCTGCTCGGTTCTTCATCGCGTTCGATCGACGAAGAGTGGCCGGCCCCGGACGAGATGGAAACCCCGGAGCGCATCGACGGGATCGGCGAGACGTTTCTCCTGAACTGGGGCAGGCAGGGGGAAGTCGCGAAACGAGAAGCTCCGGACCCCTGGGTCGACAAGCTGACCGGCGACGATGCGCTCACTCTCGTCGCCTATGGCACCTGGTTTCCGGGACCGGACGACACACTGCCCGGCGGAGCCGACGATTATCTCGCGCTTCGGTTTCGCGATCCCGAATCTCTCGAGACGATCGACGAGAATCGCTTGATCGAGATGGGGATACCGGCCGATCTCGCGAGGATGCCGCCGTCGCGGACATACCACACCCCGCGCATTCGCCTGATCTTCCGGAGCCGAGACATCGACTACCCGCGGTGTGTCCGGATCAACATCGGAGATGCGCGCACCGGGGCCCGGGTGAGCTATGACCTGGAGAGCCTCGATGAGGTGGACTCGCGGCTCAGTCAACACGGCGATTGGATCGCGATCGATTCCGCTCTCCTGATCTGGCACGACAGCCCCCTGACCTGCCGTATCGAGATGCTGACCGGGACTCCGGTCATCCGCGAACTGAAGCAGGAATTCGGAGAACAGGTTTCCTTTTCCGACCGGCTCCGGGTGCAGTGGATCGCCCGCAGGGAGGGGGGACTCGAAACCGACTACGACATGACACGTTTCGACGCTCTTCCCGGGTCCGAAGAGAGAGCGGAGGCGATCAGGAAACTCCAACAATCCTTTGGATTCAACGAAGTTGCGGCGATGCTCGTTCATCCCGACGAGAAGTCGGATACGCCGGAGACCGAAACCTTCGTGCGGGCCTCGTCGGACGACCTCCTGCGTCAACAGTGCGCGGTATTGACCCCGGACGGGCCGGACTGGAGCTGGGAATACGAGGGCAAGAGTGCACCGGTATTCGTCGCTTCGACCGCCTCCTCCCCGCCAGCCGAAGAGCCTCTCACCCTACTTTTCCTTCCCGAGAGGACCGAACTCGATTTCTCCCTGGCCGGATTACCGGATGCACCGAATCCGAGAGAGGTCGAAGACCTGTTCGAGTTGACGCTTCCGCGCATCACGGTGATGGCGGACGACAATGTCGTCGAGAGCCGGCTGATCGCCTATCTCTCCGTGGCGGCCCAGGTGGAATGGGATTCGAGCGAGAAATGGGAGAATACTCCACCCAAGGCATTTCCCGCCGACTACACCTTTCGCAACGAGACACCGCAGAGTCTCCTCAACTGGTATCTCGACAGCACGCCCGGCGCCTTCGCCGACTACGACGAGGAGACATTCGTGCTGCGTGTCAACGAGCGCGACGAGTCATGGTGGGAACGACTCAAGGGCCGTCTCCCATCTCTGCCCTGGTGGATGCCGTGATCGCCCATAAACCCCGGCCGGAGGTTTTTGCCCGGTCGATCCGGAAAGGACCGGTGCCATGGGAGCAATTGGCTCGACACGGATCGGCGGTTTCGCGACCCTGTTGCCCCACCGGGCCGACCCTGTTGAATCGATGAATCGCCTCTGCCTGATCCTTGCCGCATTCGCCATCTGCCAAACCGTGTCTCTCGGCGATGAGGAGCGTGCCGGGGTCCCGCCTCCGAACATTCTTCTCATCCTTGTCGACGATCTCAAGCCGGCCCTCGGCGCCTACGGCGATCCGGTCGCGAAAACACCCCACCTCGACGCGCTCGTCGCGCGGGGAATGCGTTTCGATCGGGCCTACTGCAACCAGGCCGTCTGCGCGCCGTCGCGTTTCACCCTCATGCTCGGTTCGCAGTCGACCTCGACGGGGCTCTACGGACTCGGCAGCTCCCTCCGAGAGATCCTTCCCGGTGCCGTGACGATGCCGCAGCACTTCGCCCGGCACGGCGGATATCGGACCGAGTCGCTCGGCAAGGTCTATCATATCGGGCACGGCAATCACGGCGATCCGGAGTCCTTCTCCGTGCCGCACTTCAAGGAGAAGGTGATCGAGTACGTCGACCCCGCGAGCACACCCGGCGATCAGCTCACCCGGGAGGAAGCGATGTTCCAGAACCGGCCGGCGCCTCCCGGCGGGATGAACCAGTTGCCGCGTGGCGCAGCCTGGGAATCACCCCGCGTCGAGGACGATGCCTACGCCGACGGACGGGTCGCCGCCGAAACCGCCCGGCGTCTCCGGGCCGCGAAGGAACGGAGAGACAAGGACGGCACGCCCTTCTTCCTCGTCGCGGGCTTCGCGCGCCCTCACCTGCCCTTCTCGGCGCCCCAGAAATACTGGGATCTCTACGATCGCGAACCACTCCCCCTCCCGGAGTTCGAGGATCTTCCCGAGGGTTCTCCCACGGTGGCCCACAAGCGTGGAGGGGAAATCCGCAACTACTTCCCCGTCCCCGACAAGAACGATCCGGCCGAGATTCCCGCCGACGTGAAGCGCGACCTGATCCACGGGTATTATGCGAGCGTGAGCTACGTCGACGCGCAGATCGGACGTGTGCTGAAGGCCCTCGACGAGACCGGCCTCGCAGAAAACACGGTCGTGGTGCTCTGGGGCGATCACGGTTTTCACCTCGGCGATCTCGGGATCTGGACGAAACACACCAACTACGAGCAGGCCAATCGCATTCCCCTCGTCTTCGTCGCACCCGGCGTGACCGAACCGGGTTCCACCACCCGCCAGCCGGCCGGGAGCGTCGACGTCTTTCCCACACTCACCGAGCTGGCCGGGCTCCCCGCTCCCGCCGGTCCGCAACCGGTCGACGGTGTCAGTCTCGTGCCGGTCCTGAAGGACCCCACCGAACGCGTGCGGGACCACACCTTCCATGCCTACCCCAAGGGTCGAATGGGCCGGGCGATCCGCACCGAGCGCTTCCGGCTCGTGGAATGGAAGGAACCGGGCGCGACCCGGGACTCCGCCGCGATCGAGCTCTACGATTACCGCGACGACCCCCTCGAAACCCGGAATCTCGCCGGCGAGAAACCGGCCGCCGTGAAGCGCCTGCGCGCCATTCTCGACCGCTACCCCGAGGCGCTTCCCCGAGACGGCCGAACGACGAACCGCCGGGCCGCCGCCCCCTCACCGCAGCCCCCCTCCCCACGGATCGCCGGCGAGGATCTGCGTGTGATCGCCGAAGTGAAGGTGCGGGGAGGTGAGCCCACGGGCGTCGTTCTCGCGCAGGGCGGCCGCGAAAACGGCTACGCGATCCACTTCGTCGATGGCAAGCCGGCTTTCGATGTGCGGGTGGATGGCAAGGTGACGCGCCTCGTCGGCGGAGAGACAGTCAGTGGAGAAGTGAGACTGGAGGGACGACTCGACAAGGGGTCGATCAGCTTCGGCATCAACGACGCCTTCCCGATGGCGGACGATTCACCCGGGCTCATCCCGGTGCAGCCCGCCGACGGACTCTCGATCGGCCGGGACACGCGGTCCGCGGCAGGAGACTACGAGGCGCCGAATCCGCTCGTCAATGCCTTCGTGCTCAACACCCGGATCGAGGCGGGAGGAAAACCGCCTGCCGTGGCCGAACCGATGTCGCGCGAGGAGATCGAGGCGGGATTCGACGCCCATGACCGCGCCCTCTTCGTTCATGACGCGTGGATCCGCGACCCCTACATCGTGCGCGGTCCCGACGGGTTCTACTACCTCACCGGAACCACTCCCGTCGCCGGCGACCCTCGCGAAGAGACCGATCCCTACAACTCGGGGCTCGGCGGCGAATCCCTCGTCGGCTGGCATGCCAACGTCTGGCGCAGCAGGGACCTGGTGGACTGGGAGCCCCTTCTCACCCATACCGGGGCGAGCACCAGGGGAAGTTCGGAGATTCGTTGGAGCGACGTCCATGGCCCCTTCACCCTCAGGGATGGTATCTGGTTCGCCGAGGATTCCGCACCATTCGAGGAGACCCCGCTCGACCGGTGGCGACTCTGGGCGCCCGAGCTCCACTGGATCGATCGAATGCAGCGGTGGGCTCTCGTCCACACCAGTCCCTCTCCGGTCAAGGGCGCCAACCTCTCCCTCTCGGCCGGACCCGAGGTGGCGGGATCGTGGAGCAACCCGATGGGCCGCGACATCGGACGCAGGCACGACCCTTCCCTGTTTCGCGACGACGACGGGACGTGGTGGCTCATCTGGGGTGCGACGACCATCGCTCCCCTCGAACCCGACTTCTCCGGATTCGCGGGCGATCCGGTCGAGATCCGCCCGGCACCCGCGACCGGTGGCGGCACCGCCGAATTGAAGATGGGACACGAGGGGTGCCTCATCATGAAGATCGAGGGCCGCTACGTGCTCTTCGGCACGGGATGGTCGACCGGCCTGATGCGGCGGGGCAGCTACAATCTCTACTACGCGACCGCCGACGAGATCACGGGGCCCTACTCCGAACGGAAGTTCGCGGGACGATTTCTCGGCCACGGCACCCCGTTCCAGGATGACGAGGGCCGCTGGTGGTGCACCGCATTCTACAACGCCAACGTCGTGCCCGATCCCCGTGAGGGCATCGAGGATCGTGATCTGTCCGACACCGCCCGCACCATCAATCCCCGCGGCACGACGCTCGTCCCACTGGACGTTCGCGTCGACAACGGGGGCGAGCTTCTCATCCGGGCCAAGGATCCCGCCTACGGAACGATCGGTCCGGACGAGGCGCAACGGTTCTGATTCAACCCGGCAGGGAGCGAGGCTATCGGCCCTCCTCGTGCTCCTCCTGGCAGGACACGCAGAGCGAGACGCTGGGCTTCGCGTCGAGCCGCGCCGCCGGGATTTTCGCGCCGCATGCCTCACAGATCCCGTAGGTCCCGTCCTCGATCCGGTCGAGGGCATGACGTATTTTCTCGACGAGGTGGGCCTCACTGTCAGCGATGGCGGAGTCCACTTCCATCGTCTCCAACTCGGCCGCGCGATCTCCCCCGGCGAAGTCGGGAGTCGAGGGCCCCTCCTCGATGAGACGGCGGTGCTCCTCCACGTTTTCGCCGAGAGCGGCGAGTTGCTCGACCAGTCGTTTGCGGTAGCGTTCCCTCTCTCGCGCATTCATCGGGCTATGACATTCAGGAGAAAAACGAGAATCAACACGAGAACCAGCAGCAGCCACCCGTGAGGGTGCCATTTCCAGACGAAGCGCTCCTTGAGTTCCAGCTTCGTGTCGTCTCTTTCTTCGTCCATGCCGCGTCTCTGTTGAAACCCTGTAGGCAAGCGTAGCGCGTCACCGGCGACTAGGCAATGATCTTCCCTGCCGAAAGGAGGAACAGAAGACAGACCCGAACACTGCTCCATGGAACCACCGCTCACGTTCATCTCCCTCGGCGGCGTCTTTCTCCTCGCGCTGGCCGCCCAGGCAATCGGCCGCCGCACCCGGCTGCCACGGGTGACGATGCTGCTCCTGCTCGGTTTTGCAGTCGGTCCGGAGTGTTTCGATCTTCTCCCCCCGGGATCCGACTCCCTTCTCCAGCGGGCCTCAGAAATCGCACTGACGATGGTGGGCTTCCTTCTCGGCGAAAGGCTGGTGCACTCCTTCACCCAGGGCGAGGGACGCGTCGTCATCCTGATCTCCGTCTTCGCCGTGGTCACCACCGCCCTGGTCGTCTTCACCGGGCTCTTCCTACTCGGTATCGATCTTCCGACCGCCCTACTCCTCGCCGGCATCGCCACCGCAACCGCTCCGGCCGCCACGATCGACGTGGTGAAGCAAACGGGCGTGGAAGGCAAATTTCCCGACATCCTTCTCGGAGTAGTGGCGGTCGATGATGCCTGGGGACTGCTGAGTTTCAGCCTGCTCATGGCGGGTGCGAAGATGGCCTACGGGGAAGCGGCAACCTGGCACGAGCCCTTCCTCGCAGGCCTGTGGGACATGGGGGGTGCCATTTTCATCGGGGCGTTCCTGGGAGTCTCCCTCGCAATCGTCTCGCGCTTTATCCGAACCGGTGAATCCTCACTCGTCGAGGCGATCGGATTCGTCTTTCTCGCGAGCGGTCTCGCAATCTGGGCGGACGTTTCCTTCATCCTTACCGCCATGGTGATGGGTGCCTTTGTCGCACTGCTCAACGGAAAACAGGAGCGCCCCTTTCACACGATCGAAAACGTCGAGTTGCCATTCATGATCCTCTTCCTCACACTAGCGGGTTCGTCGCTCGACCTCCATGCCCTGGGCGTAGCGGGTTGGATTGGCGCGGCCTACGTGGGCCTCCGGGCAGTGGGCCGGTGGCTGGGGGGATGGGGTGCCGGACGGGTGTCCGGTCTGCCGACGGACTTCGGTTCGCGTATCGGTCTTGCCCTCATGCCCCAGGCTGGGGTCGCACTGGGCATGGCCCTGCTCGCGGAATCCGAGTTCCCGGAGATCGGCGGAACCGTCATGCAGATTGCGATCGGATCGACGGTGGTATTCGAGCTCGTGGGGCCGATTCTCACCCGCACAGTGCTCGTTCATTACGCCCCGGCGCACCCCGATGACCCGCCGAAAGGCCGATCCGGGTCAACTTTTTGAAAGGGCAATGCCGTCACGACTTCTCGAGAAACTGGCGGAGCGCCTCCATCCGGCCGAGGAGGATGAGGCGGCCCGCTTCGTGTCGGCGCTGGCGGATCCCGGTCTGTCGGCGTCGTTCGCTCCCTGCGCGATCTTCACCTCCGGTCACGTTCCCGTCCTGCCGGGAGGGATCGTCTCCTCGAGCGACTCCCTGCCGTGGCTGCCGGACTTCGTCCTGCGATTTCTCCCAGGCACCCGCGTCGGGCAACTGGAAGCACACGCGGAGGGACATCTCTACAGCCTCGACTTCTCGTCGGTCTTCGCCGCATCGGCCCTGCTCGTGATCGATTCGGCACCCCGCATCCTCGACGTCTGTGCCGCTCCCGGCGGCAAGTCGATCTTCGCCTCGCGCGCCCTCGCTCCCGGGCTGCTCGTCGCCAACGAGGTGGTGGGAAAACGAATCGGGATGCTGCGCGGCAACCTGTCCCGGTGCGGGATTCCGAACGCCTTCACCCAGCGCCTCGATCCTTCCGAGCTGGCCGCGGTCGCACCCGCATTCTTCGACCTGGTCCTCGTCGATGCGCCATGCTCCGGTCAATCCCTACTCGTCAAGGGAATCGAGAATCCGGGGTGTTTTCATCCGTCCACGGTGAACCGCAACGTGAAGCGCCAGCGACGCATCCTGGGAGAAAGCGCCGCCACGGTCGCCCCGGGCGGACACCTCTTCTACAGCACCTGCACGTTTTCCCCGGAGGAAAACGAAAAGGTGATCGGATGGCTGCTGAAACGACACGGCGAAGGTTTCAGGCCGCGCCTCATTCCCCACCTCGAGGAATGGCGTTCACCTCACGCCGACTTTCCCTGCTACCGGCTGCATCCTCAGGAGGGTCTCGGAGCCGGAGCCTTCGCCTGCCTGCTGCGGCGAGATGAGGCGGGAAAACGAAACGAGGAACCCGTAGCGGACCTCGTTCGCTTCCCGGCCGGGCGCGGTTCCTGAACGGGCAAACCCGGTTCGCGGACTACGGCACTTCGGCGGGCTTTTCCTCGGAGCCGGCTTCCGCCGGATTGCTCTCCGCCGGTTCGTCACCGGCTTCTGCCGCACCCGGTTGCTCGATCTTCGCCGACTCCCGCAGGGTGCCGATGTAGGACTGCATGTGCTCGTCCTTGGCCGCCTGGAGGAGGCGTTCACTGAGTTGCTCCTTCACCTCTTCGTAGGGCACGGTCTTCGCCTCGTTCTTCTTCGTCACTTGGATGATGTGATAGCCGAAATCGGTTTCGACGACCTCACCAATCGCCCCCACCTCCTGGGAAAAGGCCGCCTTCTCGAATGCGGGGACCATCTGGCCGGATCCGAACTGTCCGAGCGATCCGCCCTGCGCCTTGCTCGGGCAATCCGAGTGGGCCTGGGCAAGGTCGGCAAATTCACCTTCGCCATCGACGAGTTGCTTCCGGAGTTTTTCCGCTTCGGCCTTCTTCGCCGCGACTTCGGTCTCATCCTCGATTCCCCGGGTCGAAAGCAGGATGTGGGACGCCTCGACCGACT
>Ga0180429_10005477_pt1 | contig 10069 bp, 6 predicted proteins | sample SS_ome_FD_132428 | JGI IMG/M metagenome (GOLD analysis project Ga0180429, IMG submission 132428) | Hypersaline lake sediment archaeal communities from the Salton Sea, California, USA - SS_1_S_1 metaG | ecosystem: Environmental > Aquatic > Non-marine Saline and Alkaline > Hypersaline > Sediment ...
CAACTGCCTTTGGTCAAAGTTCAGCGGTCACGCCGATCCAGCAGCTTCAGGCCGCGACAGCGATCGCGAATAACGGAAAAATGATGAAGCCTTATGTCATCGATCATGTCGTTGATTCTGACAAAAACAAAACGATTTATCAAAATAAACCGGAAAAAGTCGGACAGCCGATCTCTGCCAAAACGGCAAAAGAAGTGCGAGACCTGTTGGGAAAAGTCGTCACATCTGATAAAGGGACGGGGAAGCCGTACAAGATCGAAGGATTTGATGTCGCCGGAAAAACCGGTACGGCGCAAATTGCCGGAGAAGACGGCAGATATTTGACCGGCCGCGAAAACTACGTGTTCTCCTTCATGGGCATGGCGCCGAAGGACGATCCGCAGCTTCTCGTTTATGTAGCCGTACAGCAGCCGCAATTAAAGGCTACGGAAACAGGTTCTGCTCCGGTATCAAAAATTTTTAATCCGGTGATGAAAAACAGTCTTCACTATTTAAATATCACACCGACAGAGACCAAAAAAGAAGAAAAGCAGGAAGAAAAACAGCTGGAAATGCCTGATTTCACCGGCAAACGAGCCAAATCCGCCGAAAAAGAGGCGCAAAACAGCAGCCTTGTTCCGGTTACGATCGGCGATGGCTTAGCTGTGAAAGAACAGTACCCGAAAGCGGGAGAAGCCGTCCTGCCGAATCAGAGGGTCTTCCTGAAGGCCGACGGGAAAATCACACTGCCTGATATGACGGGCTGGTCAAAGCGTGACGCTCTCCGCTTCGGCGCCATGGCAGGCATTCATATCGAAACGAGCGGCCAGGGTTATGTGAAAAGCCAAAATGTAAAAGCAGGCAAAGAATTAAAAGCCAACTCGGTCGTAAAAGTCAGATTGAAAAACGAATAGATCCTATCTAAAAGGCTATCGGCTCAGAGTCGATAGCCTTCCGTTTGGGCGCGGCGCCTCCTGAGCATATAAAAATAAGGGCCGTTCTATCAAAACGCTCCAAGGCATAAAATGAAACAAGCCTAAATAAGGAGTGAACGGTCTCTTGCGCGTTTCCAATGTAACGGTCAGAAAACGTTTAATATTCGTTCTGCTTTTTGGTGTGATCATCTTTTTGATTATTGATACAAGGCTCGGATACGTTCAGTTCGTTCTGGGGGATAAACTGACGACATTAGCTAAAGATTCGTGGAGCCGGAACCTTCCTTTTGAGCCGGAAAGGGGCGAAATATTGGACAGGAACGGCGTCAAGCTGGCGACAAACCAAAGCGCGCCATCGGTTTTGGTTGTACCGAGGCAGGTTGAAAATCCGATCAAAACGAGCAAACTGCTGGCCAGCGTGTTGAATATGTCGGAAGAAAAAGCGTACAAACATGTCACGAAAAAAACGTCAATTGAAAGGATCAATCCCGAGGGCCGGAAAATTTCCCATGAGAAAGCAAAAGAAGTCAGAGATCTCAACTTGAAAGGCGTATACATTGCAGAAGATTCGATCCGCCATTACCCGTTCGGCAGCTATCTGTCCCATGTGCTCGGATTCGCGGGCATTGACAACCAGGGTCTGCTTGGCCTCGAAGCTTTTTATGACAAAGAGTTGAAAGGTGAAAAGGGCTATGTGAAATTTTATTCTGATGCAAAAGGCAAGAGGATGCCGGGGGAGGCGGATGACTATACACCGCCGAAAGACGGGCTTGATATGAAGCTGACGATCGATTCAAAGGTGCAGACGATTATGGAGCGGGAGTTTGATATCGCAGAAGCGAAGTATAACCCGGACGGAATGGTCGGTGTTGCGATGAACCCGAAAAACGGGGAGATATTGGCGATGGTCAGCCGGCCGGACTTTGACCCCGCAAACTACAAATCAATCGATCCTAAAGTCTATAATCGGAACTTGCCTGTATGGAGCACATATGAGCCCGGTTCGACTTTTAAAATCATCACGCTTGCCGCAGCTTTGGAAGAGAACAAAGTCAACCTCCAAAAAGATCACTTCTATGATAAGGGTTCCGTTGAAGTGGACGGCGCAAGGCTGAAATGCTGGAAGCGCGGCGGACACGGCGCACAATCGTTTCTTGAAGTCGTCCAAAATTCGTGCAACCCGGGATTTGTTGAGCTTGGTCAGCGGCTTGGCAAAGAAAAACTGTTCAGCTACATTAAAAATTTCGGCTTCGGACAAAAAACCGGGATCGATCTACAAGGCGAAGGAACGGGCATCTTATTCCCGCTTGACCGCGTCGGTCCTGTAGAGCAGGCGACAACCGCTTTCGGCCAGGGGGTATCGGTGACACCGATCCAGCAGGTCGCAGCTGTTTCTGCAGCTGTCAACGGCGGAACGCTGTATACGCCGTATATTGCCAAAGAGTGGATTGATCCCGTAACAAAACAAACAGTGAAAAAACAGACGCCGATCGCCAAAAGAAAAGTGATTTCTGAAGAGGCATCGAAACAGATCCGTTACGCGCTGGAGAGCGTTGTCGCCCAGGGGACGGGGCGGAACGCTTTTGTCGACGGCTACCGGGTGGGCGGCAAAACCGGTACGGCGCAAAAAGTCAAGGACGGGAAATATTTAAAAAACAATCACATCGTCTCGTTTATCGGAACGGCTCCTTCAGATGATCCGAGCATCGTCGTTTACGTCGCCGTCGACAATCCGAAAGGCACGATTCAATTCGGGGGTACAGTTGCAGCGCCGATCGTCGGAAACATCATGAGAGACAGCCTTCCGCAGCTCGGCGTTAAGAAGCGGAAAGATCAGATTGAACGCAAATATCAATGGCTGGACAAAAAGCTGATCGAGGTCCCGAACCTTATAGGGCTTTCCGTGACAGAGCTTGAACCATTGCTGATCAACCTCAGGCTGAAAGCTTCCGGAAAAGGCGATGTCGTCGTTCAGCAGTCCCCTAAGCCGGGTGAAAAAGTAAAAGAAGGATCGACCATTCGCATTTACCTTGACAATAAAGACGGAGCCTCTGATTAATTCGGATCATGATAAGGAGCGGCAGCCGGCTGATGACCGGGGGCCGTTCCTCCTAAAAAATATATAGATTTTAAAGGATTAGCTGGATGTATCCTCTTTTTTACGCTAAAATATGAACTGTATGTCTGCATGCAGCTCGTGCGGTTAATCAACGCAGGAACATATGACAACGAATGAAGAATGATTAGACTTGAGAGGTTTGATACGATGAAATTAACAAAGCTTCTTACATATTTAAAAAATGCACCTTCCTATGCCGGCCAAGAAGACCCTGATATAACTTCAATTGAGATGGACTCCAGGGAAGTCAAGACAGGGAGTCTTTTTGTTTGTATAAAAGGCTATACAGTCGACGGGCATGACTATGCCCGGCAAGCCGCTGAAAAAGGGGCTGCCGCTATCGTGGCGGAAAGGGAAGTGGACGCCGATGTGCCGGTGATCATCGTCCGCCATACGAAGAGAGCGCTTGCCGTGCTGTCGGACGCCTTTTACGGACAGCCGACGAAGCAGCTGAAGCTGATCGGCATTACAGGCACAAACGGCAAGACATCGACTTCTCACATGGTGGAGGAGATCTTTAGAAAAGCCGGGAGCCGCACAGGACTGATCGGCACGATGTACACGAAAATCCATGACGAAACGTTCGATGCAAAAAATACGACGCCGGAAAGCGTCACACTTCAAAAAACGTTTAGAAAAATGGTTGATCAGGATGTGGATACAGCCGTCATGGAAGTGTCTTCACACGCTCTCCACATGGGCCGGGTCCACGGGTGTGATCACGATATCGCCGCATTTACGAACCTGACTCAGGACCACCTTGACTACCACCGGACAATGGAAGAATATAAACATGCGAAAAGTCTGCTTTTCTCTCAGCTCGGCGGATCTTTTAACCACGATACACCGAAGTGGGCCGTGCTGAATGCGGATGACCCTGCTTCAGCGTATTTCGCCCAAGTGACGTCAGCACACCTTTTGACATACGGAATTCAAAACGATGCCGATGTCATGGCTGAAAATATCAAAATGGCTCCGAAAGGGACAACCTTTGATCTGGTGACGCCCAAAGGTACTGCACAAGTAACGATTCCGCTTGTCGGCCTCTTTAACGTCTACAATGTTTTAACGGCCGCGGGGATCGCACTAGCAGCGGATATCCCGTTTGCCACGATCACAGAAGGAATTGAAGGGCTGAAAGGCGTCAGAGGAAGATTTGAGCTTGTGGACGCCGGCCAGGACTTTCCGGTAATCGTCGACTATGCCCATACTCCTGACAGCCTCGAAAATGTCTTGAACACCTGCAGAGGCTTAACGGAAGGAAAGCTGTTTGTCGTCGTCGGCTGCGGAGGAGACCGCGATAAGACGAAGCGTCCGAAAATGGCGAAAATTGCCGTTGACCTTGCCGATGAACCGGTCTTTACAGCCGATAATCCGAGAAGCGAAGACCCGCTCGCCATTTTAAACGATATGGAGGAAGGCGTAAAAGGGGCTTACTATCACAGCATCGTCAACCGTGAGCAGGCGATCTTTTTTGCCATTGCAAACGCCAAAAAAGGCGATGTCGTCCTGATCGCAGGCAAAGGCCATGAAACCTATCAGCAGATCGGCGGTCAAACCTTTGATTTTGATGATGCTGAGGTGGCCAAAAGAGCCATTCTTGAGCTGAAATAACCGAAAAAGAACTACAGGAAAGAGTTGTTGAAATGATGGATGAAATAAATCAACATATGAAAAAAAACAGTGAATATGATAAATGCGTATGCTGCTACTTATATCACACGGAAAGGAGAGAAGAACGATGCTCGAACAAGTAATTTTATTTACCATTATCATGGGCTTTTTAATCAGCGTTCTTTTATCTCCGATTTTCATTCCGTTTTTAAGAAGGCTGAAATTCGGGCAGAGCATCCGTGAGGAAGGTCCGAAATCCCATCAGAAAAAATCGGGAACGCCGACGATGGGCGGCGTCATGATCATATTGTCGATTATCGCGACGACCATTGTCATGACAATGAAATTTTCCGAAGTCAGCATGAACATGATCCTTCTCTTGTTTGTTACGGTTGGATACGGCTTGCTCGGCTTTTTGGATGATTATATTAAAGTCGTGATGAAGCGCAACCTTGGACTCACATCCAAACAAAAACTGATCGGCCAAATCGTGATTGCTCTGGTATTCTATGCCGTCTACCACTTCCAAGGGCTGCCGACTGACATCCGCATTCCGGGAACAGAGCTGTCATTTGATTTCGGCTGGATTTATCCGGTGCTCGTCATCTTTATGCTTGTCGGCGGTTCAAATGCTGTCAACCTGACTGACGGGCTTGACGGGCTGTTGTCGGGTACTGCTGCCATCGCGTTCGGTGCGTTTGCAATTTTGGCATGGAACCAGTCGCAATACGATGTCGCCATTTTCGCGGTTGCTGTTGTCGGAGCGGTGTTAGGATTTCTCGTGTTTAACGCGCACCCCGCGAAAGTCTTTATGGGAGATACAGGATCGCTTGCCCTCGGAGGGGCGATTGTGACGATCGCGATTTTAACGAAACTGGAAATCCTGCTTGTCATCATCGGCGGCGTATTCGTCATTGAAACGCTGTCCGTCATTTTGCAGGTCATTTCATTTAAAACGACCGGCAAACGAATTTTCAAAATGAGCCCTCTTCACCATCATTACGAACTTGTCGGATGGTCTGAGTGGAGAGTTGTCGTCACTTTTTGGACAGCGGGACTTCTGCTTGCCGTCTTAGGAATTTACATCGAGGTGTGGTTATAAGTGGATACTCAAGATTTATTGCAAAATCAAAATGTGCTCGTACTGGGGCTGGCGAAAAGCGGATATGCTGCCGCTTCGATCCTTCATGAAAAAGGCGTAAAGGTTGTCGTGAATGACCAGCTGCCTTTTGAGGAGAATGAACCTGCGCGGATTCTCGCGGAAAAAGGGGTGGAAGTCGTCTGCGGCTCTCATCCGACGGAACTGTTTGATCTTCATTCGATCGACATTCTGATTAAAAATCCGGGCATCCGCTATGAAAACGTGATGGTCGAAGAAGCGCTGAAGCGGGGCATACCGGTCTGGACGGAGGTTGAACTTGCCTATCATCTGACAGATGCTCCGTTCATCGGCATTACCGGTTCAAACGGAAAGACGACAACGACAACGCTTGTTTATGAAATGCTGAAAGCCGATTCGAAAAAAGCGCTCGTTGCTGGTAATATCGGCACGGCGGCAAGCGAAGTGGCCAATCAGGCCGGCGGAGACGAATGGATCGTGACAGAGCTGTCGAGTTTTCAGCTCATGGGGACTTATCAATTCAGACCGAAAATCGGATTGTTATTAAACGTATTTGATGCCCATCTCGATTATCACCATTCGCGCCAAAATTATGAGCTTGCCAAACAGCAGGTCTATCGAAATCAATCGGAAACAGACGTTGCCGTTGTCAATTTGGACGATGAGACAGTCGTACGGCTTGCCGAGTGTTCAAAAGCGGAGAAGGTGTATTTTTCGGTACGCCGGACACTTGAGCGCGGAGCGTGCGTGAAAGACGGCGTGATCATGTTTAACGGTGAACCGGTCATGCCGCTTGAAGACGTCGTTTTGCCGGGAGAGCACAATTTGGAGAACATTTTGGCCGCCCTTTGCATTGTTAAAACCGCAGGCGTCTCCGACGAGGCCGTCCGCAAGGTGCTGACGAGCTTTACCGGTGTAAAGCACAGGATGCAATACGTCGCGACGATCAAAAACAGACTGTTTTACAATGACAGCAAAGCGACAAACATTCTTGCGACCAAAAAAGCGCTGTCCGCCTTTCAAAAGCCGGTCATTTTGCTGGCAGGGGGGCTTGACCGCGGAAATGAATTCGATGAACTAAAGCCGCATATGTCTTTTGTCAAAGCGGTGATCACATTCGGCGAGACCGCACCGAAGTTTGAGAAGCTGGCCGAAGAAATGGGAATACAACAGGTTAAACGTGTCGATAATGTTGAACAAGCAGCAACTGCGGCGTTCAGCCTGTCAGACGAAGGAGATGTCATTCTTCTGTCCCCGGCCTGTGCAAGCTGGGATCAGTACAAAACATTTGAAGAACGTGGTGACATGTTTGTAAACGCCGTGCATATGCTTAAATAAGGGCTTGTCTCGTAAAGATAGCCCTAAGAATTAGAGCTTGGGGTGTTCGGCTTTGCAAACAAAAAAAACGTCACCGGATTTTTTGCTGGTTATCATTACGCTATTGCTTTTAACAATTGGACTGATTATGGTATACAGCGCCAGTGCAGTATGGGCGACTTACAAATACGACGACTCCTTTTTCTTTGCGAAACGGCAGCTTTTATTTGCCGGCATCGGAGTCATCGCCATGTTTTTCATCATGAATGTCGACTACTGGACGTGGAGAACTTATGCGAAAATACTGATCATAGTATGTTTCTTTCTGCTCATCATCGTCCTTGTTCCCGGGATCGGCATGGAACGGAACGGGTCGAGGAGCTGGATCGGAGTCGGCGCTTTCAGCATTCAGCCGTCCGAGTTTATGAAGCTCGCGATGATCGCATTTTTGGCCAAGTTTTTATCTGAAAAGCAAAAGAATATTACATCGTTTAGAAAAGGCTTTGTGCCGGCGCTGGGTATTGTCTTTTCAGCTTTTTTGATCATCATGATGCAGCCTGACCTTGGAACAGGAACTGTAATGGTCGGCACATGCATCATTATGATCTTCGTCGCGGGTGCGAGAATTTCACACTTCGTTTTTCTCGGTCTTCTGGGTCTGAGCGGCTTTGTCGGCCTTGTGCTGTCGGCGCCGTACCGGATCAAAAGGATCACTTCATACTTGAACCCTTGGGAGGACCCTTTGGGGAGCGGCTTTCAAATCATTCAGTCTCTTTATGCGGTGGGGCCCGGCGGGCTGTTCGGCCTCGGCCTCGGCCAGAGCAGGCAAAAGTTTTTTTATCTGCCTGAGCCGCAGACAGATTTTATTTTCGCGATTTTATCAGAGGAGCTCGGCTTTATCGGCGGATCGCTGATTCTTTTGCTCTTCAGCGTTCTATTATGGAGAGGCATCAGAATCGCGCTCGGTGCGCCCGATTTATACGGCAGTTTTGTCGCCGTCGGCGTCATTTCGATGATAGCGATTCAGGTTATGATCAATATTGGCGTCGTGACCGGCCTGATTCCTGTTACAGGCATCACGCTTCCGTTTTTAAGCTATGGCGGTTCATCACTGACCTTGATGCTTATGGCGGTCGGCGTGCTGCTGAATGTCAGCAGGTATTCTAGATACTAGATTTTGGCGATAACCCTGTTGCGAGATAGCAGGGTTATCGGCGTGTACATAAGGAATAAGGGGGAGAACAGATGCGGATTGTTGTTAGCGGAGGCGGAACGGGCGGCCATATTTACCCCGCCCTTGCGTTTATTAAAGAAGTGAAACGGCATCATGAAGATGTTGAGTTTTTATATATCGGAACCGAAAAAGGCCTGGAGAAAAATATCGTCGAGCGGGAAGGGATCCCTTTCAAGGCGATTGAAATTACGGGTTTTAAAAGAAAGCTGTCATTTGAAAACGTCAAAACCGTCATGCGTTTTTTAAAGGGTGTAAAAGAATGCAAAAAAGAATTAAAACGGTTTAAGCCCGACGCGGTGATCGGCACGGGCGGCTACGTGTGCGGACCCGTGGTATACGCCGCTTCAAAACTGGGGATTCCGACGATTATCCACGAACAAAACAGCCTTCCCGGACTCACCAATAAGTTTTTATCCAAATATGTTGATAAGGTAGCCATTTGTTTTGATGAAGCGAAACCGCATTTTCCTGCAGAAAAAGTTGTTTTTACAGGAAACCCGAGGGCGTCTGAAGTCGTCTCTATAAAAGGGGGCCGTTCCATGACCGCTTTGGGCCTTTCAGAAGGCAAAAAAACGGTCCTTATTTTCGGAGGCAGCCGCGGTGCCACTCCGATCAATGAAGCGGTTATCGCGATGCAAAACGAATTAAAAAAGCGGGATTACCAGGTTCTTTATGTCACAGGGGAAGTTCACTATGATAAAGTAACAGCTGCGCTTAAAAAAGAAGGCCCCGCTCCGAATATGGTCGTTCAGCCATTTCTCCATCAAATGCCCGAGTACTTAAAAGAGTTCGAAGTCGTCGTGGCACGTGCGGGAGCAACGACAATAGCGGAAATCACCGCGCTCGGCATTCCAAGCGTATTGATTCCGAGTCCGTACGTTACGGCCAACCACCAGGAAGTGAATGCACACTCACTAGGGGAGCAGAACGCCGCTGTCGTTTTAAAAGAATCAGAGCTTAATGGAGACCGCTTAATTCAGGCGATCGATCATATTTTACAAGACGAAAAGACGCTGCAAGAGATGAAGAGCCGCGCGAAGTCGCTTGGCGTGCCGGACGCGGCCGAACGCTTGTACAATGTGCTGAAAGAACTGAAACATCATGCAAAATGATAAGACAGAAGGATTTTGGAGGTTTTCGATGGATAAGGTGATACAAGAATTAAAAGAACTTGAAGTCGGCAAAGTTCTGGAAAACGAGCCGCTCAGCAACCATACTACGATTAAAATCGGAGGACCGGCTGATGTGCTGGTGGTTCCGAAAAACATTCAAGCTGTCAAAGATACGATGAAGGTGATCAAGAAGCACGGCGTCAAGTGGACGGCCATCGGCAGAGGCTCGAATCTTCTTGTCCTTGATGAAGGGATAAGAGGCGTTGTCATCAAGCTCGGACAGGGGCTTGACCATATGGAAATCGACGGCGAGCAAGTAACGGTCGGCGGCGGCTACTCTGTCGTAAGGCTTGCGACAGGCATCAGCAAAAAAGGGCTTTCCGGCCTCGAGTTTGCCGCGGGCATTCCGGGTTCGGTCGGCGGAGCGGTTTACATGAATGCCGGAGCCCACGGTTCTGATATCAGCAGGGTATTGGTGAAAGCATTGATCCTGTTTGAAGACGGAACGATCGATTGGCTGACGAATGAAGAGATGGCGTTCAGCTACCGCACGTCCATCCTGCAAAACGAGCGGCCGGGCATATGTCTTGAAGCCGTTCTCCAGCTGGAGCAAAAAGAACGCGATGAGATCGTTGCGCA
>Ga0180429_10005478_pt1 | contig 10069 bp, 11 predicted proteins | sample SS_ome_FD_132428 | JGI IMG/M metagenome (GOLD analysis project Ga0180429, IMG submission 132428) | Hypersaline lake sediment archaeal communities from the Salton Sea, California, USA - SS_1_S_1 metaG | ecosystem: Environmental > Aquatic > Non-marine Saline and Alkaline > Hypersaline > Sediment ...
ACCCTTTTTCCGTTTGATGAAGTCGAAAAGACCCATTGTCGATGTACCTACAGGCTCAGGATTCCCAGGAGCTGGTACTCCTGGTGGTTGAAGCGGTGCTCGTGGGCGACGACCTTTTCCAGGGGTGTCAGTCGGATGTCGTTGGAGACCAGGCCGACGAGGGCGTCGCTCTTACCATCACGGATCGCTTTCACGGCCGCCCAGCCGAGGCGCGCCGCCAGGTTCCGGTCGTAGGACGTGGGCGCTCCCCCGCGTTGCAGGTGACCGAGCACCGTGGCCCGGCACTCGATGCCGGTGAGCGATTCCAGCTCCCCGGCGATGGGCTCGGCACGGCCGGCCCCCTCGGCGCAGATGATTATCGCCGATTTCTTCCTGGAACGCTTCAGGTTGAAGGTCAACCGTTCGGCCAGCGGCTTCAGCTCGGCGCTTTCCGGAACCTCGGGCACCAGGGCCGCCTCGGCCCCGCCGGCCAGCGCCACCTCCAGGGCGATGGCCCCGGACTTGCGCCCCATGACCTCGACGACGAAAATCCGGTGGTGGCTGTCGGCGGTCTGGCGGAGCTTGTCCACGGCGTCGAGGGCCGTGTTCACCGCGGTGTCGAAGCCTATGGCGTTGTCGGTGCCGTAGACGTCGTTGTCTATGGAAGCGGGCACTCCGACGACCTTGAGCTTCGTCTCCCGGGCGATGGTGTGAGCCCCGGCGGCGGACCCGTTGCCGCCGATGACCACCAGCCCCTCGATACCCCTGTCTTTTAGATGCCCGTAGGCCCGTTTCCGGTTCTGGGGATCGAGAAATTCCTCCGAGCGCGAGGTGCCGAGAAATGTCCCGCCACGGTCTATTATCCCGCCCACATCCCGGCTCTCGAGGCCCTTGAACCTGCCTTTCAGCAGACCTTCGTAGCCGTCCAGCACCCCCGATACCCCGAGACCCATGTGGAGCGCCGTTCGGGTCGTGGACCGGATGCAGGCGTTCATCCCGGGGGAATCCCCGCCCGAGGTCAGCACGGCGATGTTGAGCCGTTCCCCCATAGCCCCCCCGGAAAGGGATATCCGGTCTTATGCGTCTGCAGGGAGCGGTTTTTCAGCCCGTCCAAGCTTCACATCCACCCCCGGTTCCACCATCCCCGGTCTTAAGCGTCCGCAGGGAGCGGTTTTTAGCCCCCTCATCCGGGGAGAAGATTAGCACACCGGTTCCACCTAGTCAACGTGGCGACACCGTTCCACGCGCCGGCACCGACGCCCTCCAGGCCGACAGCCGGCGTCTCGGGAGCACATGTGGAGGTCACCGTAAAACCACCCCACCCGCTGGTCCGCGGGGAACGAACCGGTAAGCCCAAATCTTTCAGCCGATTGACAGTTCCCCCGGTCCCCCGTATACTTCACGGGCCGCCTCGACATCAAGGAGCGATGCGGTGCAATCCTACGACCGACTGCTCGACACCCTGAAAACGCTCCTCTCCCCGGGAGGGTGCGCCTGGGACGCCGAACAGGACGTCCGCAGCATGGCCCGGTATCTCATCGAGGAGGCCCACGAATTCTACGATGCGGTGGCGGAGGATAGTTCCACCGGGATCATCGAGGAGCTGGGCGACGTCCTGTACCTGGTAAGCTTCATCGCCCTACTGGCGGAACGAGACGGCACCTTCACCCTGGACCGGGTCTGTGACGGCGCCACGGAGAAGATGCGCCGGCGGCATCCCCACGTCTTCGAACCCGGGGGGCCGAAGCTGGACGACGCCGACGCGGTCATCCGCCACTGGGAGAAGGTGAAGCGCGGGGAGGCCGAGGAGCCGGCCGCCCTGCCGCTGAGCCGGGCACTCGAAAAAATCCCCGTGGCCACGCCGCCGCTTCTGCGGGCGGTCCGGGCTCAGGAGAAGGCGGCCCACTACCACTTCGACTGGCCCGAGGCGGGCGGCGTATTGGATAAGCTGGACGAGGAGACGGCCGAGCTCCGCCGGGCCGTGGAGGACGGGGTGAGGGACCGCATCGCCGACGAGCTCGGCGACGTCCTCTTCTCCCTGGCCAACCTCGCCCGTTTTTTAAAAATGGACCCGGGGCTGGCGCTCCTCGGGACGGTCAACAAGTTCCAGGAGAGGCTCCGGTGGATGGAGACCCGGTGCTCCGCCGAGGGCGTCACGCTGACCGATCTGAAATTACCCGAACTCGAGAAACTGTGGCAGAAGGCCAAGCTCCAGAAAGAAAGCGACGCCTCCTGACTTCCCGGGGGGGCCTGATTTTCCTCGTGGCGGCCGTCGCGGCCCTGGCGGGGATTCTTTACCATGCCCTCGGCGGCGGGCTGGACGACGGAGCCTATCTGCAGCTCTCCTTCTCCGACCAGCTCCTGGCCGGGGAAAGCTTCCGCGTCAACGTGGACGATCCCTCCAGCGACGCCACCGCCAATCCCCTCCTGGTGGGGATTCTGTCGGTGGGGCGCCTGGCCTTCGGCGGGGAGGCGGGGACGGCCACGGCCCGTGTGCTGGGGACGCTGATTTTAATCGGCTTCGGTCTCGGCGCCTTCCTCATGGCATCCGAGCTCGGCGCCGAGCCCTTCATCGCCTGCGTCGCCGGACTGGCGGTGGCCCTCTCCCCCTCGGTCGTCACGGCGTCCTCTTCGTTACAGCCCATCGCCCTCGACGCCCTTTTGTTGGTCATAGCCGTCATCGGAGTACTCCGCGGCATCGGGATCCTCGCCTTCGCCGCCGGCGCCCTCACCCTGACCAGCTACCCGGGGATGTTCGCCGGGCTGGCCTTCGCCCTGGCCGTGCCGGCCATAGACGCCGTAAAACGCAAGCAGTTAGAGAAACGTTACCTCCTTCTTCTGATCCCCTTCGGTCTGGCGGCCGCCCGGGCTGTCGGCGGACCGATTCTCTTCGAATCGATCCCCCTGAGGGAGGTGCTCGCGCCACTGACCCTATCCGGAGCGACGGCGATGGAGGGGCGTCTGGCGCTGGTGGCGGAGCTTCCCATTCGAATTTTCACCCTCCTGGGTGTCTCGACTGCCGGGTTCATTTTATCCACGGTCGCCTTCTCCCTCGCCGTCCCGAAGCTCAGGTGGCGGACCGCCACGGCGGCGGTCATAATCTCCGTGGTGGTGACCTACCTCGTGATGCGGGGCACGGAGCTCATGGTGCTGTGGGCCGCGCCCCTGGTGGTGGTGGTCGGTGTCACCTGGTGCGGCTCGCACTGGAAGGAACGTAAGAAGGTCCGATTGAGGGTCACAGTGGGGGTGGCCCTGGCATTCGTGGTGCCCCCGCTCGTGGTCTTCCCCCAGAGCGGCGTCGAGGGCGGGGTGCTGGACCTCTGCCACCGCGTGCCCGAAATCCTGCCCCCGCGGTCCGTCATCGCCACATCCCACCCCGGGGCATACCGCTACATCGCGGACGTCCCGGTGGTGGACCTCTCCGGCGCGCTCCCACCCAGGATATGCGAGGGTCCGCGCAACCTGGCGGTGGTGCTCGAGCGCTGGGCCCACCGTGTGCGGGTCCGCCGCCCGACCTACGTCGTGAGCGACGGGACGAACATCGCCGAGGTGCGGTCGACCCCTCTTCTCGAACGGGTTTTCTCGAAATACGACGGCCCCGACGCCCTGTGGCGTATTGACTGGGAGCCGCTGGAGCGCCGGGAAGGGCTCTGGAACCCCGGCGTGCTGGAACGTATCGGCGACGGGAGGCTCATCGACTGGCTCGACGTCGGAGGCGGCGGGGATTCTGACGGAATCGTCAAACTCGAGACCTATGGTCCCGCCGATCTCGACTGGAAGCTGGTCCTGCTACCGGTAGAACTGTGGGGCCGCAGCACCACCCTCGCAGACACCTGCCACGTTTGCAGGGACGCCAAGGCCGTCCGCGTCGACGTACTCCTACCGCCCCACACCCGTGTCGTCTGCCTGCGCCTCTTCGTGAACGGCTCCGCGGAACCTGAGTGCCGCGCCGAATCGGGCGCCTACTCCACCTTCTGCGATCTGACCCCGGAGTGCTGGACCGAGATAGCGGTCTGCGTTCCCAAATCAGCGCACAGCCTGAGCTTCACCTTCATGGGCCTGGGGGCCGGGTCGGAGTTCGGCCTGGGAGGCGTGTGGTTCTTCGGCTGATGGAAACAAGCCTGAAACTTCCCGACGAGAGCTCCACGGTCGAACTGGGCGAGCGGATCGGACTGTCCTGCCGCGGCGGCGAGACGCTCCTGTTGACCGGGGAGCTGGGCGCGGGGAAGACGACGCTCATCCGCGGTGTGGCACGGGGCCTGGGGATAACCCGGGGGGTCAGGAGCCCCACTTTCCAGCTCCTGCGCGAGTACCACGGCCGGTTGACCCTGTACCACGCCGACCTGTACCGGTTCGAGGCCAGGGATGACCCGGCGGGCGAGCTGGGCCTGGACGAGCTTCCGGGACCGGGGGGCGTGCTGGCGGTGGAATGGGCCGACCGCGGCCTCTCGCTCACCGGGGGGTTGAGCGTATCGCTCGACTTCGAGGGAACGGGGCGCAGGGCGGTCCTCGTGGCCCTGGACGAGTGGCACCGGCACCTCTTGGCGGGGGTGGAAGGTTGGAACGTCTGATATCCCTGGCCACGGCCACCCGCCACGGCGGCGCCGCCCTCTTCGAGAACGGCGGGCCCGTCGTTTGGAGGGAGATTGCACCGCCTGAGACCGGCGGGGCGAGGCTCCTCTCCGCGGCGCGGGAGTGCCTGGAAGAGGCCGGCCTGACCCGGGCGAACCTGACCGCAGTCGCCGTGGCCCTGGGTCCCGGTTCCTTCACCGGCATCCGGGTGGGGCTGGCCACCGCCCTGGGCCTGGTGGAATCCCTCGGATTGAAGCTCGTCGGGGTGGGCAGCCTGGACTGCATCGCGCTGGGGAGCGGCTTTTCCGGAAAGGAGGTGGTCTGTGCCACCCTCCCGGCGGGGTCGGGGCTATACTATGCGCAGCTTTTCCGGGACGGGGAACCGCTCGGCGCTTGCGGGCTGGTCCGCGTGGAGGGTCTAGCCGCGGGCTATCCGGCCGGGGCGTACATCGGCTCGGACCTCGAAGCCGCGGGAATCCCCCCGGACCGGATAATCCGGGAGCCCGACTGGGTGTCCCCGGTACACCTGGGGACCCTGTCGTGGAAACGGCTCGTCCGGGGAGAGACGGACGACCCGGCGCGCATCCGACCGCTGTACGTCAAACGCCCGGCGGCCCGGCCCACCTCGCGGTAAAAAAGCCCCGCCTGTGAACGGAGCTTTGTGACACCCGGAGCAATAAAAAAACCCCGCCTTGAGCGGGATTTAAAAAATCTTGCGGGAATTACGAGGACGGTTCCTCCTCGTCCGCTTCGCCGGTCCCTTCGTCCGCATCACCGGCCCCCTCGTCCGCCTCATCGGTCCCCTCGGCCCCGACCACGGGGAAATCCTCCGACGGTTCCTCCGGCTCGGCTTCCTCCTCCGGTTCGGTCGCCTCTTCGAGCAGTTCCTCGGCGTGGGCCCTGGCCTCGTCCACGCTCTGGTGGCCGCCGATGTAGAGGAGCGGCTCGGGCACGTCCTCGGGCAGGCCCGCCCCGTGCTCGTCACCCTCGGCCACGACCCAGACCTTGGCCTGGGCAGCCAGGTCCTGCTGGAAGCGGATGGGGATGTGGTACACGCCCACCTGTTTGATGTGGTCTTCCAGGACCACCTGGTGGCGGTCGATTTCGATGCCCTTGGCGGCCAGGAGCTTGACGACCTCGTTCTCGCCCACCGATCCATAGAGCCGTCCGGTGTCGCTGGCCTTACCGGCCACGGTGAAGCTCAGCGACTCGATCCGGCCGACGAGGTCCTCATGCTGCCCGCGCAACTGGTCCAGCTTCCGGTTGTGGGCGGCGCGTTCGATCTCGACCTGCCGGCGCGCGCCCGGGGTCACCTTCATCGCGAACTGCTTGGGAATCAAGTAGTTGCGGGCGTAGCCGTTCTTGACCCGGACCACGTCGCCCCGTTTCCCGAGGTTCGGCACGTCCTGACGGAGAATCACTTCCATAAATTCACCCGGTTTGGCTCGAACGACGCCGGCTCATCGCCGACGGGTTAATGGCGGTGGTACTCGAGGCGGAAGGGAATCTGGCCCAGGATACGCGCGCGCTTGATGGCGGCGCTCAGTTGACGCTGGTGCTTGGCGCAGCTTCCTGTTGTCCGGCGGGCGCGGATTTTGCCCCGCTCGGTGACGTAGCGGCGGATGATCTCCAGGTCCTTGTAATCGATGTCCTTGATCCCGTCCTTGCAGAACCGGCAGGTCCGCTTGCGCAGGACGCGTCTTTTCATTTTCTTCTTGCCCACGTTCAAACCTCACATCGGGCAGGGGGTTTAAACCCCCTGTCTCCTTCTAGAAGGGGATGTCGTCGTCGGAAAGCGGCTCCATCTCGTCACCCTTGGACGACGAGCCCTCGGCGTCAGGCCTCTGCCCTCCCGGACCACGGCTGAGAAACTGGAAATTGTCGATTACTACTTCGAGCTTGGAGCGTTTGGCGCCCGTTTCCTTGTCCTCCCAGGTGCTGTAATGCAACCGCCCCTCGATGAGAATTGGGTCGCCTTTTTTCATGTATTCGCAGATGATCTCGGCCCGTCTCGCCCAGGCGGTGCAGTCCACGTAGGTGGTGTCCTCCCGCTGCTCACCCTCTGAGGTTTTGTACTTGCGGTTAACGGCGAGACCCAGCTTGGCCACCGCCTGGCCGCCGGCCGTGTACCGCAACTCCGGGTCGCGCGTGATGTTCCCCGCGAGGATGACCCTGTTGTAATTCGCCATGGTCGCCCCCCCTTTCGCCTACTCGACCCGGCAGGTCATGAAGCGGATGACGGCCTCGTCCAGGCGCAGCTTAGCCTCGATGTCGGCGACCCGATCGGGCTCGTTCTTGTGAAAGATCATCAGGTAACGGGCCTGCGTACGGCGCTTTATCGTGTACGCCAGCCTTTGGACACCCTGGTCCTTTATCTCGATGCCCTCCCCGAAGAGCTGGCGAAAGCCGTCCAGCTTCGCCTCCAGGCGGTCGGCCTCCAGGTCGGGCACCAGGACGATGGTGGTCTCGTAGTCGCGCATTTCGCCGGGGCGTAACTCGCTTGGCATCGTTTTCCCCCGTTGGAGTCAACTTCGGAGGCGCTACTTTACTATATATACGCCCTCGGGCGCAAGCCCTAACCCGTCACGGCGGGCAGAATGGGGGCGATGACCAGACTGATGACGGCCATGAGCTTGATGAGGATGTTTATGGAAGGGCCCACCGTGTCTTTCAGGGGATCCCCCACGGTGTCGCCGATCACGGCCGCCTTGTGCGCCCGGGAGCCCTTGCCCCCAAAGTTGCCCTCCTCGATGTATTTCTTGGCGTTGTCCAAGGCGCCGCCGGAGTTGGCGGTGAACACGCCCACCATCACGCCGGTGACGATGGAGCCGACCAGCACCCCGGCCAGTGCCAGGGGCCCCAGAAGGAACCCGACCAGTACCGGCACGGCCACGGCCGAGAGGCCGGGGATAATCATCCCGGCGAGGGCGCTCCTGGCGGCGATGTCCACACATTTATCCGATTCGGGCAGGACGCCCTCGACACCTTCACGAAGGCCCGGAATCTTCTCGAACTGCCGACGGACCTCGCGGATCATGGCGTCGGCCGCCCGGACCACGGCGCGGAAGAGCTGGCTGGCGAAGAAGAAGGGCAGCATACCTCCGAAGATGAGGCCGGCCAGCACCAGCGGGTTGGCCAGGGTCGCCTCCACGGTGGTGCCGATGGTGGTGAGGTAGGCGGTCAGGAGACCCAGGGCCGCCAGGGCGGCGCTGCCGATGGCGAAGCCCTTGCCGATGGCCGCCGTGGTGTTGCCCACGGCGTCGAGGTGGTCGGTTATCTTGCGCACCTCGGGCTCCAGCCCCGCCATCTGGGCGATTCCGCCGGCGTTGTCGGCGATGGGGCCGTAGGAGTCCACGCTGACCACCATCCCCGTGGTGGCCAGCATCCCCACCGCGGCCATGGCCACGCCGTACATCCCGGCCACGTGGTGGGCGAGGATGACCGCGCCGGCGAGGATGATGACCGGGATACCGAGCGACTCCATGCCCACGGCCAGCCCCTCGGTAACGGTGACTGCCGCGTTGGTGTCGCTGGCCTCGGCCAGCTTTTTCACCGGCTTGTACCTCGCGGAGGTGTAGTACTCGCTGGTGAGGCCGATGAGGACGCCGGCGCCGATGCCCGCCAGGATCGCCCAGAAGGGGCCGAGTTTCGAGTAGCCCGCGAAGTCCGTCCCGAGCCAGTCGACCAGGAAGAAGGCGGCCCCTGCGGTCAGTGCCGCCGCCAGGTAGGTGCCGCCGGTGAGCGCCGCCTGGGGATTTTTCCGGCCGACGAGCTTCGTAAAAAACACGCCCAGGATGCTGGCCGCCGTCCCCGTCGCGCCCACGGCCAGCGGCAGGAGCATGAGGCTCCGGTCCACCGCGCTCAAACTTATCGCGGCCGCCAGGGACATGCTGGCGATGATGCTCTCGACGTAGCTCTCCAGGAGGTCCGCCCCCAGGCCGGCCACGTCGCCCACGTTGTCGCCCACGTTGTCGGCGATGACGGCGGGGTTGCGGGGATCGTCCTCGGGGATGTCGGCCTCGACCTTGCCCACCAGGTCGGCGGCCATGTCGGCGCCCTTGGTGAAGATGCCGCCGCCGGAGCGGGCGAAAAGCGCCATCAGCGAAGCGCCCATGGCGAAGCCGTTGACGATTCCCGCCTGGCGCAGAAGCTCGGCCGGCTCGACCTTCCCGCCGGTGAAGATGTCCGGGGCGAAGAGCCCGATGACCCCGGCCAGCCCGAGAAGCGACAGGCCGACCACGGAGAGCCCCATCACGGCGCCGCCGGAGATGGCGATGCCGAGGGCCGGCTTGACCCCCTCCCGGGCGGCGTGCGTCGTGCGGGAGTTGGCCCGCGTCGCGATACTCATTCCGATGAAGCCGGCACCGGCGCTCACCATCGAACCGATGGCGAAGGAGACCGCCGTGCGCCAGCCCAGGCCGGTACAGGCCATCACCCCGCCGAGGAGGAGGATGATGAGCCCCACGGTACGGTACTCGCGGCTCAGGAAGGTCTGCGCCCCCCGGCGGACCAGACCGGAGATGGTGACCATCGCGGGCGTGCCCTCGGGCTTGCGCAGGACGCCCGCCGCGAAGAGGACCACGAACACGAGGGCCAGCGAACCGCCGATCAGGGGCCAGGCCAGGAACATAACCTCTCCGTTCCCCAAGTCAACTAGGTCTCGGGCTCGGCATCCGCAGCGCCGTCCTCGTCCTGCGTCCGGGCGTTCACCCGGGCCATGGCCCGCTGCCAGCCCTCCCGCTCCAGGAGCATCAATCCCTCCACGATCCGTTCGAGAATCCCGCCGACCTCGCCGAGCCGCTCCTCGGGGAAGGGCGCCAGAACGAAATCCGCCAGGTCCGCCCACTGGGGCGCCGGTCCGCACCCGATGCGCATCCGGGGAAAACCCTCGCCGATGTGGGCGACGATGTCCTCCAGGCCGTTGTGGCCCCCCGAGCCGCCGGACGACCGGAGCCGGAGCGCGCCGAAGGGGAGGTTCACGTCGTCACAGATTACCAACAACCCCTCGGGGGGGGTGTCGGTCTCGCGCAAGAGGCAGACCACCGACCGTCCCGAGAGGTTCATGAAGGTCTGCGGCTTACACAGAACGTGCCGCCGACCGGCGAGGGAAATTTTCCCGGTCAGGCCCTCGCACAGACGCCGCCAGCTCCGGAGCCTGCCGCGGCGGGCCAATTCGTCCACCGCCATAAAGCCCAGGTTGTGCGGGGTTTGGGCGTAACGCTCGCCGGGATTGCCCAGACCGACGACGAGCACTTACTCCGCCGCCTCTGCCTCGGCGGCGCCTTCCTCACCCTCGTCGGGGGCCTCCTCACCCTCACCCTCACCCTCGCCCTCCGCAGCCTCGGCTTCCTCCTCCTCGACGATCAGACGCGGCCGTCGCACGTGGACCACCGTGTCGTGTTCCTCGGTGAGGAACTCGACGCCGGAGGGGGCTACAAGGTCGGAGACGTGGATGGACTCGTCCAGGTTGAGGCTGGAAACGTCCACCTCGATGGAGTCGGGCAGGTTGCCGGGCAGA
>Ga0180429_10005479_pt1 | contig 10069 bp, 9 predicted proteins | sample SS_ome_FD_132428 | JGI IMG/M metagenome (GOLD analysis project Ga0180429, IMG submission 132428) | Hypersaline lake sediment archaeal communities from the Salton Sea, California, USA - SS_1_S_1 metaG | ecosystem: Environmental > Aquatic > Non-marine Saline and Alkaline > Hypersaline > Sediment ...
GATGTTCACGCTCGCCACGTGGTCCTCCACTATTCGATGTTCTTGGTCCGGGGTTTCCCGGACCGGGGTCATCAGGTGTTCGGCATTCGTCCGTACCTCGCGCCGTCGTCGCGGGTGCCGACACAAGGGATGTCCGACTGCCAATTGGCACTCTATACATCCGAGTGCTAGCACTCAAGGGGGGGTCGGTGCGATTCGCCCAGGGCCGAATCGAACCGGTTCGGCTCGGGGCCTGCCGACACTATCGGCCCGGGTCGTGCCCGAGGGCGGTCAGACCGCCTGCCCTGCCACGACCTGCCCTGTCACGACCGGAAGGCCCGGGTCGGTGGCTGCCTCGAGCGGGGACGGAGCCGCCCCGGCGGCGACCAGGTGGGCCGCGAAGGAGGCGATCATCGCGCCGTTGTCCGTGCACAGCCGGGGACGTGGGATCCGCAGTTCCAGGCCTGCTGCCGCACAGCGATGTTCGGCGAGCTCCCGAACCCGGGAGTTGGCCGCCACCCCGCCGGCGATCAGCAGAGTGGAGACCCCCAGTTCGGTGGCCGCGGCCACGGCCTTGGCGGTCAGCACATCGGCCACCGCCTCCTGGAAGCCCGCGGCGATATCGGCGACGGGCGCCTCGGGGTGCGCCTCGACATAGCGGGCGACGGCCGTCTTGAGCCCGGAGAAACTGAACGCGTACGGGGCATCGCGGGGGCCGGTCATCCCGCGCGGGAACGCGATGGCGTTCCGGTCTCCGGTTCGGGCCAGGTCGTCGAGCACCCGCCCGCCCGGATAGCCCAGCCCGAGCAGCCGGGCCACCTTGTCGTAGGCCTCCCCCGCGGCGTCATCGACGGTGCTGCCCAACTCCACGATGGGCTCGGCCAGCGAGCGCAGATGCAGCAGGTGAGTGTGCCCGCCGGAGACCAGCAGCGCCACGCACTCCGGCAACGGTCCGTGATCGTAGACGTCGGCAGCGAGGTGCCCACCAAGGTGGTTGACCGCGTAGAACGGCACACCCCAGCCGGCGGCATAGGCCTTGGCGGCGGCCACCCCCACCATCAGCGCCCCGGCCAGACCCGGCCCGATGGTGGCCGCGACCACGTCGGGCCGGTCGATACCCGCGGTCGCCAGCGCCCGGCGCATGGTCGGGACCAGCGCCTCCAGATGGGCACGCGAAGCCACCTCGGGCACCACCCCGCCGAACCGGGCGTGCTCGGCCACGCTGGAGGCCACCTCGTCGGCCAGCAGGGTCACGGTGCCGTCCGAGTCGAGGCGGGCGATGCCCACTCCGGTTTCGTCGCAGGAAGTTTCGATGGCCAGGACCGTCACACCCCTCATAACTGCAAACCGCTCATAACTGCTCTCCTCGCCGCATGGTGAAAGCATCGGCGCCGCTGGCTCGGTAGTACCGCTTGCGCAGTCCCACGGTGACGAAGCCGAGACCGCGGTACAACTCGATAGCGGGCTCGTTGTCGGTACGAACCTCGAGGAAGACCACCGCTGCCCGGCCATTCTCGCCGTCGGCGTGGTCCAGCAACCTGGCCATCAGGGCGCGGCCGATACCGTGGCGCTGGTAGGCCGGGTCCACGCCGATGGTGTGGATCTCGTACTCGAAGGGCGCGGTACGCCCCAGCCGGGCGATTCCGGCATAACCGACCAGGACGTCATCCGCCCGGGCGGCGACATAGCGATTGTGCGGGGCCGCCAGTTCCCGGACGAAGGCGACCTCGGGCCACGGATCGTCGCCGCCGAACAACAGCGCCTCCAATTCCGCGCAGCGGACGCAGTCATGTCGGGTCAACTCATCGTGGACGACGCTCACCGGCCCGCCGCCGCCCGCTCGGCCAGCGTCCGGGCGTCCGGGCGCCGCAGATACAGCGGCACCGGCGGATCCGGATCGGACCGCCAGTCCGGCACGGCGGCTACCAGCCCGTCCGGGGACGGCTGCTCCGGCCCGATCGCCGGCAGCTCGAACAATGCGCAGTGCTGCACCGATCCGGCAACCCGTTCGGCGTCGCCGACTGGCACATCGGCCGCGGCGGCCACACCGGGGCCGGCGAGGCGCGCCCCGTCGCGATAGCGTGCCCAGTACACCTCCCGGCGGCGCGCATCGGTGACCACCAGGACCTCACCGGTGGTTCGCATCCCGATCGCGTCCAGCGAGCACACCCCGTACACCGGCACCCCCAGCGCATGCCCGTAGGCAGCCGCGGTCGCCATCCCGACCCGTAGTCCGGTGAACGGTCCCGGACCGCAGCCCACCACCACCGCATCCATGTCGGTAAGTTTCAGACCCGAATCTGCAACGGCAGCAATGATATTCGGAGTCAGCAGTTCAGCATGGGCGCGGGCACCGGCACTGACTCGCTGGCCCAGGATTTCGATCCGGCCATCGCCGTCGCGGCGCACCGCTGCGGCGATCACCGCGGGCGTGGCGGTGTCGATGGTCAATACCATACGGGCCGTCACCGGCTCCACCGCCAGGACGCGGTCCGGTTCTCGCCGTCGGGTAGCCGCTCCAGGCTGATGATCAAATGGTGGTCGGAGAGCCGCTCCGCCAGGCCCTCCCCCCACTCGACTACCGCGACGGAATCGTCGAGGTCGGTATCGAGGTCGAGCGAGTCGAGTTCGGCCATCAGGTCCGGGCGACCGTGATCAAGCAGCCGGTACAGGTCGACGTGCACCATCGCCGGGCGGCCCGCCCGATTGGCCCGGTGCACCCGGGCCAGCACATAGCTGGGCGAGGTGACCGGACCCTCGACGTCCATACCCAGTGCGATCCCCTTGGCCAACGTGGTCTTCCCGGCGCCGAGGGGACCGGACAGCACCACCACATCACCGGCCTGCAGTCCGCGACCCAACTGCTCACCGAGTGCCAGGGTGTCGGCCTCGGCGGGCAGGGTCACCGGGCCTGCTGCTGCATCCTGTTCCGGGTCGGCCGGTGTGCTCGGCTCAGCCACCGGCAGCCCGGTCCCGCAGCCGCCGGGCAAAGGACACGAGCCTTGACGGAGTGGCCCGTTCCACCAGTCGGACCAGGGCGTCGTTGATCACCTCGGGGCGTTCCATCTGCACCAGGTGCGCGGCACCGGGAACGATCACCAGCAGGGAGTCGGGCAGCGCGGCCGCCATGTCCTCGGAGTGCTTGACCGGTGTCAGCAGGTCCTGGTCGCCGCAGGCGATCAGCGTCGGAATGCCGGCCAGTACCGGCAGGGCCGCGCTCTCGTCGTGAACCTCCAGTGCGTGCAGGAAGGCCACGGTGGTGTCGATCGGGGTGTCGTGGATCATCTCCTCGTTGAACTCAGCCACGCTGGCACTGATGGTCTGGTCACCGAAGGAGGCGGTCCGCACGATCGGCCGCAGAATCGACCGGGTCGCGCCGCGGGTGCGGTGCACCAGTTTCGGCGCGTACCGCGCGGCAAAGCGCACCGCCTCCAGCGCCGGGTTGTGCAGGATCTCGCCCAGCGGCGAGCGCGGCAGCCCCTCGACGGCCGAGGAGATCAGTGCCGCGCCGACGATGCGCCGCTCGTAGCGCTCCGGGAACTGCCGGGCGTGGGAGAGCACCGTCATTCCCCCCATCGAGTGACCCACCAGCACCACCGGTCCACGCGGGACCATCACCTGCAGCACGGTGTCGAGGTCCCTGCCCAGTTGTTCGACGGTGTAGGTCTCGACCGGGGCCGACCCGGACTGGCCGTGGCCACGCTGATCGTAGAAAACCATCCGGACCTGCTCGCCCCAGCGGTCGCCGAGGGCCGCACGCTGGAAGTGGAATGCTCCCATTCGCATACAGAATCCGTGCGCGAAGACCACGGTCAGCGGTGCGGTGATCGGCCCCACCTCCCGGACCACCAGTGGCACGCCGTCGGGAGTGGTGATCACGCAGCCGCGATCGGCTTCCAGCAGCGCGAAATCCTCACCTTCGAAGGCGTCCCGGATGGCCTTGCGGTGTCGTAGTGCCCGCGCGGCCGAGACCCCCGCCGCGGTGCCGATCGCGGACAGCCCCGCGACACCAGCCATCAATCCGGCCTTCCGCCCGGTGTCGGAATCGGCGTGATCCGTGACGTCCCGACCTGGTTCACCGGCCATCGGAACCGGCCTCCCGGTAACGGCGGACCACCCGGCCGCGCGGGCTGGTCGCCACTTCGTAGTGGATGGTGCCGAGGCGGTCGGCCCAATCCTGTGCCGTGGGCTCCCCGGACCCGCCCGGCCCGAACAGGATGGCCTCATCGCCCTCGGTGACGTCGACGGCGCCGGGACCGAGGTCGACGACGAACTGGTCCATACAGATCCGACCGACCCCCGGTCGCAGCCGCCCGTTGATGAGCACGTCGATACGCCCGCTCAGCGAGCGGTATACACCGTCCGCGTAACCGATCGGAAGCAACGCCACCGTGGTGTCCCGCTCAGCGGTCCAGGCGTGGCCGTAGGAGACACCATCGCCAGCCGACAGCGACTTGACCATGGCCACCGGGCATTTCAGTGTCATGGCGGGGCACAACCCCATATCACCGAGATCCGGGATGGGGCTCAGCCCGTAGACCGCGATCCCGGGACGGACCATGTCGAAGCCGAGATCGGGACGGGTCATCGCCGACGGCGAGTTGGACAGGTGGGCCACGTCGAACTGGACGCCGCGGCGGCGGGCCTCGGCTAGCATCGCGGTGAACCGCTGCGCCTGAAGATCGTTGACCGGGTTGTGCGGTTCGTCGCCGCTGGCCAGATGCGACATGATGCCGCGGACCCGGATCGCCCCGGCAGCGGTTGCGCGACACAGCGCATCGAGCACCGCGGGGTACTCGCCGGCACCCACCCCACCGCGATTCAGGCCGGTATCGACCTTGATGGTGACCTCCGCTGTACGCCCACTGCGGGTCACCGCGTCGAGCAGTTCGGCGATCTGGCGCACCGAGGAGACACCGATCTGGATGTCCGCCGCCAGCGCCGGGGCGAAGTCGGTACCCGGGGGATGCAGCCACGCCAGTACCGGGGCGACGATGCCGTCCCGGCGCAGGGACAGCGCCTCACCGACAGTGGCGACGCCGAGTTCGGCTGCCCCGGCGGCGACCGCCGCCCGGGCCACCGCAGTGGCGCCGTGCCCGTATCCGTCCGCTTTGACCACGGCCATGACCTGAGCCGGGCCGGCGTGCTCACGCAGAACCCGGACATTGTGCGCGATGGCCCCGAGGTCAACGACGGCTTCGCCGTTAACACCGGGTGCCGTTCGCGCCGCCGGGTTCACCGATGTCGTGTGCATGTCCATGTCACCGCCCTCGATTGTCCCAGACCGGCCGCGAGAGCCGTCCGGAGCGGGTCAGTGCGCGAAGTGTCCCTCGGTGAACTTGTCACCCGGCTTGATCGCGTCGAGTTTGGCCAGCACCGCCCTGAGATCTCTACTGAGCGAGTGCGCCAGGTCGGCGGAAAAACCCTCCCGCACCACGACACGTAATACCGCGACATCCTCGGCGCCGGCAGGCATGGTGTAGGCGGGCACCTGCCATCCGTAGGTCCGTAGACCAGCCGACACGTCGAAAACGGTGTAGCCGAAGTCGCCGGCGAGCCGGCAGGCCACCACCGGGATTTCACTGCCGTCGGAAATCACCTCGAAATGCTTACTGTCTCGCAGTTCATCGCCCAGCCATCGGGCGGTGGCCGACAGCGTCTGCATCACCTGGCTGTAGCCGGCCCGGCCCAGCCGCAGGAAGTTGTAGTACTGACCCACGACCTGATTACCGGGCCGGGAGAAGTTCAGCGTGAACGTCGGCATGTCCCCGCCCAGATAGTTGACCTTGAACACCAATTCCTCGGGCAGCGCGTCGGCGTTGCGCCAGACCACGAAGCCGATCCCCGGATAGGTCAGGCCATACTTGTGGCCACTGACATTGATCGACACCACCCGGGGCAACCGGAAGTCCCAAACGACATGCGGGTGCAGGAACGGGACCACGAATCCACCACTCGCGGCGTCCACATGAACCGGGATGTCGAGCCCCTTCTCGCTCTCGACCCTGTCCAGCGCCGCGCAGATCTCGGCGATCGGTTCCAGTTCACCGGTGTAGGTGGTGCCCAGAATCCCCACCACCCCGATGGTGTCCTCGTCGACGGCGTCGACCACCTGCTCGGGGGTGATGACGTAGCGGCCATCCTGCATCGGCAGGTAGCGCGGCTCAACCTCGAAATATCGGCAGAACTTCTCCCACACCACCTGGACGTTGGAGCCCATCACCAGGTTGGGGGTGCGCGTCTTCCACGCGTCCTTCTTCTTCGCGGAAACCCGCTGCTTCCACCGCCATTTCAGGGCCAGACCGCCCAGCATGACCGCTTCCGAGGAACCGATTGTGGACACCCCCACCGCGCTGTCGGCATCGTCGTCACGAAGATTCTCGGCGTGAAAAAGGTCGGCAACCATTGATACGCAGCGGGATTCGATGGCAGCGGTAGCCGGGTACTCATCCTTGTCGATCATGTTCTTGTCGAACGTCTCGGCCATCAACTGCTCGGCCTCGGGGTCCATCCAGGTGGTGACGAAGGTGGCCAGGTTCAGCCGCGAGCTGCCGTCGAGCATCAGCTCGTCGTGAATGAACCGGTACGCCGCGGCCGGCTCCATGGGCTCGTCGGGAAGCCGCAGGGACGGAATCGGATCGGTGGACAACCGCCCGGTGTAGGCCGGGGAGATCGAGGGTGACCGGTACTTCATATGCGGCATGTGCTGTCCTCCTGGTTGGGTTCTACAGATTCGCGAGTGCGGAACGGATATGTGAACGAATGCGCGATGCCGAGGTCGGAACCGGCAGCGGGCCGGGGTCTGCCGCTGAGGCGTTGGCGGCCCGGGCATGGACGAACGCCGCGGCCGCGGCGGCCTCCCCGGGTTCCAGGCCGGCGGCCAGCAACGCCCCGATCATGCCGGACAGGACGTCGCCGGACCCCGCGGTTGCCGCCCAGGAGCCATACGCCGGGTTGAGGAAGGTGGACCCCGCTTCCGGCGGCGCGATCACGGTCATATTGCCCTTGAGCAGCACGGTGGCACCGAGGGACTCGGCGAGCCGGCGGGCCGCACCAACCCGGTCCGCACCCACCGGTCCGAGACCGAAACGTTCGTATTCCCCGGCGTGCGGGGTCAGCACCGTCGGTGCGCGGCGGTCGCCGACCAGATGCGGGTGGGCCGCCAGCACGGTCAGCCCGTCGGCATCGACGATCACCGGAAGATCACTGCTGAGCACGTAGGTCAGGGCGTTGAGCGCGGCCCCGTCGGTACCCAGGCCCGGCCCGACCGCCCAGGCCTGGACCCGCCCGGCGGCGGCCGCACTGGGCGCGACGACGACCTCCGGCCAGTGCGAGACCACCTGCGCCGCGGCCGGACCGGCGTAGCGCACCATCCCGGAGGTGGCCGCGACCGCCGCGCCGGAGCACAGGATGGCCGCGCCCGGGTAGGCCGCCGAGCCGGCGACGATCCCGACGACGCCCTGGGTGTACTTGTCGTCCTGCGGCCCGGGTTGTGGCCAGAGCGCCCGCACATCGGCGGTGTCGAGACCGAGTAGATCGGTGCCGGGTAACTCCAGTCCGATGTCGATGAGCTCGACGCGGCCGCAATCCGCCAACGCATGCACGGGTTTGAGGCCGCCGAAGGTCACCGTGAGGGCCGCTCTGACGGCAGGTCCGGCGAGCGCGCCGGTATGCACATCGACGCCGCTGGGGATGTCGACGGCGACGACCGGAATCCCGGCGGCGGCCACCGCGTCGAAGATCGACGCCGCGGCCGGCCGCAACGGACCGGTACCGGAGATCCCCACCACGCCGTCGATCACCAGATCCACGCCCACCGGCACCGTGGCCACGACACGGCCACCGGCCGCGCGGAACGCCGCCAGGGCCCGGACATGGGTGCGCTCGGGGTTGAGCAGAATCGCGCTGGCAGCCACCCCCCGTCGGCGCAGGATGGTGGCTGACCACAGCGCGTCACCGCCGTTGTCCCCTGATCCGATCACCGCGCAGACCGACCGCCCCATCAGACCGGCGGTACGGCGACGCAGTTCGGCGGCGATCGCACCGGCCAGCCCGGTCGCGGCGCGCCGCATCAGGACACCGTCCGCCAAGGCGGCCAGCAGCGGGGCTTCGGCGGCCCGAATCTGCCCGGCGGTGTAGTAATGCCGCATCAGTGCACTACTCGACGGTCACGGACTTGGCCAGGTTGCGCGGCTTGTCCACATCGTAGCCGCGCGCGCGGGCCACGGAGGCAGCGAAGACCTGCAGCGGAATGGTGGACAGCAGGGGCTGGAAAAGCGTTGACACCGAGGGTATCTCGATCAGATGATCGGCATACGGGCGCACCGTGTCGTCGCCCTCCTCGGCGATCACGATGGTGACCGCGCCGCGGGCCTGGACCTCCCGGATGTTGCTGAGCAGTTTGCCGTGCAGCATCGCTGCGTTCTTAGGCGACGGCATAATCACGATGACCGGCAAACCCTCCTCGATCAGAGCGATCGGACCGTGCTTCAGTTCGCCGGCGGCGAAACCCTCGGCGTGCATATAGGCCAGTTCCTTCAGCTTCAGCGCTCCCTCCAGCGCGACGGGGTAGCCCACGTGGCGGCCCAGGAACAGCACCGCCGAGGAGGCCGCGAACCGCCGGGCGAGTTCGGAGACCGGGCCGATCCGGTCCAGTACCTCCGACACCAGATCGGGCATCGCCTCGAGCTGGCGGTACTCATGCTCGACCTCGTCGGGATACTTGGTGCCACGGGCCTGGGCCAATGCCAGACCGACGAGATAGTTCGCCGCCAGCTGAGCCAGGAAGGTCTTGGTGGCCGCCACCCCGATCTCCGGGCCGGCCCGGGTGTAGAGCACCGCGTCGGCCTCCCGCGGGATCTGACTGCCGTTGGTGTTGCAGATCGCCAGCACCTTGGCCTTCTGGGCTTTGGCGTGCCGCACCGCCTCCAGGGTGTCGGCGGTCTCACCGGACTGCGAGATCGCGATCACCAGGGTGCTGCGGTCCAGCACCGGATCGCGGTAGCGGAACTCGCTGGCCAGTTCCACCTCGACCGGCAGCCGGGTCCAGTGCTCGATGGCGTATTTGGCCAGCAGCCCGGAGTGGAAGGCGGTGCCGCAGGCGACGATGAAGACCTTGTCGATCTCGCGCAGTTCCTGGTCGGAGAGCCGCTGCTCGTCGAGGACGACGCGCCCGTCGGCAAAGTGGCCGAGCAGGGTCTCGGCCACCGCGGTCGGCTGTTCGGCGATCTCCTTGAGCATGAAGTAGTCGTAGCCGCCCTTCTCGGCGGCCGAGAGATCCCAATCGATATGAAACGGCCGGGCGTTGGCCGCATCATCGTTACCGTCGAAATCGGTGATCCGGTAGGAATCGGCGGTGATGACGACGGCCTGGTCCTGACCGAGCTCGACCGCCTCCCGGGTGTATTCGATGAACGCGGCGACATCTGAGCCCAGGAAGGTCTCCCCGACTCCGACCCCGATGACCAGCGGCGTGGAACGGCGCGCGGCGACGATGGTGCCCGGATCGCCGGCGTGGGCGAACACCAGCGTGAAATGACCCTCCAGGCGCCGCAGCACGGCCAGCACGGAGCCGACGAAGTCGCCGGCGGTGGCACCCTCCCGGTAGGCCCGGGCCACCAGGTGAACCGCCACCTCGGAGTCGGTGTCACTGGCGAACTCCACCCCGGCGGCTTCGAGTTCGCAGCGCAGCGCGGTGAAGTTCTCGATGATGCCGTTGTGCACCACGGCGAAGTCGCCGGCCGCGTCCCGGTGCGGATGGGCATTGCGGTCGGTGGGCCGACCGTGGGTGGCCCATCGGGTGTGGCCGATCCCGGCGGTCCCGGTCAGCGCGGCGGTATCGGTCTCGGAGAGCGCCGCCTCCAGGTTGGCCAGCCGGCCGGCCCGGCGGCGGACCATCAGACCGCCGTCATCGTCGATGAGTGCCAGGCCCGCCGAGTCGTAGCCCCGATATTCCATCCGGCGCAGTGCATCCACCACGACGCTGCAGGCAGGCCGACGCCCGACATACGCCACGATTCCGCACATGGCCTACCAGGGTAGTCCAGCACAACCGAAGCCCCGGTCGGCTACCGTCAGGGGGTGGCCCGCA